>WNGL01009251.1_pt1 | contig 21568 bp, 20 predicted proteins | sample 5400591 | NCBI WGS metagenome assembly WNGL01 (sample SAMN13153377, study PRJNA577476) | soil metagenome | isolation source: 80 cm soil or saprolite under Garry oak tree replicate 1 | place: USA:California | collected 2016-06-15 | reverse complement strand
GATGCAGGATCGCGCCGAGTTCTATGCGCAGTTCCAGGAATTTAGCGAGCGACAGGGACTGAAGTTTAGCTTTTCGAGGAAATCGGTGAGTAAAAGTCGGAGAAGATAATTAGATGACTGCAAATTGCCAGGGCAATTTGCAGTCATCTAACTTCTTCCTATCAACTGAAGCTGACGCGTACGATCTGCCCCATGCCTGGTGGGTAACCGAAGCCGAAGGTCGAGATGTACAGTCGCCCGTCGGGGCCAAAGGTCATCCCTGTCGGCAACGTCAGGCCCGATACAATCGTTGTCAAGGCACCTGAAGTAGACAAGCGTACAACTTTGCCCGTACCCGGAGTTGGAAAAGGATTGCCGCCCGTGGTGTTTTCCAACACATACATGCGACCGAGGTTGTCAAAGGTGATGCCAAGTACGGTAGTCAGTCCTGTAGCGAACACGCTGATCTGTCCGTTCGGTGTGATTTTAAAGATTTTGGAAGAGCCGCCCTGTATAGGGAACGTGTTGAGGTTGCCAACGTAGAAGTTGCCATCATGGAAAGCCACCGCTGTCGGCACGATGTGCCCCTGGCTCGCAGAGATGTCGATCACGCGCTTAATTCCGCCATCCGTCTCGATCTCGTCCAGCTCACCGTGATTCGGCTCGACGGCAAACAGATCATCATCAGCGACCCCGACCATGCTGTACCATGTGCCGTCAGGCTCAAAGTCATCAGGCGAAGGGTGCTTGACCGGGTGAGTCATGATAAAATGGCTGAGGTTGGCGATGAGATCCCACTCTCCTTCGCCGGGTTCCACCTTGATGATCCCATTGGGTATATTTGGGACACCATGGGAGCAACCACCACCGGCGAGCAGTGCGTAAAGTGTATTGCCAAGGAACGCGACATCCGCTACACCAAGCACATCACCTCCGCTTGCCGCGCTGGTCTGACTCGAAGGGAGATGGTCTATGACCGTTGTGCGCACACCAGCACGAGTGATCTTAGAGATGCGAGCGGTCATGCCGCCTGTGTAGGGTCCAATAGGATCAGGGACCTGCTTGCATTGTCCGACGGTCGAGTGTGAGCCACCTCGCCCAGCTTCCGCAACATAGAGGTTGCCATCTGGCCCAAACTTCAGCCCACGAGGATTGTCCAGGCCGGTGGCTAAGATAGAAATTTTGGCTGAGAGAGCTGCCGATGGCTGTGCTTTTGCCCCTGCTCCCGCGAGCGGGGCAAGCAATACCAGGATGATCAGTGCTCCTCCCAGCGCTAGAAGTCTAAATAGAGTGCGTAACATTGGTTATCTCCTTTTTTATTGTTCGAGTTCTTTTCTCTGCAAGAAGAGGTAGAGAGGCTTTTAACTCCCCTATCTTTCAGAATACTCTGCAGTGCAAATCTCTTCTCTTGCATATTTGCTGCTTTGTAAACAGCCAGGGCGAGGGAAAAATAATGTGTTATACTGGTTACAATATATCTTAATGGCTGTTTGCCCTTGAAAGGTTCACAAGAATCCTTGTTATGTCTCGCTCAACCAATTGCACATTCACCTGTCCATGTGGAGAGGCGTTTTCCAGTCCAATTTATGAATATGTCAACGTTGCGAAAAACCCGCAACTGCAATATATTGTGCTGGCTGGCCTATTGAACGTGTCCACCTGTCCCTCTTGCGGGCGACGGGCAGGTGTCTTACGTCCCTTCATCTACTCCGATCCCCTCCATAACCTGCTTGCCTATGTTCATCCACGCGCTGATGCACCTGAAGAAGCCCGGCAGCTTATCCTGGAGAAACTGCGTACAGTCTATATGGATATTACTCCCTCCCAGGAAGCGGAAATGCCACCGTTGCGAGTCGTCTTCGGACTCGACCAACTGCACGAACTTATCAACGCCGCGTTGTGTCCAGATGAGCGCCTGGGGAGGCTTGCATTGAGTACATATAGCCGCAGTGATGCTGAACGTGGGCGACTATTCGATATCGCACGTAAGCTTGCCAGCGAAATGGCATGCCAGGTGGAGGTAGAGGAGCTACCCGACGAGTATACTGTCTGGCTCTACGGTTCGCGCCGCCAAATTGGCGCAATTATGCGAGAATTGGCACCACGCGGGTAAATCAGCAGGGTTCATAGGGGCGGCCGCCCCTATGCAGGGTGTGGGGTACGTCGGGCATAGACCGAATTGGACACACTTTCCCTTTTCCCCTTTTAGGATGGAGAACCAAAAAGGATAGATAGTATGATTACTATTGGAGTACTCACCATCAGCGATAGTGGTGCGAAGGGCGCACAGCAGGATACTAGCGGCGAAAACATTCGTGCTATGGTGACCCAAATGCCGGAGGCCGTCATCAGCGCGGGTGCAATCATTCCCGATGAGCGGGAGCAGATTGAGGTAGTCTTGCGCGAATGGAGCGATGACAAACACCTGAACCTCATTCTTACCACGGGTGGCACCGGGCTGGCTCCACGCGATATCACACCGGAGGCTACAAAAGCGGTCATCGACCGTGAGGCCCCTGGTATCGCCGAGGCTATGCGTGCCGTCAGCCTGCAACATACTCCCTTTGGTATGCTTTCGCGGGGCGTTGCCGGAACACGCGGGCGCACGTTGATTATTAATCTCCCTGGCAGCCCCAAAGCTGTCAAAGAGTGCCTGGAATGCATCCTGCCTGTTTTGCCACATGCCATCAATCTGCTGGTTGAGGGACCGAGGGAGCATTAATCCTTGCCCATTTATCACGGCCATGATGACAACATATTTGCCCTGGCATGGTCGCCCGATGGTCTCTACCTTGCCTCTGGCTCACGGGATAAGACGGTACGGGTTTGGGATGCTGCCAGTGGAGAATGTCTCTCCGCCTATCGCGACCATACGAATAGTGTGCTTTCCGTGGCCTGGTCGCCCGATGGGAAGTGCATTGCATCTGGGTGTACTGATGGGATTGTGCAGATGTGGGATGCCTTCACGGAAAACACCATCATCACCTATCGCGGTCATGTCCGTTTTGTGCGCAGTATTGCGTGGTCACCTGGTGGGAAATACATTGTCTCTGGTGGGGACTACGGCGATAGTACGGTACAGGTGTGGAATGCCTTCACTGGAAAGCACCTCTACACCCATGCAGATCAGTATCGCGTGTTTGCCGTGAGCTGGTCGCCCGATGGCAGGCGCATCGCTTCGGGCAGCTTTGATGGCACTGTGCAGGTATGGGAGTGGAATCGGGACACGTTAGGAGCTGAGCACCCGCAAGGGATGCACCTACATATCGTGACCTATCGCGGTCATGCTGGCCCAGCCTATACCGTGGCGTGGTCACCTGACGGGAAGCTCATTGCCTCTGGTGGGCAAGATGGGACAGTGCAGGTCTGGGATGCCGCCACAATGAATACCCTTTGCAGCTACAAAGGTCATACCAGCGCTGTGAAAGCGTTGGCGTGGTCAGCCGATAGCAAGTACATTGTTTCGGGGGGTGATGATGCGACGGTACAGATGTGGGATGCTGCCACTGGGAAGCATATCGCTACTTATGGTGAGCATAGCGCGTGGGTGCGTACCGTGGCATGGTCGCCTGATGGAAGGTGTATTGCTTCGGCGAGTGATGATACTATACACATATGGCAAGTTGATGCACCTGGAGAGCTTTAAGGAGTTCATTAAATCGGCAATCCCCGTTTCCCCAATTCACCGCGTATGTGGGCAATCTCGCCGAAATGAATGAAGCAGTGCGAGATGCAGACCTGCCCGATGGCCTGGATAGCGGGCATGTTGCCGAGCGGCTTGACCATGACTATACGCTCGGAGAGTTCCGCGCCTCCGTCCTGGATAGTAGCGAGGTAATCCTCAAATTCCTGCCAGACTTGATCGGCATACTGCATAAATAGCGCGGGGTTGGCAATGCGAAATGCGCGGGCCTCCTCGGTTGCCATACCCGTACCTTGAACCCGTGGTGGCAGGTCCAGGCGCTCATGCCAGGTGCCCTCCATCCAGATTGTTGGTCGCCCCTGCAAAATAAAGCGGAGAATGTTGTCCTGGGTACGTACACAGTGCCAGACGAGGAAAGCGATGTTGTTGCCTTTCCCCTCGCCTGTATAGTGCCATTCGTCTGGGGTGAGGTCGCTAACGCTGGTATTCATCCAGCTATGCAGGCGTCTCTGCTCCAAAAGGAAGAAGTCGATGATGTTCATGTACACCTCCTATGGTGTTGAGGCTTATTTCAAGGTTTTATCTTAATCTATTTTATCCTCTTCCTTTGGGTCCCCTGTTATCATCCTGCCAGCATCACCTGGAATGTCGCTTGCACTGCTGCTTGACCGGGGCGCTGAATGCCCACAGTGACATCCCAAATGCCGACCATAGAAAATGCGCTGTCTTTATCAAAAATGGCGATATAGGTGGGGTTACCTCCGTTAACCACTTTGTGTGCGGTTCCCATGTCCATTAGTTCCATATTGATGCTGATCTGTACCTGGGCATCTGTAACGGGATTGCCGTTACTATCTGCCATCGTGATGATGATAGTGTTGGCGTAATCGACTCGCCCGGGGAGGACTAGCAAGGTTACCGACAGATTACCTACCTTCTTGGTTTGAGTGTTCAGCCCCGTTGTGGATGGTGATGTTGTGCTTATGCTCAGAGTGTAGGTGGTCGCAGGAAAGACAATAGGTGGAGCAAAGAAGGCCATTAGGGCAACGCAGAGCAGTACACCAGCTCCCATCCAGGACGAGATGCTCAGCGCTCGTTTCAGGTTACGCTCCGTCTGTTCCAAAGCGGATTGGCGTGCTCGTCTCGCGGGCAATTCGGCATCGACTACAGGCAACAATGCTGCCTGTCGTGTCAGCTTCGGTCGCAGGAAGAACAGCGCATAGAAGCTGAGAGCGAGCATGATGGCGATGAATATGGATTTGACCAACAATGTACGACCATACGGGTCGGTAATTAGTTGCTGGGCGTTGCTCAGGCTGACCTCGCTGAGGAAGAAGCCACTCACGAGCAGTATAGCGATGGTCGCCAGAGCCAGCGGGGTGAAGCGTCGCAGAACTGTTAGCAGCGTCTCGGCATAGTGATCTGGCTCGGCAGTTGGTAAGAGCGGAAGCAGCACATATCCCAGGTAGGTCAAGCCTCCAAGCCATATACATTGTGCTGCGAGATAAAGCCAATCCAGAAGCATGGCACTGATGCGCGGCTGCGCCAACTGTGCTGCATCACTTGAAAGTGCAAGTGTACATAGAATGAGGCCCGCCAGTATCAACGCTCCAATTATGTATCGCTTTGCCGTAGGGGCCCGATTTATCGCGCCCTCTACACCCGCCTCCGCGGCTGCCGACAGTTCTTTAGTGCTGCCACTCTCCTGGGCGACCTGCTGGCGTAAGCGGCTGAAACGATTGCGATATCGCCTTGATGAGATCGTTAGGCTTGTGCTGCTCTTCTGGCGTGTTGTCCACCAGAGCAGTCCGAGCGCAATGAGGATCAGGGCAATGCGTGCCAGCCAGAGATAGCCATAGTTTGTCTCAAAAACTATTTGGCGTATTGCATCGAAATCGATACCACTCCCACCCGACGTTTGTGTGAGCTGTGTGGCGCGTAGTATGAGCGTGATGATCTCGCCAACGAGCAGACCGACCAGGCAGAGCCACTGCAGCGGTTGCGCTTGTTTCCTCGTGCGGACAAGTAGGGCTGAAGTTCGCTCTCCTCCTCCCGCGTCGCTATGTCGGCTCCACTGCGTTGCGCTCGACATACGCTCCCCTCCCCCTGCTAAAATGAGACCTTCGGTGATAAGTATACCCACCCAGAATGTCAATGCCATCAGCACAAGCCATTCCCAGGCCACAGCCAGGATGCCGATGAGGTTGAGTTCTGGAAGGATATTGCTGGTACTCGGTCCCAGGATGGTCTGTCCTTGAAGCCCCGTACTGGAATGCCCAATATTGAAGCCGATCACGCCATGGGTTGTGTGCCCGTCGCCGTTGGAGAGGGCAGTCCACCGCACTGTATAGCCGCCTTGTGGCAATAAACGCGGCGTGCTCAGAGGTGTGTCTAGCTCTTGGGAGTTGGTGGGAGACATGCTGCTGCGCCTGGCATCTACGATGCTACCATCGGGTGCAAATACGTGCGCAATACTCGCAGGGCTAATGGTTGTATCAAAAAAGATACGTACTACTGCTGGTGCCGTGTTGACGGTCGAGCCATCTACCGGATCAGAGCCAATCACAAAAGCATGTGCGAACGCCACTGATTGTTGAGATCCAATGGTTGCCCAGGTGTATACCAGAAAAACACTCAGCACGAACAGCAGCAGAAGCCGGGGGTATCTTCTCTGTCGTCCTTGCATGTTTTTCCTAGGTTTACTATGTATAATGTGGCTATTGGGGTAAGGGATCCAGTGTCTTGCCTAAGGCCGCTTCAATAGCAAGGAGGAACTCATCCAGCGCGAATGGTTTCCTCAAACCAACAAGCTTGTGTGCTTCGATCTCGTCTCTACATTCCTCAAAGCCGGCACTCAGGATGATCGCGGGGACATCTTCTAGCCCGCTGATAGCATGAAGTTGCTCATAGAGACTGATACCGTTCAAGTGGGGCAGACGATAATCTAAAACAAACAGATGCGGTTTGATATGTCTGACGACTTCCAACGCACGCAAGCTATCAGTAGCTAGCAAGGCATGATAACGTGTCTCTTGTGAAATAGCGAGAGCAAGGAATGCACTATTAGCGGTATCGTCCTCTACGACCAGAATGGTCTTTACTGAGGTGCGATCTTCTTTTGGTACCTCTGCCGTATCTTGAGCCATAGCGATACCCCCTGGAAATTCCCTAGAAGTCAAATAACGTTCTCTCAAAGATAATTTTATCACGTTTCATACGCGTTGGGAAGAGGTTGGAGTAAAGAATCCAGGGCTTTCCGAAAGTTGGGGGTACGGGACTGCCACCCCTTTGAACCCCGCTTTGTGGACTTGCAAAGGATGCAAGGCAATTGCAGAGTCTGGTAAGATAGATATATGAAAAAACAACGTGCGTTCTCTTCCTGGCCTCGCTTTCTCTTGTGGGCTCATGTACTAGGAGTGATTGGCTTTTACATTACCCTGTGGTTTCGCACTACCCCGAAGTGCGAGGAACGTGCTCGTAGAAGTACCCCTACGGAACCGACAGTGAGGAAATCTATCTCGATTATTGTTCCTGCTCGTAATGAGGAACGCGATATTCGTCGCAGTATAACCTCCTTGTTAGAGCAGGACTACGATGATTATGAGGTGATTGTGGTCGATGATGACTCGACGGATGGTACGGCCGACATTCTTGAGGATATCGCACAATCCCATCCGCAGGGCGAGCGAATGTGGGTACTACGTCTGCGAGAACTTCCTGAAGGCTGGGCAGGCAAGCCACATGCGCTCCATAGAGGGGTGCAGGAGGCTCGTGGAAACTGGCTGCTGTTTACTGACGCCGACACCTGGCATACTCCGCATGCGCTGCGTTTTGCCATGGCCCTAGCCTCCAATGAGGGCATTGACCTGCTCTCACTGAGTACAGGGCAGGAGTTGCCCGGTTTCTGGGATAAGGTCAAGATGCCGATGGCATATACTGGGATCAGCATGCAGTATCCCATCAAGCTGGTCAATGATCCCGCCAGTCCAGTAGCGCTGGCAAATGGGCAGTATATACTCATGCGTCGCAGCGTCTACGACATTGTGGGTGGCTATGCTCGCCCCGACTTGTGTAATACGCTGCTTGATGATCGCGACCTTGCCAACGTCGTAAAGACGTGTGGTTTTCGCCTGCGACTTGAAGATGGGCGGGATTTAGTGCATACCCGTATGTACGAGGGGCTGAACGAGATATGGCGCGGGTGGCGCAAGAATGCGTTTTTAGGGAGCCGTGGCGGGCTAGCTTTCACGCTGTTGATGCTCATCGGTTTACCGATGGTGGCAATCGTCCCCTTTCTGTTGCCATTGTTGGGCTGGTTAGGAAGAGCTCGGCGAACAAGAGATATTACCTCTAGCGAGGTTAGTATTGCGACGCTGCTGGAGTTGGTTCCACTGCTTGCGTACCGGGTGTGGGTGAATAGAGAATGTAGGGTGCCGTGGTACTATGCGTTCACTTATCCGCTAGCGAGTGCGTTATTTGAGGGCATTTTAGCGCAATCGGCCTGGCGAGTCCTGACGCACAAGGGGGTAGATTGGCGCGGACGGCAGTATAACCACGGAACCGGAAAATGAATGGCTGGGTCTCTCTCCCTGACCCTTTTTCGCTCAAGGACTCGCGACCCGTGGGTCGCTCGCAAATAAAACGTGCGGGATAGGCAGTGCGTGGCGGAGCCACGCACTGCCTATCCCGCACAAACAAGAGATTAGGCCCGCTTGCGTGCCGATGAGTCCGATGGTAGTTAAAAAGTATCAGGGAGAGGAGGGGACTATCCACCGTAAGAACCCTGTTTCTCACCTGAAGGATGGAGACCAAAAAGAAAGGATAGAAATCTTATGGGACAACTAGATCAGAAAGTTGCCATTGTCACTGGAGCCGATAGCGGCATTGGGCGCGCTATTGCTATTCAGTTTGCCCAGGAAGGGGCTACAGTTGTTGTGAACTATGCACATGCGCAGGATAAGGCTGAGCAGGTGCGGCAGATCATCGAGCGGAATGCGGGAAAAGTCCTGGTTATACAGGCGGATGTTTCACAGTACCAGCAGGCTATGGGGCTCATTCAGCAGACGGTTGAGCACTTTAACCGCCTGGACATCATGGTCAACAATGCTGGGATGGAGATACATAGTCCATTTCTGGATGTCACCGAAGAGCATTGGGATTGCGTACTGGGTGTAGATCTGAAGGGAGCATTTTTCTGTGCACAGGCGGCTGCCCGCGAGATGGTCAAACGGAAAATGGCGGGACGCATCATCAATATCTCGTCTGTCCACGAAGACCTCGCTATGCCGCAAAACGCGCCATATTGCTGCGCCAAGGGTGGACTGCGTATGATGACGCGCACAATCTGCCTGGAATTGGCCCCCTACAATATTACCGTCAATAATATTGCGCCAGGAGCAATACATACACCTATCGATGCTGATGTTGAGGCAGACCCGGAGAAGATGGCCGCGCTGCTCAAAGAGATTCCACTGCGTCGCATGGGACAGCCGGAAGAGGTTGCAAAGCTCATTATAAACCCGGCAGGAGACCTGCCTTTCGCCCTGACACTTTTTGCTCGAGGGCTCGCGACCCTTGGGTCGCTCACAGCCCATGCAAAAAAGAGGCGAGGCCGGCAAGCGGGCCGATAAGGGCGAGAGTAATGGGAATGAGAAGAAAGCGATACTGCTTTTTGCCGATATCTGTAGACAGATATCGATACCTCGTTTATAATAGTAGAGTGGATTTGAAAAGAGGCCCAAGGAGGAGACCGTCATGATACGATTGCTTACTCGGCTGATAGTACTGGGTATAATTGGCCTGGGTCTCTTCATCGTGCTTGGCCCCGGCCTGATCAAAGGCGTGGGTAATACACTGATTAGCTCACTCAATAACTCTACTGCTTCTGGCTTGGCACAGATTGTTCCTGCCACCCGGGGAAAGGATTCGTCCTGCACATAAAGCTAGATGGCTTGGCAGCCAACACGACCTATGATGTTACATTAAATGAGGATAGCTGTGGGGGCGCGGTCTTCCACGATTTCGGCAAAGTTACAAGTGATAAAAATGGTTCCATTCTTTACGACTTCTCGCTCGCTGACCTGAGCGCTGCCATTCAGAAGAATCTCTGGCTGGTTGTCCATAAAGGAAATAATGCATCAGGGCCGAGCGTTGCTTGTGGATCGGTACAGATAAACGACACTTTGCTGGCGCAACTCAATGGAGCGACCCCTACAAGCGCAGTCTCGACTGGCACGCCAGCCATCGATCTTTCACCGAATCCTGCTAGTGCGCCAACAAGTGTAGCCAACGATCCGTTGGCTCAGTCTAATCGACCGCCTGGTAAAAGCAGCCACGGTTTTCCTAATACGGGTGTCGCTTCAGGTGGGAGTAATTCGTATGATAACTATACATTCCCCCGTAAGTACTAGCGCCTGAGGATCAGCACCTTAAAGTTGCCCATTCCGGCGGGATCGGTTAGTGCCGCGACCCGCTGCTGCAAATTGTACCATTTCAGAAGTGCCACATAAATCCCGAACTCCTGTAGCCAGAGATGCTGCGTAGTGAACTTGCTCAAGCGTAGGCCCTGGCGACGTCCCTCGTTGATGAGCGCGCTAAAGTTCACATGTGCAGTAATGTCCTGCTCTCCGGGGTGTGCAAGTGGTCGCTCGTTCATCTGATGATTGTAGTAGCAGGCGAGCGTGCCACGTCGTCGATAGCGTGTGTACAGTGCGCGGGCTTTGTCGCCATAGTCGATGGCGAGGATGAAGCCTCGTCGTAGCAGGTTTGCTGTTCGCTCCATCCAACGGAGTGCATCGAGATTGATCTCCGCTCGCCAGCCGTCACCAAAGCTCCGCCAGGGGATGCGATAGCTATCCAGATAATTGGCTACCTCTGGTGAGCCTGGTTCGTCCAGCATCTCGTGCAGGCGACCATCCTGCACATCAACATAAATTTCATATAGTCGCTCGTTACGTATCTCCACGAGATGTACGGGGAAAGCGTCGATCAGTTCGTTTGAAAGGATGACTGAGGGTATTGATGCCCCTACATTGTCAACCTGGGCATCAAGAATGTCTTCAGTGCGGTAATCGAGTGCTGCGTTGAAGTCGGGAGCTTCTTGTGAGGCCCAGGCACGTACCCCCTGAGCGAGGTGGCCTCGCCCGGCACCCTGTTCCAGTACGATGAATGGAGCTGGGTGCCCCAGTTTCTCCCACATTTGGGATAACTGTCGGCCCGTGCAATTGGCGAAAAAGGGGGAGACATCCGTACTGGTGTAGTAATCGGCCCCTTCCCAGCCTATTCTGTCTGCTCTGGTGACGTAGTACCCATAGCCAGGCTCATACAAGGCCATGCGCATGTATTCAGCGAAGGTGATAGGACCTTCGCGTTGGATACGCTCGATGATCAGTTGTTTGGGCCGCAGATTATCTGGTGATGGGGCATTTTTGCGAGCTCGGCGTTTGCCAGTTTTGGCCATCCTGTGCTCCTTAGCTATTGCCAAAATTAACCACTAGCAGGTCTAATGCCATCTCAGGGGTCATGCGGCTGCGTTTGAGGGCGGCATCGGTTGCCAGCATTTGACGATAGGACTCCTCTAACTGAGAGACACTAAATTTTCCTACCTGGCGCAGCGCCTTCTCTACCACAAATGGAGCCATGCCGGTAGTCGAAGCGATCTGTGCGGTGCGCATACCTTTTTGGGCGAGTTCTTTGACGAGTAGCAGTGCGCGTATCTGTGAGGTGATCGTGCTGATAAGTCGCAGTGGCGGCTCACCGTCGGTGAGTAGGTCGTGCAATATGTCGAGCGCCTGTTTGCGGCTGCGCTGTGCAAGGGCATCTGTAAGATCGAAGATGCGTGCCTCCTGCACCTGTGGCGATAGCTTACGCACGTCCTCAACATCGATAGTTGCACGCTCACCAACGTAGGTTGCCAGCTTATTAAGCTCGTTGGCAAGCAAACGGAGCTGATTACCAATAAAGTTTGCCAGCAGGGCAGCCGCCTCTGGGGTAATCGTTACACCGATACTTTTAGCTCGCTTGCGAATCCAGCTTTCCAGGGCTGCCCCTTTGGGCAATGTGCTCAAGATCACCTTCCCATGCTCTTGTGCCGCTTTGAGCAAGGGACTGTTGTTATCCAGCACTTCATCGACTACCACAACCAATACAGCCGTGTCTGGCATGATGGAGATATACTCGGCCAGGCTCTTCTCAAAACCAGCACGCGATTCTGTGCTGCCTTTCTTGCTTTTTTTTGCCTTGCCGCTCTTCGCTATCCCCTCTTTATCAGTCGCTGTGGGGTCCTCGGGAGATATATTTGTAGTGGCTTCCTGGCGGCGTTCAGCAAGGGTTGAGCCGGGTCGCTTTTTGGGCAAGCCTTCCACGACAACCAGGCGTTGGTCAGCGAGAAATGGCAGGGTATTACAAGTTGCGGTGATGGTCGCAAGACCGACCTCACTGCCATTGTAAGTGTCCGAATTATAGTCGAAATTCCCCTCTTGCCGGAGCAACTTCAGGTGCTCGCGGTTGGTGAATTCGTCATCGCCATGCAGGAGATAGAACATTGCTCTGCGTTATCCGTGAATAGCCTGCCTGCGGTAATCCTGGCTCCTCAGGCGTGCTATGATCAAGTCTAAGATAATTGCTACGGCTACACCTCCAACTGAGCAGATGAGCACAGAGCCAAAGAAGGTTGCCACTCCATTCGCATTAGGCAGTGGTGTGTCGTAGATCAGTGTGCCAACCCAGCCAAGTATGCCGAGGAAGCCAAGCAATGCACCGATAAATCCCCCTAGGACGACTACTCCACGGTTTTTCACTGCGCTCATCCAGAATGCGAGGAAGAGCGAGACTGGAAGTGCCAGGATAAAACCAAAGAAGTCTGCAATGAATATAGGGTCTCCTATATTTATTTTGAGCGAAGGGAGTAGTGTAGGATCCATTTATTTTATACCTCCTGTATATCGATTTTGTTGATGAGAAGAAAAAGAGGTTTCTGGGGACACCCCAGACCCCGGTAGGGAGGCTTCGCCCCCAATTCTACATTATTATACGCTAGGCGGGAGGTTGTGGCAATATTGCAACATGTTTCGGGCATCTACGTATACATTGCAGAACGCTATAGGACCTCATTCATTGCGCCCACCTGATAGGGCTTCGGTGTGAACAGAGGCCTGGATGTTTGAGAAAGAAAGAGGCATATAAATGATGAATCGGATGACAACGCTTGGACTTGATGAGCGCCTTGAGCGCGTTCTGGCGTATGCATTTGGCTGGGTTTCGGGCCTGATCCTTTTCTTTATTGAGAAAAACCGCACTGTGCGCTGGCATGCGGCACAGTCGATGATTACTTTCGGTACGCTATCATTGGTCGCGTTTTTAGTGGGCTTGTTAAGAAATTTCCTGGCATGGATTCCCATCTTGGGTTGGTTGACGAGTGCTGGCCTCGGTCTGCTGCTTTCAGCATTGTGGTGGGTGACGGTTTTCTTGTGGCTGTGGCTGATGTTGATGGCATGGGTACGGCCAAATTATCGTTTGCCCTTCTTCAGTCGATGGGCAGATTACCTGGCCTAGATTATGAACACCGTTGTTGGGGCCTGATACATCGGGCCCCTACATGCATCGCTATTGCCATCAGCCCACCAAAGAGTGTCGCGACAAAGTTCACGACATCGTTGTTTAGCCAGCGCAGGCCACGTAAGAGTTTCGTCTTTGTCCCACAATTGTGAATATGCTGCTCAGTCTCTTTGTCACAGAGGGGACAGTAGTACATGGCTTGCACAGCAGCTCCTAGAAGACTATCGAAAAGGCTCCCGGCCAGCCCGCTCACCAGGGCAATCAGAGGTAAGGAAGCGAGCGACCTTTGGCAGCGTTGCAGCACCCAAAAGACCACACCCAGAGCCAATGCACCCAGCGCAGCCGCGCTGATGCCAAGCAGTGTGATGCCACCAGATGTGCCAGGGGCGACAGGTTTTCCAGTTGTAATCTGACGTGGCTGATGTGGACTCAGTACACCTAATTCGGTGGCCCAGGTGTCGGCAGTGGCAGTTGCGAGCACACCTGTAAAGCCTGCTTGCAGTGACTGGCGCAACGAGGTGGATGAGATCAATCCGTAACCCAGCGCCATCAACGTGGCGACGCCACCGTTCGCGGCAACCTGTGCAAGGTCGCGCCGGGATCCCTTGCTGAACTTATCCATAGCAGTACGTGCCTTATCTCGCTCACGGAAATGTGAGAAGAGGCTGGAGGAGACAAAGAAGAAAATAAGTGCGAGACCCCATGCCCAGCCCCCCATGCCAAAGGTCGTTGTGCCAGTGACGATTGCCCCAGCGACGCCGCTGCGATTAAGTGAGCGGCGTCGATAGGCAATAAGACTAATTCCGCTGCTGAAGAGTAAACCGAGGAGCAAGCGGCGTTTCCTCTCTTTGGGCATAACTAGTACCTCTTAAGAATTCGTGACACATTTTGTTACAGAATGGTATCTTTGCCAGTTCTATTCTAGTGAAGGCCTAGCATGGCGACAAGGGTGTTGTGCCCTTAACTAAGTAACACATATTCCTTGTCGAATTGCCAGTCGGGGATCGCTTCCAACTCGACATAAAGGTGGGGGTGTAAGGGGTCGATATGTTTCATCAAATGGATATCTACGACCCGATTGTCATTCAAGCCAAGTCCTTCACAAAGCGCGTCCTGCGTAATCTTCAGACCTCCATCGAGGTCTCGTTTAAGTGGTGTGGAAAAGTAGAAGTCTAGGAAGAGAGCTAGGTAGTTTTGGCGCAAACTCTTGCATAGTTCGTCGTGCAATACTCCCTGTCGCTCAAGTGAGCGGAGCGTATCTAGCACTTGCTGTTTGAAGCGGCGGGCAACCATAGAACTCACCCGGTGTCCATGAACAGTAGCATACTGTTCGTTGATGCTGGGAGGAAGCGGGAGGGTAAGGCGCAGTATAGCATTCTTGCTCGATGGCTTCTCAGGCATGTATGTCTCCTGTGGATAGTACTTTTTGGATAGTGATACCGCGCGTATTGTATCATACCAACATGTGTTATTGTACGGGTTGCGGCTGTTGCCAAGCCTGGTAAAGAGTGATACACTGCGAGAGTCTATGTACATTGTCGAGGCCTGGCGAAAGTGAGGAGCAAAAGTGATTACGTGTAACCGCTGTAGGAGGCAAATCCAGGCGGGCCTGGCGAATTGCCAGTATTGTGGTATGCCCGTGGCTGGCGCGCCTGCGGGAGGGGCAGACCCGAGGATGGGTGCTCGCGAACAGCCAGAATTACCCGCCTGGCTGGAATCGTTGCGGGCTGGTGAGCAACCGATCCCATCTGCGAGTGAGCAGCCAGATTTTTTCTCTGCCGATCTCGTAGATGAAGGGATGTTACCAAATTGGATGCGATCAGAGGGTGCGGATGATGCTCCTTCAGGTCCACTTCCTGCATGGCGACCTGCCTCAATGCCAGCGCCTAATACAGATGGCGGAATTTTGCCCCCGACGAGTTTTTCAGCAAATTCATTGATTGATGAGCACTCTCTTCCCGCGTGGATGCAGGAGAAGCAGCCATCATCAGAGTACCCGGCTCAAAGGAACCTGGCAGCTTCGGGCCTGGTGCAACCGGATGCGATACCAGATTGGATGAGGAATATAGAGCCGCAGTCCCCGCAATCCCCTCAGTCTGCTGCTCCTAAACCTGCGCAGCAAGCTGAGCCAGTTCTGCCACCACAAGGGCTGTCAGCAAGAGATTTCATTGATCCGCAGTCATTGCCTCCATGGATGTCTGGTCAACAGGTTCCATCGGCAGAAATTGGGCAAGCAGGTCTGCCTGCAGCCTCATTGCTCGATATGCAGGCCATCCCACCCTGGTTGCGTGAGAATAGGCAGCAAGAGGCAGGAGATGACTTTGGCGTGATCAATCGAGCCCCTACATCGGGCGCAATAAATAGGTCCCCTCCATCTCAGTCCTGGGAAATGCCGAATCAACCCTTGCAAGTACCCAACGGGCATGATCACCTGTCTGCCTCTTCTTTTATAGACATGAATTCGTTGCCCGCCTGGTTGCGTCCTGTGGCGGATGCGCGGCAGGCTGGTGGCCTGTCGCCAATGCCGGGGAATCCAAGGCCCGCTTCGTTTGGTGTTCCTCCTCGTGTAGAGAATGTGCGCGTGCCCAGCCGCCCTCGTAGTGAATTGGGGCCTCACGAGGACAGTGAAGTGGCTGCAAATGTCTTTGCATCGATGCTCGGTGTAGCCTCGGTAGCTCCCTATTTCCCTGCCCAGTCGCCCAATCCTGGGCGTGCCCAAGTGCCGCCTCAAAATCAGCAGGCTATGCCACCGAGGGGCAATGAGATGCCTGGAACACCGCCAGGGTTTGCTGGTCCACCAGCGTCGCCGGGCTATATACCTGGCGGATATCCAATGGGTGATAATCAGCCAGGCGCGGGGAGCGTACTATCGAGCGGAGCACAGTGGGGCCGATATAGCGGTGCGGAGAGGGTACCACAACCACCACCAATGAGTCGATCAGGAATGCCGCCAGGGTCGGGGCAAATTATGCCTGGTCAGCCGAAACCAAATATGAAACCTGCCAAGCGTGGATTTCTCGACGCTATTCGTGACTGGTTCTCACGCTAGTTGCAGAAAAAGGGATACCGGAGATGCATACACAACCCTATCTAGAGGGAGGACAGGGCCCAACTGATAGTCACAATCCAGCTTCTGCTAACTCAATATTGGCTGCTGATTGTGGCACAGTATTTACGAAAGTCTCACTCTTTGGCCTTGTCGAAGGCCAATATCGTCTCATGGCACGAGGTGAGGCCCCAACGACGCTAACTCCTCCGTATGAGGATATTACCACAGGTATTATCCAGGCGATCAATGTGATCGAATTTATTACCGGTCGTCATTTTATCTCTGATGGGCGTATCATTTCCCCTGAGCAGCCGAGTGGCGATGGAGTCGACGTCATTATTGCAACCATAAGCGCTGGCGGGCCAATGCGACTGGTTGTTTTGGGTGCGGTCAGTCCAGAAGTTGAAGAACTTGCAGTTCAGGCTGTCTCTGGACTTTATGCGGAAACTCACGCGTTACCGGCTCCTTCGTATGTAGCGGCTTCTTCGTCTGCCCCGATATCTGTTGGGGTTGGGGCAGGTCGTTCCCCTACTCCAACGGCGGCGAGTGGGCCATGGACGCCCGATCGAGTAGCTTTGGAGTGGGAGCGTCAGCTTGAACGCATCCGAGAACTGCAGCCGCATGCTGCTTTGATTGTAGGGATGGCAGATGGCCTTGCAGGCCCCACTCCGCTCCAGGAGGCCTGTCAATTACTGACAAACGCAGCACGGGAACTGAATGAGCAGCACGGTGCAAGTGTTTCCGCTGGGGTAGCTCCCAATGACGTTGCGGCGCGTCAACTCTCGGTGCTGTATGCTGGTGCGCCCCAATATGTTGAAGCTGTACGGCGCATGCTCAGTGGCGTTGCGCAGGTAGCGCGTGTTGATTCACTGGTCTCACAGGCTCAGCTTGGCCCGACCAGTATCGCCGCTGGTGCGCTGTATGAGCGAGATGTGATACAGCACATTCCGGCCTATGATCGATTACGATCCTGGTCTAGCTCTTCACCTGTGGCAACCGCAACCTCGTTAAGCAGCCTGGTACGTTTCCTTGCCCAGCACTATGCCATGAACGTAACAGCAGTGGACGTTGGGGGAGCCACCACCAGCGTCATGCTAGCAGGTGAAGGCGGCGAATTTATCCCCATGGTGAACGCGGGAGTAGGTGTAGGTCCAAGCGTGGGAGCGATTCTGCAGCAGGCTGGCCTCAAGCGGGTGGCCCGTTGGCTGCCTTTTGAGGTCACTGAAGATGAATTGCGCCAGTATGTCCTGAATCGAATGTTGCATCCGCAGGTGACGCCAACAAGCCTGCGTGATCTCCAAATTGGGCAGGCGTTTGCACGCGAAGCCATCCTTCTGACACTTGAGGCTGCAAAGCAGCATGATTGGTTTGATGCTGATTTGATCTTAGCGACGGGTGGCATTCTGGCTCATACTCCCAAGTATGGACAGGCAGCAATGATCTTGCTTGATGCGCTTCAGCCTCGAGGTGTGACTTCATTGGTACTAGATCGGACTATGCTTATTTCACAGCTTGGTGCTGTAGCGACAGTTGCTCCTGTTGCTGCTGTGCAGGTGAATGAGAATGATGCTGTCACACATCGGCTGGGAACCTGTGTGATTCCCTTTGGTGCCCTGCCGCCTGGTCAGGTGGCTGTACGTGTTGGCGTAGAGTACAGTAACGGGCGGCAAGTAACGCTTGATGTGATGAGTGGCACCATTGAAGTCATCCCACTACGGATGAATGAGCAGGCGTTGCTTTCGTTGTTTCCGGCACCGACCGTGGATGTCGGACTGGGGCCGGGGGAACGGGCACGTGCTGCTGAAGAGATCGACGGTGGGTTGGTGGGCCTCATTATTGATGCTCGTGGTAGGCCGCTGATGCTCCCTTCCGATGAGATAGAACGCCGGGCGCGTCTATTGCAGTGGATGCAAGCATTAGGTGCGTAGGGTCCCGAAAGAATTGAAACGCGCTCAGCGGAGCGCCCTTGAGCGTGGGAGGCATCTGCTATGACCTATCCGCTTGGTTGGTCTGTGATACCACAGATACTTGTGAGGAGAGAGCGTTGGCCCGGTGGGTATAAGACGAAAGGCTCTCCGCTGGTCTATCCAGGCCAGGAGGTACAACCCGATCAACCCGTTATTCGCTTAGAGAAGTTGGAACCCATCGAGGCGATGGAAACCATTCCACGCCTCTCACTGCCGACAGTGATGAACGCTACCAGTGGGACAGATCCCAGGCACAGAGCGATGAATGGTGCTAGCCCTGCAAGCATTGGTGAGACGATTCCGGCTGGTATGCGTGGGCGAGTGGTGGATGTTACCCGTCGCGGGGGAGTGATCATTGAGAGCCGGGCTGCTGTGGTACACGGTGCTGTCGGTGCTGGCAACCAGGTAGCGGGTGTGCTCACACTGTGGCAGGCTCCGGGCAGCGGGCAACAAAATATCCCCCCTGGCGCGATCCTGGTTGTTCCAGGGCCATTAAATTTCTCGATGGTGCGCCAGGCGATGGTTTCTGGCGTCACTGGCATCGTTGCGAGCAGTATTTCCTCTCGTGATCTAGAGGGTTTCCTGCAGACCGATCTGGTGCGACTTATCGATAGCGTTGATATCGAGTTGATGCAAGCTCACCTGCCGCCGCTGACGTTGCTCTTTACGGAGGGGCTGGGTATGGTCGCCATGCCCGCACGTACTATGAATCTGCTCAGCCAGTATCAAGGATCGATAGCTCTGCTTTCGGGGGCGACTTCGGTACGCCAGGGGATCTTCCCCGAGCTGGTGATCTCGCTTCCGGTGAAAGAGGCACAGCAGAATTGGCATCCGGTGCAACCCGATCCGTTGCTCGCAATTGGAGCACAGGTGCGCGTCTGCGGTGGTGACCATGAAGGTGCAATAGGTGAGGTGAACTATCTCTTTACGCATCAGCAGGTATTTGATTCTGGCGTACGCGCCCGCGCAGCTCGTCTGCGTCTTGAAGATGGGTCGGTGCTAGTGGTGCCGATGACGTTAATTGAGCGTATCGGGTAGTGCTTATCCACATTCATCGAAAGTTATCCACATATTACAGCATGGTATGTGGATAACTTTCGATGGTTTTTTGGCGAGTGGAACACTACCCCAGAAGCAACGACCGTCCCGTCATATCCTTCGGCTGTGGAATCCCCAGCACCTGCAGTATCGTAGGCGCGACATCGGCCAGGATGCCATCCGTGCGTAATCGCGCCTGAGCGAGCTGTGGTACAACCAGGTAGAGCGGCACGGGATAGGTGGTGTGGGCGGTAAATGGTTTGCCGGTATCATACTCGATCAGTTGCTCGGCGTTGCCATGGTCAGCAGTAATTAGCAAGCCCCCTCCAACGGCGAGTGCAGCCTCTACGACGCGCCCAACGCCTGTATCAACCGCCTCAACCGCTTTTATCGCTGCTTCGATCACGCCAGTGTGCCCAACCATGTCGGCGTTGGCATAGTTCATCACCACGAAATCGTAGTCTCCACTGCGGATATGTTCGACGGCGGTATCAGTAACGCCTGCTGCGCTCATTTCGGGTTGCAGATCGTACGTCGGCACTTTGGGGGATGGCACCAGGATGCGGCCTTCTCCAGGGAAAGGTGGTTCGCGTCGTCCGTTGATAAAATAGGTAACGTGTGCATATTTCTCGGTCTCAGCTGTGTGGAACTGGCGCAGGTCATGCTCGGAGATCACTCGCGCAAGCGGCATGTCCACCTCGTCGGCGCGATAGGCTGCTTCCGCGTCAAGCCCTTCCTCGTATTCCGTCATCATCACATATTGCAGGTCTTCCAGGCGTGGCCCTCGATTGAATTTTCCCTCGGCCTGTGGCGACAACTCCTTCATCACAAATGCCTTGGTGAGCTGCCGTGCGCGATCCGGGCGAAAGTTGTAGTGGATCAGCGCGTCACCGGCCTTTACTACGGCAACGGGCTGGTTCTCTGCCATGATAACTGTGGGGATGATAAACTCATCGGTGATCTTTTTATCGTAGGATTGTTGAATTGCTGCTATAGCCGAGTTGGCGCGTTGGCCTTCTGCGCGTGTCATCGCAAAATAGGTCATAGCTGTGCGGTCCCAGCGATTATCACGATCCATCGCATAGTATCGTCCGCTGACGGTTGCCACCTTCGCTGCGTGTTCACCACCAATCTCGCGAGCGCGCGCCTGGAGTTGCCGCATGAACTCGATACCGCCAGTAGGTGAGGTGTCGCGGCCATCGGTGAAGGAGTGGATATAGACTCGCTCAATATCATGCATCTGTGCCAACTGCAGCAGCGCCTCTAAGTGTGTCTCATGTGCATGTACGCCCCCATTTCCAAGCAGGCCGCAGATGTGGAGTTGTGATGAATTCTTCTTGACTTGTTCGATGGCCTTGAGCAGCGCAGGATTGTGGAAGAAAGAGCCATCTTTGATCGATTCGTTGACGCGGGTATAGTCTTGCAGCACGCGCTTGCCTGCGCCGATATTCTGGTGTCCCACCTCGGAGTTGCCCATCTGCCCTTCTGGCAGGCCAACCGCTTCTCCCGAGGTTTTGACCGCTGTATGGGGCCACTTCTGGGCCAGCGCATCAATGTTGGGTGTGTGTGCCAGGGCGATGGCGTTGCCCTCTTTGCGGGGATTGATGCCCCAACCATCCATGATAATCAAAACAAATGGGCGAGGCCGACCAGAAGGTGTGGTATTCATCTTGTATTTTCGCTCCATGCTAAAGTTGATAAATATAGGTAATCGGTGTTTTCATTGTACCACTCAGGCTAGCAGGGTTCCCAGGGCGTAGCCCCTGGTGCAGGGGTTTGCTCTCCCTGACCCTTTTCGCTCAAAAACTCGCGACCCTTGGGTCGCTCGCACATAAAATGTGTGGCATAGGCCGTTGGTGGCGCAGCCACCAACGGCCTATGCCACACAAAGCAAAGCTTGCAAAAGCACAGGAGGAGAAGAAGGTAAGTCCTTTCTTTGTAACATAATGAGAAGCTAAAACGTACTGGGTTATGTGGGTACAATCTAATTATGGAACCTTGATTGTCGTAGATTACGGTGAAGAGAAGGAAGGATAATATGACCGATAAATATTCGCGACGGCTTAGGATGGGTCTGCTGGCTACAGTGGCTGCACTTTGCCTGGTGTTTGTCACTGCGATAGGAGCGTTGGCAGATACAGTTCATGTTTACGATAGAGCTAATGTCCTCAACGTATCTCAGGTGCAAAGTGAGGCGGCAAATCTATCAGACCCGATGGACATCTATACAACGAACACTTTTACAGGAACAAAAGCGGCCTTTGATCAGCGTACTCGCAATCTAGCCAGTGCTAATTCTCGTCTGATAGTGATGGCTATCGACACAGTGCATAAGCA
>WNGL01005039.1_pt1 | contig 21573 bp, 21 predicted proteins | sample 5400591 | NCBI WGS metagenome assembly WNGL01 (sample SAMN13153377, study PRJNA577476) | soil metagenome | isolation source: 80 cm soil or saprolite under Garry oak tree replicate 1 | place: USA:California | collected 2016-06-15 | reverse complement strand
GGCCGAGGTGAATGTTCGTCCGGACTTTCCTCATTCGTTCCACAAATCGGAAATCGGCCGGCGCGTCATACGCCGGATTTCCGCCGAGAATCAGCAGCACGTCCACCTTGCCGGCATCCATGTCGGTGACGAGTTCGCGCAAAGATGCAAGATGATTCGCCGGCTGCGCTTCGACGGGTTCCGTATAAATGACCGTTGAACCCACATTCCCGAGCGCCTGGTTCATTGCGTGAGCGAGCGCGTGAACCGCCGCAGGCTGCTGTTCGCCCGGGATGACCAAACTCAATCCGCGGTGCCTCTGCAAATCTCCAGCGATGGCTTCGAGCCACTTCGCTTGTTCGCCTGGGATCGCAGTCGCAGCCCCAAGACCCAGCTTGGCAGCAAGCGCGTACGCGAAGGTTTCCACTTCCAGGTGATGCATCGGCAGCCGGTGGTCCGCCGCTGCGCCGGTCACTGACGGTGTCGGCTCGACGACGTACAGCCGGTTCATCCCTCCATGCGTATCATCCGGGTTGCGCCGCCGCGCGAACTCGCGCGCGTAGCGCACGCCGCCCGGCCCGCTGGCCAGAAAATCGGCGTCGAGCGACAGGATCACGTTGGCCTTTTCGAAGTGATAGACCGTGTTGACGTAGCGCCCGAAAGCCAGCCGCGCTCCTTCGCGCGCGCCGTCAGAGCCCGCCGGCTCCCACTGGTGCCATTTCGCCTCGGGGAATTGCGCGAGCAGCGCGGTCAGTTGCGTGCCGAGCGTCGGTGAGTTCACCGAGCCGGTGAGGATGCGGAATCCCGCGCCCTTATTGGCTTTCAGCGCTTCGACCGCCAGCCGCACTTCGGCCAGGAACGCCGACCACGCGTGGATTTCGCCGAGATAGGTGAGCACCTGCGAGCGGTCCGGGTCGTAGAGCCCCAAAATCGCGGCCTGCGCAAAGACGTCGGTGGCGCCAAGACTCCCCGGATGATCCGGATTCCCTTCGATTTTTGTCGGACGGCCTTCGTGACTTTCTACCAGCAGCCCGAGCGCCGTTGTGCCCAGGGGCATTGCGGTGGCAAAGTAGAGCGGCTTGCCGAGCGTGAGTCCCTCGGGCGATTTCACGTACGGCAAAATGGTTTCATTCGGCGTGCGTGCGCACCCGGAAATCCCCGCCAGCGCCAGCGATGCCGCCATCAGCTTCAAGAAATCGCGCCGGCCAACCCCGTCGGCCTCGCTCCATTCCGAAGCGTGGCGCGGAAATTCGCGATGGAGCAGCTCTTCGAAGTGCGGATCCCGGGAAAGTTCTTCCAGGCTGCGCCAGAATTCTTTGCCTGAGCGGTTGCCCAGCCGCGCGCGGGCCGCGGCCAGATCGAGTGGATGTTCGCGCGGCGCCAAATCTTCGTTTTCGTCGTGTTCGTGATCGGGCATCTTCATCCCCAATTCGCGGTTGCGCATCAGCGGTGGCACGTCGAGCAACTCGTCAGCTCCGCGGCGCTGCGAATGCTGTATTCCTTCTTCAGTTTCAGCCCCTGCGCGATCTGGTCCGCAGGCGGCTTCCAATCCATGTTGAACACCTGCTCGAGCGGCCTCAGGAATTGCTCCGGGTTGCGGTGGCAACCGAGGCACCACTCCATGCGCAGCGAGGAGGCTTGAAAGATCAGCGGCATCTGGTTCACTTGCCCGTGGCAGGTGGCGCAGCCTACGCCCTTGTTCACGTGGATGCTGTGGTCGAAATAGACGAAGTCCGGCAGCCGGTGCACCCTGGCCCACTCGATGGATTTCCCGGAGCGAAAGCTCTCTCGCACCGGCTCGAGATACGCGCTGTCGGCAAACAGCAGCGAATGGCAATTCATGCAGGTTTTCGTCGGAGGGATTCCCGCAACCGCGGAAGTTTCCACCGCAGTGTGGCAGTAGCGGCAATCAATTCCATCATCGCCGACGTGATGTTTATGGCTGAACTGCACGGGCTGCTCGCGGGCGATGTTTGCGTTGGTCATGTACGGCGAGCGGGCCACGGCACGCGCGAGATGGTGTTTGTGCTGCGGTGGAAGATTTGCGCCATTTCCCTGTTTGCGCTTCAAGGGGAGAGGACTTCGCGAACGCGATCCTCGGATGCCCCGCCATTCCAGAAAGCGCGGGCCTGGAACAACGGGAATTCGTATCTTCCAATAAAAGGCATTCGAATGCAAACGCACATGGCGCCCCGAAAATACAAGTTGCGAATCCTGCCGTTTTCGCCCACTGGAATTTCTGAAAACTGCGAAGGTGCGGAAAGGTTTGCACTGTCGCGCGCCGCGGATTTTTCCGCTAGCCGGAAGCCGGGCGGGTCATTAAACTGGAGGTGAACCGTTGGAGCCTTCTCGGGGGCCTAGCACGGCCCGCCAGGCGGAATGTTTCACGTGAAACATTCGTCCGGTTGAGCCGTAGCTGGAAACCGGGCTGGGTCTTGTAACCTGTTCATTCTACTGGGGCGTGGTCCAATTGGTAGGACGCTGCACTGTTAATGCAGACGGTGTTGGTTCGAATCCAACCGCCCCAGCCATAAATCTGGTGTAAGTCAATCTCTTGCAGTGGGATAGCCCGCCTCGACCCAGCCTTTCCATCCGCCATCCATGGAGATCACATTCTTGTAGCCCATTTTTTGGAGGTTGTCGGCCACAAGTGCGGAGCGGAAGCCGCCGCCGCAATAGAGCACGATGGTGGCGGAGGCATCGGGGATGCGCTGCTCGATGTCCCGTTCGATGACCCCTTTGCCGAGATAGACCGCGCCGGCCACGTGGCCGCGCGCCCATTCGCTTTCCTCGCGCACGTCCACAAGCACCATTTTCTCGCCCGCATCGAGGCGCTTTTTGGTTTCGTGAACGTTCCATTCCTTGATCCGCGATTTGGCGTCGTTCACGACCTTCAGGAAACCGGGTGCATGTGCCATCGAGACTCCTCCAGGAGGCAAATCGCCCCCGCTCTTCGTTCGAAGAATGCGTCCTAAGGACAGCGCGAATGATTTTACATCAGTGCGGGGTGGAATCGGGCTTCGGTTCTTCCTTGGGTTTTGTGGCTCCTTCTTTTTTGGCGAACGCGCGGACCAGGTTCACCAATTGCCATTTCTGATCGTTCGATAGGCGCGTTTCCTCACCGGGCATTTGTCCTTTGCCTTTGGTCACTATGTAGAAAATCTCGCCGTCGGTCATTTTTTCAGTGGTGGCGGGATCGCGCAGATCGCGCATCTGCATTTTCATTTGCTCCGCGAGATCGCCTTTCCCATCGCCGTCCTTGCCGTGGCACATCGCGCAATCGTAGCCGTAGAAGCGCCGGGCTTCCGCAAGGCTCGCGGGAGTTACCTTCGTGGGGTTCGCCCGCTTGGCTTCTTCCGGAGGGATTTTGAATTCCCCGGGAGGGGCCGGAGGCTCCTTGGGTTTTTCTTGTCTGCTGAATGAGGCAGCAACGCCGGCGATCAAAAGTGCCGCAACAACGGGAATCGCGTGTCGCATGGCAGACTCCTCGGCAGGCGGGCTGCCTGCCTATGACCGAATCATTGGGCGTATTGTACGCGCAGGAAATGCGAAGGGGAAGCACCGAGGAAAAATGATTCAGAAATCGGCCAGCCCCAGCGGAAACTTTCATTCCATGTCGCGCCAATTCGGTCCGGACTTGAGGTCCACGACCACGGGCACGCTCAAATCGTATACGCCTTCCATTTCGCTGCGGACCAAGGTGCGCACGCGGTCGAGCTCTTTCGGAGGTCCCTCGAAAAGCAATTCGTCGTGGACCTGAAGGATCATTTTCGTTTCGAGCTTCTCCTCCATGAGCTTCCGGTCAATGCGGATCATGGCGAGCTTGATGAGGTCGGCAGCGGTGCCTTGCAGCGGCGTGTTCAGCGCGGTGCGCTCGGCGAAGTTGCGCAGGTTCGGCTGCGGCGACGTGATTTCCGGAATGGGCCGGATCCTTCCAAAGAGCGTTTTCGTGAAGCCCGTCTTCCGCGTCTCGGTGAGCGTGCGGTCGAGATATTCCTTCACGCCCCGGTAGCGCTGGAAGTACGCCTGAATGAATTGTGCCGCTTCCTTCTGCTCGATGCCAAGCTGCTGCGCCAGGCCAAAAGGCGAGAGGCCGTAGATAATGCCGAAATTGATGGCTTTCGCGGCGCGGCGGTGCTCGGCGGTCTGCGCCAGCGGTCCCACGCCGAATACTTCCTGCGCCGTCCGCGAATGGATGTCTTCGCCCTTGCGGAAAGCTTCGGTGAGCACCGGGTCTTGCGAAAAGTGCGCCATGATGCGCAACTCGATCTGCGAATAGTCGGCCGAAAGCAGGGTCTTGCCTTTCTCCGCCACAAACGCCGCGCGGATCTTCCGGCCGAGTTCGGTGCGCACAGGAATATTCTGAAGATTGGGATCGGACGAGCTGAGCCGGCCGGTGACCGCGCCAGTCTGGCTGAAGCTGGTGTGCAATCGTCCGGTCTGCGGATGAATTAATCTTGGCAAGGCATCCACGTAGGTGGACTTCAGCTTCGCCACTTCGCGATACTCGATCACTTTGCGCGGAAGTTCGTGGAGCAGCGCCAGCTCTTCGAGAATTTCCGCCGCCGTCGAGCGCGATTTGGCGCGCCCGCGCTTTCCGGGCGGCTGCAGGCCCAGCTTGTCGAACAGGATTTCCGCAAGCTGTACGGGCGAGTTGATGTTGAACTCGGAGCCCGCGAGTTCCCGGATGTGCTGCTCGAGGCCGCGGACTTCCGACTCCATCTCGGCGGACATCTCTGCGAGCGCCTTCGGCGCGACGCGCACGCCGGTGCGCTCCATGCGCGCGAGCACCGGCGCGAGCGGCAGGTCAATCTGCTGGTACACCTGGGCGAGGTCTTTCGCTTCGATTTCCGCGCGAAGCACCGGCGCAACGCGCTGCAAGTAATCGGCGCGCTCGCCCGGCGCGCCGGCGAGATTCACGCTCAGATGCCGCACGACCACATCGGCAAAATCATGTTTTGCCGTCGTGGGCCGCAGCAAATACGAGTAAAGCTGCGTGGCGTGCAGTATTCCTCCTGCAGGCCCGGCGAGCAATTCAAGAAGTTTGGGATCGTGAACGATTTTGGGGCTGGCGGGATCGGCCAGACGAGGAGCGAGCGCCTCGAGGACAGCACCCTTTTCGTCGAGCCACACGGAGCGCGCCGTCCCGGGCTTAGGGGAGATTTCCACCGCGGTGATACTTGTGCCGAAACCCTTGCTCTCGCGCTCGCCCTCGGCAAGTTGCAGCCACACGGCGAGCGGCTGGTTCTTCGCGATGGAGTTCAGATATTTCCCGAGCTCGTCAGCAGAAGAAATCTGCGCGTAGTCCACCGAAATTCCGGCCGTTGCTTCACCGGCGGATGCTGCAGCGGCGGACTGCGTAGCCGCTGGGCCAAGCTCTTTCAACAAGGATGTAAAGCCAAGCTCCGCGTAGAGTTTTCCCAGCGCAGGAATGTCCGGCTCTTTCCGTTGCAGCGCGGGAAGCTCCAGCGGGACCGGCGCGTCGCTCGCGATCGTGGCGAGCTGCTTGGACATCAGCACCTGGTCGCGCTGCTGCTGCAAGGCCTCGCGGTAGCGCTTGCCTTCGACCTCGGCGGCACGATCGAGCGCCGCCTCGACGGTGCCGAACCGCTGGATGAGCTCGCGGGCTCCTTTTTCGCCGATGCCTTTTGCTCCGGGAATGTTGTCAATGGAGTCGCCCATCAGCGCCATGACGTCAATCACTTTCGACGGGGGCACGCCCATCAATTCCTCGACTTTGGCTTCGTCCACGACCAGATCGCCCTTGGCGGCGCCCGCGCCCGGACGGAGGACGCGGACTTTTTCGCGGACAAGCTGCATCATGTCTTTGTCGCTGGTGGGATGGAAAGGTCCTCGGGCATGGGCGGGCGCTTGGCCTTGTACTGGGCGAAGAGTTTGTCGCGAAACGTCGGCGCGGAGGTGTCAAACACCACGGCGAGATAGTGCGGGTCGTACTCCTTCATGAGGCGCCGCATCATGTTGGCGAAAAGATACGGAACCTTGGTGGGCATGCCCGAGGGGCTCTGCAAGCGCTCCATGGGCGCATAGAAGGCGCGAAAGATGTAGCCCATCGCGTCCACAAGAAACAATTTTTCGTTGGGGTCCGCGGCCATCCGACGGAGTATAGCAGGGTCGTGACTGGTGACCCGTGATCCGTGGTTTGTAGCCGGTGAATCGTGAGTGGTGATTGGTGACTAGTGCTGAGGACTCCATCGCCTCTGGATGGAATCGAGGCTCGCAAGAATCGCTTGCCACCCCCTGTTTTTTGCAAGTGTGGATTCTAAAGGAGTTAAAAGACGGGGTCGTGTAAGTGTGGAATCTACAGGGGTTAAAGCCGCATGTTTTGATACAGTTTCGCGGCGGTCTAGTAAGTGCGGATTCTAAAGAAGTTACAAATGCGTATTTTATAAGGGCAACAATAAGCGAACATGAGTCCAACACCGGAAGCTAGTGAGAGAGCGCGTAAGGCCGCATTCAAGGCCTGGGAAACCATTCGTCGCAAACGAGGCGAGAACCCAAAAACAAAGAAAGGAACTAGCGCACGAAAAAAATGGAGAGCAAGCGACTATCCAGAGGATTGGAAAGAGATTAGAGCCGATATTTGGGAGCGGGCAACGATTACACGTCGTCGTGTGCGATGCGAGTGTAGAGGCGAATGCCTGAAACATCGCGGTCGCTGTGAAGAAATCGGCAGGACGTGGCCAAGGGCCAGGAGGCGCAGAGGAAAGGTCAAAATCCGTATCACCATAGCGCATCTCTGCCACACTCCTAAGTGCGACGACAAATCGCACTTAAGGGCCATGTGCGAACCTTGCCATCAAATCTATGACTTGCGTTGTCGCCAACGCGGCTTACGTGGTATTCGGGCGGTGAGGTGGGCCATGCAGAAAGGAAAGACCTAATCATGAAAACAAAGTCGAATGAGTACGCCAATTTTGAAAATCTGACGCGGCAACTCGTGAGCGTGCCACATAGTGAGATTAAGGCGAAATTGGATGCAGAGAAGAAAGCGAAAGAGCGCAAGAAATCTAAGAAGCCTTGCGCTTCCCGCGCGGGAGCCTAGTTGGGCAGGCCAGACGTCAAGTACTTCACCGTTGAGCATCGTGCGATTTAACCTCGGAGGAGGAGTGGGTCTTAAGCAATATTTCCGGGAGCGGGCCCAGCGCGCGGATCGGGCAGAGACCCTGCGGATTCTCAGCCGCGCCGGGAAAGGTAATCCTCCGATGAAAGGCGATGAGCTCGATCCGGAACCGGAGAGGAAAAAAGGACGGATTCAAACTGGCAGGCGGAAGAAAAGGAGCACCGGCCGGTGAGAGAGCGCTACTCGGCCTCAAGAAGCGCAGCCTGGGCGCGCAGTTCCTCGGGAGGAATCTCCACGATTCTGTTGTCGCGCCAGACAAAGATGGGTAATCCGAGGCGGGCGTGTTCGATGATGACCTTCTCGACGGCGGCTTTGAGCGCCATTTCGGCGCGTTCTTCCAACGGCAGTTCAAGGACGTTTGGCGGGGGCTTGGTCATGGGTTTCCGTAGCGATCCACCAAAGTATTGTAAAGCTCTGGATTGATTATACGGGGACTCCCCAGTTTCTCAAGGGCAATAATGGCCGGTCTTGCGGCTGAGTTATCGAACAATATCCATGAATCCCCGAGCGGGCGATAGTGGACAAGAAAGTTGTGGATGGAGCGGTCAAACCGGCGGCGGACGGCGGCCTCCGGCACATCGAAAATACGCACAGGTCCGGGTTTTTGCCGTAAGATTGAGACTACGACGATGGCGAAGCCTACGATTACGATTCCACTTGACCCGGAAACGGCGCGGGCCTACGACTCCGCCGCACCAGAGGAAAAGCGGAAGATTCAGGCTCTGCTGAGTCTTTGGCTTCGGGAACTCGCCGCCGACCAATATCCGTCGCTGCAGCAAATCCTCGATGAAGTCGGACGGAAGGCGAAGGCTCGAGGACTCACGCCAGAGATATTGGATTCCCTCCTGAAGGGCGCATAGTTGCGCTGCGTCTTCGATACGAACGTTTTCGTGAGCGCGCTGCTGCTACCCGATTCGAAGCCTCGCAAAGCTCTTGACTTGGCGCTCGAAAGAGGAAAACTCCTGCTTTCTCTCGCAGCGCTCGCCGAACTCTATGAAGTTCTCAACAGAAAACAGTTCCGGCGATATATCGATGAGGAAGACGTTCGAATCTTTGTCGCGGCTCTAACGCGCGAGGCTCAATGGGTCGAGGTGGATGTGAAAATAACAGCCTGCCGTGATCGCACGGATAACAAGTTCCTCGAACTCGCTGTGAGTGGCCATGCAACGCACATCGTCACTGGCGACTCTGACCTCCTCGCGCTCAATCCTTTCCAGGGCATCCAGATTCTTCTTCCTCGCACGTTCCTAGAGCTATCGGCGTAGAAAATGTGCGCGCGGGGAGTGGGAGCCCCCGCGCGGCCGGAAGTAGATTCGAATGGGGGTTACTGGTCTCTGGGTTCAGGTCTCCGTTCGGACTTCGGCTGAGGTTTCGGTTGGGGCTTGCTGGATGCAGGCTTTTTTGCGTCCGAGCCTGAGGATTGGCCTTGCGCGCCGGCTTGTCCCTGAGCGGCGAGCAGCATGCGCGTGCCGCTATCGAGGTGCACGTTTCTGCCCGTGGAGGTAATCAGCGAGCCTTGCGTGCTGTTCGATCCCGCCGCGTTCAGGTTCAGGCCGTTGAGCCCGAAGACGCCCTGGCTATTGGAAGTCAATTGGCCCGCGGCATTCAGTCCGCCGACCGCGCCTCTGGAAGTGCTGCCCAAAGTAGACGTTGTCGAGCCGGCCGCATTGACCGTGGAGCCCACGGTGCCGCTAGCGGTTCCGCCGACGTTTGCCGCCGTGTTTGTTACGCCGCCAACCGCGCCGCCCGCCGTCGAAGCGACGCCGCCGACCAGACCGCCGCCTCCAGAAGAGCGAGCCGAGCCTGAACCGCCCGCGCTGCCCAACCCGGAGCCCGCAAGGTCGGGCGCTTCGAGCGAACCCGATGCCATCGTCTCAGCCGCGGCGAGCGCCTGGATATTGGCGTTCAGGGGAACTTCCTGGCCATTCTTCAGAATGGCTTTGTCAAACACGATGCCGAGCGAGGACTCGGATTCGCCTTTGCCCCGCGCCTTCGCTTCGGTGACGTGCCCCACGAGCTTCGACCCTTTGGGGATCACCACATCGCCGTCGGACTTGGTGTTCTCAGTAGTCTTGCCGGTGACCGTGTCGCCGGGCTTGTTCTTTTTGCAGTCCACGGGCTTGGTCAGAACGGCGTTCATCGTGGTGCCTTGCGCGACGCTCGCCGAATTCTTACCGGCCTGCGCCGAGGCGTTACCCGAAGTGTTGTTTGACGCCGCAGCGCCGGACTTGCTGGCCTGCGCGGACGTCTTGCTGTCCGCGGAAGCACTCGCCTGAGCGCCGGACTGGGCTTGCGCCGCGGCGGTCCACGCGCAGAGCGTCCCCGCCAAAACCAGGTATGCGATGCGTTTCATGCTGACTCCCTCCCTACCGCGAGTTGCGGTCAAAAATCCAGATTGGTTGCTGTGCGGCATGCCTTGAATTCTCTGCCAAACCCCGTTTGAGCAAAGCTGCTTCCAAACTGTAAACCATTTGCTTTTGCTTTCAGTCAGTTACACAAGATCTTGGTGCAAAAGAGTCATCACCGTCTGTGGAATAAGGGAACGGAGGCAGGAAAAAAATATAGTGGGCGAAAGTACAGGCTGGGCGAATCCCTGAGAGATATCCTCAGCTGGGGGACAGCGATGCGCGTTCCGCACACGAAGGAACAAGAACGTCGCGTCCCTCCGCCGGAGCCTCAGAACTCTTTTTCAGCGCCCCGCTACACGACGCCGAGAGACTTGCCGACCTCGCTCAAGATTTCGGCGGCGCGTTCCAGATCGGCGCGTTTGTGGGTAGCCGAGACGATGGCGCGCAGCCGGGCTTTGCCTTCCGCGACCGTCGGATAGCCGACCGCAGGCGCATAAAGCCCGGCATCAAACAGCTTCGCGGAGAATTCAAATGCTTTGGCAGCATCGCCCACGTGAATGGGAATGATGGGCGTCTCGCTCCCCTCGAAGCGGAAGCCCTTTTTCTTGAGCAGCCGCTTGAAATATTTCGTGTTGGCCCAGAGTTTCTTGATGAGCTTTTCGCCATCCGGAGAATCGAGCAGCGCAAAGGCCGCCTGGCAGGTGGCCGCGACAGAAGGCGGATGTCCTGTGGAGAAAAAGAACGGCCGTGCGCGCAGGTAAAGATAGTCAACCAGATCGCGCGAGCCGCAGACGTATCCTCCCATGGCGCCGATGGCCTTGCTGAGCGTGCCGACCTGAATGTGTACGCGGCCGTAGCAGCCGTGATGGTCCACCGTGCCGCGCCCGCCGCGCCCGAGAACGCCGGAGGCATGGGCGTCGTCCACCATCATGATGCAATTGTATTTTTCCGCCAGGTCGCAGAGTTGCGGCAGCGGCGCGATGTCGCCGTCCATGGAGAAGACGCCGTCGGTGATCAACAGCTTGTGGCCGGGGAAGTTTTCCGTCTCTTTGCAAATGCGCTCGCAATCGGCGACGTCTTTGTGCTTGAAAATTTTGATGGCGGCCTTGGACAAGCGGCAGCCGTCAATGATGGAGGCGTGATTCAGCTCGTCGGAAATGATCAGATCCTCTTTGCCGAGAATGGCGGAGACGGTGCCCGCGTTGGCGGTGAAGCCGGACTGAAACACGACGCAGGCCTCGGTGTTCTTGAATTTGGCAATCTGCCGCTCCAGCTCCATGTGCACGGTCATCGTCCCGGAGATGGTGCGGACCGCGCCCGCGCCCACGCCGTATTTCCGGGTGGCCTCGAGCGCCGCTTTGCGCAGCGCTTTGTGCGTCGTCAACCCAAGATAGTTGTTGGAGCTGAGGTTGATCACTTCCTTTCCGTCAATCGTGCAGACGGGTTTCTGCTCGCCTTCGAGAATGCGCAGGCGCGGGGCCGTGCCCTTGGCGCGGAGGTCATCGAGCGTTTGGGTCAAATAAGAAAGCGGATTTGTCTTGGCCGACATCTGTGCTCCCGTTTCCATGTGTTCCCTCCCAGGGGGCGGGACCGGGACTCGCCCTTCCAACAAAACTCCTTCCCCTCAGCGCGGCTTGCCGTTCGGATAAAACAAAACTTTCCCCGCGTGGCCGCCCTGCAGCAACGAAAAAGCCTCGTCGAATTTTTCGAGCGAAGTCCGCTCGCCGAAGAGGGGGTCGAGATTCAGCCGCCCCGCCTTGAGCAGCGAAGTCATCTGCACCCAGGTCTCAAACATCCGCCGCCCATAAATGCCACGCACCGTCGCGCCCTTGAAAATCACATCGCCGACCAGGTCGAGCGAAACGGGGTTGCTTGGAATCCCCAGCAGCGACGCCCTTCCCCCTGCCCGCAGCGCCCGGAACCCTTGCGCAATGGCGCCCTGGTTGCCGCTCATCTCCAGGAGCACATCCACGCCGGTGCCGGCCGTGTCCTTTTTGATGCGCGCGACCGCATCGCCTTCCGCGGGATTCAGCACCACGTCAGCGCCCATCTTCTTTGCCATTTCGCGCCGCCAGTCGTTCACTTCCGTGGCAAACACGCTCGAGCTTCCACAGGCCTTGGCCACGGCAATGGCCATCAGCCCGATCGGCCCGCAGCCGGTCACCAGGACGGTCTGTCCGGCAACCGGCCCGGCCAGCACGGCGTGGACGGCGTTGCCGAGCGGGTCCAGTATGGCGGCGTAGTGCTCCGGAATCGCGGGATCGATCTTCCAGATGTTCGTGGCGGGAATGCGCACAAACTCGGCGAAGCAGCCGTCCTGATCAATCCCAATGATGCGCAGGTTCTGGCAGATGTGCGCCTCACCGACGCGGCACTGGTGGCAATGCCCGCAGTTGACGTGCATCTCCGCGCTGACGAATTCGCCCGGGGCAACCGCCGAAACTTCTTCGCCGACGCGTTCGACTACGCCGCAGAACTCGTGCCCGAACGTCAGCGGCGGCTTGATGCGCGATTGCGACCAGCGGTCCCAGCCGTAAATGTGCAAATCGGTGCCGCAAATAGAAGCGGCGCGCACGCGCACCAGCACTTCATTCGGCCCGATGCTGGGAACAGGTACGCTCTCCAGTTGCGCGCCCCGCTCAGGACGCACCTTCCGGAGAGCCTTCATGGTTGTGGCAGGCATTCCGGCTCCGCGGGACTGCGGAAAGCAGGAATGTTAGCACAGCCCGCGCGGCGCCGGCACTTTTGTCTGAGGGGCTGCCGCGCTCGCCAAAAATTCGAGATTCCTCCGGTGCGCTCCGGTATAATCCGGCAAACGACGCCGCCATGAAATATCTTGTCCTGGCTCTGTGGCCTTTTCCGGCGACTTCTACCTCAACACCTACCATTTCACCCGGGTGCAGTAGGTTTGCGCCTTCGCGCGGCAGAGGCTGTCCGAAAAGACAGGTTTTCTATCCGGCACACGTGGTTGCGCCGGGCGCCTGCCAGCCGCGGCGGAAGAGTACACTGGATACTGCCCAACCTCACTGGAGGAGCTTGTATGCGACGCAGAATTTCGCTGGCCATCGCGCTGCTCTCAACGGCTTCGGCCGGCTTGGCCTGCGCGAGCATCTTTTATTGCTTTGCCTTCCCGGAAACCGTTTACGCCACGCCGCAGCACCACCGCACTCCGGGAAGCCTCTCGGGCGTGGTTGTCGGACCGGACGACAAACCTGTGCCCCACGCCAGCGTCAATTATCAATCCTCGGCGGGTTACAACCCCCACGCCGTCCGCACCGATTCCACCGGACATTTTCACATCGCCAGACTTCGCGCCGACAATTACGAGCTGCGCGCGACGGCCAAAGGAATTTTTTCCGAGTGGAAACACAACGTTGCCGTCGGCGGCGGCCGCGATACAAATGTAACTCTGCGGCTGATTTATTCGAGGGGGCCTTCCACGGCAACAAAGCCGCCCGCTACCCAGAAGTGACGGAGCGTGAAACTTGGCCGAGAAGAAGAACTGAAGAAAACCTGATTTTGGAAAGGAAGAATTACACCGGCGAAAATCATCAGTGTTCCAGCATCTGCGCGAATTCTTCCAGATCTTCCCGCGCGACGTCCGAAACCGCCCAGAAGCTCATCCCGTTGCGGCTCCAGTACACGAGATTGAACCCCTGCCGCGAGATGCTTCTTTCCGCAGAATCAGAGCCCTGCGACGGCCAGACGTATAGATTGATGAAGTGTTTCCGCCTTTCGTACACCAGCGCCGCAACGGTCCTCCCGTTCAGGACATCCAGCCTCCCGCCAATCAGCGGATAACCAGCCCCCGAGAAATCGCGTACCGGCGGAGCAAAGTCGAGCTTTCCATCAAACCACGGCTTGACCGTGTGCTGATCGGTGGACGCCACATCGGTGAGATGTCCAGGCAGCATCGAACGCACGTGACTATCCACGACTTCCGTGGCGAGCGCCTGTTCGGCCGGGACGCCGCGGAATGCGGGCACGAAGCGCCAGAACGCAAAGAGCACCAGCGCCATCGAAGCAGCCGCAGCGATCCAGCGCCACGACGGGATGCTCGCCAGCAGCGAGGGCTTCTCCGTGGCTTCACGGATATCGCTGCGAATGCGCCGGGCAAGCTCCGGCGGGGCTTTGGCGTAGAGATTAGACCCGCGCAGCGCCGTGCGCAGCGATCGCTGCGCCGCATACTGGTTCGCGCAGTCATGGCACTGCACCAGGTGCTGCTCGAATTCCGCGGCACGCGCGGCATCGAGTTCGCCGTCAAGATAGCCGTGCAACAGCAAAGTGGTCTGCCGGCAAACCGGTTCAACTGCCATGAGCGGCCTCCTGTTTCGGTTCGCTTCCGAGCACCTGCGCCAGCCGCCGCCGCGCGCGAGACAGACTGGACATCACCGTGCCGATGGGGATGCCCGTAATTTCCGCGATCTCTTTGTACGAGCAGCCTTCGAGTTCGCGGAGGACGAGCACCTCGCGAAAATTCGGCGGCAGCTCTTCCAGGGCGCGATGCAGGCGCTCGCGGTTGGCGCTCTCCATAGCCAGCGTCTCGGGATTGACCGGAATTTGCGTATCGCTGTGCATTTCCTCGTCAAATTCTGCCGCGCTTTCCTGCGGGCGATTCTGCTGCAGCCAGGTATAGGAAGTGTTGCGCACGATCTGGAGCAGCCAGGCGCGGGCGTCGCCTCCATGAAATCCGGAGAAGAACCGGTACGCGCGGAGGAAGGCCTCCTGGACAACGTCTTCGGCATCCTGTTCCCGGCGAACCAGCCAGCGGGCAAGGTTGTGCGCCGCATGCAAATGAGGCAACACCACCTGCTCGAAGCGCGCGCGCTCCTCGGAGTTCGGCAAACCGCGATTTCTCCTCTGCTCTTACTACCGGTCAGGAGTTGATTTTATTCCTCCTTGCACCGGAAGTCCTGAGAAATGCGGGGGGCAGGGGTTTTCTTGTCCGGTTCCGGAAAGCCGGCCGGGAATAAAACCGGGGCGCGGCAAGTCTACAGAGGCAAAGCGAGAGGTCTTGGCGGCGCAGAGTTCCTCCACGCCAACGAGCCCTGCGCCGCATTTCCTTGAGAGCTTTGGAGGAACGATTCCGGTTGATGGAAAAAGGAGGAGGAGATGAAGAGGATGCAGGAGAAGAAAAAAGATGAGCTTTTGTACGACCACAACCACGACGGAATTGACCGGCGGGGATTTCTCAAGTGCATGGCCTGGGCGGGTACGGGGGCCTTTTGTGTGATGAAAGGGGGCGTGCTGAAGTCCTACAGCCTGAGCAGTTTTTCCGACCTGAACACCGCAGAGGCCAAGGGTGAACTGAGCTTCGTACAAATCAGCGACAGCCACATGGGATTCAACAAGCCGGCCAATCCAGACGTCGCGGGGACCTTGAAAGCAGCGGTGGACAAGATCAATGCCCTGTCGGGCGCACCGGAATTCATACTGCACACGGGCGACATCAGCCACCTCTCCAAGCCGGAAGAGTTTGATACGGTGGACCAGGTTTTGAAGAGCGCGACGCCCAAGGATATCTTCTACGTACCCGGTGAGCACGACGTGCTGAATGACGACGGGAAGCAGTTCCTGGAGCGCTACGGAAAAGGCAGCAAGGGCGGGGGGTGGTACAGCTTCGACAAAAAGGGCGTGCACTTCATCGGGCTGGTCAATGTGATGAATTTGAAGGCCGGCGGGCTCGGAACGCTGGGCCAGGACCAGCTTGAGTGGATGGAAGTCGACGTAAAACACTTAAAGCACAGCACACCGATTGTCGTGTTTGCGCACATCCCCCTGTGGTCGGTGTATCCCGAGTGGGGCTGGGGAACGCAAGACAGCGCGCAGGCGTTGGCGTACTTGAGGAAATTCGGCTCGGTGACGGTGCTGAATGGCCATATTCACCAGACGATGCAGAAGGTCGAGGGCAACGTCACGTTTCACACGGCTGCGTCAACGGCCTTCCCGCAACCGCAGCCGGGCAAGGCGGATTCGCCCGGGCCCCTGAAGGTGCCCGCGGAACAACTCCGGAGCGTCCTGGGGATCACGCGCGTGAATTACGTCCAAGGGCAACACGCGTTGGCTGTGGTGGACTCGACGCTCGCCTAATAGCAAAGCGGTCCAATTCGAGCGATCCGCTGGATCGCAAAATAAATGGAAAGGAAGAAAAAAATGAAGACGTGTGTATCTATTTCAATACTGAAATTAATTCTGATTATCGCCTTTGGAGCTATGGGAACGAGTCACCAGAGTTTCACGGTGAACGCGCAGCAGAAGCCCGAAACTGCGGACGTGAAGATCGACAACTTCAGCTTCGCGCCGGGAACGCTGGCCGTGCCGGTGGGGACTACCGTGACATGGACCAACCGCGACGACATTCCCCACACGGTGGTCAGCACGGACGGCGCGTTCAAGTCCAAAGTGCTCGACACAGATGAAAAGTTCTCCTTCACCTTCAGCAAGGCGGGATCGTATCCGTACTTCTGCTCGATTCATCCGAAGATGACCGGCAAAGTCATCGTGCAGTAAATGAGGAGAGAGAGCTTGCATCCTTTCGACAGCAAAACGGTATTTCTGGCAAAGCACGCGCAACACGTCGTACTGATTCACTTTCCGATCGCGCTGTTCATCGCAGGCGCTGCGTTTGATTTTCTGGCGCAATGGACGAAGCAGCGTGCCCTGGCCTCCGCAGCCTACTACAATTTATTTGTAGCGGCGCTCACAACCATACCGGTCCTGATCACTGGAATTGTCGCGTGGCAATGGCAACTCGAAGGCCAGAGGCTCAAAGGCATCCTGCTGATGCACCTGGTGCTTGGTTGTGCATCGAGCGTGCTGATCTGGCTGGTCTGGCTCATCCACATAAGAACACAACGGAGGCAGGATGGAGTCTTACCTGGTTACCGTTTGCCGATTGAGGCCGCGGCAGTAACGATGGTAATGCTGACAGGACACCTGGGTGGATTCCTCAGCGGAGTAAATGTCCCCCGCTAGAAAGGCGGGGCAGAAAGCACAAACGGACTTGCGCTGCCAAAGGTACTAAAACCGAAGTACTGTCCGGATTGGCAAAGCAGGCCCATTGTTGGTGCACGCCTCCGGAATCTACGCTAACGGAGACGGGTTGGGGGCCGCGCGGGGACAGCGGCTCCGTAAGGGGTCGTCTGCGTGCCTCCCAACCCGCCTATACCTCGCGACCGACACGTAAAATAGAGGTCTCTCGCTAGACTCACCCTCCTTTTTCGGCACGCCATTTGCACATCTTTAAAGCGCGTGGGAGTGGCGAGCATTCCAAAGCGGCCAAAACAATGGAAGAATGCAACGATTGGCGGGAAAGCGCTGCGAGGAGAACAAGACACTTGATGCTAAAACCTGGCAGAGCCGGGCGACACGGCGCTCCGTTTTGTCTGGCAATATTGCTCTGCGTCGGGCAACTGGCGGGCACGAGCTCGTTCGGGGCATCGCTGGATGCACTCCCAGCCCGACTGAAGCCGCGGACTTTGGATGCGTTCGAGCGTTACGTGCGGCTAACGGAGGCGCGAAACGCGGAGGAATTGAGCCAAGGCGAACCATTTCTCCGGCCGGACGCTCTGCCGCAAGAAGAACGCGCGGCTGCGTATGCGGCGCTACGCAAGAGCGAAGTCCGGATCGAACGGCTCAAGACTCATGATGCGGGAAAAGCGATCGAATGTCCCAGCGGGCTGATCCATCATTGGGTGGGAGACATTTACATTCCCGGCGCAACGCTGGAAGAGACGCTGCGCGTACTCGAAGATTACGACCACCACAGCCAGTATTACGCGCCGGATGTGCAGCGCTCGAAAACCCTTTCGCATGAGGGCGGGGAATTCCACGTCTTCTTGCAATTCCGGCGGAAGAAAGTGATCACCGTGGCGCTCAACACGGAGCACGACGTGCGCTATTCGCGCCTGGATCCCACGCATGCAGCGAGCCGCAGCACGGCAACGCGCGTTGCAGAGGTGGAAAACGCCGGCAAGAGCGACGAACGAGAGAAGACTCCCGGCGATGACGGCGGGTACCTGTGGCGGATGGAAACCTGGTGGCGCTTGGCCGAGCGCGACGGCGGCACCTACGTGCAATGCGAATCCGTTTCGCTCACGCGCGACATTCCCGTGGGATTGGGGTGGCTGGTGGGCCCTTTCGTCAACAGCATCCCCCGCGAATCGCTGACGTCCACGCTGACGGCGACACGAAACGCGGTCGAGAAACAGCGTGAAAAATGAAGGGGAGGCCGCGCCACCTCAGAGGATTCCACTTGATTTGCGAGTATCCCTGGCGAGCATCGCCGCTTCCAAGAAGTCCCGTGTCAATGCGGCGTTCTTCTCCCAGGTAAGCCCTTGTGCCGCGCGGGCGGCGTTCTCGCCTAAGGTTTGCCGGAGGCCGGAGTCCTCGTAAAGCCGGCGCAGCAAACGCGCCAGCTCACCCGCATCCCGGGGATTACGCAGGATGAAACTGTCCACGCCATGGTGAAGAAGCGCGCTTATGCCCGCCTGCGCACTGGTCACCACGGGCAAGGCACAGGCCATCGCTTCAGCCACGGGAAGCGCGAAGGAATCATGGAGGGATGGACTGACATAAACATCCGCTGCCGCGTAAAACTGCATGACGTCCGCTGCGGGAGCCTCGAAACGAACGCGTGACGCAAGAGCGAGCCGTTCGAGAGCCTCCCGGAACGCGGCCCGATCATCCTCGCCGACGACGAGCAATTGCAACGGAAGGGCGGCGCAGGCGGCGGCTGCCTGAAGAAGCGCCGGCAAGCCTTTGCTGTTCCAATCATTTCCGATGAGCAAGACAACGAATTCATTCTCGCGAAATGCGAAACGCTGGCGGGCCTCCGCACGGCGCGAAAGCCGCGCCTTAGGATTGAATACAGCGAGGTCTACTCCGTTGTGAATCACTCGCACGTCTTTCCTGCCGAAATGCCGCTCGATTTCAGAGGCTGTCTTGCGGGAGACTGCGGCAATCGCCAGATGTGGTTTCTTATAAACTTCGTTCTCCAGATTCATGAGGAGGCGGTAGTAAAGCAAGCGATGGACCCGCCGGAGCCAGACCCGCAACGAGAACCCCATCTTGAAGATTCCGTTTGCACCCCCTGGAACCAGCTCCTGAAACACGACGTGGACCGTAACCGCATCGGCGTCGAGGCAATTGATGCCCGGGGAATAGACGACATCGAAGCGCAGCCTGCCCGAGCGCGCATCGCGCCAACGGCGGAACCGGTTGGCAACCATCCACCACAAGAATTGTAAAAGATGCGGCCCCGGGATGGCCGAGACTCTGTGCCAGAAGATGTGCCCGGGCGCCGGGGACGCCGCGGACGAAGACCATGGTTCGGCATTTTCCAGGTCTTCCAGGCGCTGGCAAAAGAGATGGACTTCATAGCCATAGTCTCGTGAAAGCCGCTCGACTTGCTCGACGGTGCAGCGCTCGGTCCCGTGGCGTCGGCTGAGGAACGGAGAGACCACTGCAATGCAAGTCTTACCGGGCACGGGCGGGGGTGGGAGTCACCTGGTACGGCAAGGTGAATCCGGCGAGCGCGGGTAGACGAAACAATACTCCGACGAGCAGCCAAAGGTAGGCGTTGAGAATAAAGTTCTGATAGGGCGCCATACCCATGTATGTGAACGGCAGGAGAAGGAGAAATGAAAACCAAAAAATAGAAAAGGCAATCGGGAAATAGGGGGTTCCTCTTAGCTTGTACACTACCCGCCATTCCGCCAGCAGCAGGGCCGCCGTCCACGCGAGCCACAGCGCCAAACCCAGGATGCCAAATTCGATGATCAGGGTTCCAAAGCCATTTTCAACGCCAATGGGGAGCGGAGCCACTTTCATAATCCGGCTGATATATTGCCGGCCAAGTGACGCGGTTCCAATCCCGTATCCGTAGGGCCAGCGCTCGTGCTGAAACGCCAGCATCAGGTTGTGGAAGGGATACTCGCCGGTTCGGTACTGCAACTCGGATGCGGGGCTGGAGGGGTTCAGCGTTTCCGAATAAAAGCTGAAACGCGCGCCAATCGCTTGGGGATAGAAAATCAGGAGACAGAGAACAGCTAATCCGCCCACCAAAAAGGCGCGTTGAATTGCTCGGACAATGCGGTAGGCTTCGCGCTGTTTCCAAGGGGCGCCCCACACGAAGGCAGCAGCGGTTATCAACGCGCTGCCAGCGGTCCAGAGAAGAGCGCCGCGAGAGCCCGTCATGGGAATCGCTGCGGTGATCACGCCGAAAGAAAGAAAGGCCAGATTCCGGCTGCGGCGAGTCTTCAGCAAGAGATACCCGGCCGCTCCGAAAGCGACCAGCCACATCAGGATGAGGTACCAGCCGAATCTGCCGTCGCTGACGAATACGGACGTCGGGCGGTAAACGACTTGACCGGAAAGGGGCGCGACCCGGTTCAGAGTGCTCAAGGCCCGAATATCTGGGGCGAGGTCCACCGGGTTAAGGAATTCCGGCCCCCGGATGGCCTGGATGCCCCCCAGAAGCGCGATGACAACCGCCAGTTTCAGGTTGAACATCAGAAATTTGTGGAGGCCGGGCTCGGAATCCACCAGGGCGTACCCCACGAACATGAGGGGCGCATAATAAAAATAGAGTTTCAGGCCGAGAAACCCGCAGAGCATGCTGGGAGAGTATGGGTTGAAGACCTGAAGAAACCCCAGCCAGAAGAAGAACATCAAGGGCAGGAAAAAACGCGGGCGAAACGTCTGCGCCTGTCCGCGACGCAGGGCCACAAAGAACGAAACATAACAGATCCCAACCAGGACATCCTTTCCGAAGTAGATGGCCATGTTGTTGCCCATATACTTCCGCACAAGATCTTCGAAGAGGAGCCAGATCAGGAAAAAATAGAACCCCGAGCGCCAGTTGTTGAGGATGGAAAGGAAAATGGCGCCGGCGGCGAGTGCCAAGCCGGCCCAAAGTAGATTCTCCGCAGCGTCGGCGATGATCCAGCCTGCCACCACGTAAGCGGCCGCGAAAGCCAGAAGGAAAAAGGCCAGAGTGTAGAGCCTTTGATTGCGCAAATGATTGAGGCGAATCCCGTCCATTAGTCTGTGTTCGGTGTGCCGCGAAGAAGCCGGGCGTCACCCATAAGTCTGTCTCCGGGCAAACCGCGCGCACGCGACGCTTCCGGGCTTGCATTTCGTAAAGACACTGGGATGATTATCCATCATACGCCGGTGGCCGAAGGATTCGGAACTCTGGTGTAGCGCGTGTTGCGTTGCCGGTACGCCGGGTTTCATCCGGGGCTTTGCTATTTTCATTCCCGCGCGGACGAGCGTTTTCAACCTTCGTTGCTGACAACTTGCTCATAGAGGTTCACATGCCGTTCGACCATAGTGCCTTGAGAAAAAAGAGCCAGCGCGCGCCGGCGCGCCTGGAGTCCAATCCCACCGGCCAACGATGGAGAATTTAAGACGCGCTCGAGGCATGACGTGAGAGCCGGCACATTGCCCGCCGGGAACTTGAGGCCTGCGTGGTCCACTACTTCACCCAGCCCGCCGATGTCTGAAACGATAACCAGTCTACCCCGCATCATCTGCTCCATGGCCGCGAGGCCCGCCGTTTCTTCGCAAATGGAGGGCATCACGACGGCCTGGACGTCCTCCAGAGAGCGCTGCAGCTCCTCTCCTCGCAAGTAGCCCGTGAACGTCACGCGGCTGCGAAGGTCCAGCGAATCGGTGAGCGCTTCCAGACGAGCACGCTCCGGCCCATCGCCGATTAATTTCAAATGGAACTTGTATCCGCGCCGATCCAACTCTTTCGCTGCTTGCAGAAGAATGGGCAGACCCTTTTCACGGACAAGCCGCCCGGAATAGGCGAAACAGAATGGAGCCGAGGAGGAGGGAGACTTCACGGCCGCATGGGAAGCGGGAGATGCGTCCAGAACCCCGTAATAGATGACTTCGGAGCGGGGCAACTGAATCCGGCGCTTGACGTGATCCGTGATCGGTATGTTGTGAGCCCAGCGGCACATCCATCGGCGCGGAAATGTGAGAAGAAGCATCTTAAAACTCTTTATGGGCCCCTCCGAAGCCCGATTGCACTCCCAACACTTTCGATAGCGCCGCGCCTGGAAATGGCCCGGACAAACCGTCTGCGTCGGTTCG
>WNGL01003749.1_pt1 | contig 21573 bp, 20 predicted proteins | sample 5400591 | NCBI WGS metagenome assembly WNGL01 (sample SAMN13153377, study PRJNA577476) | soil metagenome | isolation source: 80 cm soil or saprolite under Garry oak tree replicate 1 | place: USA:California | collected 2016-06-15 | reverse complement strand
AGAAGCGTGCGAGCAAAGGCTGTTGAATCTGTTCCCCACGCCGTTTCGGCAAAGTCACACCTGCCGTAAAACTTTATCTGCGGCGTTGCGAACAGCAGTCCAGGGGTGACTCTGGGATTTGCCTGATTCGCCGCCATTTTTCTCCTACCATGACGTTACGTTATTTCAGAGACTGGCTCCGCATAACCGATCCGGTGCGACAGTATTCCGGCGACGAACCGCCATTGCGGTCGGAACTGTTCAGCGCCGATCAGATGAAGGAGCATGGCAAAGCTCTCGCCGATTCGCACAAGTTATTCCAGGAGATGGACTTGTTTCAGCCGGTTTCAGCTAAGTTCAATAAATGGCTCTGAAAAATGTAATCAGCAGGTCAGCGGTTCAAGTCCGCTCGCCGGCTTTCTGTAGGAAGCCCCTCGCAGAGGCGTTTCGGGAACTGATCGTCTTCTGAACAGGATCTCAGGCCGCAGGCTCGTACAATTTTGATTCGCTGAGTCGCTTGATGGAATCTATGCCGCGTTTTCTGATCGCCTTGTTTGGCCTGCTTCTAGTACTGCGGCCTTGGTCGGTCTACGCGCAGACGGCATCTTTAACTGGAACCGTCACGGACCCCGCCGGAGTTGTTCTTACAGGTGTGACGATAACAATCACCGAGGCCCAGACGAACGCTTCGCGAATGTTCGCCACCGACGAGCGCGGCAATTATAGTGTCTCATTTTTACCGCCGGGGCTGTATCGCATCGAAGCGGGTCTTCCAGGGTTCAAGACGGCAATACGAGAAAGTGTTGTATTGAGCGTCGACGACCGTCTCCGGATCGACTTCACTTTGCAAATCGGCGAAGTTGCAGAAAAGATCGTCGTCACCACAACCACACCGCTCGTGCAATCCGAAACGTCTTCGGTAGGAACCGTCATCGACAACCAAAAAATTGTTGAACTCCCTTTAAACGGCCGGGAATTTGAAGCGTTGGCTCAACTTGCGCCGGGTTCCCTTTCCCCAGCTCCAGGATCGGCACTGAGTTTGCGCGGCGGTTTCAATGTCATCGGAGCTCGAGAAACTGCCAATAACAACTTACTCGACGGTATCGACAACAACGATCCGGCTATCAACAATTTCACACTTCGCCCTATTCTCGATGCCATTCAGGAATTCAAAGTTCTGGCCAATTCCTATTCTGCGGCGTATGGGCGAGGAGCTGGCGCACAGGTGATCGTGAACACGAAATCCGGAACAAACGGACTGCACGCGTCGGCGTGGGAATTTCTGCGAAACGACAGGCTGGATGCTCGTGATTTTTTCAACAAAACGGATTCTGCGGCGAAACCGCCGTTTCACCGTAATCAGTTCGGCGCGACCGCAGGGGGGCCTCTGGTACGCAATCGCACTTTCTTCTTTGTGGCGTATGAAGGCGGCAGGCGCCGGCAAGTCTTCACGAGTCTGCAGCCGGTTCCGACAGAGGCTTTCCGTAAGGGTGATTTTTCCGCCGCCACTGTGCCGGTGCGCGATCCGGAGCGGGGCAGAGCCGCCTTTCCCGGCAATATTATTCCGTCTAGCCGGATCGATCCCATCGCGCGAAAGATCCTGGACCGCGGTTCGTTCCCATCCCCAACAGCCGGACTTTCGCCGCCGAACAATTTCTCTGCGGTGAACCCGCTTCCAGAGGATGTCAACCAGTACAGCGCGCGGCTGGACCATCGCTTCAGCGGAACCAACAGTTTATTCGGACGTTACGCTCACACACAGGACTCGTTGCTGGTACCCTGCGCAAGCAACAATCAGACTTCGTGTCTGCCTGGTTTCGGTCACAACGATGTCACCCGCGCTCATTCTCTTTCGCTGAACGACACCCATATCTTTTCACCGAAACTTGTCATGGAAGCCCGCGCGGGATTCAACCGTCAACTGCAATCGCGTATCGCCTTGGCCTCCGGCAAAAGTGATATCTCCTCTCAATTAGGTATTCCAGCCTCACATGATCCGAAAGATTTCGGCCACCCGATGATCGCAATAACAGGCTTCGGCACCATCGGTGACCGCGGCTATCAGAAGCGGGCCGGCACGACGGGACAGATTGCAGCCAGCCTGAACTATACGCCGACATCCCATTCCATTCGCGCAGGTGTGGATCTACGGAGGATTCGGTTTAATGCGGGTTCCAACGTGCGCGAAACGATCAATTTCAGCGGGATCTGGGCCGGCAATGCGTTTGCAGATTTCTTGCTCGGCCTGCCCAGCCGCACGGCTCGGGATCCCACGGACAGTTTTCGATACCACAGCGTGAATTCTTATAACTGGTTCGTGCAGGATGACTATGTTGTCTCGGGACAGCTCACCCTGAACCTGGGTTTACGGTATGAATACAACACACCCGACGTGGAGAAGCAAAACCGTTTGGCTCAACTCAACATTCAGACAATGAGATATGAGATCGCGGGTGAGAGCGGAGCATCACGGGCTTTATATAGACCAGACAAAAACAACTTTGCGCCAAGGTTTGGTTTTGCATTGAGACCCGATGGCACTGGCCAAACGGTGGTCCGCGGAGGATACGGAATCTTTTACGATCTGCCGATCATTGGTAATAACTTGTTCTTTGTCCGGACCGGGCCTCCATTTCAACAGCCGCAAACTTTCGAGGCAGGGATTCTCCCGGCAGATTTGACGCTTTCCGACCCGTTTCCGTCGGCCCGGCTTGCGGCTTCGCCGGTCTTTGATGCTCCTTCAATCGATCCAAATTTTCGCGATGCACCACGGCTGACCCGGTAATCGCCAACCGCAAAGACAAAACGGTCTACCTGAATCCGGCAGCATTTGCTATCCCGACGCGGGGGACATTTGGAAATGCACCGCGAAATTATTTCGACGGTCCTGGAATGAACAATTGGGATTTAATGTTGGCAAAAAACTTTCGGAGGGAAGGCTTGAATGTCCAATTCAGGACGGAGTTCTTTAATGCTTTCAATCATCCGTCCTTCAACCAGCCAAACAGGTTTTTAGACGCCACTTCGTTTGGGACGATCACCAGCACGCTACTGGAGAACCGCCAAATTCAGTTCGGACTAAAGATCAATTACTAGGCAAGGGCGCTCCTGATCTCGATTCGAGGATACAGAATGGGCCCGCATGTAGGGGCGGTCTATTCCTTGAGGCTGCGCGGTAGCGCGCAGCCTCAAGGAATAGACCACCCCTACATGATCAATTCAACACTCCACTAACGCCGGTCGCAGCTTGCGGCTTCCGTCTCTAGGAGCTGCAATCGAGCCCCAGCTTGCGACGCTTTTCGGCTCGGAAATTCCATAACGTTACCGGATCCTGGTACCGCGAAGCCGGGCGTGGCGCGTTCTTTCGAGAAAGTCAGTTTGGTAGCTGATGGAGCGAGATCGATTTTAATGACATCGCCCAGACCGATCTGGCCGGTCGCGATCAAATTCGAAATCGGGTAAACCAGATGCCGTTCAATGGCGCGTTTAAGATGACGTGCACCATATTTCAGGTCGGTACCTTCGCGAAGCAAAAAATCCTTTGCTTCTAACGTGCACCGGAAGATGAACTGCCTGTCCGGCTGTGATGCCATAATCCTGCTCTGGACGTCGTTCAGTTCGATGTCCAGCACCTGGCGGAGATTGGTTTGGCTGAGCGTACGGAACACAACGACCTTGTCGATTCTGTTCAAGAACTCAGGAGAAAACTTCCTCTTCGCTACGTCGATGGCCGTGTGGTACAGCTTTCGGTCAAGGTCCGCGAGGTTCGTCTCGTCTTGCCGGACGCCTGAGGTGAAACCGATGCCGCCGCTCAGCAATTCACACATTTCAACCGCGCCAAGATTGGATGTCATAAAGATGACACAGCGGGATAAGTCGACTTTACGGTTGTCGCCGAGTGTCAGAGTCGCCTTATCCAAGATTCCCAACAAGAGCTGCCACAGCGCGTCGTTTGCTTTCTCGATTTCGTCAAAGAGGATAAAGCTAAAGCGAGCTCGCTCGGTCTGATATTGGTCAATCGCTTCCTGAGTTAGCAAAGGCGGTGTTTCGCGATGTCCGAGATAACCCGGGGGCGAACCGATCAACTTGGCGATCTCGTGGCTGTGCTGAAACTCCGCGCAGTCGATCTTGATGAAGGCGCGTGGACTGCCAAAAAGGATTTCGGCAGAAGCCTCTACGATGCGCGTCTTGCCGGAGCCAGTCGGTCCCAGAAACAGAAGATTACCGATCGGGCGGTTCGGCATAGCCATTCCCGCCAGATAAGTCTGATACATGTTGACGATTCTGCTCACGGCGCGATCCTGCCCAACGATCTTGCCCAACAGCCGGCGTTCAAAGTCGAGGACTTCAGCACTTCTTATCTCGGGATCGAGGAGTACTTCTTCAGAAATATATGGTTTCACCATTGCTTTGTACCTCGTGCCCGTTCCTTCCGGGCCTTGCCAGGATGCCGTCGGATCAGTTTCCACTAGTTAGCGTGCAAATCGTCTGCCAATCGTCATCCTGTCTCATGTTTTTGACGTCAGTTCCTTAGTTTCGGTGGAATTGCCGTTCTCATAACATCTTATCGGCCGTGGGACTTAGGTGCTTTATGGGACTTACGTGCTTTAGCGGCGGGACCGGACTTCTTCGATCGTCTGACTGTAAAGATCCTCGTATTGCAATACAATCTTGCTTGCGCAGAAATGCCGCGTCGCCCGATCTCGCGCAGCTTTTCCTAAATTCTCGCGAACTTTTGGGTTATTTAGGACGGAGAGACAGCCGTCGGCCATCGCCTGAACGTCGCCCACCTCGTATAAGTACCCGTCAATGCCATCCCGGACGACCTCGGGAACGCCACCGACGCGCGTAGCAATAACAGGGACCTCGCATGCCATTGCCTCAAGGGCAACAAGACCAAACGATTCCAATTCGCTTGGCAGCAAAAGGACGTCGGAAATGGCCAACAGTTCGCTCATATCATTTTGCTTGCCCACGAACAGGACATCCTGGGCAACTCCATGAGTGTTGGCGAGCCACTCCGCTTTTGGCCGCTCAGGACCGTCGCCGACCATCAGCAGGCGCGCCTTCCGGTTTTTCCGAACGAGCGCGAAGATTCCAATGACGTCCTCGACACGCTTGACCGGACGGAAGTTTGAAATGTGTGTCAAAATTCCTTCATCGTCCTGTGCAAATCTTCTTCGAAGAGTTCGATCCGACGAGCGGCCGTACACATTGCAGTCGACGAAGTTGGGAACAACAAGAATGGGCCGGAGGATTTGAAATTCTTGGATCGTGCGCTGTCTGAGGTACTCCGACACTGCGGTAACGGCGTCGCTCTGCTCGATGCCAAAGCGGGTGATGGGAAGGTATGAGCGGTCATTACCGACCAGTGTAATGTCGGTACCATGCAACGTCGTGACAAAAGGAACGACGCGGTCGCGCAACATCATCTTCGCCAGATAGGCACTGATCGAATGCGGGATGGCATAGTGAACATGAAGAATATCCAGATCAAAGCGGGTCATCACTTCTGCCATCTTCGTCGCCAGAACCAGATCGTATGGCGGATATTCGAATAATGGATAAGTCAGAACTTCGACTTCATGGAAATAAACTCGCTCCTTCATCGTCAGACGGATCGGAAGGGCATAACTGATGAAATGGACGTCGTGGCCGCGGTTGGCCAGTTCCTTACCCAATTCCGTAGCCACCACACCGCTTCCGCCGTAAGTGGGATAGCAGGTAATTCCGATCTTCATATCTCGACAACCTGATGCGCCCTGGAATCCAAACTCAGCGTTTCTTCGAGGCGAGGAAGAAAGGCGAGACCATAACGAACCAGAAACGACGTGATGTTGAGTACGCGTTCCTGGAGTTTCTTCTCAGGAAATAGGGAATTGCCGATGGTGTCCAAATGTCTCTCGAGCGTCTCGTTCCGGCGCGCCTCTGCGTTGACAAACTTCGTTCGAAGCGTCTCCACCTGGTGCAATATTTTCTGGCGGGCCGTATCGAGTGCTCCTACCAATGTCGAATCCACAGCATCCAAAGCAGGCCGAAGGGATTCCAATTCTGAGGTCATGCGGTCTCGCGCGCGATCAAAAATGTCGACGGCTTGAACTGTTCGGACCGCTTGCCGCCGCATGAAATCGCGGCCGCGAAAAACGTCCGTGAATTCCATGTTGTACTTTTTTAGCGCACGAGCTACCCGCGGTTCGAGAATTGTCACGCTTATACGCGGAACAACCGGCGGCACCGCCCGGCCCAACACCTCGTAAACGGCCGCAGCCTGTCCGAAGTAAGCGATCTCGGCTGGGCCTCCGACGTAGGCCGCGGTTGGAAATATCGCGTCCTGCATTGCAGGCCGCACCAGGACATTTGGGCTCAGCCATAGATCCGTGCTGAGTTCTTCCGGACGGACCGGTTGCCGGGACTTGCCGCGATACGCAAAAAAGCCGCTGAAATCCTCGTCAACTCTTACCTGCTCATGGTAGCCGGCTTTCGATAATGCTCGGTTTCGCGCGAGCAAGGCCGATCGAACGGCTGAGTTTTGCCGCACGACCTGATGAAGGGTCCCCGTCGCAAGTTTGCGAAGTTCGGCGTCGAGCGGATTGACAAGAATCAGATGGGAGCCTTCGAACAGCCTGGCCAGCATTCGGGCAAAAGCATCGACCGGAGACACCCCCGGTTTGTACGACGTCATCAATAGATCGCGGACTTCGGGTTGAAATTCTGATTCCGGCAACTTAGTCAGGCAATTGGAAATCGCGTCCACCACGTCGTCGCCCAAGCCAAGCCAAGCCGAAGGGCGGGATTCAGGATTCGAAAGATTCACACGGACCTGCTGCAGGGCGGAATCTCTGTCGAGTATAGCGGCCCACTCGATCTCTTGATAGTCGTGGTCTTCTGCGGCAATCCAAAAAACCGGAACGGCTGTTACTCCGCGATCGCCCAAAGCCCGAGCGAGTTTAATTGCCGTGATCGCCTTGAGGATCGTGTAGTTCGGGCCAGTGAACAGTCCCGGCTGTTGACCGCAAATCACCGCGACAGCCCCTGCCCGGAGCTTCTCCACAGACGACGGGTTAGCTCCCCATTGTCGTTGTTGCGCGTCCAGCACCGTACACAATGTTTCACGATGCGCTCGGTCGAGAGCCGGACGCTGCCGCGCAAAAGATACAACGGCTTCTAACGAATAATCCTGCCGGTAGAATTCGCGGACACGGCTCGAGTCGTTGATGTAATCAAGGAAGAGAGCCGACATTGAGGGCAGGCTCCCGAAGGGAATCCGCATCATGAAAGTTCGGCTAGCTCGTTATTCATCCTTCGGAAGATCTGCGCCAGATCCTCATGGCCGGCGGGTTTCAACGGAAGAAGAGGACGTCTCGGCACGCCCGCCTGGAATCCCTCCAGTTCCATCGCGGCCTTCAGCCCCGCAATACCATACCGTTCTGTTACGGCTCCCGCAGCGGGGGCGATGATGCGCTGAATCACTCCCGCTTTTTTGTAATCGCCGGCGGCGAAGGCTCGATACAGCGACAGCGCCGCCTTAGGCGCAGCGCAAGCGATCGCAACAATGCCTCCGCGCGCTCCAGCAGCCATAGCCGGGAAAAGAGTAGGAGCCGCTCCGGCCAGGACCGGAAATTTGTCCGTATTCCAGACAACCTCGGAGATCAATTTCACATCACCCGAACTGTCCTTCAGGCCACAAATGTTGGGATGTTTAGCAAGCTCGATCACTAATCGCGATTGCAATGGAACGCCGGTAAAAACAGGGACGTTGTAGATAATAACGGGGACTGGGGAAGCTTCCGCAACGGCCGTATAGTGATTTAGATAAACATCAAAGGTCATCTGACTCTTGAAATAAAACGGATTTTTCACGAGCACCGCATCAACTCCGCGCTCGGCCGCCTGCTTCGTTAGTTCAATCGTCGCGCGCGTCGACTCCACGCCTGTGCCCGCCAGCAACGTCATCGACGACGGAATGCGTTTACGAGCAGCTTCGATGAGCTTTAATTTCTCGGAGTGTTCCAGGTATACCGACTCGCCATTGGAGCCGAGCACAAGATAACCTTCGAGCCCGGCTTTCAAGTATTCCTCGACGTTCCGCTCGAAAGCATCATAGCGAACCATGCCGGTCTCGTCGAACGGTGTCACCATTGGTGGGATGATTCCTTTAAGCTCTAACAACGCGTTGTTCCATCCTCTCTTTATAAAATCGTCAGAACTGAACGATTATAGATGCTGGCTGTCATAAACAAGAAATACCGTCTCCCTCTGGGAGAGGGACCGCCGCCCAATTCGTTCACAGCCTCATGGATCGCCGCTCGAGTTGCGCAGGGAAGCCAGAACCTCAACCCACTGGCGGGTGCGCGCCCGAACATCCACGCAATCCAGCAAGTCGCGAATGACGGCAATCGCGTGAGCGCCAGCTTTCAGCACTTCCGCCGCGTTTTCCAGCCGGATTCCCCCAACCGCGACAATCGGCTTGTAAACGACTTTGGAAATCTCCTGAAGACCGCCGAGACCGACGACAGGATCCGGGTTTTCCTTCGTCGAAGTCGGAAAAATCGGTCCAACGGCTATGTAGTCGACAGGCAATTTATCGGCTTCGACTGCTTGCTGCATATTATGTGTTGAAACCCCAACGATCGTGTCCGGACCTAAAATCGATCGGACGGCAGCAGGAGGCAAATCCTTTTGACCCACGTGCGCACCTGCAGCACCGGCTATGCGTGCGATGTCAACGCGGTCGTTAACAATGATGCGGACATCCGAGGGTGCCAATGCGATGACCCGGTCCACTTTGTCGAGCAGCTCACGCGAGCTGGCATTCTTGTCCCGGAGCTGGATCAGACGCGCGCCACCGGCAATCAGCGATGCCGCAAGCCACACAGGATTACCGAAGGACGCGTCCGCGATCGCATACAGACGCGGAAGAGCATTCATGCCATTTCGACAGCACGGGCGCGATTGTCATGTAGATGGTCGAGAAACTTGGTGTAAATCTTGCCGTTACGAAATTCGGCATTACGGAGGATCTGGCGATGTAAGGGAATGGTGGTCTTCACACCTTCGAGGACAAACATATCCAGCGCACGATCCATGCGCCTTATGGCTTCGTCGCGGTCAAATCCATGCACGATGAGCTTGGCAATTAAGGAGTCGTAATAGTGCGGAATAACGTACTCGGCATAGGCAGCCGTGTCGATGCGGACTCCTGGTCCACCAGGCGCGTGCCAGCTTGTGATCTTACCCGGCGAAGGCTTGTGCGTGACAGGATCTTCGGCGTTGATGCGGCATTCGAGTGCGTGCCCACGGAAATGAATGTCATTCTGCCGGTGCGGCAACTTTTCACCGGCCGCGATAAGAATTTGATCTCGCACCAGATCGATCCCTGTGACCAGTTCAGTCACAGGATGTTCAACCTGGATGCGGGTATTCATTTCCATGAAGTAAAAGTTCTTTCTCTCGTCGACGAGGAACTCGAGCGTACCCACATTCCAGTACCCAATATCGGTCATCGCCCGCACAACACTGCTGCCAATGGCTTCCCGAAGTTCGGAACTCATTATGACGGATGGTGATTCTTCAATTAATTTCTGATGCCGGCGTTGAATCGAGCATTCACGCTCACCCAGATGAATGACATTGCCGTATTCGTCGGCCATGATTTGGAACTCGATGTGGCGGGCCCGCTCGATAAATTTCTCAATGTAGCAGTGCGGAACAGCAAACGCGCTTGCCGCCTCGGCCTGCGCAGTTTTCAGCGCAGTGAGTAACGCCCCACGACTGTGCACCACTCGCATACCGCGGCCGCCTCCTCCTGCCACGGCTTTGATAATCACGGGATAGCCGATTGCTTCGGCTGACGCCACGGCTTCCTTTTCCGTGTGAATCGCATCGGAGCTGCCGGGAAGGACGGGCAACCCTAGCCGGTCCATTTCGCGGCGCGCACGCACCTTATTACCCATCAGCCGAATTGATTCCGATGATGGCCCGACGAACTTGACGCGGCTGGATTCGCACACTTCGGCAAAGTATGCGCTTTCGGATAGAAATCCATATCCAGGATGAATCGCGTCGGCATCCGAGACTTCAGCCGCGCTGATCACGCTGGGAATATTCAAGTAGCTGTCGCTACTCTTCGCAGGGCCAATACATATCGCCTCATCAGCGAACCGCACGTGAAGCGCATGCCGGTCGGCTTCGGAAAAAACGGCGACGGTCTTGATACCCAGCTCTTTACACGAAAGAATGATCCTGAGGGCTATTTCCCCGCGATTCGCGACCAGTATTTTCTTGAACATATTTATCGCGGGCGAATGGCGAAAAGTTTTTCGCCATATTCAACAGGCTGGCCATCTTCCACGAGAACGCTGACGACTTCGCCAGCCACGTCGGATTCGATCTCGTTCATCAATTTCATGGCCTCGATAATGCAGACCACGCTTCCCTTGCCCACGAAATCGCCTACCGATACGAACGGCTCCGAGCCGGGCGAAGGCGCCTGGTAAAAAGTGCCCACGATCGGCGATTTAATGTAGAAAAGATCCTCCTCTTGTTGTGAAACCGCCGGCGGTGGCGCAGACGTCAACTCGACGGTGTCGGCTGCTGTCATCCCGCTTCGAACAGGCGCCTGAGCTCTCGGGGCCGCGTGGTTGGAGGACCGCTTAATCCGTAGCCGGACTCCCGATTGTTCCAATTCCAACTCTTCGATTTCTTCTTTGGACGTGACAATCTCGATGATCTCTTTCAGTTCCTTTAAGTCCATAAAGGCAATCGGGCAGTATAGCAGAACAGGAAATTGGGAGTCCGACGGGTGAATTCCCTATTTTCCGTTCGGCGTTTTCCGGATTTGGAAAATAGGGAATTCACCCGTCGGACTCCGAACTTCCTATCTCCCGAGCGGCCTGCTTGAGCTCGTATCGTGCCCGTCCGATTTGATCCTGTGACCTCGATAGCAGGATCAAATAATGTTCCGGGGGAATACTCCGCGCGATCATCATCGATCGTTCGGAAACTACGATATTCTCGACGAGATTGCCGGCTCCTGAATCCTCCGAGGCGCTGCGCGCGATGCGCAGCAGCGTTATGTACTCGCCGACAATGGTCTCGATATCGAGACTGGGATCTTGGACCATGTGATCCACGGCGCCTTCGGGACCGACCAGGATCACAGCTTGGATATCCACTACATTTTTGCGCAGCTGTCCGAGGACCTTTCGAAATATGGCCTGTTTAGAATACTGCAAATTCAGCGCTGCTGCGGCTGGGCGGGCGCTTGCTCTCCCCCCGGCGCCAGAACCGAAATCGCTTCCAGCGGTTTGATCCTCGGCGTGATAAAGAAGAGCAACTCGCTTGTTGTCTTAACCGTTGCTGTGTCCTTGAACAGAGTTCCAATCAAGGGAAGATTGCCCAAACCGGGAACTTGCTTCACATTAACTGAATCCGTGTCGACGAGAATTCCTCCGATGACCGCTGTTCCACCGTCGGGTATGAGCACTTGAGTCGTCGCCGATTGAGTCGAGACCGATGGTATGCCTCCCACGGCTTTCGCAAAATCCGGCTGGCTGTTCGTAATGGCGGCCCTTAACAAAATCGTACCGGCTTCGGTGATCTGCGGCGTCACCGTAAGGTTTAACGTGAAGCTGGTGAACTGAACCGTGATCGTATTATTCACGTTCGTCTGAACAGGAATCTGCGTACCTTGTTGGATCGTAGCTGGGACGTTATTTTGCGTTGTCACGCGCGGACGCGAAATGAGTCTTGCCGTTCCCCGGGCCTCAAAGACCGAGATGATCTCATCCAAGAGGACGTCACCACCCGGCTGAATCAAGAAGGACAATCCCGCTTTGCCGGCCGCCGCGAAATCGGATATCAGCGGAACGCCGGAACCCGTGCCCACACGGGGAGGCGGGTTCCGCGCAAAACCACTGGACGAGTTGGGAAGACCAGTAAGGACGTTGCCGGTGCGATTGCCGAGGAGTAACCCAATCTGGTTGCCGATATCTCTCGAGAACGATTTGTTGGCCTGAAGCAAACGCGCTTCAATTTCGACTTGCTGCGCCGGCGTGTCCAGAAACTTCACCATCGACTCGATATTGGTGAATTGTGAAGAAATATCCGTGACAATCAGCGCGTTCCGCCGCTCATCGGTGATAATGTTGCCGCGGGGCGACAACAATCCTTTCAGAGTGGCACTCACCGTGTCGCCCCTGGTGTAGTTCAACAGGAAAGTCCGGGTAACCAGTGGTGCCGCCTGGTCTTGTGCGTCGCGTAATGCTTTTTGGGCGGCTTGTTCCGCCTGCAACGTTGCATTCGTCGCTATGCGTAACACGTTCCCCTGGAGCTGCGCTCCAAAGTTGTAATTCTTCAAAACGACGTCGAGGGCCTGATCCCAAGGTACGTCCGTCAACTTCAACGTCACTGTACCACCAACGTTCGGATCCAGTACAACGTTGAGGCCGCTGATCTCGGAAATCAGTCTGAAAAAATCTTTGACGTCGTAATCCCTAAGATCGAGCGAGATGATTTCGCCACTATATTGCGGCGTCGGAGTTGGCGTGGTGGACGGCAGTTGCGGCGGCGTCTGCGGCACAACAGCGACCTGCGATTCCGATCGGGCGGCTGCATTTTCGGCCGCCGCAATCACCGGAGAACTGCCAGAAACTCTAGCAACGGCCGCAGCAGCCTCGACTGCCGGTTCCGCCGGCCGGGCTGGAGTGCCCGCAACTGTTATTGCTGAGGCGGGATTCTGTACTATTGCTGGACTCTCCACTGTCTCGGTAACGACCGCAGTTTCCAACGGCGGCGCCACTGGAGGCCCCGCAACCTGATTTAGCGGCGCGTGCGCGTCCTGGCCAAAAAGGATACGAAGGTTTCCACCCCCATCGTTGATGAAGCGGTAATCGGCGTTAGCGGCGAGGTCGAACACAATGCGGGTTGCCTTGCGCGTCTCATCGCTAAAAAAAGATGTGCGAACGCGCCGGACGCCTGCGGCGTCGATTTTCTTTTCCTTGAAGCTGATAGTGTTCTGGCTTCCGTGAAAGTCCACGACGAGCCGGCGAGGGTTGTCTAGGACAAAGTGCGTGTATTTGGTTTCATCAGTGGCGGTGATCTTGACTTCAAGAGATTCGCCGTTGCTGTTGAAGGAAACGTCCTTCACAATGACGGAGTCTTTCGAAGCTGCTCCGTTGACGGCCAGAGTCGAGATCAGTAAAAGCACCCCAACCGAAGTGAACTTTCCGGAATCAACTCTCATTTCTGTTCTCCTGGCGTAGGCCGCACTTTCCGCTCGATTTCCCGGGGAGCTTTCGGATCAATAGGGGGAACCGTCAGAACAAACGCTACAGCGTCTAACTTGATGGTTTTTACGACCGCGTCGCAAAGCGCGTCACCTACTCGAGCAAAATATGTTTTGCCTCCCGGCGCACGAATAATCACGATTGTCATCGAAGGATCCCTCGCGGTCACCACACCGGCAATCGCTGCCTGCGACAACATGATGCCCTTCAACCCTTGCGGCTGCGGACACGTGGGAACAGCCACTGGAGGCCTTCCGGCAGCAGCAGGGGGAGTAACCGGTTTCGGAATCGGGTTGACGAAAGGATCACGGCGTCCGCGCGAGGTGTAACGGTAATCCTTGGGCACTGCAAGCACAGGGAGAGGTTCCTCCGGGGGCTTCTGAGGAGGTTCCTCCGGGGGCTTCTGAGGTTGAGCCTGAGGAAATGCCATCGAACTCAGAGGCAGAATGAATAGCGCAATAAGGATGAATATTTTTTTACACATCACTTCACCGGACTGGGCGGAGGCGCAGTTGATGCAATTCCTTCCTCTTTGTAAACGAACGTTGTTGCGACATAAGTCGCGCCGATGCTCGCGGTGGCGGCCTGTTCGCCCTCTGCGGCTCTGACGTTCATCCTCAACCCGGCAATATTCACGATGCGCGGCAATTGGCGGATTTTGTCCAAAAACATACCCACATTGTGGAACGTACCAATGATTTCCATATCGATCGGCCATTCGGTGTAGACTTCGTGATCAATCGTCGGCCGCGGCGTCACCCGCAGGATCCGCAAGGCCGACGTGGTTGCCTGTTGCTGGACGGCCCGGAAAATCTGGTCGGTTTCCTTTTCCAGCGGCAAAACCAACTTGAGCATGTCCAGTCTCTTCTGAAGTTCCAAGGCCTGCTTTTTGATCTCAGCCAACTGCTTCTGCTGCTGCAAACTTTTAGCAATGGTCCTGTGCAAGTCATCAAGCGTGCTCATGCGGCTCTGAATATCAGCCTCAATCGGCGTCAGAAACTGATACCAAAAACCCGCCAGAAGGCCGCCGCAAACACCGGCAACAAGAAGCACCTGGTAATACCACTTCAGCTTTGCCAGATCCTTAAAGTCGATGGCCATATTAATTTCCTCCCGCTGCGGCTGGTTGTCCTGCGGGTGCCGCCGTCCGCGGAGGCGAGAATTCGGCCTTCAGGGAAAACACAAAATTGCCGGCACTGTCTTGCGCGTTGGAGACATCGATATTCTTGAAATACCCGGTCGCAGTCAGATTCGTATAGAAATCGGCAATAGCGTTCAACGACGTACCCACACCGTTCATCGTGAGGATCGCGTTGTTTTGATCAAGATTGGATAACCAAACGAACTGGGTCCGTTGGACCGCCTCGCTCAATTGATCCAGAGCCATGACGGGGCTCACCTGGTTTCGTTGCAGGCCTTCGATGACTTTCACCCGGTTTTCGAGGGTTTTTTTCCGGGCTTCGTAAATCTGGTCCTGCTTGATGACATTGTCCAGAGCCGCCTTCTGGGCCTGGGCCTGCTTGATCTGGTTGTCCAAATCAGCAACCTGGTTCGTCACGCTCGAGTACCACCAGTAGCCATAGCCCGCGAACCCGAGCGCGACGGCCAAGAGAAGAACGGGCGTGTAATTTTTGGGCGAAACAAACTTGGCGGCGGATTTTGGCTGCTTATGTCCCCTCAGATTGACTTTAATCATTGATCAAACCCCCTCAATGCCAAACCCACGGCGACGGTAAGCGCTGGTCCGAGCGATGCGAGTTTTCCCAGATTAACTTTTGGGCCTATAGCAATGGCTTTAAACGGATCCAGAATTTCGGTCGAGTATCCAAACGTCGCCTGTATTTTCTCAGCGAGCCCCGACATGCGGCAGGTACCCCCGCTAAGCAGAACCCGGCTGATCGTTTCGGATGGATAGGTCTCCCGGAAGAAATCGAACGTCTTCTGTACCTCCATGATCAGCATTTCCGTGATCGATTCCAACAGCGGCTGAACCATCTCGGTCTCGGTACCGCCCGTCCTTCCGAGTTTCAAATCTTCCGCTTCCTGAAAACTGAGTTGCAACTCCTTCTGGAGAATATCGGTGTACTGATTGCCACCCACGGAAACATCACGAATGAACAGCGGCATTCCTCCCTTGGTAATGTTGATATTCATAAGCGACGCGCCAATGTTCAACAGCGCGACCGCCGCGTCAGGACCGACCTTGTAATTGGCTTCAAACGCGTTCTGAAGCGCGAAAGCATCGATATCGACAACCTCCGGCGTTCGGCCGGCGAGCGTGATGACGTTAGTGTGATTCTGAATCTTGTCCTTTTTAGCCGCCACCAACACGACTTCCATCCCGGCATCGTCGGTAGCCATGGTGGGACCGACGATCTGATAGTCGAGATTGACTTCGGAAATATCGAAAGGAATGTACTGCTCCGCATCAATCTGAATGGATGCTTGCACTTCCTCCGCAGTCGTTGCGGGAATGACGACGCGCTTCACAATTACGGAATGGCCGGAGACACCTGTGGCAACACCTTTGGCTTTGAATTTCGCCCCCACAAAGCTCGTTTTAATCGTTTCAGCGATGGGTAGGAAATCCATAATGGCGCCATCCACGACGGCGTCAGGAGATATTGGCTCGTAGGCGAAGCCGGAAAGCTGGAAGTTTTTCTTAATTTTGATCAATTCCACCGCTTTCAATGAACTCGAGCCGATATCCAATCCGACCAGCGGCTTAGTCTTGTTAAAAAGTGCCATAGTTCGATATTCCCCCGACGCTAGCCTTTCACTGTGTTCTTCACGAGGCGCTTTGATTTCGAGTCAACGACCAACGTGTGCTCGCTCTTTCTCTCCATCCACCGGTCCAGCAAATCCTTTTTGAATCGCCAGCGATTACCCAGCTTGAACGCGGGGATTTTGCTTTCGCCCAGATACTTGTACAGGGTGTCCGGGGAAATCCCGAGGTATTGCGATGCCTCGCGCAGGTTCATGACTTCTTTAGCTCTTTCCATAGTCTAACCTGTCTTTTTTCCGCTAATTGGCAGGGTTTGTCGGGCTTTCCTCTACGTCTATTCCCTGTTTTCTGGAATACGAGGCTAACAGCCATGACATGCCGATACAAGAAAATTTTTCCCTGAGGGACCTAAAATGTCCAGGTGCTGTTGTAGAAGAATTGGCCGTATTTCTCCAACACCGTCTACATCGCTTTCCCGAGGATACGCATCACCGCCTGATTGAATATCATGGGGTCGTGAATTTCGGAACCTTCCGCCAGTAATGCATATCCGTAGAGGACCTCGGCAAAATCATCGAGCATGGGATCATCCGCGCGGTCACGCATCTTCGCGATGATTTCGTGATTGGCGTTGATCTCCATGATCCGTTTTTGCTGGGTCGTTTCGCCCTTGACCTGCTTTAAAAGTCTTTCCAGGTGCGGACTCGCTTCGCCTTCCGCTACGACGAGACATGCCGGGGAGGATGTCAGGCGGCTGGAAAGGCGCACCTCTTTCAGGCGGTCCTCCAGCTTCTTCAGCAGAGCCGAGGTTAGTTTAGAAAATTCGCGCTCCTTCTCCTTCAGCTCTTGTTCTTCACCCAGATCGGCTACGCCCTTCCCAACGGACTTCAATTGCTTCCCTTCACACTCCGGCAACCACTGAACCAACATTTCGTCAACGGGATCGACCAGAAAGAGCACCTCATAACGCTTCTCCCGGAACGCTTCCAGGTGCGGAGAATTCTCGACGGCGCGCCGCGAAGGTCCGGTTAAAAAGTAGATCGCGCTCTGATCCGTGTTCATTCTCGCAACGTAGTCTTTCAGGGTTGTCAACTTTCCAGGATCATGGGACGACTCGAAAAGGTAAAGGCCCGTGAGCTTTTCCTTGTTCTCGAAGTCCATAATTCCTTCCTTGAGCACGCGGCCAAATTGTGCCCAGAGCCGAATGTAGCCCTCATTTTCGTTCTTCTGCATTTCTTCCAGCGATTCGAGCACCTTCTTCGTTAGCCACTTTCGAATTTGGGTGACGTGCCGGTCTTCCTGTAGCCGCTGCCGGGAGACATTCAACGGCAGGTCTGCCGAATCGACCACACCGCGAAGGAAGCGCAAATAAGGCGGAAGCAGATCTTCACAATGTTCCATGATCAGAACGCGGCGAACGTACAAATGAAGTCCGAATTTGCCCGTCGCATAGAACAAATCAAATTGCGCCTGTGAGGGGACGAACAGCAACGCCTGATATTCGGAACGGCCTTCGGCACGGAATGACCATGTCTCCATGGGCTCGTTCCAATCATGCGAGATGTGTTTATAGAATTCCTTGTACTCGTCGTCTTTCACTTCTGAACGCGGCCGCGTCCAGATCGGCTTCATTGAATTTAAAGTTCTGTCGGGCTCTTTTGTATCGTGGGACTTGTAAATGATCGGATAGGAGACGAAATCGGAATAGCGTTTCACGATCCGTTCGATCACCCGCTTTTCCGTGAAGTCGTCGACTTCCGCGTCTTCTTCGAATTTTTTGAGATGTAGCGTAACCGACGTACCGCGCGTAAATTTGGAAGCCTCGGTAACAGTGAATGTTCCGTCACCGCTCGATTCCCACTGCACAGCCTTCTCTTCGCCGGCGCGCCTCGTCAAAAGTGTCACACGATCGGCGGCCATGAACGCGGAATAGAATCCCACGCCGAATTGACCGATGAGAGTGGTCAACGTTTCCGATGGTTTATCGCGAAGACTTTCGAGCAAGTCGCGAGTGCCGGATTTCGCGATGGTTCCGATATGGGCAACGACTTCCTCACGGCTCATGCCGATTCCGTTGTCGCTAATTGTCAGAGTTCTTGCCTTTGGGTCACTTTCAATCCAAATCTCGAGCTTCTCGTCCGGGCCAATCAATTCCGGACGGCTGAGCGCGCCTCGAACCGAAGCCTGTCAAGAGCATCCGAAGCGTTGGAGATGAGTTCCCTAAGAAAGATTTCCTTTTGCGTGTAAAGCGAATGAATCATCAGGTCCAGAACCTGACGGGCCTCGGCCTGGAACTGAAAAGTTTCCGTATTGGTGGTCATGAAGGAGAGTGTAGCGAGGGCGGTCGGACACATTCAAGAAGACGGAGAATTCGGGGGAAATTCGGCGACAGACAGCGAATTTCTGGAGTACAAGAAATTCGCTGCCTGTCGCCGAATTTCTTCGAATTCTCCAGAAAGTTGTTGGATGGTATTCAAGATAATTTAGCTCTCTTCGTGGCCTGCCAGCGCTCGAAATCCGCACCCAATATGAAAAATTTGCGACCGATCTGGACAATCCGGATACGCTCTTCCTCAATGATTCTGCGAAAGTGCCTCACCGAGAAACCGGCAAGTTCTGCGGCATTGGGGATATCCAAGAAAGTCCTCTTCGGGCTGAGTGCGTCGGTCATCTTCATATCCGTCCTCCTGTTCGGAGGACGGATATGCATCTGGGTTGCCGTTCACTCCTGGGCCATAAACGGATAACGATAATCGGTCGGGGGCACGAAGTTTTCTTTGATGGTTCTAGCGCTCACCCAGCGAAGCAGATTCATCATGGAACCCGCCTTATCGTTGGTTCCGCTGGCGCGCGATCCGCCGAACGGCTGCTGTCCAACGACAGCACCCGTTGGTTTATCGTTGACGTAGAAATTGCCGGCCGCAAAACGAAGCGCCCGATGCGCATCGGCAATTGCGTTGCGATCCGTGGCAAAGACCCCACCTGTCAAACCGTATGGCGAAGTACTATCGACAATGTTTAGGATCTCCTTCCACTGCTTCTCCGGGTAAACGTACAAAGTGACGACAGGTCCGAAAAGCTCTTCACACATCGTGCGATAGTCGGGCCGTTTCACTTTGATCAACGTGGGCCGAATGAAATAACCCATGGAATCGTCGGCTTCGCCGCCCGCGATGATCTCTGCCTGATCCGAACGGCGCGCTTCATCCACATAACCGGTGAGCTTCTTGAATGCGGCTCGATCGATGACGGCTCCCACAAAATTTCGAAAATCGGCAACGTCACCCATTCGAAGTGTGTTTGTCGTCTCGACAAGACGGCTTCCCATAGTCGGCCAAAGATTGTCCGGAATATAGACTCGCGAGGCAGCGCTGCACTTTTGTCCTTGATACTCGAACCCGCCGCGCACGATTGCGGTGATCAGAGCGTCGGAATCCGCGCTGGCATGAGCGAGGATGAAATCTTTTCCCCCTGTCTCGCCGACAAGGCGAGGATACGTCCTATATTTCTTGACGTTTTCACCGACGGTCCGCCACATTCCCTGGAAAACTTCCGTGGAACCCGTGAAATGAATCCCTGCAAGGTCCGGATGGTTCAATGCAACGTCGCTGATCGTCGCGGCATTCCCGGGGACAAAATTGATGACCCCCGGCGGCAGGCCCGCTGCTTCGAACAGCTTAAAGATGTAGTAATTGCTGAAAACCGTCGAACTGGCGGGTTTCCAAATGACGCCGTTGCCCATCAACGCCGGAGAAGAAGAGAGGTTTGCGCCAATCGACGTAAAGTTGAAGGGCGTTACGGTATAGACGAATCCTTCCAACGGCCGGTAATCGATGCGATTCCACATGCCCGGCGAACTGATCGGCTGGCTGTCGTAAATCTGCTGGGCGAAATGGACATTGAATCGGAGGAAGTCAATCGTCTCGCAAACAGCGTCGATTTCGGACTGATGAACCGTCTTGCTCTGGTTGAGCATTGTTGACGCACCGATTGTTTCACGCCACGACGTCGTCAACAGTTCCGCTGCGCGCAAAAACACCGAAGCGCGATCTTCGAAGCTCCATGAACCCCATTCACGCCGGGCGTCCGTGGCAGCCTTCATTGCTTGTTCCACTTCCCTGGGCCCGGCTTTGTGCCAAGTTGCCAGAACGTCGCGGTGCCGGTGCGGCATCACCTGCGTGCCGGTATCGCCGGTCCTTACTTCTTTACCGCCGATGACTAGCGGTTCTCATGTTAGCGTCAGCCCCTGCGCCTTCCCCAAGGGCGCTTCTGAACTCAAACAAGGAGCCTAAGATGCGTAACGTCGCGTGCGGCATGTTGTTGGGATTAGTCTCGGTACTGGGCGTCTTCCACTGGCCGGCGGCTGCGCAGCGGAACGGCAATGCCGTCGGGATTCCCTCTAACGCGGACAGGATGGAAAGGCCGCGGCATCTGGGCGACGTATAGCTCATACATGCCCAAATTCACGGAAACCAAGGCGGGCAACATCGAACACATTCAGCTTCGCCCGAATCCACTGGCGAATTAACGCCACTGCAGCCTCAGGCTTTGCCGGTGTCAGGCGAGGTTTGTGGCTGCGATCCTTAAACGTTCGAGACCGGCGCTCAGTTCGACCGGGTAAGGCGCATCCGCTTTCGAGAGGCTGAGCAGCTCATCGGGAAGACTTTTGAGCTCGGCGCAACAGCGATTCCGGCAAATGTCGAGGGTCTCGGCTGGCTGAATTCTCCGGCCTTTGGACATAACCGGAATGAGCAAAGGTTCTCCGGAAAGTTCCTCGCTTCGAAGGCCGATAACGTCTCGAACAGCCTTGCCGGAGGTTTTTTGGCGAAGGATCTGCTTTCTTCCGGGAAGTGTCGATTTCGATTCCGATAATTTCAACTTCGGCCGCCCCGCATACTCGACGAGCTTATATGCCGTATCCAGGACCGGCGCGTCCGACGAGGTCGCCATGTGAGCGCCGACGCCGAAGCCGTCGATCGGGGCTCCAGACGCAAGCAGGCGCTCGATGGCGTATTCATCGAGGCTGCTGCTGACGAAAATCTGTACTCGGTTCAGGCCCGCTCGATCCAGCATGGCCCGAACATCTCTCGCTTCCCTGGCGAGATCGCCCGAATCCAGGCGAACGCCCGAAACCCGGAAGCCGGAACCCATCTCGCGAGCCAGCTCGATAACGCGTTCCACGCCTTTCCTGATGTCATAAGTGTCGACAAGAAGCACTGCGTCCGGATAAGCGCGAAGAAAACGCCGGAAGGCGTCCTTCTCGTCATCAAAGGCCTGAATGTAGCTGTGTGCCATGGTTCCGGACACTGGAATGCCGTAGATCCGGCCCGCCAGCACGCTCGAAGTGGCATCCAGGCCACCGATGTAGAAAGCGCGCGGCTCCTTCACGCCGGCGTCGGCCCCGTGCATGCGCCGGGCGCCAAAATCGACTACTGACTTGCCGCGCGCCGCGCGTGCAACACGAGCAGCCTTTGATGCCGCCATTGTGGCGAGTTGGATTTGGTTCATGACAAAGGTTTCGATGATTTGACCTTCCGGCAAAGGCGCGACGATTTCGAGTATCGGCTCATTTGGAAAGATCAC
>WNGL01002645.1_pt1 | contig 21578 bp, 18 predicted proteins | sample 5400591 | NCBI WGS metagenome assembly WNGL01 (sample SAMN13153377, study PRJNA577476) | soil metagenome | isolation source: 80 cm soil or saprolite under Garry oak tree replicate 1 | place: USA:California | collected 2016-06-15 | reverse complement strand
CCTGCCGGCCATCGGGCTGCGCGCCATGGTGGTGTCCGACGGGCCGGCCGGGGTCCGCGGCATCACCATGGACGAGCGCCACCCGTCGGCGAGCCTGCCCTCCCCGTCGGCGCTCGGCGCCACCTGGGACCCCGGCCTGGTCCAGACGGTGGCCGCCGGGCTCGGCGCCGAGGCCAGGAGCAAGGGCGTCGACGTGCTGCTGGCCCCCACGATCAACGTCATGCGCACGCCGCTCGGCGGGCGGGGCTTCGAGTCGTTCGGCGAGGATCCCGTGCTCATCTCCCAGATGGCCGTCGCCTTCGTCCGCGGCCTGCACCAAGCCGGGACCGCCGCCGCGGTCAAGCACTACGTCGGCAACGACTCGGAGACCGGGCGCTGGACCTATGACGCGCGGATCGCCGAGTCCGTGCTGCGCGAGCTGTACCTTGTCCCGTTCGAGGCGTGCGTGCGCGAGGCGGACGTGGACCTGGTGATGACCGGATACAACAAGGTCAACGGCGTCATGATGACCGAGCACGCCGCGCTGCTCGGGCGCACCCTGAAGGAGGAGTGGGGCTTTTGCGGCGTGGCGCTGTCCGACTGGCACGCGGCGCGCAGCACGGTGGCGACCGCCGCCGCCGGGCTGGACCTGGCCATGCCGGGCCCGGACGGTCCGTGGGGCGCCCAGTTGGCCGCGGCGGTGCGGGCCGGCCTGCTCAGCGAGGAGGCGGTCGACGCCAAGGTGCGGCGCATCCTGCGGCTGGCCCGGCGGGTCGGCGCGCTCGGCGCGGTTCCGGCCCCGGTGGATCCGGCCCTGGTGGATCCCGCCCCGGTCGGGATCTGCCTGCGACCGGACGACTGGCCGCACGGCCCGGTGGCCATCCGGCTGGGCCTGGTACCCGCGCCGGACGACGACAGCATGCTCGGCGAAGCCGTCGAGGCGGCGCGGGCCGCCGACGCCGCCGTGGTGGTGGTCGGGTCCGGGCCCGCCACCGAGAGCGAGGGGTTCGACCGCCCCGGGCTCGCCCTGCCCGGCAGGCAGGACGAACTGGTCAGGCGGGTAGCGGAGGTGAACGAGCGGACGATCGTGGTGGTGAACGCCGGCATGCCGGTGCTCATGCCGTGGGCGGACCAGGTGGCGGCGGTCGGCTGCGCCTGGCTGCCCGGCCAGGCGATGGGCGCGGCGCTCGCCGACCTGCTGCTCGGGCAGGCCGAACCCGGCGGGCGGCTGCCGGTCACCATCCCGGCCGCCGAGGCCGACTGCCCGGTGCTGCACGCGGTGCCGCAGGAGGGCCGGCTGGAGTACCGGGAGGGGCTGCTCATCGGCTACCGCGGCTATGACCGCGCCGGGAGGAGACCGCACTTCGCGTTCGGCCACGGCCTGGGCTACACGACGTGGGCGTACGAGTCGGCGGTGGCGGACGAGCCGGTGGTGGCGCCGGACCGCGATCTCGGCGTGACCGTGGTGCTCCGCAACACCGGCTCGCGGACCGGGCGCGAGGTCGTCCAGGCCTACCTCGAACCGCCGGAGGCGGATCCCGGCCGCCCGGTCCGCGTGCTGGCGGCCTTCGCCGCCGTGACCGCGGCGCCCGGCGAGCACGCGGAGGCCAGGCTCACCGTGCCGGCCCGGGCCTTCGCCCGGTACGACGAGGCGGGCCGAACCTGGGTCAGGCCGTCGGGAGAGTTCACCGTCCGCGTCGGCCGGTCATCGGCTGACCTGCCGCTTCACCTGCGGGTCAAATCTATGTGATGCCGAACGGGCCGGGTATCACGCTCCGGCCGACGGCGGCCGCCATTATGTCCGGCTCCAGGGCGCGTAGCATCCGGGTATGCGCGTGCGCATCGCGGCGGCGATGAGCGCCGGCGCCGTCGCGGCCATCATCGGGTGTGCAGGCTGTTCGGCGTCCCCGCAGCCGAACGCGGCGCCGTCCCGCTCGCTGCCCTCGCCGGGCTGCAGCACCGCGACCGCGGGCTCGCCGCGGCTCGGCCGCGTGCGCACGGCGATGGTCACGGTCTCTGGCACCCCGTTCGGCGTCGCGGTGACCCCGGACGGGCGGTGGGCCTTCGCCGCGCTCGTCGACGCCGTCGAGGTGCTGCGCCTGGGCGGCTCGCTCGCCCCGGTGAAGGTGCGCGCCATTGCGATGCCTGCGGCCAGCCAGGTCCTGGGCGTGACGCTCACCAGGGACGGCCGGTACCTGCTCGGCGCCTCCGGCAGCGGCGCGGTCGTGATCAGCGTGGCCCGCGCGGAGCAGGGCCAGGCCGGCGCGGTGCTCGGCACGCTCGGCGACCCGTCCGGCGGCGGTGGCGCGATCGAGGTGGCGGCCTCCCCGGACGGCAGGTACGCGTTCGTGACGCAAGAAGGCAGCCACCAGGCCGCCGTGTTCAACCTGCACCGGGCGCTGACCCAGGGCTTCGGCCCGGCGGACTATGTCGGCGCCATCCCGCTCGGGATCGCGCCGGTCGGCATGGCGGTGTCCCTACTCCGACCTGAGCGTGGTCAGCGTGGCCGCGGCCCTGTCCGGCCGGCCCGCGGCGACCGGGCTCATCCCGGCGGGCCAGTTCCCGCGTGAGATGGCGCTGGCGCCCGGCGGCCAGACGCTGCTCGTATCGAACTTCGCGTCCGATCAGCTCGAGGCGGTCAGCGTCCCGAGCATCCCGGTGCCGACCGGGTAGCGTGACCTCATGCTGCTGGCAGAGGAACTCCTGCTCCTGGTCACCGACGACACCAGCGGCCGGCTGTCCGCGCCCGCCCCGCAAGTCGACGTCGGCCTGGGCGGCGCGAACCTGATCGAGCTGACCTTGATGAACAAGGTGGACATCTCCGGCGGCGACGACCCCGGCCGCCGCGGTCGCATCGTCATCCGCGATCGGTCCCCGTCCGGCGACCAGGTCCTCGACGCGGCCCTGCAGACCCTGATCGCGCGGGAGGGCAAGAAGCCGGCCGCCGTGCTCCAGCCGCTGGGCAAGAACCTGCGCCCCGTCCTGTACCAGCGGCTGACGGACAGCGGGGTGCTGCGCGCCGCCCAGCGCCGGGCGCTGGGCATCTTCCCGACCCGCACCTGGCCCACCCAGGACGCGGGCCCCGAGGCCGAGGTGCGCCAGGCGGTGACCCAAGCGCTGGTCCAGCGCACCTCGCCGGACCAGCGGACCGCGGCGATCGTCGCCCTGCTGTACGCGCTCAAGTGCGAGCACAAGGTCATCGACCCGCGCTCGTATCAGATGTCCAGGCGCCAGCTCCGCGCCCGCGCCGCGGAGATCGCCGAGGGCAACTGGGCCTCCGACGCCGTCCGCAGGGCGATCGCCGAGATGGCCGCCGCGGTCGCGGCCTCCGCCGCCACCACCGCCGCGACGTCGGGCTAGCGTCCGGGGCGGGGCGGGTACGGGTACGGGTACGGGGGTGGGCGTTATTTGAGGGTGACGGTGGAGGTGAGGGGGAGGGATGCGGACGAGGAGCCTGCGGAGAGGGTGAACGTGCCTGGTTCAAGGGTCCAGGTGCCGTCGGACCAGTGCTGGAAGGCGCGTTCGGGGATCAGGATGCCGACGGTCACCGTCTCGCCCGGGTCGGCGTCGACGGCGGCGAAGCCGGCCAGCCACTTGGCCGGGCGCTCCACCGCGGAGTCCGGGCGGGACGCGTACACCTGGACGACTTCGCGGCCGGGCCGCGCGCCGGTGTTGCGCACCTCGACGCAGACGGCGACGCTCGCCCCGGGGGGGTTCGGGGGGGTCGTCTCTCCCCCAGGGGGGTCCGGGGGGATGGGTCCCCCCGGAGAAAGAGCCAGCAGAGCGCCGGGCGGCTTCGGCACGTCGCAGTCCACCGTGACGGAGTCGTAGGACCAGGTGGTGTAGCCGCGGCCGTGGCCGAACGGGAACAGCGGCTCGCGGCCGTCGCGGTCGTAGCCGCGGTAGCCGATGAACAGGCCCTCGGTGTAGGAGAGCACGCCGCCGTCCGGCTGGGTGGACGGCAGGCCGTCCTCGCTGGCGGGCCAGGTGGTAGGCAGCCGCCCGCCCGGTTCGGCCTGTCCGAGCAGCACGTCGGCCAGCGCGTTCCCGAACTCCTGGCCGCCGAACCAGGTGAGCAGCACCGCCGCTACCTCGCCGGCCCAGGGCAGCAGGACCGGAGCGCCCGAGTTCACCACCACGACGGTGCGCGGGTTGGCCGCCGCCACCCGGCGGACCAGTTCGTCCTGGCGCCCGGGCAGCGCCAGCGACGTTCGGTCGAAGCCCTCGCTCTCCACCTCGGCGGTGGTGCCGACCACCACCACGGCCACGTCGCTCCCGGCCGCGAGCGCGACCGCCGCCGCGATCTCCTCGTCGTCCGTGCCGTGCGGAACCTCCAGGTTGAGCTGCAAGAACGTGCCAAAGCCCGCCATCGGCGAGGAGTGCACGTCGTGCTCGAGGAGCACCGTCACCGACTGGCCGGCGGCCAGGCTGAGCGGGGCCAGCCGCTGCGGCGGGGCCATCAGGGTCTCGGCGATGTCGGCGCCTGGCCGCATGGACAGCGTCTCGTCGAAGACCTCGGTCCCGTCCGCTAGCAGGCGGAACCGGCCAAGACCGGAGACGCCCAACTGGTAGACGCCGGCCTCGGTGGCCTGGATCACGCAGCTGATCTCGAGCCGGGCGATCGCCTCGGGCGCATGACGGGTGCCGGCCGAGCCGAACCCGCTCATCCAGCGGAACACGGCGCCGTCGCGCTGCTCGGTGCCGACCAGGTCGCCGGACGGCGAGAAGAACCGGACCTGCGCCCCCCCGGAGCCGGTCCCGCCGGGCCGCAGCAGCCAGGGCGCGCGGGCGGCCGAGGTCCGCAGGTGCCCGAGCGTCCCCGGCGCGAACGCGACGCCGAGCCCGGCGGCGCGCAGGCCGTCGAGCGGGGAGACCGTGTACGGCGGGAAGACGGTGGCGCTGCCGCCGCCGAGGGTGCGCGCGACCTCGGCGTTCGGCCCGATGACGGCGACGCGCCCCAGTTCCGGGCGAGAGAGCGGCAGCAGGCCGTCGTTGCGGGCCAGCACGAAGCTGGCCGCGCCGGCGGCGCGCAGCTCGCGGGGGATGTCGACGGGGGGCGGGGGGACGTGAGAACCGCCGTCGAGCCCGCCGACCCGGGCGGCCAGGCGCAGGATGCGCAGCACCTTGTCGTCGATGAGCGCCTCGTCGACCTGGCCGGCCCGGACGGCCTCGACCAGAGCGTCCCCCCAGGGGCCGAACCTGCGCGCTGGCCCCGGCATGGCCAGGTCCAGGGCGGCCCGGGCGGCGGGCACGGTAGACCGGGCGGCCGTCCAGTCCGACACGACCAGGCCGTCGTAGCCCCACTCGTTGTGCAGGATGCCGCGCAGCAGCGGGTTTTCCGTCATCGTCGACCCGTTGACCCCGTTGTACGCGGCCATCACGGCCCAGGCGCCTGCCTCGCGCACGATCGCCTCGAACGGCGCCAGGTAGAGTTCGCGCAGCGTCCGCTCGTCGACGCGGACGTCGACGGTCATCCGCTCGGTCTCCGAGTCGTTGGCGATGAAGTGCTTGACCGTGGCGCCGACGCCTGCGTCCTGCAGGCCCCGCACGTAGGCGACCCCGATCCGCGCGGTGAGCAGCGGGTCCTCGGAGAAGCACTCGAAGTGCCTGCCGCCGAACGGGGTTCTGTGCAGGTTGACCGTGGGGGCAAGCAGCACGTCCACGCCCTTGCGCCGTGCCTCGTGCGCCAGCAGCCTGCCGATCGCCTCGACCCGCTCGCAGTCCCAGGTGGCGGCCAGCGCGGTCGGCGACGGAACGTTCGCCGAGGTGTCGCGCTCGTCCCAGGTCTCGCCGCGGACCCCGGCCGGGCCATCGGAGGTCACGACCCGGCGCAGGCCGGCGTCGGGTTCGGGGTACAGGGCCCAGAAGTCCGCGCCGGTGAGCAGCCGGACCTTCTGCTCGAGCGAGAGCCTCGCGACCCGGCTGCGCAGGTCCGCCTCATCGAGGTCTTTCATGAGGCGGGCAGGTCGACCAGGGACGCCAGCGCCGCGCGGTGCGCGTCGGCGGTGCCGAAGGCGATCGAGTCCGCCTTCGCGCGTTTGAGGTACAGGTGCGCCGGATGCTCCCAGGTGAAGCCGATGCCGCCGTGCAGCTGCACGCATTCCTGCGCCGCGGTCACCGCGACCTCCGAGCAGTACGCCTTGGCCAGCGCCACCGCGACGTCGACGTCAGGCGAGCCGGCGGCCAGGCAGGCGGCCGCGTACCTGGACGCCGCGCGGGCCTGGGTGACCGACACCCATAGGTCGGCCAGTCGGTGCTTGAGCGCCTGGAACGACCCGACGGGCCGGGCGAACTGGCGGCGTTCCTTGACGTAGGCGACCGTCATGTCCAGGCAGCGCTGGGCCAGCCCGGTCTGTTCGGCGGCCAGGACGCCGGCTCCGGCGGCCAGCGCCGCGTTTACCGCCCGCGCGGCGGCAGGCCCTGACGCGATCAGGGTGGCCGGCGCGTCGTCGAACGACAGGTCGCACAGCTGCCTGGTCATGTCCAGCGAGGTCACCGGCGCCTTGGCCACGCCCTCGGCGGTCATGTCGACCAGGTACAGGCATTGCGGCACGCCGTCGGCCGGGACCAGCAGCATGCTGGCGGGCAGCGCGTCGGCCACCCCGGTGACCATCCCGCGCAGCCGGGCCACCCCGGTCGCGGCGTCGCCAGGCTTCGGCCCGGCCACCCGGACCGACGCCGGGAAGGCCGCACCGGGCGCGCTGGCGAACGGGACCGCCAGCGCCGTGGTCACGCCGCCGTCTGCCATCTTGGCGAGCAGGCCGACCGCGGCCCTGGCCGGAGTGAACGGGGTCCCCGCCGACGTCGGGGCGCCCCCGGCCACGCTCAGCAGGGCCGCGGTGGCCACGACGGCGCTGCCCAGGAACGGGACCGGGGCGACGTAGCTGCCGAGGACCTCGGCAGCGGCCGCGGCCTCCCGGTAGGAGGCGCCGGCTCCGCCGTCCCGCTCGGGGATCAGCAGCCCGGCGCAGCCCAGGTCGCTGGCGACGCCGCTCCAGAGCTTGTCGTCGTAGGTCTGGCCCGACTCGGTGCGCGCCAGCGTCTTGTCGAGCCCGCCGCGGTCGGCGAGCAGCGACGCCAGGGCGTCTGACAAGGCCCGTTCGGCATCTGAATACAGCAGATCGGGGAGTTCGCCCTTCGCGGCGCCCAGCCTGTCGTTCACCTGGGTAGGTCCTTCCATGGCATGTTCTTGTCGACGCGGGGTTCCCCGGGGAGGCCGAGCACCCGCTCGGCGACGATGTTGCGCAGGATCTCCGAGGTGCCGCCCTCGATGGAGTTGCCCTTGGCGCGCAGGTAGCGGTACCCGGGGCCGCGGCCGTAGAAGTTGGCGTGCTCCGGGCGGCGCATGGTCCAGTCGTCGTAGCGCAGGCCGTCACCCCCGGCCAGCTCGACCTCGAACCCGGAGATCTCCTGGTTGAGCCGGGCGAAGACGAGCTTGGCCGCCGAGCCCTCGGGTCCGGGCTGGCCGGCCGCCAGCTGCTGGCGCAGCCGCTCCCCCGCCAGCCGGGCCACCTCGGCGTCCGTCCACAGCCGCAGCATCCGGTCGTGCAGGCCCGGCGTGCGCAGCTCGGGACGGGAACGCCAGGTCCGGGCGGCCGAGGCGATCATGCCGCTTTCCCGCGGCGCGGCGCGCGAGGCGCCGATGCTCACCCGCTCGCTCATCAGCGTGGCGTTGGCGACCTTCCAGCCGGCGCCGACCGGGCCGATCCTGTCGGTGTCGGGGATCCGCACGTCGGTCAGGAACACCTCGTTGAACTCGGCCTCGCCGGTGAGCTGGCGCAGCGGCCTGACCTCCACGCCCGGCGAGGTCATGTCCACCGCGAAATAGGTCATACCCTGGTGTTTCGGCACGTCGGGGTCGGTGCGGGTGACCAGGAGCCCGCGCCGGGCCTGGTGCGCCTGCGAGGTCCATACCTTCTGCCCGTTAACGACCCATTCCCCACCCACCTCTTCCGCGCACGGGGGGCTCCCGCCCCCCGTCCCCCCTGGCCCATCCCCCTTCTCCTGCACGGCGCGGGTGGCCAGCGCGGCCAGGTCGCTGCCCGCGCCCGGCTCGCTGAACAGCTGGCACCACACTTCCTCGGCCGTCCAGAGCTTGCGCAGCCAGCGTTGTTGCTGTTCGTCGCTGCCGTAGGCGAGGATGGTCGGCGCGGCCATGCCCAGCCCGATGGCGTTGCGCTCCGGGTCGTTGGTCGGCGCGCCGGCCGCGGCGAAGTCGGCGTCGACGACGGCCTGCAACGTGCGGGACACCCCCAGGCCGCCGAGGCCCTCCGGGTAGTGCACCCAGGCCAGGCCCGCGTCGAACCTGGCGTTGTTGAAGTCCTGCTTACCCATCTCGGCCGGATCGTGTCCGGCGAGGAAGGCGCGGACCCGGTCGCGGATCGCGTCGGGGGTGGCCTCGGGCCCTTGAGTCAGCACAGCGGCCCCCCGGCGACGTAGATGACCTGGCCCGACACGAAGCCGGCGCCCTCGCTGACCAGGAAGGAGATGGTATGGGCGACGTCACTCCCCTGCCCTACCCGGCGCACCGGTATCCGCTCCGCGGCGGCTTTCTGGAAGTCCTCGAACGGGACGCCCATCCGCGCCGCGGTGGCCGCGGTCATGTCGGTGGCGATGAACCCGGGCGCGACCGCGTTCGCGGTGATCCCGAACGGCCCGAGCTCGAGGGCCAGGGTCTTGGTGAAACCCTGCATCCCGGCCTTGGCCGCGGAGTAGTTGACCTGGCCGCGGTTACCGAGCGCGGAGGATGACGACAGGTTGACGATGCGCCCGAAACGCTGCGCGACCATGTACTTCTGCACGGCCCTCGTCATCAGGAAGGCGCCCCGCAGGTGCACGCCCAGCACCGTGTCCCAGTCCTCGTCGGTCATCTTGAACAGGAGGTTGTCACGGATCACCCCGGCGTTGTTGATCAGCACCGTCGGCTCGCCCAGTTCCCCGGTGACCCGCTCCACCGCCGCCTGGACCTGCGCGCTGTCGCTCACGTCGGCGCCCACCGCCATCGCGCGGCCGCCGGCGTCGGCGATCTCCTTCACCGTCCCGGTGCACGCGGCCTCGTCCAGGTCGAGGACCGCCACGGCCATCCCGTCCGTGGCCAGCCGGCGCGCCGTGGCGGCACCGATGCCGCGGGCCGAGCCGGTCACGATCGCGATTCTCTCTGTCACCTAAGTTCTCTCCTTTGTTCCGAACGGGCCGTGGTGCTCGTAACGGCTTCAGCTGGTCGCCTTGCGCAGCTCGCGCCGGGCCAGGGACCTCTTGTGCACCTCGTCCGGCCCGTCGGCGAAGCGGAGCGTGCGCGCGCTGGCCCACAGGTGGGCCAGCGGGAAGTCCTGGCTGACGCCGCCGCCGCCGTGCGCCTGGATCGCCTTGTCGATCACCCACTCGGTCATGGCCGGGGTGACGATCTTGATCGCCTGGATCTCGGTGTGCGCTCCCTTGTTGCCGACGGTGTCCATCAGCCACGCCGTCTTGAGCACGAGCAGGCGCGCCTGCTCGATCCTAACCCTGGACTCGGCGATCCAGTCCTGGACGACACCCTGCTCAGCCAGGGTCTTGCCGAAGGCGGTACGGCTGACGGCCCTGGTGCACATGAGCTCGAGGGCGCGCTCGGCCGCGCCGATCTGCCGCATGCAGTGATGGATGCGACCGGGGCCGAGCCGCGCCTGGGCGATCGCGAACCCCTGGCCCTCGCCGGAGATGAGGTTCTCCTTGGGCACCCTGACCTGGTCGAAGATGACCTCGGCGTGGCCGCCGTGAGTACCGTCGGTGTAGCCGAAGACCCGCATGCCCCGCTTGACCGTGATTCCCGGCGCCTCACGCGGCACGAGGATCATGGAGTGCCGGCCGTGGCCTCCCTCGCCGGCCCGGGCGGTCACTCCCATCACGATGAAGATCTTGCAGTCCGAGCTCATCGCGCCGCTGGACCACCACTTGCGGCCGTTGATCACGTAGCCGTCGCCGTCCCGCGTGATCGCGGTGGCGATGTTGGTGGCGTCGCTGGAGGCCACGTCGGGTTCGGTCATGCAGAAGGCGGACCTGATGGTGCCCTCGAGCAGCGGACGGAGCCACTGTTCCTGCTGCTCCGGTGAGCCGAACTCGGCCAGCAGTTCCATGTTGCCCGTGTCGGGCGCGGCGCAGTTGATCGCCTCGGGCGCCAGCGCGGGACTCCACCCGGTGATCTCGGACAGCGGCGCGTACTGCAGGTTGGTCAGCGGCGGGTCCGGCAGCAGGCTCGGGTCCATCCGGCCGACGGCCTGGGCGGCCTTGCCGGTCAGGAACAGGTTCCACAGCCCGCGGGCGCGCGCCTGCGCCTTGAGGTCCGCGGTGACCGGCATCCGCTCCCACAGCTCGCCTCGGGCGGTGGCCGCTTCCACCTGCTCCGTGTACACCGCCTCGGCCGGGTAGACCCGCTCCTCCATGAAGGTGAGCAGCTGCTTCCGCAGATCCTGCGTCCTGGCGTCGTAGTCGAAGTCCATGGAGCACAACCTTCCGATGAGGCGCTTCCAGAGGGTTTGCGATCCCGTCCAGCCTACCTACCCACCAGTACAGCCGCCCGCTGCGGCTCCCCCGGTTGCTACGGTTGACATCCCGGCATGGTGCTAGTCAAACTAGGACCATGTTGCTGGCCCAGGTGGACGTCTCCGCCGCGGCCGAGGCGCAGGCGCTCATCGCGGAGGCACGAGCGCACGCGCGGCGGCGCCGGCGCCGGGTCGCGCTGGCGGTGGCCGCCACCTTTGTTCTGGTTGCCGCCGGCTTGCTGATCGCCTTTACGGCACAGGGCGGGGGCCGGGCCGCTGGCCCGCATCCGCGCCCGACCGGAGCCGCCGGCCCTGCGGGCGTTGTCACCGGGCACCTCGCCGCCTGCGCCGGCCTGCCGTTCGGGCACCCGGTCACCCCTGGCACGGTGACCGTGCTGCGAGGGAAGGAATCCTGGAAGCCGGCGGGACACGGCACGTACCAGCTGGTCCTCCCCGCCACCGCGGTCGCGCACGAGTACATCAGCGACAACTACCGCCAGACGTTCCGTTTCGCGCTGCCGCCGGGACGATACGTCATCACGGGCCGCTACGAGGCCGAGCGGCCGGGCACGGTCGGGCCCCTGACGCTCAGGGACGTCACGGTGAGCGCCGGGCGCATTATCCGCGCCGACCTGCCCAACCTGTGCGAATGACCGCAGGGGACGCGTGTCGCCGGTACATCAGATGCCTCACGGGAACCACTCGTCGCTATCCGCGACGCTTGGCGTTGGGGTCGATGGGCCCTTGGCCCCGTCTTGCGGGGCCAAGGGGCCCTTGACCCCAATACCCGGCGAGTACCGGGCGGGTACCGGGCGGGTACCCGGCGAGCATGCTCGGGTCAGGTGGTGCGGCGGAAGACGTAGACGCGGCCGGACTGGTAGATCTCGGCGTAGACGTGGCCCGGGTAGATCTGGGCGATGAAGGCGGGGACGTCGCCGATCGCGGGAGTGTAGCCGCTGTCCTGGCCGTCGAACACGATGTACTGGGTCTTCGGGTTGGCGTGGTTGCCGATCCAGAAGACGTCGGTGCGGGCGGCGAGCGGCGCGAGGAGATCCAGCGTGGCCTGCACGGTGGCGCCGCCGGGCACCCGGGCCATGGCCGCGTCGGCGGACCTCACGTGGCTGCTGACCCGGTAGCTCTGCGCGTTCCACACGGTGCTGAGCGGGAACTGGAAGGCCAGCGGGACCGTGATCGCCAGCATCATGGCGGCACCGTACCGCCGCGCTCCGGCCAGCACCGCGCGGCGCGCGCCCCGGCTTCCGCTGGCCCAGCCCTCGGATCCGGCCGGGCCGTCCGCGGCCATGGCGGCGCCGATCCTGGCCATCGCGTCGATGGCGGCGACGAAGACGATCGGCATCACCGTGGCGTTGTAGTGCCAGTAGGTGCCCCAGTAGGCCGAGTTCGTGGACAGGAAGCGCAGCAGCAGGCTCGGCACGGCGATCAGGGCCAGCGGCGAGCGGAGCGCGACGAACGCGGTGGGCAGCAGCAGCATCACGATGGTCTGCAGCTTGTCGGGCCAGGCGTGGAAGAGCTGGCCGATCAGGCCGGTCACGGTCGGGTGCCCGCCAGGTGCGAGGATCCCGCCGTCGCTCCAGTAGTCGTACTGGTGGGCCGGGTTGAAGTGCGGGATGATCACGCCGATGGCCAGGAACGACCCGGCGAAACCCCAGATCAGGAGGAACTGGCCCGCCTTGATGCGCCGGCTGCCATCGGGATCGGCGGCCTGCGGGAGGGCGTCCAGGTCCGCGGTCTGCCCGCCGGTGTGCAGGTCGCCGGTTTCCAGGAGGGGGTCCTGGGGTTCTGGGGCCTCGGGGGCGGCCGGGCCGGCGAGGCCGCCCGGGTTGCGGGCGGCACGCATCCCGGCGAGGGTCAGGTAGAGGCCGAGCGCGGCGACCGTGAAACCCTGATCCTCCTTGACGAAGACCAGCGGAAGCGCCCACAAGACCGCCGCCTTGAGGTGCCCGCGGACCAGGGCGGACAGGGAGAAGGCCAGCAGCGGGACGGCGAACGCGATCTCGTGGAACTCGAAGTCGGCCATCTGCTGCAGGCCCCAGGACAACCCGTACGCGACGGCGATGGCCCGGCTCGGGCCGGGGCCGAGCTTCTCGCGCGCGGCCTGGGCGACGGCGAAGACGGAAAGCGCGGCCAGCAGCGCCTGCGCGGCCAGCAGCGTCGCCGCCGAGGGGAAGACCCGGAAGAACGGGGCGATCAGCATGACGACCGGCTGGAAATGGTCACCGAGCAGGTTGAAGCCCGCGGTCCTGATGTCCGCGACCGGCGCGCGGAAGCTGGCGGCCTGCTTCACGTACTCGGTGTAGATGGCCAGGTCCCACGAGGACGGGTTGAGCTGCCGCAGCCGGAACAGCGGGATGGCGAGGTAGGCGGCGAGGACGGCCAGCGAGGACGCGCGGACGTACGGATCGGTGTAGGCGCCGTCGAGCCTGTGCTTCCGCCGCGGCGCGGGCGGCGGTCCGGGCTCCGGGGCGGGCTGCACCGCCGCGGGCAGGGCGTCGGTCCCGTGCTGGACCGGTTCGGCACCAGACGGCATCTGTTGCTCCTCCAGTATCCTCGCGCAGCCTACCTTCTCCGGCCGCGAAGGTGCGGGTCAGACCAGCAGGAGCTTGGCGATGCGCCGGCCGGACACCCAGAGGCCGGCCAGCCCGAGTATGCCCAGGTAAGCCGCCCGCCATAGCAGGTCGGGCCCGACCACTCCGACGGTCAGGTCGCGCAGCAGCACGACGCCCTGGTACAGCGGCGTGCACTCGACGATCATCTGGACCGCGCGCGGGTAGACGCCGAGCGGGTAGAACGTCGCGGAGAACAGGAACAGCGGCATGCTGGCCAGGATCACGTAGTCGAAGTCCTGCCAGCTCTTCATGTACGTCGTCCCGGTCATGCCGACGGCGGCGAAGGCGAAGCCGATCAGCACCGCCACCGGCACGGCCAGCACCGCCCAGGGCGACCCCACCAGGCCCATCGCGAGCATGACCAGCGTGAACGCGACCGCGTAGATGGTGCCGCGGAGCAGCGCCCAGCTGATCTCGCCCAGCGCCAGCTGGGCCGGGCGCATCGGCGTGGCCAGGATCGCGTCGTACAGCTTGGCGTACTTCAGCCGGAAGAAGATGTTGAACGTCGAGTCGTACATCGCGCCGTTCATCGAGGACACCGCGAGCAGGCCGGGCGCGACGAACTCCCGGTACGGGATGAGGTGCCCGCCGGGACCGGGCACCTTGCCGATCAGCACGCCCAGGCCCAGGCCCACCGACAGCAGGTAGAACAGCGGCTCGAACACGCCGGACGCGAACACCAGCCAGGCGTGCCGGTAGACCCGGGCGTGCCGCTCGATCAGGCGCAGGCTGCCCACGTCGCTGCCGGCCCGGCGAAGCCGGGCCAGTGTCCCGGCCGGGGGCAGCATCCGGAGCGTCACGCTAGACATGCTGTGTCACCTCAGACATAAAGGCGCCTGCGGTAGGTGCGGGCGCCGGCCCAGATCCCGAAGGCCGCGAGCACGGCCAGGTAGGCGACGTGGCCGAGCGCGGCCGGCAGGTCGACATGACCGAGGCTGAGCCCGCGGCACAGGTCGACGCCGTGCCACAGCGGCGTGGCGTAGGCGAGCGGGCGAAGCCAGCCGGGAAGCTGGGACAGCGGGAAAAACGTCCCGGAGAACAGCATCAGCGGCATCATGCCGAACCGGAACATGTAGGCGAAGTTGTTCTCGTGTGTCACGGTGACCGCCCAGGCCGCGATCGGGGCGGCGAAGGCCAGCCCGGTGAGCACCGCGGCCGGCCAGGCCAGCACCACCCAGGCGGACCTGGTGGCGCCGAACGCCCACATGAACACCGTGACGACGGCGGCGTTCATCGCGATCCGCATGGTCATGAACATCAGGTGGCCGCGGAAGATGTCGCCGGGGCGCAGCGGCGAGGCCTGGGCCCCGATGTAGATCTTGTTCCACTTGATCGAACCGAACACGGGATAGCTGGCCTCCCCCATCGCCGTGTTCATCACGCTCGAGGCCAGGATGGCCGGGGCCACGAAGGCCAGGTAGCTCACCCCGCCGAGGCTCGCGGTACCGTGCCTGTCCACCAGCGAGCCGAGGCCGAAGCCCATCGCGCCCAGGTAGAACACCGGGCCCAGCACGCTGGACCAGACGCTGGACCGCCAGATCCGCCGGTACACCGTCAGCCAGCACCGGAACGCGCGGAAGGACCGGGGGGGCCAGGGGGGTACGGGGGGACGGGCAGTCCCCCCGTGCGCGGGGGGTTCCGGGGGGCCGCCCCCCCGGGCCAGCACTGCCATCAGTCCTCCAGCCTGCGCCCGGTGAGCCGCAGGAACACGTCCTCGAGCGTGCCGCGGCGGACCAGCGAGGTGAGCGGCTCCAGGCCGCTGGAGCGGACGGCCGCCAGGGCGGCGTCCCCGTCGGTGACGTAGAGGAGGATACGGTCGGCGAGTACCTCGGCCCGTTCGGCAGGAAAATCTTTGAGCTTGTCGGCGGCCAGCTCGTGTACCTCCGGGTCGAACCGCAGCTCCAGGACCTCCGGCGAGCAGTAGCGCGTGATCAGGTCACGGGGCGAGCCCTCGGCGGCGAACGTGCCGTGGTCCATGACCACCAGCCGGTCGCACAGCTGTTCCGCCTCGTCCATGTAGTGCGTGGTCAGGATCAGCGTGACGCCGCGCTGCTTGAGCCGGAACAACCGGTCCCACACCACGTGCCTGGCCTGCGGGTCCAGGCCGGTGGTGGGCTCGTCCAGGATCAGGATCTCCGGTTCGTTGATCAGCGAGCGGGCGATCGTCAGGCGGCGCTTCAGCCCGCCGGACAGCGGGTCGACCTTGTCCCTGGCCCGGTCCGAGAGCTGCACGAAATCCAGCAGGGCGTCCGTCCGCTCCCTGATGAGCCGGCGGGGGAGCCCGAAGTACCGGCCGTAGACCAGCAGGTTCTCCCGCACGGTCAGCTCGACGTCGAGGGTGTCTTCCTGCGGCACCACGCCGAGCCTGGCCCTGATCGCCGAGCCGTCCCGGACCGGGTCGCGGCCGAGGATGACAAGCTCCCCGCTGGTCGGCGGCGAGACGCAGCCGATCATCCGCATGGTGGAGGACTTGCCCGCGCCATTCGGCCCGAGGAAGCCGAACGCCTCACCCCGGTACAGGTCGAAATCGATCCCGTCCACCGCCGTGAAGTCTCCGAACCGCTTGGTCAGGCCACATGCGCGGACGAGTACTTCGTGTTCAGACACCTAATTCACGTTACCTGCGGGGTGTGACATTCTTCGAACGGTTTACCGTCTGGTACATGGGCGCGCGCGGGGACACGGTAGGGTCGGGTCTACACGGGATGGATCAAGTCAAGGGATGAAGCCACGGTGAAGCTCATTCGCGACCTCTACGAGCGATTCCAGGTGCTGATCCATGAGGTCGCCAAGTTCGGGATCGTCGGCAGCCTCGCGTTCGTGCTCACCATCGTCCTGGTCAATGCCTTCCATTCCGGTGCCGGGCTAGGTGCGATCACCGCCGCCACGCTGGCCAACATCCTGGCCACGGTGTTCGCCTTCGCCGGCAACAAGTTCTGGGCGTTCCGGCACCGCAAGGGCAGCCACTGGGGCCGCGAGACCCTCCTGTTCTTCTTCTTCAACGGCATCGGGATCCTCATCACCGACGGGGTCGTCGCGGCGGTGCACTACGGGCTCGGGTATACCGACAACTTCTCCTACAACGTGGCCAACATCTTCGGTATCGGCCTGGCCACGCTGTTCCGGCTGTACTGCTACCGGCGCTGGGTGTTCCTGATGACGGCCGACGACGCGCCGCTGCCCGAGCAGCTGGAGCCGGAGACCTCCGGCAGGTTATTTCACGGGCAGCCGCGCACGGCGGACAGGTCCAGGGGCGCGTTGAGCGCCGCGAGTTCCTGGTCGTGGGTCAGGTAACCCACCGCGGCCATCCGGCCGATGACGTGCACGAGGCGTGTCCTGGCCTGCTTCGGGTAGACCAGCGGGTCGTCGTAGGTGGGGGCGTTCACCACGCCGGCCAGCATGGCCGCCTGCACCAGGGTCAGCCGGTCGGGGGGCCGGCCGAAGTACCCGCAGCTGGCGGCCTGCAGGCCGTAGTAGCCGTGGCCGTAGTAGGCGATTTCCGCGTACTGCCGCAGGATCTCCGCCCTGCTGTACGCCTGGTTGAGCTTGACCGCCATCACGACCTGCTCGATGTCCTGGGCGAAGCCGCTGTGCCCGCCCGTGTACAGGTTCTTCGCCAGCTGCTGGTCGATGGTGCTGCCGCCCTGGTCCTTGTGGCCGGTGATCCAGGAGACCACCACCCGGGCCATCGCCAGCGGATCCACTCCGGGATCGCTGTCGAACCTGTGGTCTTCGGTCGCGACCAGGGCCTGGGCGAAGTACGGCGGGACCCTTGGTCCGGGGTAGGCGATGTGGTGCTCCCGCGCCTGGGCCTGGGCCAGCGCGGTGGCCTGGCCGACCGAGGGCGTCAGCACGAAGAGCAGGCCGGTCCCGGCCGCGAAGACGAGCAGGATGGCGAGGAGGATCTTCGCGATGCGCAGGGCGATCCTGGACCGCTTCCCGAGCGGCATCGGCCGGGTCGGTCCCGTGGATCCCGTCGATCCCTCGTGACGGAAGCCGCCGCCGAAGGACGCCGAGCTCCGAGTCCGGAGTGCTCCCACGTGCCCAGCCCTTCGGTGTGAGTGCGGTCGCTACTACAACGACCGAGGCACTCGCGCCATGCCCGGCACATCGTAGCTTTCCGCTGCGGCGGGAATCACGCATCCGCGGGCCGTGGCGTGGCGGGACCGGCTCGCGGTCCCGTGGGGGGCACGGTGTGCGGTAAGCTGACGCGTGCCGTCGAAGTCGGGCGGTGAGCGTCGCCGGAAGCACGATGGCGGCGCGGCGGGACGTGGCCCAGCTTGGTTAAGGCGCTGGTCTGGGGGACCAGAGAGCAGGAGTTCAAATCTCCTCGTCCCGACAATAATTCAAACACCGGGTTGAATGTCGTTACCCGGCGCTACGATGCCGGTATGGCTCGACCTTCGAAGTCAGAACGCACATGGTCCGACGCCCAGTTGAAGGATGCCGTTGCGGCGTCCGCGAATTGACGCGATGTGATGCGCGCGCTCGGCCTGAACGCCAGCTCTGCCGGGGCGATCCGGATTGTGCGGCGCCACGTCCTGCGCCTCGGATTTGACACTTCCCACTTTCGGGGGAAGCGGACCTGGTCCGACGCGGAACTGCGACGCGCGGTCATCGACGCCCGATCCTGGGACGAACTGCTTGCGACGCTCGGCTTGGCACCGAGTAGCGGGGATGGGCGGATACGAGTCAAGGGTCACGCGATGCGACTAGGCCTCGGCCTCGCGCACTTGGAAACCCCGCCGCGAGTTTCCCAGGAGTTGCCGAAGTAAAACCGGACCTTCGGCATCTGCGCGATGCGGCCGCGTCCATCGCCGCGTCCTGGTTCTCGCTATGCGGGTTCAACGTGGCGGTTCCTTTGGAGCCTGCGGTCTATGACCTGCTGGTATCGATGCCGGAGGGAATCAAGCGAGTACAGGTCAAGACCACGACGTGCTTCAGCAAGGACGGCTGGACGGTGGTAGTCGGGCTACGGCCCTATTCGGTCGGCAACCGGGAGCGGCGGGTTCCCTACGATCCGGAATTGATCGACTGGTTTTTCATCATGGACGGCGACCTCACGATATATGTCATCCCGAGCCGGGTTATCGCCGGACGAGTCGCCATTCTGCTGCACACCTACACCAAGTACATGGTGGGAAATGCGGCCGGGCTTATGGCGCCGCGACCGGATGCCGCCTGACGGGTCGTGGTCTCGACGGCCGCGCGGCCCGCGACGGTTGTGTTGGCCTTCGGCAGGTGCCACGCCGGGGAACCGTGGGCACTCCAGCTCACCAGGACTCCCCCGGCCGGCAGGACACGTATCGGGTATGCGCAGACCTCGGCGATCCGGCCAGGGGTATTACTGGCCATACAGGTGCCGGTCAGCCGGCTGGTACTCAGGTAGACGATGAACGCGGAGAAATCCGAGAGGTCGGCCCGCGGGGTGAGAGAGTGCCAGGTCGCCGGATAGCGGAACGACAGGCCCATGGCGCTGAAACTCGCGGTGGGCTCGGCTCGCACCGTGACCGCAGCCGCCGGATGCGCGCTGGTGGTGCTGGTGGTGCTGGCGCAGCCGACGATCAGCGCGACCGGCACGGCCATCGCGGCGAGGGTCATCGTGAGCCGTCTGGGCCCCATCATGACGATCAGACGCATCCCCGGCCCGCCGCGGTTCCGGGTGGTCGACCGCAGCCGAAGCCGCCGCCCCCGGGGCACGGCGCGGCGGGCGGCTGGTGTTGACTGTGGGTATGCCTGTTGAAGGAGAATACGAGCCGAGCGCCCAGGCCTGGGTGCGTGACCAAGTCGAGCTCTACGAGGGTTCGGGCGGAACCGAGGGCACGACGCTGCGGGACACCGGGCTGCCCGTGGTGATCGTGACCAACCTCGGCGCCAGCAGCGGCAAGGTGCGCAAGACGCCGGTGATGCGGGTGGAGCACGACGGCCGGTACGCCATGGTGGCGTCCAAGGGCGGCGCGCCGGCGCACCCGGTGTGGTACTACAACGTCCGGGCGCACCCGCTGGTGGAACTCCAGGACGGCCCGGACAAGCGGGACATGGTCGCCCGCGAGGTCAGCGGGGAGGAGCGGGCGGCATGGTGGAAGCGGGCGGTCGCCGCGTACCCGCCCTACGCGGAGTACCAGGAACGGACCACCCGGGCGATCCCGGTGTTCGTGCTGGAGCCGGTAGCCTCCTAGCGCTCAGCGGACCGCCCCGCACGCCGACGGGCCCGCGGGGCGGTATCTGCTGTGGTCAGCCGTTGATCGTGCCGACGCCGGGCAGAATGGGCCCGACGCTCAGGTAGATGGGGCCGGCGTGCGAGCAGGCCTCCAGGTCGAAGGCGGCGTGCGTCGCGCTGAACTGGTTCGGCGGGTAGACGCGCAGCTCGAACGTGCTGAACACCGGGTGACACCCTGGCGCCGTGGTCACGGTGGCGTCACTGTACTGCAGTATCGTGTGGGCGGTCGCGCCCGGAGCGAGCACGACGGTGTGCGCGGCAACCCTGGTGCCCCAGCCCGCGGGGCTGCCGAGCTGGTGCCCGTTACGGTCGATGGCTGAGACCCCGGGGAAGCCGCGCATCGCGCACGCATGCCGACTCAGGTTGGTGAACTGGAGCGGGTAGTAGACGCTCCCCGCGGCGCCGTTTCCCTGGTCGATCGCGACCCAGACGCCGAGGTTGCCCGCCGAGCATGCAGGGACGGCGGCCGAGGAGGCGCGTACCGTATCGGAGGCGAGTACGGCGCCTGAGGAGTTGGCCGCGATGGCGGTGGTGGCGATCAGCCCGGCGACGGAGGCGGCGGCGATGACCGCGGCGATCCGGCGGGCGGCAGTGGAGAGGTATTTCATTTCCGGCCGTTCTTGTTGTGGCCTGGGGGCCGCTGTTTGCGGCGTCCTTCTGTCCGTTAAGACTGAGATGACCGGTCTGCGGTTGGAACCTGGTCAGGACGGCTCCTGGGGCACACTGGTGCGATGACAGGACGCGCGGAACTCACCCGCCGGGCCCAGGCTCACGGGGTGGCGGTCTCGTACCAGAACTGGCGCGGCCGTCTCGTCGAGGTGCCGGACGAGACCCTGGCCGCGGTCCTCGACTCGCTCGGTGACTTCGAGCCGCCGGCCGCGCCATCCGCTCGGCAGGCCGCGGGCGCCGCGAGCGCGGTTAAGGCGCCGTTCCCTGGCCGGCGGTCATGGGGCTTCACCGCGCAGCTGTACTCGGTGCGCTCGCGCGCCTCCTGGGGCCACGGCGACCTGCGCGATCTGGCCGACCTCGCCGCCTGGAGCGGCGGCGACCTGGGGGCGGACTTCGTCCTGGTCAACCCGCTGCACGCGGCCGAGCCGCGGCCGCCGGTCAGCGCGTCCCCCTACCTGCCGATGAGCCGGCGCCAGATCAGCCCGCTCTACCTGCGCGTCGAGGACATTCCCGAATACCACGGGCTGAGCGCCGGCGACCGGGCCCGGATCGAGGCCCTGGCCGCCCCGCTGCGCGCGGCGAGCGCCACCACGGCGCTGATCGACCGGGACGCGGTCTGGGCCGCCAAGCGCGCCGCACTGGAACTGATCGCCACGGTGCCGCTGACCGCGAGCCGCCGCGCCGAACTCGACGCGTTCCTCGCCCGTGACGGCCGGGTGCTCGACGACTGGGCGGCGTGGTGCGCCATCGCCGAGGTGCACGGACCGGACTGGCGGTCGTGGCCCGCGGCGCTGGCCGATCCTGGCTCGGCGGAGGTCACCGAGCTCAGGCGGGCGCTGGCCGGGCGGATCGGGTTCCACGCCTGGCTGCAGTGGCTGGCGGCGGAGCAGTTCGCGGCGGCCCAGCGGGCGGCCAGGCGGGCCGGCATGACCATCGGTGTCATCACCGACCTCGCGGTCGGCACGCATCCCGGCGGCGCGGACGCCTGGGCCCGGCAGGACGTCATCGTCCCCGGTATCAGCGTGGGCGCGCCGCCCGACGAGTTCAACCAGCTGGGCCAGAACTGGACGCTGCCGCCGTGGCATCCGGGGGCGCTCGCCGCGCAGGCGGGCCGGCCACTGGCCGAACTGATCGCGGCCTGCGTGCGCGACGCCGGCGGCCTGCGCGTGGACCATGTCATGGGCCTGGCCCGGCTGTGGTGGATACCGGCCGGGATGCCGCCGGACCTGGGCACCTACGTGCGATACGACCACGAGTTGATCGGCGGCGTGGTGGCCGCCGAGGCGGCCCGCGCACACGCGCTGGCGATCGGCGAGGACCTCGGCACGGTGGAGCCCTGGCTGCGGAAGTTCCTGGCCGAGCGCCGGCTGCTCGGCACGTCGATGCTGTGGTTCGAGCGCCGGGCGGATGGCACCCCGCGGCGGCCGGGCGGATGGCGCCGCGGCTGCCTGGCCACGGTCGGCACCCACGACATGCCCCCGGCGGCGGCATTCCTCACCGGCGAGCAGGTCACCATCCGGGCCAAGCTCGGCCTGCTGACCCGGCCGGAGGCCGAGGAACGGGCCG
>WNGL01009720.1_pt1 | contig 21584 bp, 20 predicted proteins | sample 5400591 | NCBI WGS metagenome assembly WNGL01 (sample SAMN13153377, study PRJNA577476) | soil metagenome | isolation source: 80 cm soil or saprolite under Garry oak tree replicate 1 | place: USA:California | collected 2016-06-15 | reverse complement strand
TTTTCGGTGTTCTCCGAGTATTCCGCCCAGTTCGCTCGCGGCACCTGGAACTGGCTGACAAACGTATAAATGATGGGCTGCCCCTGCTGCATCTGCGGGAGTGCCATCGGTGCGGCAACAATGACCGCGCAAACGGCTACCGCAATGAGACTTGCAATTTTCTTCATGAACTCTCCTGTATGTCGGTGCACCTCGGGTTCGCAACACACCAGGAACCGCTCACCGTTGCCAAGAGCGCGCAATTCGGCGCAAAGGCGCGGCGAAACCATGTCCCTTGTGACTAACTCAATGTGGCTGAGTAAAGATGGGTTGCGTACTGGGGCCCGATCAGCGTGCGACGACAGTATGTCGCGCAGGTGAGAATGTCAAACGAAATCGCCGGGAGAAAAACTCGGCAAGCAATCGCGGCAAGCAGATGAACTGCCGAAGTCAAAGCGCAGGGAAGAAGCGGAGGAAAAAGCAGAAGGACCTTGTGCCGTGGATTCGCGCGGATTTTCGCAGATTGCTTTAAAAGAAAAACGCTGGAAAAAACTTAACGCAGAAGGCGCGTAGAAAAGAAGCGCACAGAACGCAGAGGCCGCAGAGAACGCAGAGGGAAAATCGAAATTCGAAACAAGAGGGCGAGGCACGCGCAGAGCAACCGCTCCGAGTGGCACCCCGCCCCAGGGTTAGTGAACAGGTCTAGTGAAGGTGACGTGGCTGCTTGCACCCCTCGCGAGTGGCGCACCGATTGGCGCGCCACTTATGGCGACGGAGCAGGGCAGCGCGTCAGCTCTTCACGTTAATCGTGGCTGGCTTGGCGAGATGGAAGGTGAGCGGCGTCTCCGGACGAAGCTTGATGTTGCGCTTCGCGGTGACGAGCGCCACGGTGGTTCCGGCGGCTGCGCCGACGGGCCCGCCGATGGCTGCGCCCATTCCCCCTCCGGCCAAGGCGCCAATCAACACGCCTCCGCCGGCCCCGCCGCCAATCCACAGCAGGTTGTGCTTCTTATGGCTTTTGCCCACTTCGCGGGATGACAGAGTTTGTACGGAGTAGTTCTGTCCATCCACTGCGACGGATTGCAGCGCGAGCTGCAACCGGGCGCGGCCCTTGAACCGTCCCGCTTCTTTGGCCTCAACGATCACGCCCTCGGCGCGAGCGCCTTTGGGAATGACCGTTTTGCCTTCAATCACCACCGGTTGGGAAACGGTGGCCCGGAAGTGGTGCCCCGATCGCTCGCTGGTTGCGACGGTTTGGTCCAGAGTCACATGGATGGGTGTGCGCTCCGGGACTGTAACGGGATCAGTACCCCAGGCGGCGACGGCGCTGCTGGCGAATGCTGCTGCCAGCAGAACCGCGGTGCCCGCGGTGAGGTAGTGCCGTGTGTTCAGAGTCATAAGTACCTCCGCTGAGTTAGAGGCATTAGGCGGCCCTCAGGCTGTCCCTGTAATTCACTAAAAACAAAAGGGATGGAATGCTGAGAGCGGGATTAAGGGGCAATAGTTTCAGGAGAGGTGAAAATTTGGAGTACTGGAAGTACCGGATCAAGAGACCCGCAACTTTTTCATTTTACTCGGCTAGGAGCCGAGCTTCGCGATTGCACACCATTCGTCTCTTCGCCGTATTTCGCCGGGCGGGCGTCGTATAATCCTTACCAAGGAGAGATACTGTGTCTCAGAGCGAAATCATATTCTCCGTTCAGGAATCGCCCGAAGGCGGGTACGAAGCCCGCGCACTGGGATTTTCGATTTTCACCCAGGCCGATACTCTTGATGAGCTCAAGACCATGCTGCGGGATGCCGTGGCGTGCCACTTCACGAATGGGGACAAGCCGAGCGTCATTCGTTTGCACATGGTTATGGTTAAGGATGAGGTGTTCCGGCTTGAAACTTCCTCGCGATCTGAGCGGGGACCAATTGACGAAAGTACTCCGCCGATTTGGCTATGAGGTGACGCGCCAAACAGGAAGCCTATGCGACTTACGTCAGAGTGGAAGGGAACCGAACATAGCGTGACTGTCCCGGCCCACAAGGATCTTCGAGTCGGGACACTTTCAGGAATATTGTCAGATGTCGCGAATTATCTGGAAATGGACAAGGATGAACTGGAGAAGAACCTTTTTGAAAGTTAGAGCCGCTGCGAGGGGCAACCGATGCTGCGTGTTTTCTACCGTGGCTCATGCATTGCTGCTTTGCGCCTTTGCGGGGCCGGCGTTTGCGCAGGAGCCGACGATACGGTTTGTGCGGAACCCGGATCCGGCGCCGGCGTTCAAGGTGGACACGCTTGAGGGGAAGCCCCTCAGTGTGGGGGATTACAAGGGCAAAGTGATTCTGCTGAATTTTTGGGCAACGTGGTGCGGGCCATGCCGCTCGGAAATTCCGGACCTCGTCGAACTGCAGAACAAATATAAGGACCAACTGCAAATCATCGGCCTGGTGGTGGATGACGACGATGAGGACGCGGTCAAGAAATTTGCGGAGAAATTCGGCATCAATTATCCGGTGGCGATGGCGACGGATGAATTGCGGATGGAGTACGGCGGAATTCCCGCGCTGCCGACGTCCTTTGTGCTGGATGGAGAAGGACGCGTGGTGCAGAAGCACGAAGGGCTGCGCGATCCCGTTTTGTACGAAGTCGAGATTCGTTCGCTGCTGGGATTGCCGATTGGCAACGTGAAAGTGGAGACTTTCGAAGATACCGGACAGATTTTTCTGAAACATGCCGACCGCGCCACGCAGCTTCCAGGAGTAGATCTTTCGAAGCTGGCGCCGCAGCAGAAAACGCTGGCGCTTCACAAGTTCAACGCGGAAAGCTGCAACTGCGGATGCCAGTATACGCTGGCGCAATGCCGGATTTGGGACCGCAACTGCAACGTGAGCAAAGAAGCCACGACGAAAATCATCGAGGCGCTCGCCGGCAAACCTCACGAAGGGGCGGACGCGTCAGCGCCGGCGAAGTCACCTGCTCCTGGGCAGCCCGCCTCCGCCGGGTCTGCTCCGGCAAAAACACCCGCTTCGGAAAAACCACATCCGTAGAAAGCTTCGCGCTGGCTCTTTGTGCGTCCGGCTTGATACTCTTCACGCACTTCATGCGAGTGCTCTCGAAAATTCTGCTTGCCTTGGGCCTAGTTCTTTCCGTTAGCGGATATGTTTCACCTCCCATCGCGTTGAGCGCAGGAATTTTGTTCGGCCTTAGTTTCGCACATCCGTACATCAGCGAGAGTCGGGGCATCGCGCGGATCCTTTTGCAGAGTTCCGTGGTGGCGCTGGGCTTCGGGATGAATTTGCATGAAGTGCTGCGGGCCGGGCGCAGCGGCTTTCTCTACACCGCGCTGGGAATTTCTTTCGCGCTGATTCTGGGTTGGGCGCTCGGCAGACTGTTCAGAGTGCGCGGGAATGCGTCGTTTCTCATCACTACGGGTACGGCCATCTGCGGCGGCAGCGCGATTGCGGCGATTGCGCCGATTCTGGAAGCCGACGAGCATGAGACGGCGGTGTCGCTGGGCACGATCTTTGTTTTGAATTCCGTTGCGCTGCTGATTTTTCCGCCGATCGGGAATGCCCTACATTTGTCGCAATCGCAATTTGGATTATGGGCGGCACTGGCGATTCACGACACGAGTTCGGTGGTGGGCGCGGCAACAAAATACGGCGCAGAGGCGCTGGTCGTAGGAACGACCGTGAAACTGGCGCGCGCGCTGTGGATTGTGCCACTAGCGCTGGTGACTGCGGGAATCAAGCATCATCGCTCGCGATTGCAATTTCCCTGGTTCATTTTGTTCTTCGTTTTGGCGGCCGTGCTCAACACGTATGTTCGAACGGTGACCCACTTCAGTCCATCGCTTTTCACACTGGGACGGCTCGGGCTTACGGCGACACTTTTTCTGATCGGGAGCGGCATTTCCCTGACGACGCTGAAAGAAGTGGGATGGCGGCCGCTGGTGCAAGGCGTACTGTTGTGGCTGGGCGTGGGGCTGACCTCGCTGTGGTTCATTCGAGCGGGGCTCATTTCGTTTTGATGCGAATCCAATTGGAATTCGAATCGTCCCAGCGGATGAACATATCTCTGCCGGGATTGCCGGAGGTATAATCTCGGCCAATTATGCTGATCGTTTCAGGCACAAAACTTGGGCCGTATGAGATTGTGTCGCCGCTCGGTGCTGGTGGAATGGGAGAGGTGTATCGGGCGAGGGACACGCGCCTGGGGCGCGACGTGGCGGTCAAGATATTGCCAAAAGAGATGTCCGCCGATCCGGCGAGGAAGCAGCGTTTTGAACGCGAAGCCAAGACGATTTCCAGCCTGAATCACCCCCACATTTGCACGTTGCACGACATTGGTTCCCAGGATGGCGTGGACTACCTGGTGATGGAGTGCGTGGAAGGGGAAACACTGGCGAAGCGGCTAGAGAAGGGTCCGCTGCCGCTGGGACAAGTGCTGAAGTACGGAGCGCAGGTTGCGGACGCGCTGGACAAAGCGCATCGCGTGGGCATCGTGCACCGGGATTTGAAGCCGGGAAACATCATGCTGACGGCGAATGGCGCGAAGCTGTTGGATTTTGGCTTGGCGAAGCCGGTAGCGCCGTTGGTGAGCGGCATGACGCTGACCGCGGTGCCGCAGACCACGCCGGTGACGCAGGAAGGCACAATCGTCGGGACGTTTCAGTATATGTCGCCAGAGCAAATCGAAGGGAAGGAACTGGACGGCCGCAGCGACATTTTTTCGCTGGGGGCAGTACTGTACGAAATGCTGACGGGCCAACGCGCGTTTCAGGGGAAGAGCCAACTGAGTGTGGCCTCGGCGATTCTTGAAAAGGAGCCTGCGCCGATCAGTTCTCTCAAACCACTAACACCGCCGGCACTCGATCACGCGATCCGCCGCTGTCTTGCAAAAGATCCCGAAGAACGCTGGCAAACCGCACGCGACTTGGCACTTGAACTGAAATGGATCGCCGAGAGCAGCTCACAGTTGGGCGCAACCGCGCCAGGCGCGCAAGTTCGCAAGCTGCGTGAGCAGCTAGGCTGGATCGTTGCGGGCGCCGCCACGGTGGCGCTGGTGATTGTCGCGGCGAGTTTGCGGTGGGCCCCTGCACTTGAGCTTCGGCCGGTGATGCGCTGGACGACAGTTCTTCCCAGCGGCGACAGGTCTCCGAGTGTGACCTTGTCCCCGGATGGGTCTCATCTCGCTTACATAGGCAGACTCGAGCTATCCGCGCCGGGGCAGCTTTACGTACGGGCGATGGACCAACTTGAAGCCAAGCCAGTGTCGGGCAGTGATCCCGTGAATCCTTACGGCTCTCATTTCTTCTCTCCGGATGGCAACTGGATCGCGTATCACTCGCGGGGCAAGCTGAAAAAGGTCCCCACCGCCGGGGGCGATTCGATCACCATCTGCGACACGCCTTCTACTTACAGTGGCGCCTGGGGTCCGGACGGAACAATCATTTTGGGGGCAGGAGCGGCAGACTTGGGTGGACTATTACGGGTCCCGGCAGCGGGGGGCAAGCTAGAAGTGCTCACGACGCCCGACGCGAAAAAGGGCGAAACAGCCCACGGCTGGCCTTACTTTCTCCCGGGCGGTAAGGCGATATTGTTCAGTATTCAAGCAGCGGGATCTTGGGACGAAGGGCGGATCGCTGCGTTGGACTTGCGCACCGGCGAACAGCGCACGCTACTAGAAGGCGGGTCGAGTCCGCGCTACGTCCCCGCGGGCGATCTGATTTATGCGCGAGGGACGTCGCTGTTTGCTGTACCGTTCGATCCGGAACGGCTGCAACTGAAAGGCACCCCGTCACTGGTGCTGGAAGGTGTTTCGCGATATGTGCTGAGCGGCTTCGCGGATTATTCTTTTTCTGATTCCGGTGAACTGGTTTACGTGCCCAGCGACTCCGAGGCTGAGAAATCGGCGATGGTCTGGGTAGATCGCGTGGGGGAGGCTGAGGCGCTGGATTCCCCTCCCCGAGCCTACGCGAATCCCAGCATATCGCCGGACGGCCAGCGCGTTGCAATAGGTATCGAGGGCGGATCACCCGGCGATTGGGACATCTGGATTTATGACCTTGCGCGTCACACGCTGGCGAAAGTCACTTATGGGTCGTTAAATTTCGCGCCAGCGTGGACACCGGACGGCAAAAAGGTCGTTTTTCGGAGTCGCGATGCGGCGGGAGGGCGCGCGCTCTTCTGGGTCTTAGCAGATGGCAGCGGCCCTCCCGAGCGGCTCGTTGCCACGGACCTGCCGTCCACTCCGGGCAACTGGCTGCCGGATGGCAGCGCACTGGTGTTCTATCAGGGAGCGCCCGGGAGACAGGTGGACACTCGCCTGCTCCCCGTCCTAGCGGGCGCTGGGGGCACGGAACCCATGCCTCGCGTGATATTGAACAACGCCATCCAACCTCAGTTGTCTCCCGACGGGCGATGGCTTGCATACGCCTCAAGTGCGAGTGGCCGTTCGCAAATATATGTACAACCGTTCCCTAGCTTAGTGGGGAAATGGCAGATCTCGATCGATGGAGGCAATGCACCGCGCTGGGCGCGAAGTGGGCGTGAACTCTTCTATCGCAACGGCGACCAAATGATGGCCGTGGATATCGAAACCAGGGAAGGCTTTCGAGCCGGCACGCCCAAGGTGCTGTTCGAGGGCAGCTACAGTGGTTCCCCTGCTCCCTTACAGCCCGGCTTTGGGTACGACGTCTCTCCGGACGGGCGGCGGTTTCTAATGATTAAGCTTGCCAGCAAGCCGAACCCGTCCGTCGAACACCTCAACGTCGTTGAAAACTGGTTCGAGGAACTGCGCCGGCGCGTGCCGACTTCCATCAAGTAGATCCCAGATCGAGCGCCGGACTTATTTGCCTAGGTAATGTTTGCTTGCTGAAGAGCGGATTGGGGATTACACTCGCGCGGCAGATTTGTGCAATCACATGGGATTGTCTTGAGGAGGAAACGATGAATCGGCGGATAGGGCTTGTGGCGGCGGCATTGGTTGCGGGAGCGGTATTGACGGCGGGTGGGACCTCTTCGCAGGTCACGATTCAGCCGACGAGAAAGGTGATCAAGTTAGCGGGAGGGCCGGTGTCGGCCCCGTTTAGCGATGGAATCCTGACGGGAAACACGCTCTATTTGGCGGGGCGCATAGGGACTGATCCGAAAACGGGAAAAGTGCCGGAAAAGGTTGAGGACGAGATTAAGTTTCTACTGGATGGGGAAAAGGAAGTGCTGGCACAAGCGGGGATGACCATGGACGACCTGGTCTACGTGCAAATTGCGTGCACGGACTTGTCGCTCTTTCAGAAGTTCAATCCGATCTACGCGAGTTACTTCACGACCAAGGATTACCCGGCGCGGGAGTTTATTGGAGCAGGGTCACTTTTGATCGGTGGACATTTCGAGCTGCAAGCCATTGCGGTGAAACGCTAGAGTAGCGACCCAATTTCCAATCGAGGAATTTCCTGAAGGAGCGTGAGTGTTGGTGCGCGGCTGTGGCGCCACGTCGCGATGGCCTCTGAGGAGTTGCAGTTCGCGACGTTCGAGCAATTCAAAGGTTCTTGGAGAGACGATCGGCTCGTGCTTGAGCATCTCGAACTCGTAGAGCCTCCTGCCGCAGGGCCTCGGCCAGTTCGGTGCGAGAGAACCAACGCTTCACCTTAAGGGTCGTGCCAAGAGGTGTCACGGGAATGAAATACTCGCTTCCTCCCTTGACCTTAAACCACAAACAAAAGAAGTGGAGCGATTCCGCGCGGATTGAGCGCATTTCGAATCGGTAACGCCTAACCCGCGGGTCGCGAACCGATTTTGATATCAAATCGAAAGCGTTTCTTACAAATGGCCCCTCAGTGAGCCGCGCATTCTTGTGGACGCCGCGGATGGAACTGACTTCAGCGCAAGCAAGATTGCTCTTTGCGTCGCGAAGGAAATAAATCCAGCCACTCCTCCTCAGGGCCGCGTGGAGCGGCTTTCCGTCCAAGACTTCAGCGAGTCTAGCGCTATAAAGGGGCTGCGGATAGAGGGCTTTTTTGACAACGATGGAAGGCAGCAGATTCATCCATCGCTTGTGTTGGTGCTTCAAAGAAACAAAGTGATGCAAAGCCTTTCCAAGCTTTGCAAGGGACTGTTTTGGCGGTGCAATTCTTAGTATCGGCATATGCTGGCTCTCAACTCGAGAAATAAGATTCATCCCAAGTCGCGCCCGGCCTGTAGTCATTCAGCAGACTTGTGTACTCAATGGAAGCGGCGGGGCCTGTGGATGGGCTCGGGTCTGCGACTTTCACCATCTGTTTCCCATCAGGTGTTTGCGCACAGCCAACCACCACAATGAAATGACGGGTAATAAGGTCAGAAAAGACGATGCGAATCGCGAGCGGTCTCTGGTGGACGTCAATTTCCTGTCTGAGATCTTCAAAGGATACGACACTTTGAACTCGTTGGGCCAGATGCCCGGTGGTGTTCAGCGCGTCGCTCAATGAGAAAGAAATGTTACAGGTGTCCGAAGCGCCGTCCTGGGAGCAGTCGATACCGCCTAGAATTGGTGCGAGGATCTGATTCACGAGATCGCACTGGTGTTGCCATCGCCGATCCTTATAGAAACGGCAAATGCTGATGGCCACCGCAGCCCAGCACCACTGGTCTTGGTCCTGAGGCTCCATCGAAAAGGATAAATTCCCCACTGGAATGACTCGCAATCAAGGCTTCGTAAAAGTAATGGCGAAGCCGAAACCGGGCTTATAGGAACTAGAGACGGGTGGCGAGGTAATATCCGTCGGGACGGTGTCGCCAACCTTAAATCCTCCTGCCAGTTGTGACTGTTTTCCCACGTCAAGACCGCCAGTAAGGTAGATGGTGCGGAGGAAAGAAAGGCTCAAACCGGTCAGAAACTCGGGACTGGATCCGCCCGAATCCTGACCTTTGACACTTGCTCCGACTCCGAAGCTGAAGTGGAGAGCGTAACGGTTGTTATTCCAATCCCGCAGGCGGGCATGTGCCATAGCGATCGGATAGGGATTAACTCTGGAGTCCGAGGTAGCTCCAAACTTGTTGACCGAAGTAGTACCACCCGCCGGTGGAGCGCTTTTAATTATCGCAAACTGAAAGTTGTGAATGGTGCTGAATGCAGCGCCGGCTGAGATGGAAAAAGGCGAGGAACAGGTTACGGTTAAGAGCCCATCCTTGATTTGAGGCTGGGGAGTCTGGCCATCGAATACCTGCGTGCGGTCTACAATAATGAGCTTTAGAATGTCTTGTTCGTTGCGGTTGAAAAGTACGCCGCATTGAACCTCAGCCTGCTTGGTGAAGGATTCCACGGACAAGCCCGCGATAGTGGTTTTCCAGAATTGAACGATGCCGAGCTTTCTTGCAAACTGCACGGCCTTGTCGCCGTCGGAGATCCACGGGTTTGCTTCCGCCAACAAAGAGGAGGCGGTTAACTGGGCAAGCTTGTATTGAGCGTCGCGGCATTTTAGCCAATCGTTCCAACCAAGATGAACAATATTCGCGTCGCTGCAAGGATCTCCTGTAATAGTGGCGGTATTGCTGGGAAACAGCAGGGGGAGCGAATTTAGGTCAGCTTGCACTCTCTGAATGGTTGAAACGAATTCGTCCGATGTATTCCAGCTGTTTACGCTCGCTAAGGCCGTGTCCATCTGCGCGTTTGTAATTGGGCTACTTCGCACAGCAGCAAGAACGCCGGGAGCGCCGCCGGTGTTGAGTGTGTCATCGGTTTGAACGATAAAGTTCTTCAGCACAGCGAGGTACTTGTCGAGGTTCGAGCCAGAAGTTCTGTTTTTACCTTCAATAAGAATCAATTGGTTTGCGCTGTCAGTAAGTACTCTATTGTCCGCGTTGAATTTCTCTTCCAGACTCTTAGGGGTAACTGCCGCGGCACCGCCCGGGGAAAAAGAAGAGGGGAAAATGCTGGGCAGATTCACACCGCCTGTGTACGAGACCGTTTTGCCGGAATCGGCGTTATAGCGGAGAGCATTTATCGTGATTTCGGCACAGGCCGGTCCTTCCACGCTTTGCCCGGAAACGTTGAGAGATACCTTGATGATATGGCGCTGGTCTTTGCATCGAAAGACCGGGGGATTCGCCTGAGCATGGGAGCCGGGATTGCAGAACAACAAAAGTACAAGCAATGTAAGCTTTTTCATTTTAATGTTCTCCTGCCCATGTTTGGTCAAAAATGAAACATCGTTCCGCCGAAGCCGGCGAGTGCAAATGGAAAGCCAGGAATGCGATGCCGATGTGGGTTCGGCACAAGATATTGCTCCGTCAAAGAGAACAGATAACTAGTAAGTGGTGGTAGTGAACCGGATTCCGTTACAGAGTGATTGATCAACCCCGAAGGGAGTAACTCCCTGCATACTTTAGCTGGGAAGCATAGCCAGCTGCCTGCAAAAGTCAAGTCCTTTCGCGAGAGGGCTCCTGGAAGCAGTTTCCGGTCCACACTTCAATAGACTATATATGGTCACTATAGTCGGGACTATATTTAAATTAACAAACAATTTGCACCAGATGGTAGGAATCATGCATCTACGAGTGGCGAGCGGATGGAATCAATGCTGAGAATTACCACACAAAAGAAGCGCGGGAAAACGGTGCTAAGTATAGAGGGGCGATTGGCTGGCCCCCTGGTTGCCACCCTGGAGCAGTGCTGGCGGGAGCTCAGAGCCGCATCGCCCAGCGAGAAAGTGCATTTAGACCTTTGCGGAGTCAGCTTTATTGACGCTCCGGGGCGGATGCTGCTGAAGGAGATCCATCGGCAGGGTGGGGAGCTGGTCGCGGAAGGGTGCCTGAATCAGATGATCGTTGATGAGATCGTGAAGAGCGAGAAGGACACCAAGAGCCAGAGCCGGAGAGAGCGTTCCAAAGGATCACACATCGTTTTTTACATTGCGTTGTTCAGCCTTTTGATGGGAGCGACAACAGCGCACGCGCAGTCCAGTGCAAAAGCGCAAGCGCTGCCGGCGGTTGCACCAACCGAGGCGCTGCGGCTGACGCTGGACCGGGCAGTAGGGCTTGCGCTCAAGCAGAACCCAACGGCGCAAATTGCGATTTTGACGGCGGCGCAGAGCGAGCAGGACAAAAACATTGCGCGTGCAGAGCTGCTGCCACAAGCCAACGCGCGCATTTCGGATGAAGCGGAAAAAGTGAACCTGCTTGCGCAGTTTGGAGGGAAGACGCCATTCCCTGGGTTTCCGAAGACGATTGGACCTTATCAGTTCTTCTCAGCGGGACCGAGCGTGAGCGCGCCGGTCTTTGATTTGACCTTGTGGCAGAGGTATCAGGCGGCGCGAAACACGGCGAATGCCAGCCAAGCTAACAGCCTGTCAACACGCGAACAAGTGATCCTACTGACGGTTTCGCAGTACATCGGGACGCTTCGCGCCGTAGCGAACGTGCAAGCATCTCAATCGCGCGTTGATCTGGCGCAAGCGCTGTACGACCAGGCGGCGGACCTGCAGAAAGAGGGCGTGGGCACGGGAATCGATACGCTGCGCGCCAACGTGGAATTGCAAAACGAAAAGCAGAGACTACTCGAAGCGCAGAACGATAGAGAGACCCTGCTGTACGGACTGAGCCGACTGCTCAACCTGGATCCGCGGCAGAGGGTGGAGCTTGCAGATTCACTGAATTTCTCTGATACGCCGCAGCCGGAAGTCGAGGCCAGCATTGAGGCTGCGCTGGCGGAACGGCAAGAGTGGAAAGCGCTGGATTCGCAAATCAAAGCGGCGATAGGGGAAAAGAGAGCGGCGCAGTCTGAGCGGCTGCCTTCGGTGCGGTTTGACGGGACGTTTGCATACGTGGGGACTTCGGGGAATACGACACTGCCGACGTACACGTATCAAGGGAGCGTGAATTTGCCGCTCTTCACGGGCGGGAGGATTCGTGCGGAGGTCGTGCGGGCGGATCTGGAAATTCGGAAGCTCGAGGAGCAGCGCGCGGATTTGCGCAACCAGATCGCGCTGGATGTGAAGACAGCGCTGCTGAACCTGGAATCGGCGCGCAGCGAAGTGCAAGTGGCGAATCTGGGCGTGCAGCTTTCGAAGGAAGAGGTCGATCAGGCGCGCGACCGGTTCAAAGCGGGCGTAGCGAACAATATCGAAGTGATCCAGGCGCAGGATTCGCTGTCGCGCGCGAATGACAATCAAATTGCAGCGCTTTACCGGTTCAATCAGGCGCGAGCCGATTTCGCACGGTCCATCGGGCAAATGGAAAAAGTTTACGCGAAGTGATGGGGGAACAATGAGCGTTGAGATAGAAGTTGGGCTGGAAAATGCAGCGCGGGCCCCGAAGATCACGGAAGAGCTGCCTTTGGAAGAAGAAGCCCCGAAGGGGCTAGGCAATCCGAGAACAAAGCGGATTCTGTTTGGCGCTGGGGCGGTGTTGGCAAGCGCTTTAATAGGATTGATTTTCTACTACCACAACCGCGAATCGACCGACGATGCGCAGGTGGACGGACATATCACGCCGGTGGCTTCAAAGGTTTATGGGCGCGTGGGAGAAGTCCTGGTGGACGACAACGAGGCGGTGAAAGCAGGACAAGTGCTGGTGAAGATCGATCCGCGCGATTACCAGGCCGCGGTGGACCAGGCCAAGGCCGCGTTGCTGCTCGCGGAGAGCGAAGCGAAGTCCGCGGGAGTGGACGTACCCAGAACGCGGGAGAACGTATTAAGTGGAACAAGCGGCGCGGATGCACAACTCCTCGAAGCCAAAGCGGAAGCCATGCGCGCAGAGACCACCTACGAACAAGCGCAGACAGCCGACCTGGAGTGGGCTCAGGCGAATGTGGAAAAGAGCCTGGCAAATGCGGAATTAGGGAAGGCGGATCTGGCGCGTTATCAGCCGCTGATGGAGAAAGGCGAGATTTCAAAGCAGCAATACGATGCGGCGAAAGCGAACGCTGACGCTACCGCGAGCGCGCTTAGGGCGGACCAGGAAAAGCTGGCGCAAGCGCACCGCAGCGTGGACGTAGCCAGAGCGCAACTGGAAGCAGCCAAGGCGCGCGTCGAACAAGCAAATGCGGAAGTGGCTTCGGCGCATGCCAACGTGAAGCAGGTGAGCATGAAGGCCGCGGATGCGCAGGCAAAGATTGCGAAAATGGAGCAAGCGCGCGCGGCGCTGGAAGCTGCGCAACTCAATTTGGGCTACACCGAGATCACCGCACCCGTGGATGGTGTGGCAACTCACAAGCAGGTCGAGCCAGGTCAGATCGTGCAAGCGGGACAAGGTCTCTTGGTTGTAGTTCCACTGCAGAACGTGTGGGTGACTGCAAATTTCCGGGAAACGCAGTTGAAAAACATGAAGCCTGGCCAAAAAGCGGAAGTGAAAGTGGATACCTACGGCAAGACGTTCAGCGGGCACGTGGACTCGATTGCAGGCGCAACAGGGTCCGTGCTGAGCCTGCTGCCACCGGAAAATGCCACGGGGAATTATGTGAAAGTCGTGCAGCGCATTCCGGTAAAGATTGTGTTGGATCCGATTCCTTCGGAGAAAGCCGTGCTGCGGCCGGGAATGAACGTGGACGCGACGGTGCTCACGGACTAAGCGGGAATAAAGAAAGGTAGCTAATCGGTCGTACCTAGAAAAAGTGTCGTCGTTAAAGGTGTAGGGCGTTAGGAATGCGGGACCAGGAACGGGCACGATGAGAAATATTCTAGCCAAGTTGAGGAGACCGGACGGGACGATCAACCCCTGGGTGATCGCCGTGACGGTGACCCTCGCAACGTTCATGGAGGTGCTGGACACCTCGATTGCGAACGTGGCGCTGCCGCACATCGCCGGCAATTTGTCGGCAGGGCAGGACGAGTCAACGTGGGTGTTGACGTCGTACCTGGTTTCGAACGCCATCATCCTGCCGCTTTCGGGCTGGTTTTCGGGATTGTTGGGGCGCAAGCGGTTCTACATGTTGTGCGTGGCGCTGTTTACGGTGAGTTCGTTTCTGTGCGGGCTGGCTCCGAGTTTGGGAGTGCTAGTTCTTTTCCGAATTATGCAAGGCGCGGGCGGAGGCGGATTGCAGCCAAGCGAGCAGGCCATTCTGAACGACACGTTTCCGCTGGAGAAGCGCGGCATGGCTTTTGCGGTTTACGGAGTAGCAGTCGTTGTAGCTCCCACCATCGGCCCGTGGCTGGGCGGATGGATTACGGACAATTTTTCATGGAGATGGGTTTTTTACATCAATGTGCCGGTGGGCATTCTTTCGCTGCTGCTGACGAGCTTTTTGGTCAGCGATCCACCGTACATGAAGAAGGCGAATCTGAAAGCGGGATTCCGGATCGATTACATCGGGATTGGTTTGATCAGCCTGGGGCTGGGCAGTATGCAAATCATCCTGGACAAAGGGCAACGAGAAGACTGGTTTGCGTCTAAGTTCATCATCGGGTTTTTTGCACTGATGTTGGTGGGAATCATCGCGGGAATTATTTGGGAGTGGCGCGAGAAGGAACCGGTGGTGGATTTGAAGATGTTGAAAGACCGCAACTTCGCCATCGCCACGATCACCATGTTTTTCCTGGGCTTCGTACTGTATTCGACCACCGTGCTGATCCCCCAGCTTTTGCAACAGTTGATGGGATATACGGCGCAGCTGGCAGGCATGGCGCTGTCCCCGGGCGGTGCAGTGATCATGCTCATGATGCCGGTGGTGGGGATTCTGGTATCTAAGGTGGATACGCGGATCATGATTGCGTTCGGTTGCGTGGTGTGTTCGTTGGCGTTGTTCGCGATGGCCGGCTGGAATTTGGGACTGGATTACCGGCATGCCGTCGAAGCGCGCATGCTGCAGAGTTTCGGGCTGGCGTTTCTGTTCATTCCGATTAACGTGGCGGCGTTTGCGTACGTCCCTAAGGAGAAAACGAATATGGGCACCGGAATCATCAACCTGGCGCGAAACGTCGGAGCCAGCGTAGGGATTGCCACGGTGACGACGATGCTGGACCGGAGAGCGCAGTTTCACATGGTGCGGTTGACCGAACGCGCCAATGAATTGAGCGCGGCGTACCACAACACGCTCAACGGTATTCAGCTGAGACTCGTTTCGGCAGGTTCGACAGCAGCGAACGCCAGCGCGCAAGCCCACGGGATGATTTACGGCACGATCCAGAGGCAGGCCGCGATGCTGGCGTTTCTCGACAATTTCAAGATGCTGGGAATCATGTTTCTGGTGGTGATTCCGATTCTGGTGCTGATGCGGAGGCCGAAAATGCGCGGAGGCGGAGTGCCGGTGCATTGAAAAAAAGAGTTTTTTCGCTCGGAAACGTCAAAGTGATTTCGCGGGATTGGGGGAAACGACAATGGCGACACAAGCAGCAGCGGGGATACAAGGAAGTGAGGAGAAACTGATTCGCGCGGGACAGCGCGGCGATCATCAAGCGGTGGAAACGCTCTTTCGCCGCTACCAGAGGCCGCTGTTCCAGACGGCGTTGCGCGTGCTTGGCAACACCGAGGACGCGGAAGACGCCTTGCAGGACGGGCTGCTTTCGGCGTATCGCAACTTGAAGCGCTTCGAAGGACGCTCGCAATTCTCGACCTGGCTGACGCGCATCGTAATCAACGCGGCGCTCATGCGCAGGCGGAGCGCGAAGGCGCGCCCGGCGGTTTCGCTGGATGAGCTGCCTCGCGAAGACGAGTTGCCGGCCGCGGAGCGGTTTGCGGACGACGGATTGACTCCGGAGCAGGTTTTCGCAAACACGGAAATCCGCGAGATGCTCAGCGAGAATCTCGATCAGCTTTCGCCGCTCTTGCGGACGGCGTTCGTGCTGCGCGAGGTCCAGGGCTACTCGACGGGCGAAGCCGCAAAGAAACTGGGCGTCACCGAGAATACGTTGAAGGCGCGGCTGTGGCGCGCGCGGCATCAGCTTGCAGAGCGGCTGGGCCGGCGCTTGCGCCGAATGCGCGATGACATCACCGGCGGAGGCATGGGCGACGCCGAGTGCAGCTACTGCTAAGGAGTAGAGTACGCGAGAGAGTTAAGGAAGTAGGCGGACAAGGAGGCCGGCAGCGCGTCGGCCTCTTCTGTTTTAGAATTCCCTAACGCGAGGCGGCTTTGTAGCGGCCGAGGACGCGGAGTTCGCTGGTGGCTTCGCGCACTTCGGCGAGCGCGTGGTCGAGTTTGGAAGCATCCTCCGCTTCCACATCAACAAAGAATTGATATTCCCAAGGCCGACCGTGGATGGGGCGGCTTTCGATCTTAAGCAGATTGACTCCATATTTTGCGAAAGGCTCAAGAGAAGCAAGCAGCGCGCCCGGACGATGCGCGAGTCGCATGGCAAGAGAAGTCTTGCGGGCTTCGTTTGTGAGCCACGAAGCCGCTTCTTTTTCCGGCACTAGAAGAACAAAACGCGTGAAGTTTTCGGCGTTGTCCTGGATGCGCTCGGCAAGAATCACTGCGTGATAGTGGTCGGCGGCGCGGCGTCCGGCGATGGCGGCGCGCGATTTGTCTCCAGCAGAGATGGCTTCGCGCACGCTCCCGGCGGTGTCCTCAGCGGGCACACGCTTCCATTTGGGATGCGCAGCAAAAAAGCGCTCGCACTGCGCGAGCGCCATCGGGTGCGAGGCCACCCACCGGATATCTTCCAGCGAAGCTCCGGGAAGAGCGATGAGCTGCATCTCGATGGGCAAAATCGTTTCCGCGACGATGGCGAGCCGGCTCTCCAGGAGCAGATCGAATACGCGCACCACCGACCCTGCGAGTGAGTTTTCCACGGGAGCCAGAATCGCGTCAGCCGTGCCTTCCGCAATGGAGCGAAACATTCCCTCAAATGTGGCGCTGGGCACCGTAACTATACCCTCGCCCAGAAGCTGAATCGCGGCGGCTTCGCTGAAGGCGCCTGGCTCTCCTTGAAAGGCGACGCGCAGGGTCTTTCGATTCGTTGTGGTCATAATTTATGGGGCTATCTTGCAACAAGCGGGAGAAAACTCAAAGCAGCGGTGTAATCGTCAAGACGTAGCTCGTTCGCTGCAAGCAGGCCCGCCAATTTGGAAGTTTCGCGTAAATGCTCGCCGTGAATTCGGTGGGTCGAGACCGTGCGCAACGCTATAATTGCACGATTCGAAGAGAGGTATTCCCATGAACAGGCCCGAAGCCGGAGAATTTGCCGAATACTATGGAAAGTACATTGCCAAGGTCCCGGGCACAGACGTGCCTGGGGTCCTCGAGTCCGAGCGCCTGCAAATGTCCAGATTATTTGCCGGGCGCAGTGAACGTGACGGAAGTTTCCGTTATGCTCCCGGCAAATGGACGATCAAAGAGATTTTGGGACACGTCACGGATGCCGAGCGCATTTTCACGTACCGGGCATTACGGATTGGCAGGGGCGATGAAACGCCGCTTTCGAGCTTCGAACAAGACGACTATGTGAAGCGCGGAGGGTTTGCCGCACGCACGCTGGCCGACCTTGCAGAGGAGTTTGACGCGGTGCGGGGCGCCAGCATTTCCCTATTTCGTTCGTTCGATGACCATGCCTGGGGGCGGCGCGGCGTGGCCAGCCAGAAGGAAGTGACCGTGCGCGCGCTGGGCTTTATCACGGCGGGCCATCAGATTCATCATCGGATGATTCTCGAAGAGAGTTATTTTCCTGCGATTCCTCGCGCCTGAACCGGGGAAGGCGTGCGGGGCGGGATGCAGGAACGGTCGACGAAGGTGTGCTGATACGGCAAATCACTGCGCACGCCATCACGGCGCGAGGTAACAAGCAGTCCTGCAGGGGTATCGGCTGTCTGCTGTGCGGTGCGCGCAGACTCCTTGTGCCAGAGCATTTCTGGCAATCTCTTCTGTTTGAAAACAAAGACAAACAGCAGCATCGCAATTGCGATGGCAAAGGCCGCCACAATCACGCCCGCAGCTTCCGCATCAACCGGGTGTGCGAAGGCGTCGGCAAGCAAGTAGATCCCCCAGGAAAGAAGGCCAAGAGCGGCGAAGCCTGCGAGGCTACCAAAGGTGCGGCTGAGCCCTCCGCGGATGATCAATGGCATGGGCGCTCGCATGGCCTAATCCTTCGTCGATTCGCGGAGAGCAGCGGCGGGTTCCGGAAAGCGGAGAAAATCGAGGTACTGGAAGACGGGAGACGAATACTGCTTCTTCAGCACGCTGCCGCAGGCGCAAAGAGGATTTCTCCCGTCGGCCTCGCCGGAGGTTTCCACGAGAACGGAGCATCGGCATGCGGGATTCGTGCAATGCCAGCGTTCGCCAGTTTTCATCATCATGGCCCAGGATCTCCTTCGCGTGACTGGCCTGCGACACCTGCAAAGCCAATCCCCCGTCGGGTGTTTCGGTACGGTTAGAAGACGATACCTAACAGTAAATATAAAAGCAAGCGGAATCCCGGGTAGGAGTGGACCCAGATGAGAGGGTGGCGGGCCTGCTGCTAGGAGTCGAACGGTGCGCGAGGAGCTGTGAAGGCCCATCCTAAGTGCTTTCTCTCTCGGTATTTGCGCACTGTGGGACTTTCCGGCGCCGGTCGCAGGGTTTCTCAACGCTCCGCCCTGCGCGCCAGTAACGCCCCGGCTGAAATCGGCAGAACTATTCACCAGTATGGCCCGAAATAAGCAATCGGATTGCAATCGTAACTCCGCGGAGTGTTCCAAATTGCACAGCTTCGGCGAACTCTCTCGCACTATCCTTGTTGGATGAGAATGGGAGACATGAATCAAAAGCTCGTGCTCGCCGTCCCCTGCCCTACATGTGGTGTCGCTGTGGGTAAAGGGTGTGTGTTGCATTCAGGTCAGCCGCGCAACGACCCTCACCTTGACCGAAAGCTCTGCGCAATCGAGGCTCTTGAATCGAAAAGAGCACCCGCCCTCGGGGGCCGATCAGTCTCTGACCAAAACATGTCGAAATGGGTAGAGGTCATTGAACGAGAAAGGAAATGATCGTGACAATAAAAATGACGAACAGCGAAGTGGACGGCGTGTCCGTAGTGACATTGGACGGTCGCATTGTTCTGGGCGAGGAGAGCAATTCTCTTCGTGAGAAACTGAAAAGCATGCTTGCCGAAGGAAAGAAGAAAATTGTCCTGAACATGGTCAACATCAAATACATTGACAGCTCGGGCCTGGGCACATTGGTCGCGGCGCATGTCAGCGCCAAGACTCAGGGCGCATCCGTGTGTCTATGCAATCTGGGGAAAAAATTCCACGAAGTTATGCAAATCACTAAGCTACTGACCATCTTCGATGTTTACGATACAGAAGCAGCCGCAGTCAGCAGTTTCCAAAGCGTCTTGGCGACGAGCAATTAATTGCGAACTTCGTCGAAGTCCTTCGGATAGACCTAAAATGGAGGGTTTGCTGCCCCGTGCAAAAACCTGGTATCGATAAAAAGAAGGTTCGCGATCAACTGAAGCAGGAACGAGATTTATTGGTAGAGACATATTCAAAGAATCCGATGCAGACCCACCTCGCAATTGAGATCAAATTCATTGACGACCGAGTTGCAGAACTTACCGAGTATCTGGACCGACAGAAGAAGTCACGAAACGGCTAGGTCGTGGGTGATGGCAGACGCGGTCGTTCGAGACTTTCAGACTGCCGAAGTGGCCACTATCCGGGCGGCGTTCCGTATAGAACAGGTGAATGCACCAGCACGGGCGCATAATCAGCAAATGAAGCGAGAATTGCCTGTTACGTGTTGTACAGAGTGTGGCGGCGCCGGTTACAACATAAGGGTCGCAAACGGTCGTTGTTGCAAAACCAGCGGTGAACAACGCTGCAACGGCATTAACGCAATTGCTATCAAAACATCCGATTGGAGCGAGTGTACACAATGTCAGGCAACGGGATATTACCGGAATAAAGAATGCCCCAATTGCAAAGGTGTCGGCTATCTATTCGTTGGCCTGAGGGATAAAGCAACGGTTTAGACGCGCCACCTTCAAGCAGGCGCCTTGGAGGCGCTCGCCGCCGGCGAGCTCCGGCCCCATTCTCGCCCCGCCGACGGTCGTGATAGGAACCAAAGAAAATCCTGACGCCGCTCACGGAAATGTATGACGCAAGGAATCCCAGTACCCATTTTCCCGGTGGTTTCAATGGGTCGACGCAACACTCAGCTCAAAACCACTTACAGAGAAAAACAAAGGCTAAAACCGCTCGCTAAGGTTAGGTCAGCCGGGACGCTACGCTGGCAAGGTTTTGATCGAGCGCGACCCAACAGATTAGCTCCTCAGGGGAACCCTTCTCGAATCAATGCTATCGATGGTGTTGCATCGACCGTTTGAACCGGCACCGATTACCGGACAATTGGTTTCAGATTACGGTAGAAGTGAGGTCACTGCCTGATGATCGCCTAGACGGTTTGCAGGCCGATTTCACTCTCCTGCTTGGAACCGGCTTTGGCGACCCAGACCACGCTGCAACACTCGGGGCTGGGCGTCTCCTCGTCCAGGATCAGCTCGACCATTTGACCGCGCCTGATGTTGAAACTTCCGCGTAGCCGGAAGCCTTCTTTCGACCAATCGAGGACGAGACAGGGGAGTCTTTTCGGCTTGCGGTCCAGATTGATGACCAGGGTGGCGCGCCTCTCCGTCATCACCCGCTTCGAGCGGCGACCTTGGAGAACAGGAAAGCCGGACATTTTTACCTCGCAAATTTTCGGCTGCACCGAGCGTCAAACTCCTGACAAGTTGCGTTACCGGACATTAGTACTAGGTTTCCGCTGCCGATCACACGCGCGCTGTGAAGCAGATACCCGCGATGACAGTCCTCGGAGGCACTCCAACGATAGCCATCGCGGGCTTATTTCCAACTTTCACTTTTTCAGTTGAATGCTAAAGTTCCGACGTAGGCCCGTCTGTGCAATATTGAACACGCGTCAAATATGGAGGCTCGAAAGGCGATGCGAATTCGGAGCAAGCCTCTTCTCTCCCGTCGGGTTGCGAGTGGGCCGTACCGCTGCTAAAATTCCATGTTTGCCGAGATGCAGCCGTCTGCGCTGTAAGCGCGGGCGGCTTTTTGTCCGTCTAGCGGCTGGTCTTTCGGCCTGATCCCCTCGAGATTTTTCGAGCGTGACTGCGGTGAGAACGCACTCCCTCACCGATTTCTGGCCCCACGGAAGGGAGAATACGAGTGGCTAAGTACGACGTGGCGATTATCGGGAGCGGTCCGGGCGGTTACGTCGCGGCGATTCGCGCCGGCGAACTCGGCCTGAAGACCATTGTCGTGGAGAAGGACCCGTACCTCGGTGGCACGTGCCTGCATGTCGGCTGCATTCCCACCAAAGTGTTGCTGCACCATGCCGATATTTACGATCACATCAAGAATGGCGCCGAGCTGGGATTTGAAATCAGCGGGCTGAAAATTAATTGGGCGAACATCCTGGCGCGCAAAGACAAAATCGTCAAGAAACACGCCAAAGGCATCGAGTTCCTGTTCAAGAAAAACAAAGTGGAATGGGTGCAGGGCTGGGGACGCTACGAGGGACCCGGCAAAATCAGCGTCGAGAAAGACGGCAAGAAAAGCATTATTGAAGCCTCAAACGTTCTCATCGTAAGCGGCTCGGAGGCAAAAGCGCTGCCGGGGATCGAGCCGGAACACAAGACGATTCTCACCAACCGCTCGATTCTGGAGCTCCCCGAAATCCCGAAATCGCTGATTATTGTTGGAGCAGGCGCGGTGGGCGTGGAGTT
>WNGL01004067.1_pt1 | contig 21588 bp, 22 predicted proteins | sample 5400591 | NCBI WGS metagenome assembly WNGL01 (sample SAMN13153377, study PRJNA577476) | soil metagenome | isolation source: 80 cm soil or saprolite under Garry oak tree replicate 1 | place: USA:California | collected 2016-06-15 | reverse complement strand
GCAAAACTGCCGAGTGGATGGGTGGTCTGTTCGAGCGCTCGGTTGACTCTGTCTATATCGGCGGCGGCACTCCCACAATCTTAGAAATAGCGCAGCTTAGACAGCTTTTTGTCACCATCTCGCAAAATTTCACGATCCTGCCAGGGGCTGAGATTACGGTGGAATGCGCGCCAAGCACGCTTTCTCAAGCGATGGTTGATGCGCTCGCTGACTGCGAAGTGAACCGCGTCAGCTTGGGCGTCCAATCGTTTGTGGACCAAGAGGCAGCATCAGTCGGACGTTTGCATAAGCGTGAAATTGTGATTGATGATGTCGCACGTCTCCGCGCGGCTGGAATTTCTAACATCAACATCGACCTAATCGCTGGACTGCCACATCAAACGGGCAAGAGTTGGGACTACTCCGTGAATGAGTTGATCGCCTTGAACATTCCACACGCAAGTGTTTACATGCTGGAGGTTGACGAGGATTCGCGGCTTGGTCGGGAAGTGATGGCGGGAGGACAAAAATATCACGCGCACTTCGTTCCGGATGACGATCTGACCGCCGATTTCTATGAGGTCGCTTGCGAGCGGCTGAACGCGGCGGGAATCGAGCAATACGAAATCTCCAACTTCGCCTGCGCAGGATACGAGTCTAGACACAATCTCAAGTACTGGACGCGCCAGCCCTATTTTGGTTTCGGAGTGGATGCGCATTCGATGCTCGTTACGGCAGCGAAGCGTGCGGTCCGATTTTCAAATCCGGATACGTTAGAGAAGTACATTGCAGCAGGCGCTCGAGAGCACACGATCATTTCCCCGGAGGCCGCTTTGCAAGAGACTTTTTTCCTCGGGTTGCGTATGAATCGCGGAGTTAGGCTCGACGATGCTGCTCGAGTGTTTGGCGAGGATGCTGTCGCCAGTTTTGCAGCAACCATCTCAGAATCTATTGGCGATGGTCTCCTCGAACGGGAAGGGAAAGTCGTCCGACTCACAGCGCGCGGTCGGCTGCTTTCGAACGAGGTCTTCCAAAAGTTTATCTCGCCTCATCCCTCGCTTGCCGGGGGAGTTCTTGCTCCGCCCCTCAACCTAGTGATGTCATCCCGAGACCGTTCGCCAAAGGCGGACGGGAGAGGGACCTTACGTCTGCCAGAAGTAAGTGTGCCGCAAAGAAACTGAAACCGTTTGCGCGATATCCACGCGCAAGACATTCGCCAGCATCAAACTCGTCGAGTGAGGGAAACTGCGCGTCCTAAGCTATAATTCACCCCGAAGCATGGTGACGCATGGGCCTATATTCGCATTACGATGGCGCGCACAATCATCCGGTAAACCGCGCGCTGCATCTGGTCGCGATTCCAGTCGGGTTTTCTTCCCTGGTTGTGGTCTGGTTTCATTGGATCATCGGCCTGCTCTTGATTCCTACGGCGTTCGCGCTCGCGTGGCTTGGGCATATCATCGAAGGCAATAAGCCCGCTTTTCTCACCAATCCGGTGCATGTATTCGTGGCGCCGCTTTGGATGGTGAGGAGGATATTTGGCGGGTCTCAACAACCTGGAGCTAAAGGGACGACGAGCGGAAAAATATAGCCACATTCATGACCGAGTGCAAACTGCTTGACAACTCCCTGCCGGAGAGTATTCTCATGCTGTTCAGCCGAAGCCACTCTTCCAGTTGGCGAATGCTGTCCGACTGAACCAGTCCCTTCCCCGAAATTCTCGCAAGCACGCCTGTGCAAGTTCCGTCGCGGACGCGGATAGGAATGGCGTCTGAGAGTAACGATCGCACCAGGCGCACATCGTAGCGGCGCAAAATCCGGTTTGGGAATGTGGTGGTAACAACTCTGTGGTACACGCGATGTCCAGCAACGTTAGCGTTTTGACTGTGTGCGCATTCGTGCGCGCAGGAGGTTAGTCATGAGAAATGTTATAAAGCTGGCGCTCATAGCATCATGCTTGCTGATTACGTCAACCCTCGTTCTTGCCACCGACCATTGATTTATGACAGCTGGAACGCTGATAGTGTCGGAAACGGTCCGTCGATCAATCCAACCATCACGCTATCGCGCTCATGGAAGATCACCAAAATTGGCAATTACCACTACAACTTTGGCGCCGGTCAAGACCCAACAGCAGTCAACGGAAAGATCTCGATCTACGACGCCGTTTCAGGCGCTCTGATCGGCTCTTGGGCTGCCTCGACGGTTGAAAACACGGACGACCTGGGATTCACATGCCTTGGCCCCAACATGTGTTGGGGTCAGACCCTTCCACCTGGTCCTACTCAATAACCAACTTTTTCCCCCGAGGGTCGGATTGGGCACCCTCCAAGGGTTTTTCCTATGTGTTGGCGAACTCGGGACAGGCTAGGCCCTTCGCCTATGTGACAAATTCCAACTCGAGTTCCGTTTCGGTGATCGACACAGCGACCAACACTGTGGTCGCCACGATCGGGGTGGGGAACAGGCCCATCGGAGTCGCTTTCACTCCAAATGGATCTCGTGTCTACGTGGCGAATTCCAACTCCGACTCTGTGTCGGTAATCGACACCGCGACCAACACCGTGATTGCCACCGTCATCGTGGGTTCCTTTCCTCAGGGAGTGGGTATCACCCCGGATGGATCTCGTGCTTACGTGGAGAACACCTTCTCCAACTCCGTCTCAGTGATCGACACGGTGACCAACACTGTGATTGCCACGGTCGCCGCCGGAATGGACCCTGCTGGCGTTGCCTTCACCCCGAATGGATCACGTGCCTACGTGACGATCGCTGGCTCCAATTCCGTGTCGGTGATCGACACGGCCACCAACACAGTGAGTGCCACCGTCGGAGTTGGGGTTAGCCCCATTGGAATCGCCATCACCCCGGATGGATCTCGAGCTTACGTGGCGAATAACCTCGGCGGCTCCGTCTCGGTGATCGACACGGCAACCAACACCGTGATTGCCACAGTCGCGGAAGCCCAACCTGTTGTACCCGCCATCACCCCGGATGGATCTCGTGCCTATGTGACGAATAACCCCAACCCCACCGGCACCGTCTCGGTGATCGACACGGCGACCAACACTCTGATTGCCACGGTTGGCGTTGGGATCAACGCTCAGAGTTTGGCCATCACTCCGGACGGAACTCACGTCTATGTGGCCTGTTTCGGTGCCAACTCCGTCTTTGTGATCGATACGGCAACTAACACTGTGAGTGCCACGGTAGGAGTTGGGTCTGCTCCCGTCGGAGTGGCCATCACCCCAGGAATCGGCCCGCCAACCAACAAGAGTCAGTGTAAGAAGGGAGGCTGGAAACTCTTTACCATCCCACAGAAATTCAAGAACCAAGGTGAGTGCGTTAGGTCTGTCAACACCGGAAAGTAACGAGAAAACCGGTCGGGACGGCGGAGAAGGTATTCGGTCTCTGTCGCCCCTCCGGGGCTCAAATCATTTTTCTTGCGTACCCAGGGGGGAGTTTACCCTGAGCACAGTCGAAGGGCCCTGGCCTAAGTCATTCCGCACTTCGACTGCGCTCAGGGCAGGTTCTTCGGAGCTAGCTTCCAGCGCTGCTGCTCCCAATACTCGACGCACACCAGTTTGCCGCGACCGCCAAGCTCTTACCAACCGGTCGGTAAGAGAATTTCTTCCATCCCCGCCTGTGTGTTGTAATAAATCTTCCCCCACAGGAGAATCCTTTGGACTTTCAACTCAACGAAGAACAACTGCACCTCAAGAAAAGTGTTCGTGAATTTGCCGAGCGTGAGATTGCGCCGAATGTCCGCAAGTGGGATGAGGCGGGTGAATTTCCACTTGCGACTGTCAAAGAGCTCGGCAAACTGGGCCTACTGGGAGTCGTTTTTCCGGCTGAGTTGGGTGGCGCGGGGATGGGATATGTCGAGTACGTGACTGCGATTGAAGAACTATCGCGTGTGGATGGCTCGGTTGGCATCATCGTGGCAGCGCACACTTCGCTTTGCTCCAATCATATTTTCCTGGCGGGAAACGAGACGCAAAAGAAGAAGTACTTGCCCCATCTTGCTACCGGCGAGTTTATCGGTGCCTGGGGATTGACCGAGCCGTCTTCCGGTTCCGACGCGGGCAGCGCGCGCATGACCGCCATCCGCCGCGGAAGCAACTGGGTTCTGAACGGCACCAAGACTTTCATCACCAACGGCCATTACGCTGACGTGTTGGTCGTGGTTGCAGTCACCGATCGAGCAGCGCATACCCACGGCCTTTCGGCGTTCGTTGTGGAAAAGGCAACCAAGGGCTTTCGTCCTGGGAAGAAGGAAGACAAGCTTGGACTTCGAGCCAGCGATACCTCTGAACTGATTTTCGAAGACTGCGTCCTGCCGGCAGAAAATCTGCTCGGTACCGAAGGCCAGGGATTTGTGGACGCCATGCGCGTGCTCGACGGCGGCCGCATTTCGATAGCAGCGTTGTCGCTGGGAATGGCCGAAGGCGCCTACGAAGCCGCGCTAAATTATTCCAAGCAACGTAAACAGTTCGGACGCGCGATAAGCGATTTCCAGGCAATCCAGTGGAAGCTGGCCGACATGGCCACAGAAATCGAAGCTGCAAAACTGCTCACGCTCCGAGCTGCAGCGATGAAAGATGCCGGACTCAAGACAACTTTGGAATCCTCGATGGCCAAACTCTTCGCCAGCGAAGTCGCTGTAAAGTGCGCGAATGAAGGCGTACAGATCCACGGCGGCTACGGCTTCATCAAGGATTATCCCGCAGAGAAGTTTTATCGTGATGTGAAGCTGTGCACCATTGGGGAAGGGACAAGTGAGATTCAGCGGCTGGTGATAGCGCGACAGTTGTTGAGGGATTGACTATGGGGTACGGATCCACGGCGGTGTCGGTACTGGTTTACGCTGCCCTGCTACTTGCCCTCCCATTTTCTACTGGGCAGGAGGCGCGGCGGCGCGAAGTTACATTGAGCGTTTGCAAACTCGACCAATCTCCTGTGCCGTGTGCTAAGTTCGGCCTGGAAGCGCGAATTAGGGGTCAACTCATTCAACTCGAACAGTACGTCAACGCGGATGGCAAGTCGGCATTTCTTGTCCCTGGTGACTTAAAGGCCGCACGGGGTATTGATCTAATTGTTCACACGCCTCACGGTGAGTTTCAGGTTAACCAACTAGAGAACTCATGGTGGAGAGATGACTGGGAACTTGGACTTGAGCATCGGCCCTTTTCGGACGATTATGGCTGGGCAGTTAAGAACAAAAAGAGGAAATGCTTGGGATATGTCGTCTACACGAACTCGGAACCCGGTCGGGTGGTATCGACAACAGACTGTAATTGACCGGATTGACTACATGAAAGTGCGCGGCCATACCCCAGTGCCTTACACTGAAGCTCTTGGCAACAACTTCTCAATTTTCAATTCCCTTGCTTCGCTCCGGCGATCCGCGCGCTCTTGCTCGCGCCATTTCCATCATCGAGAACCACACGCCTGGTTGGCTTGATCTGCTAAAGTCTCTTTTCCCGTTCAGCGGACATGCGCACACTATCGGTATGACCGGCGCTCCTGGGGCTGGAAAAAGCACGCTAGTTGATCAACTTGCCAAGCATTACCGCAGGGAAAATCACACGGTAGGAATCATCGCGGTTGATCCCACCAGCCCTTACACCGGCGGCGCGATTCTTGGCGACCGCATTCGCATGCAGGAGCACTTTTCCGATCCCGGAATCTACATTCGCAGCATGGCGACGCGCGGATCTCTGGGAGGTCTCGCCCGCACAACTGCTGATGTGGCCATGGTGCTCGATGCTTCCGGCCGAGATATCGTCATGATTGAAACCGTTGGCGTGGGGCAAGACGAGATTGATGTTGTTCGGGTCGCGGACATCACCGTTGTGATTCTTGTCCCAGGAATGGGCGACGATGTACAGACCATCAAAGCTGGCATCATGGAAATCGCCGACATTTTCGTGATCAACAAAAGCGATCATGAAGGCGCCGAGCGGGTGGAGAGAGAGATTCGTGCCTTGCAGTCACTCGCAGTGCGGGCTGACAATTGGACTCCACCAGTGGTGAAGACAGTGGCAACGCAAGCGCAGGGTATAAAGGAGCTCGCCGAGGCGATCAGCAACTACGAGACTTACTTGGGTGAGCAGAATTTGCTGTTACGCCGCCGGACGCAAAACTGGGAGATGCGTTTGCTCGAAATGCTGCGTGACGCCTTGCTCGAGAAAGCTCGCGCGGCGATGTCCGACGGTGATTTGTCTCGCTTCGCCGCGGAAATCGCCGAGCACAGGCGGGATCCGTATTCTGTAATTGAAGAAGTTGCAAGTAGGCTCAGCACTCCGTGAGAGTGTGTAGAGTGTGGGGCGGGCGCCCGCCCCACTCAAGGCCCCATACGAATCCATGGCGTTCTCACTTGACCATCTCGGGATTGCGGTTAAGTCGCTGGCTACGGCTAAATCCATCTACGGAAAACTCGGACTCGCTTTGTCACCCGAAGAACTCGTTCCCGACGAAAAGGTTCGCGTGGTGATGGTTCCCGTCGGCGAGACCCGCCTGGAGTTACTGGAAGCCACCTCCGATGATTCTGTGATCGCGAAGTTTATCGCGAAACGCGGAGAGGGTCTGCACCACATTTGTCTCCGCGTTCCCGATCTTTCAGCGGCCGTGCGAAAGCTCAAATCGGATGGTGCTCGTTTGGTGTCGGATGAAATTAAGACCGGCGCCGGCGGCCATCGTTACGTCTTTGTCCATCCTTCGAGCACGGGAGGTGTCCTGCTCGAGTTGGTCGAGTTGTAGCCTTGCTCATCCTCTCCGCCGACACCTCAGGCAAGAATGGCAGCATCGCACTAACGCAATTTGAGCAGGAGTCGGAGCGCACGCTAGCAATTGTTCCGCTCGAAGGCGGGACCTTCTCCGCACAGTTGGTTCCCCAGATCTCTTCGTTACTCGCAAAGCACAACCTCACGAAGAATGACATTGGCGGTTTCGCGGTGGCCTCCGGCCCGGGTTCGTTTACCGGACTTCGCGTTGGGCTGGCCGCGATCAAGGCGCTTGCCGAAATCCTGAGGAAACCTATCGCTTCGGTTTCTTTGTTGGAGGCAATTGCATCTGAGGCGGCCGCGTATAATCCCCCCACATTAACTCGATGTTTGGCCGCAATGGACGCCCGGCGCAACGAGGTCTTCGCCGGCGAGTACGACATCGGCGCAGAAATACCAAGCCTGATCAGCGAGTCGCTTCTAACTCTTGAAGAGCTTGTTCAATACGCCGAGTCGTGGCCAAGTCAAGAAATTCTCACTCCCGACGCGAACGTGCTGGAGTACATTCGTGCGCGAGTCCTCCATGAAGCGAAATTGGTGGAGGTCGCCCGGCCAGATGCATCAACGATCGCGCGATTAGGAGGGAAGAAAATCCTTGCGGGCCGGACGGTTTCTCCCGAGGAACTAGATGCCAGCTACATCCGTCGCAGCGACGCAGAAATAAATACCCGTCGTTTCGAGACGTCATGATCAAGAAAGAGCCGAGGAAACCGGCGTTCGTCATCTTTTGGGAGTTCCACGTCAAGTCCGGGAAGCGGCGCGAATTCGAAACGATCTATGGTCCTGACGGTACCTGGGCAAAGTTCTTTCGCAACGGCAAAGGCTACATTCGCACGGAACTGCTCCGCGACTTGAAAACGCCCCGCCGCTATTTGACGCTTGATGTCTGGACTACCCGCCAAGCCTATTTGCGATTCAAGAAAGAGAATCTCGCCAGCTATCAGGTGATTGATGAGAAATGTATATCTCTGACGGAAGGTGAAGCCCTGATCGGAGAATTTCAGTCTCAATCGTGTGGGGATAGCCGCCCCCGGTGGTCCTGGCGAGCTTGCTCGCCGGTGTTGCTGCGGAAGGCGGAGCTGAGCTCCGCGGACAGCCGGTGGGCTGTCCCGCTTTTCAGGTTGCGGTTATAACGCCCGCGCCGTTGCCATTCCCGCCAACGCCGCTCCCAGACACAGAATATTATTCGCTAGGAAGTTAGCGAACAGCAGTGCCCACTGCCCTTGCTCGAAGTAAGCCACGGTCTCGAATGCGAAGCTGGAGAATGTGGTGAAAGCGCCGCAAAATCCCACCACGATCAGCAAGCGCCATCGCGGATCGAGCAGAACACGTTCTGTGGCCCAAATCATGAAGAAACCGACAATGAAGCTGCCGCTGATGTTAATGAGAAGGGTTCCGTAGGGAAAAACCGGGCCGAGAATTTTTGCGGCATAGCGGCTTATGATCCAGCGCGCGTTAGCCCCTACGATTGCGCCAATGGATATGACCAGGATGTCGTTCACGATGGAGTCTCGCTCACTGCCGTAGTGGTAGGAGTCATCAGTCCGCAAATGCGGACGGTTATGGCGAACTCCATCGCCAACACTTTTTTACCACAGAGGGTGAGGACGAGCCAGGCTAAAGCCAGGTACCGACGTGCACGACCCGGGGGTTCCTGCTTCTAAACGCGTGCCACAGGTACCGCCACATCGCGCTGCATCTTGTAGGCGTTGGCAATGTATTGCAGCACCATGCGCTGGGTATTGAAGAAAGAGCCATTCAGCGCGATGGCGTAGCGCATTACTTCGGTGTAGCGATTGGGCCGGCCATAGAACATGGGGACGATCTCACGCTCCAACTTGTCGTACAGCGCGGCAACTTCCAGTGATGGATCTTCAGAGACTTCGCTGCTGCCGATTGCCCATCCGGTGACGCCTTCGATGTGTCCCTCAGCCCACCAGCCGTCCACCACGCTGAAGCTAGGAACACCATTCATAGCTGCTTTCATTCCACTGGTGCCAGAAGCTTCCTGTGGTCGCATTGGCGTGTTCAGCCAAAGGTCAACGCCCGAGGTGATCAGTCTTCCCCAGCGCATGTCGTAGTTCTCCACGTACACAGTGCGAATGATGTCGGCGAGGTTGGAAGCGCCGCCCACCACTCGGCGGATGAGGTTCTTTCCCCCTTCGTCATGAGGATGGGCCTTACCGCCATACACCAGCTGAATCGGCCCAATGTCGCGCGCAATCCTTCGCAGCCTTTCCGGATCCTGAAACAAGAGGTCGGCTCGTTTGTAGGTACTGGCGCGGCGTGCGAAGCCGAGGGTCAGCAGTTTGGGATCGAGCTGCACGCCAAACGACCTGCCGATTTCTGCGAACAGCTCGGTCTTCGCGTCAGCATGCGCTTCACGAATATTGGGCAGAGGAATGCTGATGGCATAACGCAGGTAGTTATTGTCAGTGCGCCAGCCGGGAATGTACGTGTCGAACAGCTCGCTGAAGGCCGGAGATGTCCACGTGGTGGCATGCACCCCGTTGGTGATTGCGCTGATATCGTATGCTGGAAACATTCCGCGCGAGACTTCGCCATGCCGCATCGCGACACCGTTCACGTACCCGGAAAAACGAAGCGCCAGGAACGTCATATTGAGGGCATCGCCCTCCCAAGCCTCGGCCTCGGTAAGCAGGGCAAGCTGTTCGCGCCCCAGAACCTGGCCAACTAAACTGCGCGGGAACTGATCGTGCCCAGCAGGGACCGGCGTGTGGGTGGTGAAAACACACGCGTTGCGCACGCCATCAATGTCCAGCTGCTTCAGGCGTCCCGCAAAGCTTTGCTCCAGCCTTCGCTCGAGCAGGCCCAGAGAGAGCAGCGCCGAGTGACCCTCGTTCATGTGATAAGTTTCGATCTGCCCCGGATAGACCTTTTGCAGCAGCAGGAAGCCGCCGAGTCCGAGCACGATCTCCTGGGCCAGGCGGTAGCGTTGGTCGCCGCCATACAGCGAATCAGTTAGTGTGCGATCATCCTCACGGTTTTCGGGAAGATCGGTGTCTAGTAGAAAAACCGGAACGATGTCGCCGGCAACGCCAGTAATTGTGTACTTCCACGCGCGAACTAAAACCTGCCGACCTTCAATCTCCACGGAAACATGCGGTCCTACCTCTGGCAGTTGGGTTTCCGGGTCCCACTCCTGCGGTTGCTCGAATTGGTTTCCTGCGGGGTCGAGGATCTGGCGAAAATATCCCTTGCGGTAGGCGAGGGTTACGGCCACTACGGGCGTGCCCAGATCAGCGGCAGAACGGAGCGTATCCCCAGCCAAGATTCCCAGACCCCCGCTGTACGTAGGGATGTCTGGTTCCAGCGCAATTTCCATCGAAAAATAGGCTATCCGGGGCGTACTCGCTTTCTTCATTTGCCTTCTTTCATTGCTGATCTCAACGCAGAGAGATTTTCTGAGGCGCTTCGGAGGAACTGAGTATTGCAAGTATAACGTTTTAGATGCCCCGATCGCCAACAAATGGTCTCCATAAAAACACTCGCCGGGACAACTACCACCGTAAAAGCCAGGTCAACTCTGGCGTTCCACCAGAAATCGTGCCAGCGCATCCAGGTTTTCAGCTCTTTCGCCAAACTCCCGCAGCGCCTCGCTAGCCGACACCAGTAATTCATCGGCTTTTCGGTGGGATTCCTCCAGACCGAACAATGCGGGATAAGTTGCCTTTTCCGAAGCCACATCCTTGCCCGCAGTCTTGCCCAATTGCGCTGAGCTTTGCGTCACATCGAGAATGTCATCAACGATCTGAAACGCCAGCCCAATCGCCTGCCCAAAGGTGCGTAGATCCCGAACCTGCTCGTGCTCTGCACCTGCATAGATGCCACCGCTGACCACACTGGCTGTAATCAGGGCCGCGGTTTTCGAGCGATGGATATATTCGAGGGTCTCGGCGTCAGGCCTGGTCCGCTCGGCTTCCAAGTCAACCACCTGTCCGCCAATCATGCCGTTCACCGTGCCCGTTCCCTGGGCAATTTCTGCCACAATTCTCACCCGGGCTTCGGCGGGGCATTCGAGCTGTGCAAGGACCTGGTACGCCTCGGTCTGAAGGGCATCTCCCGCCAAAATCGCGATTGCCTCGCCAAAAACCTTGTGACTAGTAGGACGTCCGCGGCGGAGGTCGTCGTTGTCGAGCGCGGGAAGATCGTCGTGAATGAGGGAATAGGTGTGCAGCATTTCCAGGGCGGCGCCGAGATCCGCGATTCCCGCTGGTAGAGAACCCGCGACTGCTCTCCCTGATTCCATGCATAAAATGGGCCGAATTCGCTTGCCTCCGGCAAACACGCTGTGTCGCATGGCCTGATGAATGGACGAAGGGCGCTGATCGGCGGCTGGCAGCAATCGCTCCAGGGCTGCGTCGGTCAGTTTGCGTCCCTCTTCTAATGTGTGCGCCAGCATGGAGGTGAGTATAGCAATTGAAATTTTCCTTCGGCCAGTTCCGGATCTCGTGTTTGGGTTCCTGGGACAGCCGGAGACGGCTGTTCCCACATTAGAGTTGCAAATGCTTGTATGATCCACGACTGGATTCCCTGTGAGAGCGAAATCAAGACTCGCATTTTTCGTGACCCTCGCCAGCATGCTTTTGCTGCCAGTGAGCTACGCCCAGCCGGCCAGCTACGACTACATAATCGCAGGCGCCCGAATCGTGGATGGCACCGGTGCGCCGTGGTTCTACGGTGACATCGGGATCACGGGCGATCGCATTGCTGCCAGCGGCGACCTTCACAATGCCACGGCGAAGAAACGCATTGACGCAACCGGCCTGATCGCATCTCCGGGATTTATCGACGTGCAAGGCCAATCAGAATTCAACTTGCTCGTGGACAATCGGGCTGCCAGCAAGGTCACACAAGGCGTGACTACGGAGATCACCGGCGAGGGCATTTCCATTGCGCCCATGAACCAGCGGGTGCAGGAAGAGTACCGCCTGCGGGCCGAGAAGTATGGTGTCCAACTAGACTGGCGATCGCTCGATGAATATTTCCGCCATCTCGAGCGCTCGAAACCTGCGATCAATCTCGGCACCTTTGTGGGCGCCGGCGGGGTGCGCGAGTACGTCATAGGCAAGGACAATCGCGCGGTTACTCCTGCTGAACTCGAACAAATGCGGCAGTTGGTTGCTCAAGCAATGGAGCAGGGCGCGTTAGGCATCAGCACCGCTCTTCAGTATGTTCCTAGTGTGTTCGCCTCCACTGACGAGATTGTGGAGCTGGCCAAGGTTGCTCGCCGGTATGGTGGCGTTTACTTTACCCACCAGCGCTCGGAGTCGGACAGCATATTTCCATCGCTCGATGAAGTATTCGCCATCGCGCAGAAGGCTGGGATATCAACCACGATATGGCACTTGAAGACGGCCTATCCCGAGAACTTCGGCAAAATGCCGGAAGTGCTCAGCCGAATTGAAGCCGCTCGCGCCCGCGGAATTGATGTTGCCGCCACCGTTTATCCATATAATCGCGCCTCCAATGAACTGATTGCCTGTTTCCCCAGTTGGCTGACGGCCGGGGACACCGAAAAGATGCTGGCTCGACTGAGAGACCCGGAGCAGCGCGCTCGCGCACAAAAGGAAATGGACGAACTCAGTTCCACGTGGGAAAACCAGTGGCTCGGCTCGGGACGCGGTGCTGGCGTGCTGCTGGTTGAGGTGTTGAATCCCGAGCTAAAAAAGTATGAGGGAATGAACTTCGATGAAATTGGCCGTCAGATGGGCAAAGACCCCAAAGATGCCGCCATGGACATCGCTATCGCAGACCACGGTAAGAGTCAGGTTGTGATTTCGATTATGGATGAGTCCGAGTGCGCCTGGCGGTCCCGAACCCACTGGTGACCTACGGCTCGGACTATCCCGCGCAGGCTGAAGACGGTCCCCTAAGCAAGTCCAAGGCGCACCCGCGCGCCTTCGGTACGTTTCCTCGCGTTTTATCTGAATACGTTGGCGCGCAACATACCATGCGTATGGAAGAAGCCGTGCGAAAAATGACCTCTCTCGCGGCGAGCCGTGTCGGAATCAGCAACCGTGGAATACTCCGTCCGGGAATGATGGCCGATGTTGCGGTATTCGACTCAGCGACCCACGATGTTGCCACGTTCAGCGATCCACTACGCTACTCCGTAGGAGTCAAGCACGTATTCGTGAATGGCAAGCCGGTGCTGCTCGACGGGAAGATGACCGATGAACGCCCCGGGCGCGCCTTGCGCGGCCCTGGATATAAATCAGCACATTAGGGGCGGGTCTAATTTGATTAACCTTCGCGTCCTTTGCGGCCCTTCTTAGCGAACTTTGCGGTTAAAATCTTTTGCTCTTGTATCGAGAAAAGTCAAAAGCCTTTAACCGCGAAGAACGCAAAGAAGGGCCGCAAAGTTCGCAAAGACAATCAAATTACGACACTACTTAGAAGGGGAAAAGGAATAAAAATCAATTCACCATTTACGCTGCCATGCGATTGGCGGCTGCTTTTTCGGGCACGGTTGCATGCAGAATGCCGCGCATGTCGGACGAAGGGCAGAAGTCATCCGCACCCGCGTTCATTGTCTGAGTCCACATTTCTTCGTCAGCGACACGATGATTGCAGACCACGCGGATTCCCTGAAACTCGCTCTTCAGTGCCTCCACGTCGGCAAGGCTCGCGGATTCCAGGTCAATGATAATCGCAAACGGTCGATGCTTTGCCGCAACTTGGCGAAGCTCTTCTACAGACTTGGCGACATGCACCCGATGAAAGGAATTGGCAAGCGAAGCCGCCAGCGTCTGGGCGACGTTAGGATCACTCTGAAGTAGCATGACGTTGCTGGGCTGCATAAGGTCCTCGATTCTTGCCGCCTTATTGACCACGGCTGCTACGCTCTTGCAGATTCATCAGCAGAGCAGGAAAGGTTTGCCGCAACGCGCCGTCTTTATTGGGCTGCTACGCGATTGAGCTGCTACGCGCTAGCGCTCGAACGGTTCGGCCTGCATTTTGCCATTCTGCTTCAGCAGAATTTCTACTTTGCCTTCAGCTTCCTCCAATTCCTTCCGGCAAGACGCTGAAAGCTGCATTCCTTCTTCAAACAGGGTGAGCGACTTCTCCAGCGGCACTTCACCCTGCTCCAGCTCATGGACTATTTTTTCCAGTCGCTGAATACAATCCTCAAATTTTGGCAAGTGTAGTAAGAACTCCTACGCAAGAGTTTACACACAATCACCTTAGGTGGTATCGGGTGAAGACTGTAGCAGAAACGATTTTTGATCTAAGGTGTATGGCTATCTTAAAGATTCAGCAACGCAGACAAGCATGGCTTGGGGATGAAAAAAGCGGCCCTCGGCGGCGTTCGGTAGCCATATGGGGCTAAGCGCGGCGACGAGGGCCTAGCGTCATGACACTTAAGAAGAAAAATACCAGCGCCTGGAATACAGGAATAAAAGCGTCAAAAAACGCCAGCTCTGGCGCTTGTTGGCGCTTTCCAGCGACAAGGGATTCATTCCACAATTCCACATTGCGTATATGCAAGGCGAAAGCAAAGAACGCTGGCTTGATGTCTGCGCTCAGGTCGTAATCGTGGAAGACCCCGACCGCTTGTTGGAGTTGACCCGCGAAATTATCCGCATGCTTTCGGAAAAAGAGCGGCGTCTTACGCAACAACAAAGCGAGTCGGCGGATCGCAGCGTAATCCCACAGAAAAAACCACCGGAAATCGCGGTGACTATGCGATCTCTTTCACCGCATGTGGATGCGCCGGCTAGTGCGAACCGAAATTAACGAGCGGGGGACTGTCGGTCTGTTCAGATTCAACTCTCGATTTAGGCGGTCTTAAAACCAACCGCCTATTCCTCCATCTGTCCATCGAAGGGTCGTGGGAGCGCGGTGCTGGCGAGACATTGGTGGTTCGCCACTTCTGCCCGTTGCTGGTGCCTTAGCTTCCCTTGCTTTAGGCCTTTTTTCCGGCTCCGCGTTAGCTTTAGCGAGTCGCTCGTACGCTTGACGCAAGTTTTTGCAGTATTCACAGTTCGGGTCAGAGCAATATGGTGACCCTGCTTTTGTCGGCTGGTGCGGAACTGGTTGGCTTGCCATCGTTTAGCCCCCTTTAGACCGAAACGTAGGTAAAACACTCTTGCCAGAGACAGTCAATTCTGCTGCATGTCTGTCGCCGTCCATACAGACGAAAACCCGGAACCCGTAAGAAGTTCCCTCTACGCCGGGTATTTGTTGGCGGCGTCGCGGGTTCGCCAGAGAACAGGGATCGCAGTGGGCTCGGGCTATATTGCCTCTGTCCCGTACTGAGGGATTGCTCGGCACCGAACGATGATTTAGCCATTGCTCTTAGGGAACCAGCCGAATTAACCGGCTCCCACGCCCGAGCTCCCCAGTGCCTCCAACACGTCCACCGCGGAGCTGTAGCGGCCTTGAGGGGCGCTGATCTGGGCGCCTTGCGCCATGTCGCGGACCGCGACCAGCATCTCGCGGGCGATGGCTATGCCTTCTTCACGCGCTGCCTCGGGCGAAGGGGCACGGGTCATCCGTTCGAGAATGCTGTCTGGCACTGAAACTCGCAATTCGTTCTTCATGAATTCGGCATTGCGGGCGCTGACCAGAGGCCAGATGCCCGCAACTACCGGAATTCGGCAATGCTCAATCCGACGCAGGAAATTCTCCAGCAGGGAAAGATCGAAGACCGGCTGAGTGACCGCGAATTCACCGCCCGCCTCAACTTTATACTCAAAACGATGAATCTCTTCATCCAGGTTGGGCACCCCGGGGTTGGCGCCTACGCCGATGGCGAAGCCAGTGCCAGTGCCAATGGGGTTGCCGCCGATATCGAGGCCGCGGTTCAGGTTGTGCACTATGTTGACCAAGCCGATAGCGTCCACATCGAAGACCGCGGTCGCGTCGGGATAGCTGCCCATCTTCGGCGGATCTCCGGTGATGCAGATCAAATTGTGAATTCCGATAGCCGCGGCTCCCAGCAAATCCGACTGGATGCACAGCACGTTGCGGTCGCGGCAGGTGTAATGCAGGATCGCCTCGATCCCAGCCTGCTGCTGCAAGAGCAACGAGAGCGCCTGATTGCTCATGCGGGCTGAGGCGCGCGGGCTGTCGGGGATATTTATTCCGTCCACGCCCACTGATTTCAGGAAGCGTGCGCCTTCCAGTTCCTTCTGTATGTTGGTGCCCTTGGGAGGAACAATCTCGACCATGGTCACAAATTGGCCGCGGGCGATCTTCGCCCCTAATTTCGACCTCTGTTCCAGAGGCACGGTGGCGGTCGGTGGTGGAGCTGCCTGGGACTTAACCTGCGGGTCCGAGATCTTGGCCCGGGCCTGGCTGGCACGGAGCCCGGACTTCATGACACGGATATGTTCCGGCGTCGTCCCACAGCACCCGCCAACCAGCCTTACCCCGGCGGCTACGAATTTTCGGGCATAGCTCGCCATGTATTCCGGAGAGCAGAGATAGATATTGCGACCCTCGACTGATCGTGGAATGCCGGCGTTGGGTTGCGCAGAGATCGGCAAAGTAGTCGCCGCCCGGACTCGCTCCATGGCGTCGAGCATGGCCACGGGGCCAACGCTACAATTGCAGCCGATTACATCAGCGCCCCAGGACTCGAGCCGGGGTGCGAACACCTCGGGAGTCGAACCGTCCAGGCAATTCGCCTCTTCGTCCACCGTGACTTGTGCGACCACCGGAACTTTCGGATTTAGCTCGCGGGCTGCCAGCAGGGCTTGGTGCAGTTCTTCGACATAGCCAAAGGTCTCAAGAATTATGAGGTCAACTCCGCCTTCGAGGAGCGCCGCAATCTGCTCTCGGAAAACGTCGCGCGCTTCCTGGAAGGACGTCTTGCCTAGCGGCTCAATCCGAATACCAAGTGGCCCGACTGATCCAGCCACCCAGGCATCGAAACTCTTGGCGGCGTCCTTTGCCAGCCTCGCACCAGCTAAATTGATTTCTGCAACCTTGTCAGCCAGGCCATGACGTTCCAACCGGAAGACGTTGGCTCCAAAGGTGTTGGTCTCGATAATCTCCGCACCCGCCTGCAGGTACTCGCGATGGGCGTTGCGTATGAGTTCCGGCTGGGAAACGCTCAGCTCGTCATAGCAACGGTTGATGAAAATCCCTTTGCTATAAAGCAGCGTGCCCATGGCCCCATCGCAGAGCACTGGGGCGGTCTTAAGGCGCGATATGAAATCCGAGGGCATAGATTCAGAATACAACAAGCGGCGCGTGGGACTCGCATCGGCTACTTGGGCTTGGTTTTCCACCAAACCTAGAACGACGGGACCGCCGCCCACCGCGCGGACTATACAACAAATCGCTGCGGCTGGTTAAAGCGGTGGGTGTGGACAAGTTGCTTTTGGCACCCTCCGCCCCTCGCTCCGCCTGGCGCCAGAAATATACTTAAGCATCCACTTGACAATTATTCGGCGAAGATAAATACTTAAGTGTCCACTAAACTGACGCGGCTGGCAGTACAAAGTCGGTAGCCGACCCAGGCTTTCGATAAATGAGGAAATCAACCAGGAGAGAAAATATGCGGAAATTAATCGCTTTCAATCATGTGACGCTGGATGGGTACTTTGTGGATGCGAACGGCGCTATGAGCTGGGCGAAAAGCGGCAACGACGATGCCGAATACTCGGCTTTCGTAGCCGAGAATGCAAGCGGTGGAGGCCAGTTATTGTTTGGCAGGATCACCTATGAGCTCATGGCGAGCTATTGGCCGACGCCAATTGCGGACCAACATAATCCGGCTGTGGCGGCAGGGATGAACAGCATGTCGAAAGTCGTCTTTTCGAGAACACTGGACAAGGCGGCGTGGAACAATACCAGACTGGTGAAGGGCGACATCGCGGCGGAAATTCGAAAGATGAAGGCTGAACCCGGACCGGGCATGGCGATCTTGGGAAGCGGCAGCATTGTCTCGCAGTTGTCCGCGGAGCATCTGATCGATGAATACCAATTAATGGTCGATCCGGTGGCTCTTGGCAAGGGGCGGACAATGTTCGAGGGCATTCCAGAGATGCTGGCTCTGAAGCTGACAAAGACCAGGACTTTCAAGAACGGGAAGGTCTTCCTGAGCTACGAGGCGGTGGCGTAAAGGGGAGCAGGAGGACCCGGCTAGCAGTGATTCCAAGGAGAGAGAGAGAGAACCATGAAAGAACGGTCCGTTATTCACAGCACCTTTGTTATCGAGCGCAGTTATCCCACCACACCGCAACGCGTGTTTGGTGCCTTCTCCGAGCCGGCCAAGAAACGCCGCTGGTTTGCTGAGGGTGAGGAATCCGAGATCGAAGAATTCGAAATGGATTTTCGAGTTGGGGGCCGCGACCGGACACGGTATCGTTTCAAAGCTGGTTCTCCATTTCCAGGTACCGCGCTCATAAACGACACTAATTATCAGGACATAGTGCCCGACTGCCGTATTGTGATTGCCTACACGATGACCCTCGGTGATAAGTGCATCTCGTCGTCTCAGGCTACGTTTGAGTTCTTGCAAGCAGAAAGCGGGACCGACCTTATTTTCACCGAACAGGCAGCATTTTTTGAGGGCGCGGATGGTCCCAAAATCCGCGAAGAGGGTTGGCGCTTATTGCTCGAACAATTGGCAACAGAACTGGCGCGCTAGTTCGCCACTGAACGGGAAAGGTACGGACTATGCTTAGCCAAAGAGCCCACATTAACCGTGTTTTCCACGCCCTCGGCGATCCCACCCGCCGGGCGATGGTTGAGAAACTAAGCGAAGGCCCGGTTTCAGTGTCAAGCCTGGCAAAGCCTCTCGCCATAACCCTGGCCGCAGTGGTTCAACACTTGCAGGTATTGGAGAAGAGCGGCCTGGTGCATACGAGGAAGGTTGGGAGGGTACGCACTTGCCGCATCGAACCTAGAGGGCTAACGGTGGCGGAGCGATGGATCAGCGATCGTCGTTCGCTTTGGGAACGACGGCTTGATCGCCTGGGAAATTTGCTTAGCGAGGTAGAGGAAGACTGAAACCGGGCGGATGCCTCGGTCTTTTGTGTCAGGATTCAGGATGAAGAGTCGCGATGTGGCCAAGATCGTAGTTGAGCCACGGGCTGCCCGGAAACAGAATGCATGGGACCGCGATCGAGGCGAACAAAAATGTTCAACCGACCCTCTGATATAATCCGCTCTTTCGCAGTTAGATCTCGCATCTAAATCTCTATCCTTCAACGTTCTTCGGAGTCCCAGGGTTGAAAAGAACCTTCAGCACTTTTTTTGTCTCTATCCTGCTTGGGATGACTTTGTCCTGCGGTTATAAGAACAATAACAACACCCGATACAGCCAAAGCAGGCTTAAGTATCGAGTTTTTGTCTCGAATCCGTTGCATCCGACGTCAGGTGGGGGTGGAGCTCCAGCTTTGGAAATTATTGATGCCACGAAAGACATGCTAAGTCCTTTCCTGGTCTCCCTTTCTGGCGCCGGGCCGGATGTAGGCCTGATGGCGCTGAGCCCCAAGAAAGATCGCACCCTGGTCTTCAGTCCGTCCAGCAACAGTTTGGGGATCGTTGACAACACACAGGAATCCGCTATCGGTTCAGTGGGTTTGCTCGGCGCAACCGAGAGCATGTTTGTTTCGGGGGACGACATCACAGCATTTGTGGCCGTGCCTGGCGCATTAATCTCTGGGCAGCCGGCAGGAGCGGTTGAACGAATCAACATTTCTACCGGTGGTGTCACGGCGACGATTCCGATTCCGGGAGCGCGCTTTCTTATTCCCAACCCAGCAGGGAACCAGATCATGGTTATCTCCGACAGCACCGATGCCGTTACTCTGCTGGCGCCGAGCTTGATTGACAGTGGAAACCCGCTGACCCCAGTGACTGGATCGTTCGACCGTCCTACTTGGGCGGTTTTCAGCTCAGATGGATCCACTGCTTACGTCATGAATTGCGGGAAAGAATGCGGCGGCGCTGCGCTAGCGACCGTGGCAGTTGTTGACATGACTCAGAGTCCTCCGGCTGCATCGCTGACACCGATATCGTGCGCTGCGGCGAGTCCAGCCACCAGCGCCACTAGTTGTGGCCGGCTCACGGTGATTGATGCGACCTCATTGTCGGCGGGGGTGCCGGTTACGATCACCGACGGGCGTCACGACCGCATGGAGATGGGCGCGAACGGGCAGCTCTTCCTTGGAGCGCGCAACTGCACAAATGTAAACCTTCCGTCAGACGTGCGCGGATGTCTTTCAATTGTGAATACCACCGGAAATATTTCGCAATCAAGTGTGACCGCCGCGCCGGAGAACGGCGACGTAACCGGAATCGCGGCCATTCCGCGCCGCAATGTGGTCTATGTTTGCGAAGGCGGCGTCCTGCGCATCTACGACACCACTACGGACAAGTTGCAGACGGCGCAGATTAGTATCATCGGACAGCCGATCGATGTGAAAGTGGTCGATTTCTGAGAAGAGTACTTAGCAATCAGCATTCAGCCAGAAACCTTGCGGGCTGTTGCATGCTGAATGCTTTCTACTTCGGCTGCAATATCATCCGATGAGTCGCCGAGTCCCTTGCTACTGAGCTTGAAAAGGGAAGCGTGAACGTGTAGCCGATGTACCACGACTTCCATTGATCCATGTAGTACGGACTGAGAAAGTTTCCCGATTCTCCTGTCACAAGGTTCAGGGTTGAGGCGTCCAGGTTCGAGAGATCAGCAGTGAATCTTTCTGACGGACCATAGGCCCGGCCTGCCGCTTTAACGGTGTAGCCACTCCCGGACTGCGGCTGTTCTCCAGGTCCGGTCCAGCGGCGGAGGATCGGGATCTTGCCCAACACCGGGTTTTGAATGGTCACCGAATTCTCTGGTCCCCATTTCCAGGACTGCAAATCAGCAGGGGCACTCTTAACGGCCTCATTCACCGCGGCGGCCAGCAGGTCCTCATAACTGGGATACGCCGCGGGGAGCCATCGCGCGGGCTGATGGGAAAGCACATTCTCCAACCAGACGGTTTCCATCAGCCAGTGGTAACTCTTCCAACTCAAACTGGATCCGCCAGCCTTCTCATCTTCAGTAGCAGGGCCAAGCTTGGGCTCCAGCAGCAGACGCTTCAATTCCACTCTAGCTTTTGTCACGATCGTCGGGGCAGCCGAGTTCGCGTCCATCTGGCCGTTCCACAGCCGCAGAATGTCTGCAGCCTTGTGGGCCTGGGGAGATGCATTCTTCGAATGGTCAACCGCATAGACAAGCTTATCGGCAACAAACGCATCGAGTTCGGAATAAACATCGGTTTCAAGGGCGAGCATATCGGGCGCAGAAAAGTTTCTTCCGGAGTCCAGGACCCGGTAAATCCGGTCGGCGCGCCACGGCGCATCCCACTGCACGCTAATGGAATGGGAATAACCGTCGGGAGCGATTCGCCCATTCGCTGTCCCGATGATTCCGGACTGAGGATTCAGCACGTTGGGCAGTTGGTCGAAAGGGATATAGCCTATCCATTCGTGAGCGTCGTTGCTGCCATCTACCGGGAGACTGCCGTCTCCGGAAGCCCGAATTGGTATTTTCCCTGTGGTCTGGTAGCCAATGTTTCCGTCCACGTCGGCGTAAACGACATTCTGCCCAGGAGCGTCGAAATCTGAGAAGGCGCGGCGGAATTCCTGCCAGTTCTGTGCCAGGTCAACGTGAAAGAACGGAATGCGGGTGCCATCGTAGAGTGTCCAACGTAACGCAAGTTTGCGCGTCTCGCTGGGGGAGAGTTCCGTCACGATCGGGCCATGTCGTGTGACTTCAACATTAACCACGACGTCGGGCTTGTCCTTCACGTGGATGACCTCGCGGCGGACATCCGGCTGCTTCCAGCCTTCCGGA
>WNGL01002748.1_pt1 | contig 21589 bp, 16 predicted proteins | sample 5400591 | NCBI WGS metagenome assembly WNGL01 (sample SAMN13153377, study PRJNA577476) | soil metagenome | isolation source: 80 cm soil or saprolite under Garry oak tree replicate 1 | place: USA:California | collected 2016-06-15 | reverse complement strand
TGTGTTCGATGCTGCGGTTGAAAAAGCGTACGCCGGGAAAAAGAAAATCGCGTGGTTTGAGGTCTTTGCCGGCCAGACAGCGAAAGACAAATTCGATGAATGGCTGCCAGATGATACGGTAGAAGCGTTCCGCGAATATCTGGTCGGAATCAAAGGTCCGCTGACCACGCCGGTAGGCGGCGGTATTCGTTCGCTGAATGTTGCGCTGCGCCAGCTTCTCGATCTTTTCGTGTGCTTGCGACCGGTGCAGTACTTCAAAGGCGTCCCCTCGCCCGTTAAGCATCCGGAGAAAGTGAACATGGTGATCTTTCGGGAAAACACGGAAGACATTTATGCCGGCATCGAGTACGCCGCCGGCACGCCTGAAGCGCAAAGAGTCCTCGATTTTCTGCAAAAGGAATTTCCCAAACAATTCGACAAAATCCGTTTCGCTACAAAACAGAAAGCAGCGGACTTTTGGAAAATGGTCGGCGCGCCGGAGAGCGACGAGGTTTGCGTGGGAATCGGTATCAAGCCGGTCAGCCGCTCAGGAAGTATGCGGCTCATTCACAGCGCGATTTCCTACGCCATCCAGAACCAGCGCAAGAGTGTGACGCTGGTGCACAAGGGCAACATCATGAAATTTACCGAGGGCGCGTTTCGCGATTGGGGCTTCGAAGTCGCTAAGAAATATTTCGGCGCCGAAGAATTCGAAGGCGGTCCTTGGTGCAAAATTCCCATGGGCAAACCGGGCGCGGGAATCGTAATCAAAGACGCGATTGCCGACATCACACTTCAGCAGGTGTTGACGCGTCCGGAAGATTTCGATGTGATTGCGACGCTCAATTTGAACGGGGATTACTTGAGTGATGCGCTGGCCGCTCAGGTGGGCGGAATCGGGATCGCGCCCGGAGGAAATATCAACTACATCACGGGTCACGCAATCTTCGAAGCCACTCATGGCACCGCGCCAAAATACGCGAATCAGGACAAGGTGAACCCCGGCTCAGTGATTCTTTCAGGTGAAATGATGTTCCGTTACATGGGATGGACGGAAGCTGCCGATCTGATTCTCAAAGGATTAAGCGGCGCGATCGCGAGCAAACGCGTCACGTACGATTTCGCGCGGTTGATGGAAGGCGCGACCGAAATCAAGTGCTCTCAGTTTGGCGACAATGTGATCGAGCACATGTGAGCTGAACCACTCGCCTTTTTGCACGTCATTGACCTCGGCCAGTGATTGCGATTAGCTGCGATCGTGGCTTCTTCGTCGCTCTGGCAGCGTTTCCAACAATATTTTTTGTACTACCGCGATCTCGATTTTTCTCTCGACATCAGCCGGGTGAAATTTCCGGAGGATTTCTTCGAGAAAATGCACCCCAAAATCGAGAAGGCGTTTGCGGCGATGCGAGAGTTGGAAGCGGGGGCAATTGCTAACCCCACCGAAAAACGGATGGTAGGCCATTACTGGCTGCGCAATCCTGCGCTTGCGCCGACTCCGGAGCTCCGCACAGAAATTGAAGACACGGTCAGGCGCATCAAAAGTTTCGCCGAAGATGTTCATGCCAAAAAAATCACGGCCGAAAATGGAAAATCCTTCAGGCACGTGCTGCTGATCGGTATCGGCGGTTCGGCGCTTGGACCGCAATTGGTGGCAGACGCGCTCGGCTCGGCGCATGATCCCATGAACATTTTTTTCTTCGATAATACGGACCCGGACGGATTCGATCGCGTTTTCGAGAGAATGGACGATCTGCTCTCCCAAACGCTTGTCATCGTGATTTCCAAATCCGGCGGGACGAAGGAAACACGAAATGGAATGCTTGAGACCGAAGCACGATTCAAGGACAAACAGCTACCGTTCAACAAGCATGCAGTGGCCGTCACCGGCGCGGGAAGCGATTTAGACAAATATGCCGAAGAGAACAAATGGCTCGCTCGATTCCCGATGTACGATTGGATCGGCGGGCGTACCTCGGTGATGAGCGCGGTTGGGCTTCTCCCGATGGCGCTGGAAGGTTTCGACATTGATAATTTACTCGCTGGTGCGGCGGCCATGGACGAGCGGACCCGCATACCTGATATGACACAAAATGCGGCAATGCTCCTCGCGCTCATGTGGTACTACGCCGGCAGTGGCAAGGGCGACAAAGACATGGTCATCATTCCATACAAGGACCGACTGGCACTGTTCGCCAAGTACCTCCAGCAGCTCGTGATGGAATCGTTAGGCAAAGAAAAGGACCTCGATGGCAAGACTGTGCACCAGGGTATTGCTGTTTACGGCAACAAAGGCTCGACCGATCAGCACGCTTATGTTCAACAGTTGCGCGACGGCGTCTTGAATTTTTTCGTCACGTTCATCGAAGTGCGCAAAGATCGGCGCGGTAAGCGGTTCGAAGTCGAGGACGGCATCACAAGCGGCGATTATCTTCAGGGGTTTTTGCGCGGGACGCGAAGCGCGCTCTACGAGAGTGGGCGCGAATCAATCACGATTAGCATTCCCGAGATGAACGCGTTTAATCTCGGAGCATTGATCGCGCTGTACGAGCGTGCAGTGGGCTTTTACGGCTCGTTGGTTCACATCAACGCCTACGATCAACCCGGCGTTGAGGCTGGAAAAAAAGCGGCGACCAGACTGTTGCAGCTTCAAAAACAGGTGACTGAGAAACTCGCTACCGATCGGGAAAAGACTGCCGAAGAAATTGCGCGCTCCATCGACGCGGATCCCGAAGACGTGTTTCACGTGCTGCGACATCTGGCGAGCAACGATCCGCAGATCAAGCTCGTGCCGGGCGAGGCCACTGTGGATGATCGCTTTTCGCTCGGCGAAAAGGCGTAAACGTTCCGGGTTATGGCAAACAAGGCTCCGCAGGAGAGAAATGATCCCCGGAGTGTCCCGTGGAGTGACACAACCCTCTTTATCCGGCAACTCAGTCACGATCTGCGCAATGATTTAAACGCGATCGAATTGCAATCTGCTTACATCAGTGAGCTGGAAACAAATGAAGAACTCAAAGGCGAGACAAAACGCTTGCGTGAAATGGTTGCACGTCTGGCTTCGACTTTGCAACGGCTTTCCAGAGCAGTCGGCGAGGTCACACCCAACCTGATCCCTTACAGGGCTGCCGATTTTGTCGAAGATTTGCGCGCGCAGATCGAGCACGATTTCCCAAAGGACAGCAGCGAAATCAGTTGGGAGGGGCCGCTCGGCGATGCGATGCTGAACATTGATCCTCAATTTTTGCAGGAAGCATTTACCGAGCTTTTCGCCAATGCCCTTCGGCATGATCGTGGCAAAGGTCCGCTCCTCGCGAAAACCAAAATCGATGACAACGAGTTCCTCTTCACCCTGCATGAACCAAAGGCTCGTTTTGACTTGCCCACCCAAGATTGGGGGCACGAACCGCTTCGGAAAATCAGCCAGCGCCATTATGGGCTTGGGCTGAATCGCGTTCGCGCTATCGTAGAGGCCCACGGCGGCGAACTGCATGCTCATTATGATTCGAACGTTTCAGCGCTCATTACGACGCTTTGTCTTCCCGTATCAGCCAAGTCCGCGGAAGAGACTTGAAACGTTGGTCATTTCTCACCGTTTAAGCAACTGGAGTCCACTGGTCGTGCGTAGTACGAGCAGTGCAATTCAATGAAAACGGAAAACCATCGTGTCCTGATCATCGATGACGAGCGGCCCGTGCTGATGACGCTCGAGGCGCTGCTGAAGCGGCACGGTTATCAAGTGGACACCGCGCCCACCGCCGCACAAGGACTCAAGGTGCTGAAATCAAAATCGCCAACGCTCGTATTGCTCGATCTCAGACTGCCCGACGCCGATGGATTAGAGATGCTCGATCGGATCAAGACCGGGTTACCCGAAGTGCCGGTAATTATCCTGAGCGCGCACGACTCATTGCACAATGCCATCGAGTCGATCAAACGCGGCGCCTACCATTTCATTAGCAAGCCGTATGCGCCCGAAGAACTGCTTAGCCTGATGGAGAAGGCATTGGAAAAACAGTTCCTCTTGCGAGAAACGGAAGAACTCCGGGTAAAAACCGAGCAACTCGAAAAACGCCTCGAAATCGCGGAGGCGCGGCCGACGCCTATTTTTAAGAGCAAACCGATGCAGGAAATCGAGGAGTTGATCGACGCGATGGCGCCATCGGATGCCAACGTTCTGATCGTGGGCGAAAGCGGCGTGGGCAAGGAAGTGATCGCCAACGCGATCCACGCGCGGAGCCGGCGCGCGGGACAGCCAATGGTGAAGCTCAATTGTGCGGCGTTCCCCCAAACAATGATTGAGGGAGAACTTTTCGGTTATGTGAAAGGCGCGTTTACCGGAGCGATGCACGATTTCCCCGGAATGATCGCCGCGGCTGACAGCGGCACGCTTTTCCTCGACGAAATATCCGACATGCCGGCGGATTTGCAGACGCGCTTTTTGCGCGTGCTCCAGGAGCGTGAGTTTCGGCCTCTTGGCAGCACACAGATCATGAAGGCAGACTTCCGCGCGATTGCTTCGACCAATCGGCCGATTGCGCAGGCGTTCGCGGAAAACCGGCTGCGCTCCGATTTGTACTACCGGCTGAACACTTTTCAAATTGAAGTGCCGCCGCTCCGAAAACGGAAAGAGGACATCCCGCCGCTGATTGCACAATTCGAGAAACGATTTTCTCAACAACTCGGCAAACCAGAGCCGGAGATTTTGCCGGACGCGTTTCAAAAGCTGCTTGATTACTCGTGGCCGGGAAATGTTCGCGAATTGCAAAACGCAATTGAATACGCGGTGGTGCTGGCGCGAGAGGGCATGATCGGCGTAAAAGAGCTGCCCACAGAAATACAGTTGCCCGCCGCCCTGCAACAGGCCGAGCTCAGCGCCTCACCACGCAGCGGCGTGCAAACTCTCGACGACCTCGAGCGGACCGCCATTCTCCAGGCGCTGGCAGAATGCCGCGGCAACAAGAAAAAGGCCGCCGAACTTCTCGGCATCCAGCGTCCCACGCTCTACAACAAATTGAAGCGCTACGCCATCGAGTTGTAAGCGAGCTCCCGGGCAAAGCTGGGCAACAGAAGCCGTACTCAAGCCCAAATGCGTTCGCGATCATCCCTTCCGGACTATTCGCCGCGATAAACGCAGCGCGCTGTCGGTGTTTCGTGCACGACGATCTCGCAGAGGCCGGGACACTGAGATTCCAACTTCTTCCAGAACCATTCTGCCATGTTTTCAATCGTGGGATTCTCCAAGCCTTCGATGTCGTTGAGATACTTGTGGTCCAGCATTTTCAGCAGCGGTTTCATCGCGGCGCTGATCTCCGCGTGGTCGTAAACCCAGCCGGCTTTCGGATCGACATCACCTTCGATTGAAACTTCGACCTTGAAACTGTGCCCGTGTAACCCGCGGCATTTGTGTCCCTCCGGTACATTGGGCAAAGTCTGCGCTGCTTCGAAAGTGAAATCTTTCGTCAGGCGTGCTCTCACGATTAAGAGAATAGCATCGCTTTAAGTCCGTTGTCATCCAATGGAGGGCCGGAGCTCCTGCGACGCCATCCAAATTTGCAAAATGCGCGAAAGGGCTCGCGGGAGCTCGCCCCTCAATTCTCCTTGTTGGTCATCCCCAACGAGGTAAGGGACCTCCCATAAACTCGGAAGATCACGACGCTACTTTGCGCGACCGATCACCCAACGTCAGATCCTTCGTCGTCTTCGCGACTCAGGATGACAGCAGAGGTCGTGCGCGCATCGATTAAACCCCGCGCTGTGTCGGACTCCAGATGAATTTGTGCATCTGAAGTTGAAACCGAACGTTGAGTTTGTCTGCCAAAATCCATTCGACAATTTGGCGAGGATCGATCCTGCCGAAAATCGGTGAGAACAGCACGGCATGACAACGCGAAGGAAGATCGTAACGTTCCACCTTATCGCGTGACCATTCGTAATCTTCGCGCGATCCCATTACGAATTTCACTTCGTCGCGTAGTGTGAGATGCTCGATATTCGACCAAAGATTCTTTTCCACCTCCCCGCTGCCCGGCGTTTTTAAATCCATGATCCGATGGACGCGCGGATCGACTTTCGAGATGTCATGTGCGCCGCTGGTTTCGAGGAGGACTGTGTGTCCGGCATCGCACAAGATCGACATCAGCGGCAACACGTTCTTCTGCAACAGAGGCTCGCCACCGGTGATTTCGACCAGCGGACAGCGAAACGCCGTCACGGCATCGACGATTTCTTTCAATGTTTGCTTTTTCCCTTCGTAAAATGCGTACTCCGTATCGCAATAGTTGCAGCGAAGATCGCAGAAGGTCAGCCGCACGAAGACGCACGGCCACCCCACCCAGGTGCTCTCGCCCTGAATCGAATGATAAATCTCGTTAATCGTCAGCGTCTTTTCGTGTTCTGGCATGCCGTTATAGGATTGGATCGGTCGCTCGCTGAGTTCTTAAACGTCTTACGCGACCAATCGCAAAGCAAGTTTCGCGCGGAATACCGATCTCTCCAAGGCGTCATGAGCGCCAAAACGTGGAAGAACCGCGGTTTCTCGTTTGGTGATTTTACTAAGATTTTTTGATTGACGCGCTTGTGGCACAAATCTAGTCTCGCGGCCATGCGCACCGGTTTCGCCTCGATAATTCGCCGTTTCGCTTCATTTCCACTCCGCACGTCAATAGAATCTGCCGGGGAGATTAGCCGCCCTGTTGGTCGGCCAACCCTTGCATTTGTCGCAGGAATTTTCTTTGCGGCTGTTCTTGCTGCGCAAGCACAGGAGTCGGTTGAGCCGGACGTCCTGCCCTCTTTGGCGGAGCCGTCCTCTTCAGCGGAATCGCTGCCCTCCACATCGGCGGAGCCACTGCCCGCTTCATCTCAATCGTTACCCTCCATAGCGCCGGAGCCTTTGCCTTCTTCAGCGCCGGCGGTGCCTTCCTCCGAGGAGGCCTTTCCGTCTTCAACCGACCCGTGGTCTTCTTCAACGAACTACACCGCGGCGCAAACGAACGCTATTCCGCCGCCGAGAGCGGCAGGTCCTTACGGCTCCGTAGACAACAAGAACGTATTCGTAGGTGAAGCGATTCCCTCAGGCGAATCGCGCCGCTTTCACTACCATCTGCAGCTGACAGTGCGAGGTGTCTGGGATGACAACATCTTCATCAGCCACACAAACCGAGTCTCCGATTATTACTTCGCGATTGAGCCGGAGATCACCATTGGATTCGGCGACATCGAGGGACGGAGCAGCAGCTACTTCCGGTTAGATTATATGCCCAGCGCTATTTTGTTCGTCGACCACTCGGACGAAGACGCATTTAACCAGCTGATTCACCTTGAGGGGGGATATAACTCTGGCCGGTTGCGCTTGAGCCTTTTCGAGGACATCGCGCTACTCGAGTCGGCGAACCTGAACAGCATCTCCGATACTACGGGGTTGTGGGCAAACACCGATGCAAGCGGACCCACGCGGGTGAATATTTTCAACACGCGCTTGAGGGCAGATTATGATCTTACCGGGAAAGTATTTCTACAGGGCGAATTTGATTCCTCGATCTTCTTCTATCCCAATCACATTAGTTCCTACCTGGTTTCGGGCGGGCTTTACATTTACTACAATTGGCTGCCAAAGGTATCGGTGGGCGTGGGCGGCACCTTCGGATACGATTGGGTGGATGATCCAACCAGTGATCAAACTTTCGAGCAGGTGAATGCGCGCCTTAATTATCAGGTGACGAGCAAATTCAACTTGTATGCTTCGGGCGGGGTTGAGTTCCGCCAGTTCGACGGCAATCGGGGCGAATACACCACGCCGGTGTTTGAAGTTGGGTTAACTCATCATCCCTTCGACGGCACCACTTTCACGCTGGCGGCCGGCCGGCGGATTTATAATTCCGGGTTCCTTGCTAACCAGGATTTTGCGACTACATACATTGTGGGCCGGTTTCAGCAGCGTTTATTTTCGCGCGTTTATTTCGGGTTCGGCGGCGGCTATGAAAACTCGGACTATTTCGCCACTGCCCGGAACGTCAGTGCGCCGCGGGATGATGATTACTGGTTTATCGAACCGTCGGTTGACGTGCTGATTACTAGGTGGCTGAGCACCGGAGTCTATTACCTGCATCGCCAGGACGTCAGCTCAGTCGATTTCTTCAGTTTCTATGACAATCAGGTGGGCGTTCGGGCGACGGTCAGGTTTTAGCCAGGATTTAAATCGTTTGCGAGCTGGGACACGGGGAGGGTGGTTGGCGATTGCGCTCGCGTTGTCGTTGGTCCCAGAGTTCCTGTTAGCTCAAATAATGCCGGGGACAGCGTCGCGACCGGCCGGCAGCTCGACATCGCCAGGAGCCGTTTCGGCGGCTCCATCAGGCATCGGCGCCAGCGCACCTGCTGGTTACATTTTGAGTGCGAACGACCAGGTGTCGGTCGAGGTTTTCGGCGAAGATGACCTGCGCACAAACGGAAGATTAAACCCCGAAGGCAACTTGAGCGTGCCATTGCTGGGCTCGATCCATCTAGCGGGACTGACCCTGACCCAGGCAGCTTCAAAACTCACAGACTTGTACGGCCGTGATTACCTTGTAAACCCAAGAGTCAATGTGATGCTCCTCAGCTACGCGAAGCGGCGTTTCTCGATTTTGGGCCAGGTAAATCGGCCCGGTAGCTACGAAATGCCCGAGAGCAGTCCGGGCGGTATCGATCTATTGGAAGCGATCGCCTTGGCCGGCGGATATACGCGCATCGCTGCGCCAGAACGAATCACCGTGCGACGACATAATGGGAATGGCGACCAGGTTTTCAAGGTCAATGCAAAGCGCTTCACCAAGGGAAGCGGCGGAGGTTTTCTCGTCGAGCCGGGCGATACCATCACCGTCGGGGAAAGCATTTTTTAACTGAAAAGTTTTTGCGCCTTCGCCTTTTCGAGCGCACTTGTTGGTGTATGCTTCCAGCCGATAATTTGCCGTGATTGATCCTGCGCAATCCGTTACCGGAACGACCGGTCCCTCAAATTCCGAGAAACCGGTCGCGCCTCTGGCCGGGCAATACGCCGAGGGACTACAGAGAGTCGATTTTCGGCGCTTCTGGCATTCTTTCGTCGAGCGCATTTGGATCGTCGCGATGTGTGTTCTGGCTGGCCTGTTTCTTGCGCTGGGTTACCTCGCGCGGACGCCGAAGCTTTACCAGGGACATACAGTTCTCGAAGTGGAGTTTCAGGAACCGAGCGTTCTCGCCACGGACGATTCCACCACGCGCATGCGCTCCATGTTTCTCGCCAGCCAGGAGGCGCTGCGAACCATCGAGCAAAATCTGACTAACCAAACCCTTCTTTCCCGAGTCGTACGCTCCGAAGGCCTGGCGGAAGACGGTGGACGCGCGCTTCTGGGCCAGAGTCTCGTCACGGATAAGGCCTCCAGCCAGACGCAGCGCGCCGATCCGTCGCCGGCTGGCAATAAGACTCAGAACGCTGGTGGCGTTACGACATTTACGCCGCTCGAAGAAGCATTGGGTCGAGCAATGGCCGGCATGGTGAAGCCGGCGATCCGCCGCGGGACGCGCCTGATCGATTTGTACGTGACGCACCGTGATCCGGCCATGGCACAGCGCCTGGCCGAGGGCATCGGGCGGGAGTACATCCGCAACTCGATCGAGCGACGCGCTTCGCTTAGCGAGGAGGCGTTGCGTTATTTGCTGGAAGAGGAAGAACGATTGAAGAGGAACCTGCAAAAAAGTGAGGCGGCCGTCGCCGAATACAAGGCGAAAAACCCGGATGCGTTGCAACTTGGCGGTGGCACAGCAGCGACGGGCTCACAGCAGGGATCTGGCGCTGGCGCTGGCGGGCCTCGGGGTGGTTTGGTCGAGGACAAACTGCAAGAGCTAAACAACAAGCTGACGGGCGCCAAGGCCGATCGAATTCGCCTAGAAGGCGAGCTCCAGCAAATTGACCAGGCTGGCGACAACATCGAAGCGTTGCTTGCGATCCCGAGTATCTCCACGGCCGGACTGGTAACAGAAGCTCGACGCGAGGTTACAAGAGTGGAAGCGGGGATCACGACTTACGCACTACGATACAAGGACAAACATCCCAAAATGATTGCCGCCCGCGCTTCGCTGGCTCAAGCCAAAGAGAAGCTCCGGCAAGCCGTCATGGCCCAGCCTGCAATCCTGCGTAATGCCATCGAACAGAACAAGGCCACAGAAGTCAGCCTGCAACAAGCGTTGCAAGACCAGCAGGGCGTCGCGGTCAATCTCAACCGCACAGCGATCGGTTATCAGGAGTTGGCCCGGCAAGCCGAAACCGATCGTGCACTCTACGAAAGCGTCCTTCGCCAGATTAAAGAGACCAGTTTAACAAAAGACGTGAAGACCAATGCAGTGAGTGTGATTGAGCATTCACCTCTTCCGAACTCACCTGTTAGTCCCCGCCCTACAAGAACGATGGCTCTGGGTTTCCTTGCGGGCCTGGCCGTTGGACTAGCCTTTGTTTTTGGCGCCGATGCGCTGGATCGCTCGATTAAAACTGTGGACCAGGCAGAAACGACACTGGGACTGCCTGTTTTTGCAGCTGTTCCCGACACTACCGATGAAGGCCCCGTCAGCCGGATAAAACGGCGGAGCAGAGCTTTTGGAAGTTCGAATTACCGCGTCGTGGTGGAAACGCCTGAAAGCCCCGCCGCCGAAGCGTTCCGCAATTTGCGTGCTGCGCTCTCTCTTTTGGGCCCAGAAGCCGAGCGCAAGGTTTCGATATTTACCAGCGCGGTACCTAACGAAGGAAAGAGTTTCACCAGCGCCAATTATTCACTCGCACTGGCCCAGCAGGGCTACCGTGTCCTTCTCATCGACGGCGACTTGCGCCGCCCAAACATGCACAAGATTTTCCGTTTCCCGGAGGCCAACATCAAAAATGATTCAGAGGAAAATACCGCGCCTGGAGTGACGGATTGTCTGGTGGGTGAAGCCGACATAGCATCGGCAGCGCGCGAGATTCCCGCAGGAGAGTTTCAGTTCGTCGATGAGAACATTGCAGTGACTGGCAACATTCTCACCGCGACGGGCGGTCAGCTCTTCGTCCTTGCTGGTGGACGACGCGCGCCGAATCCGGCGGAGATTCTCGCCGGCCCATTCTTTGGCCAGCTGATTAATGAGGCTGCAAAGCTTTTTGACCGCGTGGTCATCGATAGTGCACCGATCCTCGCCGTCAGCGACACTCTGCTGATGACTCCACACGTTCAGACGGTGTGCATCGTTATTCGAGCGGCAAAGACACCGCGTCCGGCAGTCCGCCGCGCAATTACCCTGCTGGCAAAGTCAGGAATTCGCCCGGCTGGTCTCGTATTGAACCGATTGCGGCGGAGCCGTGGCGTTGGGTATTATTACTATTACGCTTCGCACGGTTACGGCAAAGACGAAGGAGCATATTCTCGCAGCTATCATCGCAGCTACGGTAGGGAGTCGAAACCTCACAATGAAGATAACGGGGCCTAGGCGAAGATTCGATGGTCAACGCTTAGGAGCGTGATTCTCCTAAAAGTTTGCAACCGCACGCGTCTCTCCCGCAGATATAGGTAACACCAGCCGGCGGTTGACTTACGAAATCGGGAGGTTGTAACGGCTCGTTAATCGCGAGCGATCACGTCAGTTGGTCTTGGAGCTCTGATTCTCACGACCAAATTGTGCGCTTTGGCTGCTAACCCGCCGCTCCTGCCACAGAGTGCTTCCCCAGCAGAGGCCTAAATAAGTTGCCACGTATAGCTGGATCGATTCGATCTGAAGCGGAAAATCAACCAGCGCGTGCAACGCCACTCCTAAAAGTGCAATCATCACCAAGGACTCCAGTACGCGTCGTCGCGGCGTCCAGTCTCGCCTGGCGTGCTTGTTATAACTGCGAATCCCGACTGTGATTCCTCCGAAAAAGAGCAACGCCCACAGGCTGCTTCCGAGCCAGCCCCATTCCAGCAGGGTCTGTAAGTAGTCGTCGTGCAAAAATCTCCAAGTACCCGGCGCCTGGTTAGCCGCTCCGATGTTGTACGTTGGAAATACAACACGAAACGTCCCTGGCCCAAACCCAAACAGCCCCGCGTCGGGCAGCGCGCCCATTGCCACACGGGAAGCTCGCCAACGCGCATCACCGGGAATCCGTTGGCTCTCCGCCTGCCAGCGGCTCAGCGGTTGCTCCAAATGAATCGCCTGAGCGAGCGCGATCAGCGCCAAGAGAATCGCAAGAGCGCCCGCCAAGGCCACGCTTTTCTTGGTACCGGACAGCCTTCGCAAAAGCGTGGGTCCAAATTGCACGCAGATGGCAACCAGTAATATGGCCGCGACCAACTGAGCCATGCGAGATGTATTCGCCAGCACGCCGGCAATCGTTAGGATAAAGAGACTTACCCACATTGCGCGCATGCCGGGTTGAAATCGGTTGGTGAAGGCCCGGATAACAAGACCGGCACTCAATGGCCAGACCAGGTTCAAGAATGCGCCGGCATTGCCGTGGTAATAATAGCTTGCAAAAAAAGTGCTTACCCAAAGTTCCGGCGGTGGTGGCGGCTGCCAGAAAATCATCTGCGCGCCAGTGGCTTTCTGGAGCAAACCAAGAAGCGCGATCGAGCCGGCGACTAGACCGATCACATACCACAACCGAAGCAACCATCGGTTGCTCTGAGAGAGATCCGAGACGAACAACATCGTCCCCAGCAGCAACGCGCCGCGAATCATCCACGCAGCGCTGATCGCGTAGTCAACGGAGCCAGCCAAAGGCGGCGCCAAGTTGTGTAGCGGCACAAAAAGAAAAAAATCGGAGTCGTAGATGGACTGCGCGTTAAGGACCATCCAGCCGCCGACACAGATCAAAGCCCCTGTCAAAAGAAGTAGAAGCCGCGGAAACTGCGGCCTCCGCCAACTAATGAGCAACTCGGCGGACCAAAGACCGAGCGCAGTCAGCAATACCCAGTTGGTTGTTCGGATGCTTGTCGGTGTGGTGGCACCGTACGCCCACGGGGCGTAGACAAGGGCAGCAAAAAAAATCCAGCGAGACGCGGCGCGAAGGATATCGGAGCTCACCGTCCTTTGCCAAACAGCATGGTGTACAACGTTTTCAATACGATCATCGCATCCAGCTTCAGTGAGTAATGCCGGATATAATACAGGTCGTATTTCAGTTTCTCGACCGCGTCCTCGTCGCTCTCGCCGTAGGGATAATTTACCTGCGCCCACCCGGTGATCCCCGGTTTGACCAGGTGCCGAAAATGATAAAACGGGATGGTTTGCTCATAACGTTCGGCGCACTTGCTCCACTCCGGACGCGGACCAATCAGGCTGATGTCGCCTTTGAGGGCATTCCAAAGTTGCGGCAGCTCATCAAGCCGAAGTTTCCGCAGCCAACGCCCCACGGACGTTACACGACGATCGCCTTCTCGGGTGTAGATGTCTTCGCTCGCCTGATCAGATCGCTGACGCATCGTGCGGAACTTAAAAAGAATAAAACGTCTTCCGTCGCGCCCGACTCGTTCCTGCCGAAAAAAAACAGGACTGCCGTCTTCGCTCCAGATAAGCAGAGGGATAACTACGAACAGCGGAGCACAAATGATTAGTGCTGTCGCCGAAGCAACAATATCGAAGAGCCGCTTGAGGTAATGATAGGGAGATGTGCGAGCCAGTTGAAAACCAGTCTGTAACGGCCAAAATGGATCGACAATACCCAGTGGCAAGTAACGCCACTGAGTTTCGTAAAACGATTCCAAAGTGTACACGCGGGTCTCCTGAAATTGCGCGTGCACCAGTCGCTCGAGCAGTTCCGTGCTGAGCGAGTTCGCCCTTTCAGCGAGAATAATGGCACTGTAACGTTTGCCGAGATTATTTAACTTGCCCGCGAGGTTGCCTTGCACGATCGGCGATCCTTCCCCGGCGATTGGCTGGCCCACACGCTCCTCGTTCACATCCACAAACTCGAGCTGTTGTTGTCCATTTGGCGAGTTCTTGTAAGCCTCGTAGAAGTGCGCCGCCGCTGCGCCCCCGCCAATGACCAGAAACGACCGGCTGGCGCTGCTGGCAACCACATATTGCCGAATCCACCGCCGGTAAGCCAATGACACTGGCAAAAAAATTGCAAAGCTCAAAAGGAGCACGCCACGGCTCGGCTTCATGGTCTGATCGAATGTCGCCGCAGAATAGATCAGCATCGCACTGACCACGGCCGCTGCGGTGATGGCAAGAATGTGTTCAGCCGCATAACCGAGAGTGAGTTTTTCCACAGTGCGATCGTAGCCGCCGATAAAGTAAAGCGCCGTCACAATGACGCCGAGCTGAATCAGATTAATGATGAAGAACTGAAATGGCGTGGCATAAAATGCATCGTACCTGAACCAGCCTGCCACTCGGTAGATTACGACCCAGCACACCACATCCAGAAAAAGATACAGCACGGCAGACGACCATTCGTGGCTAAAAAAATGCAACCACAAACCAGGCCTGACCGGGGCGGCCGCGCCATCGGGCTCGCTCAGCGCCGTCGAACGCCTCTCTTGAAACTCAAGGATTTCCCGAGAGATCGCCTGAGACTGGTCACTGTTTGCCATTGAGCCGGCAATTATATGCTTAATCACAGCCAAGTGAAAGATTACTTTGCCCTGCTCAGGCCCCTAGGAGAGTTCGCTGGATTCTGGGAAGCACAGGCTGCCATCCGGTGATCGTGCCCACAGCTTGACGCTCCCTGCACCGTCCATAATCTGAGACGCGCGGTTCGCTTGCTCGCTGCAGCAACGGCGAAGGCGGTCACACCGCGCAAATCTAGCGTGAATATTTTAGCGGCTTTTTATCACTCGTCGGTTGGAAAAAAAATGATCGTCGCGATCACCGGCATCATTTTGATTCTTTTTGTGATCGGACATCTGCTCGGGAATTTGCAGATTTTTATCGGACCGGATTGGATCAACGGTTACTCGCAGCATCTGCGCGATCTCGGTCCGCTGCTTTGGGCAGTTCGTCTGTTCCTGCTTGCTGCGGTTATTATTCATATCTGGGTGACGATCCAATTGGCAATTGAGAATCGGCGTGCTCGGCCAGAGGCCTACATGGACAAGCAATACGTAAAAGCCACGTTCGCATCGCGGCATATGGTCATGAGCGGGTTAATCGTGCTCGTGTTCATCATTTATCACCTCGCCCATTTTACTGTTCGCGTAACGGACAACCGCTTCACTCTGCTTAGAGCCGATCCGCTCGGCCATTATGATGTTTATTCGATGATGGTTTACGGCTTCCAAAACTATCTCGTTTCGGGGTTCTACGTGCTCGGCTTGTTTCTGCTCGCGCTTCATTTAAGCCACGGATCATCCAGTTTTTTTCAATCGCTCGGCCTGAATGATAAGAAACTGACGCCGCGTTTGGCGTTGGGTGGTCGAATTTTCACGTGGCTTCTCTTTGCTGGCTACACCTCGATTCCGGTCGCTATCCTGCTTGGACTCATCAAGCCAGCGCAACAGTTATGATCGGGACGTTTGATGCCAAAATTCCACCCGGTCCTCTCGCCCAAAAGTGGCGAAGTCACCTTGATCATTCGCGATTAGTTAGTCCAAACAACCGGCGAAAGTTTGAGATCATCGTGGTGGGCAGCGGTCTGGCCGGCGGATCGGCGGCGGCCACTCTGGGTGAGCTCGGCTATCGGGTGAGATGCTTTTGTTTCCAAGATTCGGCGCGCCGCGCGCACTCAATTGCAGCCCAGGGCGGGATCAACGCGGCAAAAAATTATCAGAACGATGGCGACAGCATTTACCGGTTGTTCTACGACACGATCAAGGGCGGCGATTTTCGTTCCCGCGAAGCGAACGTTTATCGGCTCGCTGAAATCGCCAACAACATTATCGATCAATGCGTGGCGCAAGGCGTCCCGTTTGCGCGTGAATACAGCGGCTATCTGGCGAATCGTTCCTTCGGTGGCGCGCAGGTCTCACGGACCTTTTACGCGCGCGGTCAAACAGGCCAGCAGCTTCTGTTGGGTTGTTACCAGGCGCTCTGCCGTCAAATCGCCGCAGGCACAGTGCAGATGTTCCCGCAGACAGAGATGCTCGACTTGGTGATCGTCGATGGACAGGCAAAAGGAATCGTTACCCGAAACCTGCGCTCAGGAAAAATCGATAGGCACGCGGCCGACACCGTTGTACTCGCCACCGGCGGATACGGCAACGTGTTTTATTTATCGACCAATGCGCGCGGCTGCAATGTCACAGCCACTTATCGTGCGTACAAAAGGGGCGCGCTTTTTGCCAATCCATCCTTCACGCAAATTCATCCTACGTGCATCCCGGTCAGTGGTGAACATCAGTCCAAGCTCACGCTGATGTCCGAGTCGTTGCGGAACGACGGACGCGTCTGGGTACCGAAACGGAAGGAAGATCGCGAAAAAGCGCCAGGCGAAATTCCTGAGACAGACCGCGATTATTATCTCGAGCGAAAATATCCCAGCTACGGCAACCTTGCGCCGCGCGATATTTCATCGCGTGCAGCGAAGGAAGTTTGCGATGAAGGTCGTGGCGTTGGCCCAGGCGGACGCGGCGTCTATCTCGATTTTGCGGATGCAATTAAGCGCCTGGGCGAAGATAGGATTCGGGAACGCTACGGAAATTTGTTTGAAGTCTATGAAAAGATCACCGGTGAAGACGCCTACAAAGTGCCCATGCGAATTTATCCGGCGGTGCATTATACGATGGGTGGTCTCTGGGTCGATTACGACCTGATGAACAATGTGCCCGGTTTGTTTGTGATCGGGGAAGCAAATTTTTCCGATCACGGCGCCAACCGGCTTGGAGCCAGCGCGCTTATGCAAGGTCTGGCTGACGGGTATTTTGTTTTGCCTAACACGCTGCCGAATTATCTCGCCGGCCAGATGGGAAAACGGCCCTCGCCGGGTGCTCCGGAGTTTCAAGAAGCAGAGGAAAATGTCCAAGCCAGGGTCGAAAAGCTCCTCAGAGTAAATGGCACGCGCTCGCTCGATTCGTTCCACCGAGAGCTCGGCCTTCTTCTCTGGGAGAAATGTGGAATGTCGCGCCACGAAAAGGGCCTGCGCGAAGCGCTCCAAAAAATTCCCGAGCTGCGAGAACAATTCTGGCGCGATGTGCGCGTCCCCGGAAACGAGGAAGATTTTAATCAATCGTTGGAGCGCGCCGGGCGTGTCGCCGATTTCCTCGAATTCGCCGAGCTGATGTGCATGGACGCGCTTGAGCGCGACGAATCAGCCGGCGCGCATTTTCGCGAGGAACATCAAACACCCGATGGCGAAGCGCTCCGCGACGACGAACGTCATGCGGCAGTGTTCGCGTGGGAATTTCAAGGTGATGGGCAACTCCCAAAACTGCAACGCGAACCGCTACATTTCGAGACCGTGCATTTAACGCAAAGAAGCTACAAATGAACCGAGCAATTGTAGGGCGGGCGCTCCGCCAGCCGACTCAACGCCGGGTAACCGATGCGGTTGCCCTACAATTCGTGTTACTATGAACTTTCAGTTGCGCATCTGGCGGCAACCCAACAGGAAATCGCCCGGCAAACTGGTCGATTATGAAGTGCGCGACATTTCGCCCAACACTTCATTTCTCGAAATGCTCGACATTCTGAACGAAAATTTGCTCCGGGCCGGCAAGGAACCGATCGCGTTCGACTCCGATTGTCGCGAAGGAATTTGCGGCACCTGCTCGCTCACGGTCAATGGCGAAGCCCACGGACCCGATCACCCCGGCGCGGTGTGCGAGCTCTACATGCGGAAGTTTCGTGACGGCGCGACGATTACAGTCGAACCATTCCGCGTAGGATCGTTCCCGATCGTAAAGGATTTGGTGATCGATCGGAGCGCGCTGGATCGCATCGTGCAAGCCGGTGGTTTCATTTCCGCGCGCGCGGGTTCGGCGCCCGAGGCGAATTCAGTTACCGTTCCGAAGCACCACGCCGACTTGGCGATGGAAGCGGCAGCCTGCATCGGCTGCGGCGCGTGCGCCGCGGCGTGTCCCAACGGGTCAGCCATGCTCTTCACTTCTGCAAAAGTCTCGCACCTTGCGCTCTTGCCACAGGGACATCCGGAACGAGAGAGTCGCGTTCTGAAAATGGTGCAGGTCATGGACGCGGAAGGCTTTGGCAATTGTACCAACACTTACGAATGCGAAGCGGTCTGCCCCGCCGAGATCAGCGCCAGTTTCATTGCGAAGCTGAATCGTGAATACGCGCGGGCAAGATTCCGCCGATCCATGGGCGAATAAGGTAGGGGCGATTGACCTCAATCGCCCCGCGCGGTTCGGCGAACCGCCCCTACCTAAGGATCAGAGTGTCCTGCACGCGCACGTCCAAAGCTCGGGATCGAGCTCGGTTCTTGCACGCTTCGCCACAAGGTCGGCGTCTGCGTTGGCGCGCAAGGCCACGAAGATGGTCGAGCCAGAACCGGACATCAGCGCCGCGCCGACTTCGGGTTGCTTAAGCAGCCACATCTTCAATTGCGCAAGAAAAATAAATTTTTCGAACACGGGGCGCTCCAGATCGTTGACAAAAGTCAGGCCGGCGAATTCCTGAGCTCCGTAAGCGACGCTTGGAATTTCTGCCGCGCCACGCCAGCGCGCATATGCCCATGCAGTTGAGACGGCAAACGCCGGTTTCAGCAGCAATAGAGACAACCGTTTGCGCAATTTGATTGGGCTCACCAGCTCGCCGCGTCCCTTGCAGAGCGCGGCCGATTGAAAGATGAAAAATGGAATGTCCGATCCAATCACTTCTGCTATTTCGGCCAGGGCTTCACGCGACAATTTTGTGTCGAACAGTTGGTTAAGCGCGAGTAGAGTCGAAGCCGCGTCGCTGCTTCCCCCACCCAGGCCCGCTCCGTGTGGAATCTTCTTTTTGAGCTCAATGGAGACCGCAGGCTTCAACTTTGTGGCGGCAAAAAAACTTTTCGTCGCTCGAACGATCAAATTGTCGCCACCTGGCGGCACTGATGGATCGTCGCAGTGGAATTCAATCTCCTTACTGTTGTCGCTCTTGCCGATTCCGATCTCGTCGCAAAGCGTGATCGGCGCGATCATCGTTTCGATTTCATGAAAGCCGTCGTCACGCAGCCCTAAAATTTTCAGCGAAAGATTGATTTTCGCAGGTGCGAGGACTTGCATATCGTCATGTCGAGCGTAGTCGAGACATCCCGTGTTGCCAGTCAAAGGTAACGCCGCGGGATCCCTCGACTTCACTCGGAATGACAAACGCTGCTGACAAAATCATCGTCGCGCTGGACGTCGCGACAAAAGAAAAAGCGCTCGACCTCGTGAGGCAGTTGCGCGACCAGATTTCGTTTTTCAAGATTGGTCTGCAACTTTACACCGCCGAAGGCCCTGAAATCGTGCGCGCCGTTTTGTCCGCCGGCGCGAAAGTGTGGCTCGATTTGAAGCTCTACGATATTCCAAACACTGTCGCCAGAGCAGTTGAATCCGCGGGTCATCTCGGTGTGCACATGCTCACCATTCATTTGAGCGGGGGCAGCGAAATGGTACAGGCTGCAACCGCGGCTCGGCCAAACAACATGTTGCTCCTGGGTGTGACTGTTTTAACAAGCGCGACGGAACAAACGCTGCGTGAAATCGGAGTCCCCGGCAAAGTGGACGACCAAGTCTTGCGCCTCGCCAGATTGGGTGTCGAAGCAGGAATCGATGGAGTTGTGGCCAGTCCGCATGAAATTAAAAAGTTGCGCGCGGAATTTGCGAGCAGAATCAAAATCGTGGTTCAAGGGATTCGTCCGACTTGGGCGGAGCCGGGCGATCAGAAACGATTCATGACGCCGCGCGAGGCGCTTGAAGCAGGTGCAGATTACATCGGCATTGGCCGTCCGATCACTGCGCACCGAAATCCGCAGGAAGCCCTCGGAAAGATTCTAGACGAGCTTCCGACCTGATTGTCATGTCGAGCGAAGTCGAGACATCTCGCGATATTTCCGAATTCGCTGGGAATGACAGACGTGGGGATACAACGCTGTGCCTGTTCTCTTCGCTACATGTCTATCACGATAATTCCGCACATTCGGCAGCGCTGAACATGGCCATCGACGAAGCGCTGCTAGAGCATGCCACAGTTCCATCGATTCGCTTTTATCGATGGCACTCCCCTGCTCTGTCGTTCGGATATTTTGGGAGGTTCGCCGATGTGAAGAGTTACACGCGCGAAAGCGATTTAGTTCGCCGCTGGACCGGCGGCGGGATAGTTTTTCACGGAGATGACCTGACCTATTCGATTGTAATTCCCGTGAACGACGCAGCCTTTGGCGAATCGTCGATGTCGATCTACGAAGGGATTCATCGCGCTCTGTGCAGAGCTTTGAATGGAATCGGTGAACGCGCGGTTGTAGCCGGGGGCGTTCACCCCGGCGGCATTGCGATTGCGGTGCGAGCCGCTGTCGACGCCAGCGCCTACAACTGTTTCGCGCATCCGGTCTGCGCTGACGTACTGATTGATGGTCGCAAGGTCGCTGGCGCGGCCCAACGCCGGACGCGATCCGGATTGCTGCAACAAGGCAGCATTCAAGGCGTCGATCTTGGCAACGGTTTGGCCGACCGATTTGCAAAAGCGTTGTCAAACAATTGCAGCGAGCGCAAGATCAATGAAGAAGTTTTGAATCGGGCGCGAGAATTAGCTTACTGCAAATACGGGACCGCTGCCTGGTTGCGTAAGCGCTGATTGCGTCGCCGGGACGCCAAAGCCTGCACGCGGGGCGCGATCGCTCTCCAGAAAATTTGCGGCGCGAAGCTTTGACAAGCTCCAACCCGCGCCGCTATTCTCGACGGCGTGGAACTCTCCGCGCGCTCACGGCCGAAGCGGGCCGATATTACGGCGGCCGTGCCTGCGGCCAGCTCGCTCGCTCAAGTCGCGCGACTGATTCAGCCGCATCTCGAGGAAGTCGAGGCGCGCATCGCACAACAAGCAGCGGCTTTTGATCCGGCGTTGGAAGGCTACGTTGTCTATGCATTAGGCAGTCGCGGAAAACGCCTTCGCCCACTTCTGGCTCTTCTGGCCGGCGGCGCCACCGGTCAGATCAACTCCAACCATGTCGATCTCGCCGTGATCGTAGAGCTCATTGTGCATGACGACGTCATGGACGAAGCGGAACGGCGTCGCGCACAGCCAACCGCGAACGCGCGCTGGGGAAATTCGCTTAGCGTTTTACTGGGCGATTGCCTCTTCGCTCATGCGCTGACGTTGTCCACAAATTTCGAGAACGCAGATATTAGCCGCGCCATTGCGCGCACCGCGGCGACGGTTTGCTCTGGCGAAATGATCCAGACCCAACGCCAGTTCGATCTCACTCTGACCGTCCAGGATTATTCGCGCATCGTTGAAATGAAAACGGGATCGCTTTTCTCAGCTGCAGCGGAGTTGGCTGCGATCATTAGCGAGGCCGATCCCAACGTGATCGAAACATTCAAAAATTTCGGGTTTCAAATCGGAACGGCGTATCAGATTTACGATGATTGCCTTGATCTTGCCGGCACCGAGAGCGCGACCGGCAAAACACTGGGGACCGACCTCCGCAAAGGCAAATTTACTTTGCCGGTTTTGATTTTTCTGCGCTCCGCGTCGGAGTTCGAACGGGAACGCTGTTGCCGGCTTGTGCTCGAAGAGC
>WNGL01008412.1_pt1 | contig 21600 bp, 17 predicted proteins | sample 5400591 | NCBI WGS metagenome assembly WNGL01 (sample SAMN13153377, study PRJNA577476) | soil metagenome | isolation source: 80 cm soil or saprolite under Garry oak tree replicate 1 | place: USA:California | collected 2016-06-15 | reverse complement strand
AGCCCGACCGCGATCCCGCCCGCGCCCACCACCAGGAACCGAGGGCCCGCGTGGACGAACGAGAACGTCCCCGTCACGGTAGCCGCGACGGCCATGCGGTATGCGACGATAGCCGCCGCGTCGTTCAGCATGCTCTCGCCCTCGAGGATCGTCACGAGTTGCCCCGGCACCGGCAGGCGCCTGAGGAACGCGGTCGCCGCGGCGACGTCCGGCGGCGAGACGACGGCGCCGAGCACGAACGCCGCCGCCCACGGGAGTCCGGGGATCACGCGGTGCGCCACCCAGGCGACCACGATGGTCACGAACAGCACGTGTCCCACCCCCAGCGACAGGATCGGCCGCAGGTTGGCGCGCACGTCGCGGTACGACGCCAGCAACGACGCGCGGTACAGAAGCGGCGGGATGAACACGAGGAACACGAGCTGCGGGTCGAACTGGACCGTCGGCAGGCCGGGGACGAGGGCGACGAAGAGCCCGCCCCCGACGAGCAGGGCGGGGGTCGGGACGTCCAGCCGGCGCGCCAGCAGCGCGAGCAAGGCGACGCCGACCAAGAGCGCGAGGACGGTCTCGAATCCGTGCATGGCGTTTGGGCCTCCCAAAGCTACCTTCCGGCGTGGCGCTCTCCACCTTCCTGTTCGACCTCGACGGCACCCTCATCGACTCGATCGAGCTGATCCTGCGATCGTATCGACACACCATGCGCACCCACCGCGGCCTCGAGCCCCCGGACGAGGTCTGGATGCAGGGCCTCGGCACGCCGCTGTGGGTGCAGTTCCGGCACTGGACAGAGGATCCCGCCGAGATCGACGCGATGGTCGCGACCTACCGCGCCTACAACCTGGAGCACCACGACGCCATGGTCCGCCCCTACGACGGCGTCGTCGCGGCCGTCCGCGACCTGAAGCGCCGCGACAAGACGCTGGGCCTCGTCACGAGCAAGATGCGGAGCGGCGCGCTGCGCGGGCTGCAGGTCGCGGGCCTGGAAGATGCCTTCCAGGTGATCGTGGGCTCGGACGAGGTGACGCACCCCAAGCCGCACCCCGAGCCCGTGCTCAAGGCGCTCGAGCAGCTGGGCGTCCCCGCCCCAGACGCCGTGTTCATCGGCGACTCCCGCCACGACATCGAGTGCGGCCGCGCCGCGGGGGTGAAGACCGCCGCCGCGCTGTGGGGGCCCTTCGACCGCTCGCATCTGGCCGATCTGGAGCCAGATTATTGGCTGGAACGGCCGGAAGACATCCGCTCGCTGACGGCTGACAGCTGAAGGCCGAAAGCGCAGTCAGGAGGTGTGCTTTGCGTTTCGTCCCGTTCGAGCTGGAGCGTTGGCAGAGCACGTGGGAGAACCGCGTGCGCTTCAACCTCTCCGAGTCGGGGGTGCACCCGCTCACCGTGCAGGAGCTGCTCGGCATCGCGGGCGCCTCCGCGCTGCCGCTGCTCGAGGTGCGGCTCGGCTACAGCCAGTCGAACGGCACCGACCTCTTGCGCGGTCGCATCGCCGCCCTCTACCCCGGCGCCTCCCCCGAGCAGATCCTCGTCACGACCGGCAGCTCGGAGGCGAACTTCCTCGTCTGCTGGCGTCTCGTGGAGCCGGGGGACAAGGTCGCCCTGATGCTCCCGAACTACCTCCAGACCTGGGGCCTCGCGCAGAACTTCGGCGCGGAGGTGCGCGGCTTCCAGCTGCACCCGGAGAAGGCGTGGGAGCCGTTCGCCGAGGAGATCCGCACGGCGATCGCCCCCGGGACGAAGCTCGTCGTCGTCACGAACCCCCACAACCCGACGGGGCACGTGCTGTCCGACGCGGCGCGGCGCACGATCCTCGAGCGCACGGCCGAGGTGGGCGCCTGGCTCCTCGCCGACGAGGTGTACCAGGGCGCGGAGCTCGATGGCAGGACGACGCCCTCCTTCTGGGGCGGCTACGAGCGGGTAATCGCCGTGAACGGCCTCTCCAAGGCCTACGGCCTGCCGGGCCTGCGGATCGGCTGGATCGTCGCCCCACCCGCTCTTTCGACCGAGGCGTGGGCGCGGCACGACTACACCACAATCGGCCCGTCCGGCGCGACGGACCATCTCGCCGCCGTAGCGCTCGAGCCCCGGGTGCGGGACAAGCTGCTCGAGCGCACGCGGCGCATCCTCAAGGCCAACTACCCGGTCCTCGAGGGGTGGCTCAAGCGCTTCGGCGACACCTTCACCTGGCAGCCGCCACAGGCGGGGGCGATCTGTCTCGTGAAGTACCGCCAGGCGGTGAACGCGCTGGAGCTCGTGGAGAAAGTGCGCGCCGAACACAGCGTGCTGCTCGTTCCCGGGGAGCACTTCGGCCTGCCCCACCACATCCGGTTCGGCTACGGCGAGGAGCTGCAGCACCTCCAGGAAGCGCTGGCGGAGACGGAGCGGGCCCTCAGGCGGGTGTTCGCCGACTAGGATGCGGGTCGTCCCGCTAGAGGCGTTCCGGGACAAGCTCTCCATTGCCGCGACGGTCGCGGCGGTGGAGCGCGGCTTCCGCGCCCTGGCGCTGGGGGAGGCGACCCTGCCCGACCCGCTGGTGATGGAGCTGGCCGAGCTCTCGGGCGAAGTGCACGTGAAGGGCGCGTACCTGCGCGGGGCGCGCCACATCGTCTTGAAACGGCTACCTCACCGACCTCCGCACGGCGGCGGCGGTCGCGCTGACGCTGCGCTACCTCGCGCCGCGCGACGCCAAGGAGGCCCTGCTGGTGGGCGCGGGTGCGCTCGCCCGCATCACGGCGCGGGCCATGGTGGCGGAGCTGCCGCTGCAGCAGCTCACGGTGTGGAACCGCACCCCGGAACGGGCCGACGCGCTCGCCCGCGACGTCTCCTCGCTCGTCCCCACCCGAGTGGCGCCGGCGCTCGAGCCGGCGGTGCGCCGGCACCGGGTCGTCGTGACCGCGACGGCGAGCACCACGCCGCTCATCAAGGCCGCGTGGGTCCGGGCCGGCACCCACGTCACCTCGGTTGGCACGGGGAGCCCTGAGAAGGCGGAGCTCGAGCCGGCCCTCCTCGCCAAGGCCGACAAGCTCGTCGCCGACCGGCTGTTGCAGACCGAGCGCTACGGCAACCTGCATCACGCGCTCGCGGCCAAGGCGCTGACGCGCCAGCAGGTATACGGCGAGCTGGGAGACCTCGCCGCCGGGCGGCTCGCGGGCCGGGAAACAGCGAGCGAGATTACCGTCGCCGATCTGACGGGCGTCGGCGTGCAGGACGCCGCCGTGGCGCAGGCTCTCGTGGAGGCTTTGGGGCTATGAGCGGGCATCGCTACCGCCTCGTCGACTTCCTGGGGTTCACGCCCGTGAGCCACCGTCCGCCGCTCCCCAAGCGCTGGTGGGTGTACTGTGGCGTGGCCTTCCTCGCGCCCAGCCTGGTGTTGCAGGTCGTCCCGGCGAGCGAGGTGCCCTATCGCGACCTCGTCTGGCTGCTCACGCTCGTTCCCGCGTACCTGTTGTCGCTGCACTACGGCTTGCGCGGAGCCGTGGCCGGCCTCGTGATGGGTACGGTGCTGTTCACGTCGATCCAGTTCCTCGTGGCCTTGAACCTCGAGCCAGAGGACTGGCGCATCACGGTGCCGATCTACGTCGCATACGGCGTGATTGCGATCTCCGTCGGCTGGCTCTCCGAGCAGCTGCACCTGTTCTACGCTCGGGCGATCCAGGGGGAGCGGGTGGCGGTGATCAGCCAGGTCGCCGTGACGATGCGGCACGAAGTGAACAACGCGCTGGCCACGATTCTCGCCGAAGGGGAGCTGCTCGAGGCCGACGCGGTGCTGACGCATCCCGAGGACAAGGAGTCGCTGCAGAGCATCCTGCGCATGACCCGGCGCATCCGCGACAGCATGGACAAGCTGGTGCACCTCTCTGCCGCGCCGACCACGGAGTACGCGGAGGGGGTAGCGATGATCGACCTAGGGAAGCTGCCCGGCGCGCGGGAGCGGGAGGCCGACGGCTGAGCGCCGGCCGCCCGTTCACCGCAGCGCCGCGTGCAAGAGGACGTAGCTCAAGCTGCCGATTCCCGCCGCAGCCGGGATCGTGAGGATCCACGCCCAAACGATCCGACCCGCTACCCCCAACCGCACGGCGGAAATGCGCTGCGCCGCGCCGACGCCCGAGATCGCTCCGGTGATCGTGTGCGTCGTGCTCACTGGGATGCCGAAGTGCGAAGCGACGAACAGCGTAATCGCGCCGCTCGCCTCGGCGCAGAAGCCGCCGAACGGCACCAGCTTGGTGAGGCGTTGTCCCATGGTCCGCACGATGCGCCACCCACCCGCCATCGTCCCGAGCCCCATCGCCGCGCCCGCGAGCAGGATCACCCAGGTCGGCACGTGGTCGGCCGTCGTGACGTGTAGCGCGCGGACCGGGAAGTCCGCGAACAGGCGCTGCTCGGCGACCAGCAGGCCCACGACGATGCCCATCGTCTTCTGAGCGTCGTTCGTCCCGTGGCCGAGCGAGTAGGCCGCCGCGGAGCCGAGCTGCAACACCCGGAACACGCGGTCCACGCGCCGGGGCAGGGCGCGCCGCAACAGCCACGACAGCGCGACGTACAGCAGCAGGGCGATGGTCAGGCCCATGAACGGCGCGACGACGATGAAGACCACGGGCTTCACCCATCCCGCGACGAGGATCGCCGAGAAACCGGCCTTCGCGACGGCCGCCCCGCCGTACCCGCCCATGAGGGCGTGGGAGGACGAGGTCGGCAGGCCGCCCCACCAGGTGATCAGGTCCCAGCAGATGGCGCCGAGCAGGCCCGCCAGGATCACGCTGGCATCGACCACGGAGAGGTCGACCAGCCCCTTCCCCATGGTCTTGGCGACCGCGGTCCCGAACACGAACACGGCGATGAAGTTGAACGCCGCCGCCCAGACCACCGCGGCCGTGGGCGACAGCACCCGGGTCGACACCACGGTGGCGATCGAGTTCGCGCTGTCATGAAACCCGTTGATAAAATCGAAGACGAGCGCGACCAGGACGATCGCGAGGACGAAGGCGATCGAGCCTGCCATCAGGCGTGCTTCAGCGTCACGGACTCCAGCACGTTCGCGACGTCTTCGCCCTGGTCGAGGGTCTGCTCGAGGTTATCGTAGATCTCCTTCCACTTGATGATCTCGAGCGCGTCGCGCTCCTTCTCGAACAGCTGGCCCAGCGCCTCATGGTAGATCGCGTCTCCCTCTTCCTCGAGCTGCTTCGCCTCGACGCAGAAGCGCATCACGTCGTCGCCCTTCTTGAGGCGGCTCACGCCTTCGGCGAGCACCGCCACCATGCGCTGGATCACTTCGGTGAGCTGTTTCACACCCTGCGGCGCGGGACCGAGGTGAAAGATCTGTGAACGCCGAGCGGTGCCGTCGATCGCGTCCATCACGTCATCGAGATCGGACGCGAGCTGGTGGATGTCCTCCCGGTCGAGCGGCGTGATGAAGGTGCGGTCGAGGCGGTTCACCACCTCATGCGTGACCTGATCGGCCTCGTGCTCGAGGCGCTTGATCGCCTCGACGTGCGGGGTGCGACGCTCCGGGGACGCGGCGAACAGGTCGCGCAGGTGCTGCGCCGCTTCCTTGTTGCGGGTCGCGACCGCGACGAACAGATCAAAGAACTCCTCTTCTCTCGGTAGCAGGCGCACGCGCATCTCCGGGGGCGGTCGGCACAGAAGATAGCGGCCCCCGACGGGAGTCACTAGGTTACCACCACCGCATGGCCACGACCCAGCAGCCACAGGCCGAGTTCGTCAAGGCGATTTCCCGGCTTGACGCCACGGCGCTCGTCGTGGGCTCGATGATCGGGTCGGGGATCTTCATCGTCTCGGCCCAGATCCTCCGCGACGTCCACGCCCCCGGCCTGCTGCTGCTCGTCTGGGGACTCTCGGGCCTGGTGACGCTGATGGGGGCGCTCGCCTACGGCGAGCTCGCGGCGATGTTTCCCAACGCGGGCGGCCAGTACGTGTACCTGCGCGAGGGGATCTCACCGCTGTTCGGCTACCTGTACGGCTGGACGCTGTTCGTCGTGATCCAGACCGGCACGATCGCCGCCGTGGCGGTGGCGTTCGCGCGCTTCACCGCCGTGCTCTTCCCGGCGCTCTCGCCGGACGTGTTCCTGGGCGGCACGATCGTCTTGCCGCCGCCGATCGGCGCCATCACCGTGGGACTGTCACCGCAGCGCATCCTCGCGATCGCCTCCATCGCGGTGCTGACGTGGATCAACGTGCGCGGCGTCAGGACCGCCGCGGTGATCCAGACGTCGCTCACGGCGATCAAGACCGCCGCGCTCACCGGGCTGATCCTACTCGGGCTCACCGTGGGCCGGAACGCCGCCGCCGTCGCCGCCAACTTCGGCGACCACTTCTGGCCCGCGGGCGGCATCACCGCCGCCCTGTGGCCCGTGATCGGCGCGGCGATGGTGGGCTCGCTCTTCGCGATGGATGCGTGGAACAACGTGGGGTTCGCCGGCAGCGAGCTCAAGGACGCGAAGCGCGACCTGCCGTTCGCGATGGCGGTGGGGGTGCTGGTCGTGACCGCGCTGTATCTGCTCGCGAACGTGGCCTACCTCAACGTGCTTCCCGGGCAGGCGATCGCCACGGCCCCGCAGGACCGCGTCGGCACCGCCGCGCTCGAGGCGATCCTCGGCCCCGCGGGACTGTACATCATGGCCGTGGCGATCATGATCTCGACGTTCGGCTGCAACAACGGCCTCATCCTGTCGGGCGCGCGCGTCTACTACGCGATGGCGCGGGACGACCTGTTCTTCCGGTCGGCGGGCCTGCTGCACCCGACCTACAAGACGCCCGCCGTGGCGCTGATCGTGCAGGCGGTGTGGACGAGCGTGCTGTGCCTCTCGGGGACGTACAGCCAGCTGCTCGAGTTCGTCATCTTCGCGGCGCTGGTGTTCTACCTGATCACGGCGGTCGGCCTGTTCGCGCTGCGCGTGCGGCGGCCCGACCTGCCCCGGCCCGTCAGGGCGATCGGCTATCCCTGGCTGCCGGCGCTGTATGTCGCCGCCACGGGGCTGATCGCGCTCGCGCTGCTCGTCGAGAAGACGACCTACAGCGGGCTCGGGCTGTTGTGCGTCTTGATCGGCGTGCCCGTGTACTTCGGGTGGCGGGCCATGGTCAGGAGACAGGTTTGACGGAGACGGCGACGTGCACAAAACCTTCCTCTTAGCAGCGGCGACCTTCGTCGCGGGGGCGCTCGGCTGCAGCGGCTACGACGGCGCCGGGCCCGGGGCCGGGTCCCTCGTGGTGGATTCGACCCGCCCCCTGCAACAGGCGCCACCGGCATCGAAGCCGGGACCACGGTGCGGGCGTACTTCAACGAGGCCCTCAACCCCAGCACCGTGACGAGCGCGACATTCACGCTGAGCACGGGGGCCAGCGACCTCGCCAGTCAGGTGGCCTACGACGCCGGGCGCAAGGCCGCCGTGCTCTCCGGGCCGATCCTCCCCGGGAAGACCTACGACGCGACGGTGCTGACCGGGATCCGGGATGTCGGGGGGACACCCCTTCCCGCAGCCCACGCCTGGAGCTTTACCACTCGCACTTGGCAGCCGGTGGCCGTCGACCAGACCGGTACGGTCGGGCGGTACTCGTCGCTTGCCGTGGATGGGACCGGCCAAGTGCACGTGAGCTACTTCGACGACACGAACAGCGAGCTCAAGTACGCGACCTGCGCAGCGAGCTGCACGACCGCCGCGACTTGGCAAACCGTCACCGTGGACCAGGGCGGGGGCTCCTACAACTCGCTCGCGGTCGACGGAACGGGCGGCGTGCACGTGAGCTACCGGGACGGGACCGACCTCAAGTACGCCAGCTGCGCCGCGAACTGCATGACGGCCGCGAGCTGGGCGACGGTCGTGGTCGACCAGGGCGGAGATCTCGGTGCATACACCTCGCTTGCGCTGGATGGGAGCGGCCGGGTGCACGTGAGCTACTCCGGCTGCACCGTTGCCGCGAACTGGACGAACGTGGCCGTGGACCAGACCGGGTACGCCGGCGCCTACAGCTCCCTCGCAGTGGACGGGAGCGGCCGGTTGCACGTCAGCTACTTCGAGGAAACGAAGGGCGACCACAGATACGCCACCTGCGCGGCGGACTGCACGACTGCGGCCAATTGGCAGACCGTCGCGGCCGACGAGACCGGGGATATCGGCTACTCGGCTTCGCTCGCCGTGGACGGGAGCGGCCGGCTGCACGTGAGCTACGCGGACTTCACGAACGGCGACCTCAAGTACGCCACCTGCGCCGCCGACTGCACGAGTCCTGGCAGCTGGCAGACCACTGCCCTCGACCACACGGGGAATCGCGGGGGGGAGGACTACACCTCGCTCGCCGTGGATGCGAGCGGCGGCGTGCACGTGAGCTACTTCGACGACACGAACGCCGACCTGAAATACATCAGGTAGCGGAGGCCCCCGTAAACCGCGGATATTCGCCCAACAGCTTCACCTCCGCCCCCTGCCGCTCCAGCGCCGCGCGCACATCCCGCATCGCGGGCTCGGCGGCGCGCGCCTCCACGTCCAGATAGAAGAGATACTGCCACGGCGTCGCGCGGTCGGGCCGGCTCTCGAGCTTGGTGAGGTTGAGCCCCGCGTCCGCGAACGGGGCGAGCGCGCGCGCCAGCGTCCCCGGACGGTGCGGGAGCTTCAAGCGCAGCGTGGTCTTCGCCGCCACGCCCGGCGCCGGCGACACGGGCTCCCGCGCCACGAGCAGAAACCGGGTCTGGTTGTGCGGCTCGTCCTCGATCCGCTCGGCCGCGACCGCGAGCCCGTAGCGCCGCCCCGCCAGCGCGCCGGCGACGGCGCCGAGCGCCGGATCTCGGCACCGCGCCACCTCGGCCGCCGCCCCGGCGGTGTCGTAGAACGCCACCACCTCCACTCCCGCGAGTCCCCGCAGAAACCGCTCGCACTGCGCCAGGGCCACGGGATGTGAGATGACCCGGCGCAGCCTACCGGGCGCTGCACCGGGCAGCGCCAGCAGGCAGTGATGCACGGCGCTCACCACCTCGGCCACCACCACGAGCCCCGACTCCGCGATCAGGTCGAAGTTCGTGGCCACGGAACCGACCAACGAGTTCTCGATCGGCAGGAGTCCGTAGTCTGCCCGCCCGCCCAGCACCGCGTCCACGACGTCGCGAAACTCCCGCTGCGGCTGGGACGCGGCATCGGGGTGCAGCAGATAGAGCGCCTCCTCGCTGTAGGCGCCGGGCTCTCCCTGGAATGCTATCCGCTTGTTCGACATTGCATTATGGTAACTGGCAGCGATCCTTGCCGTGAGCCAGCTTCGGGATATATTCGGGTTAAGCCCGGGCCGCCCACCATGCAACCAATCTTGCCTGTTCCGGATCCTTCCCGCACCCCGTCAGGGAGTCCGTTAGGGCGACCGTCAAGGAGTCCTTTAGGGCTGCCCGCGTCCCGGCCCTGCCCCGACTGCGGAGTCCCGCTGCTCCACCAGTCGGGGTGCCTCGTGTGCCGCGAGTGCGGCTGCTCGAGCTGCGGGTGACGAACGCCCTCCCGGTTCTCGACGAGCGGCTGCGCGGCACGAAGTTCGTGGCGCTCGGCACGCGCTCGATCCTCAACTCCCCCACGCAGACCGGGATGGATTTCTGGTCGCTCAATCCCTACGTCGGCTGTGAGTTCGGGTGCAGCTACTGCTACGCCCGCTACGCCCATCGCTACGTCGTCGAGCGAGCTCACGACGCGGGGAAGCTGAGCGACGACCAGTTGCGCGAGTTCCGGGGGCCGCACGGCTGGGAGGCGTTCGAGCAGCGGATCTTCGTCAAGGAGCAGATCCTCTCGGCCCTCGAGCGCGACCTCCAGCGCTACTTTCGGTCCGCCGGTGCGACTGTCCGACCGTCCGACACGATTGTCATCGGCACCGCGACGGACCCGTATCAGCCCGCCGAACGGCGCTTCCGACTGACGCGCCAGGTGCTCGAGCGGTTGGCGCGTTGCGAGGAGCTGTCGGTCGGGCTGATCACGAAGAGCCCGCTCGTCGCCCGCGACATCGACGTGCTGCAGCGCGTGCAAGACCGGAACGACCTCGAGATTTACGTTTCGCTCATCACGGTCGACGCGGCGCTGATCCGGAGGGTCGAGGTGCGCACGCCGCTGCCCGCGGTGCGGCTGCGGGCGCTGCGCCGCCTGACCGCCGCGGGACTCAACGCGGGGCTGATCGTGGCGCCGGTGCTGCCGGGCGTCACGGACGACCTGCCGCGTCTCGAGGCGCTGTTCGGCGCGGCGCGCGAGGCTGGGGCCCGGTTCCTCCACGCGGGGCCGCTCCGCCTCTACCCGGCCATCCGCGACCGCTTCCTCCCAGTGCTGGAGCAGCATTTCCCGGAGCTCGCCGCCCGCTACCGGTGCGCGTACGCCCGGCAGAGCGCCGCGCCGCGCACCTACGCCGCAGCGCTGACGCGGCGCATCAAGCGCCTCCAGCAGCGATTCGGCTTTCCGGTGAACGACGGGATGCGGGACCGCTACCGGCCCCGCCGGGAGCCGGCGCAACGCGAGCTCGGCCTATGAGGGATTCCGCCCGCGCGCGCCGATCGCCTGGACCTGCTGCCACAGCGTGTCGGAGCGGATCGGCTTGAGAATGAAGCGCTCGGAGTCGGTGGGGCCGTCCACACCGAGCGACAGCTGCTCGGCCGTGCAGAAGATGAAGCGCCCGCGCAGTCCCGGGCGCAGGGTGGTCGCTTGGCGCCAGAACCACTCGCTGCCGTGCAGCTGCGTGTCGGTGACCACGACGTCGAAGGTGTCGAGGATGATCGCCTGCAGCCCTTCGACGCCACCCGCCGCGGCCGTGACCGAGCAGCCACGCTGCCGCAAGAAAGCGCACAGGCTCTCCCGCAGCTCGCGGTCGTCGTCCACCACGAGAACGGTGAGCATGTCGAATGTCGGCTGCGAGGGGACGTGATCCATGTAACCACGTGACGGGCGCACGCGGACCTGCACGACCTACACCATCTCAGCACTAGCAATAGCGCCGAACCGGGTGGCCAGCAAGGGGCCAGATCAGGCGACGTCGGGCCCGGAGGCGGCGCGGCGGCGGGACTGCTTGGCCAGCTCCTGGACCCACCTGGGCGGCGAGACGCGCCGCTGCTCGTACGCCACGGCCAGGAGGCGGGCGATGTCGCGGCCCAGGGCCGCGGCCTGCTCGGGCGCGAGATCGCCAGCCAGCTCGTTGAGCAGGCGGACCAGCCGGCCCACCGTCGGCGGCCGCAACGGCCCGCTCCTCGCCGCGAGCCAGCGCTCGAGCTTGCCGCGTGTCGTCCCGCGGGGCGCAGCGCCGTTCAGGAAGTTGCGCAACCCGTTCGGAGAAACGCCGACTTCGCGGGCGGCGCGTCGCAACGAGACGCGCGCCGCCTGCCGCGCCACCGCGTCACGCAGCAGGGGGATGGGGAGGGACGGAACGGTCTGCTTCATCCCTCTCCCTCCCCCCTTCCCTCCTCCCCCTCCTCCCACAGCTCCGCCAGCGCGCGGATCGTCCCCGGCGCGTAGCCCTCGGCGCGGTTGTTCGCGAGGATGAGCGCCTCCGTCCGGCGGCGCACGGTCGCGTCGATGAGCCGCACCAGATCGCGGCGCAACTCCGGCAACGGCTCCCGCAGCCGGTCGTAGGGCTCGAACAGCTTGACCGCGTCGCTGTACGCCCGACCCGGCTTGAGCAGGGCCCGCGCCACGGTGAAGGGCGCGGTGAACGTCCACCCGAGCGCGAGCTGCGCCCCGATCGTCGGCACGTCGGTCCACGAGTTGAAGACGTGCGCCACCGCATGCCGCTTCAGCACCTCGCCGTGGATGTCCGTGAACAGCTCCGGGTTGCGCAGCTCGACGGCGTAGCGGGGCCCCGCGGGCAGCTGCTCGAAGAAGCGATCGAGCTGATCGGCCCATTCGAGCGGATCAGGGAGATCCCTGCCGCGCATCGCCTGAAACTCGAACACGAAGGCCCCGGCGTGATCGCCGAACGCGCGCTCGTAGGGGCCGAGCACGGCGTCCTTGAAGACGTCCGCCTTCAGGAAGTCGGGATTCCGTTGCCCCGCGAGCGGGCCCCACCGCCCCTCGAGATTGAGTCGCTTGGCCGTGATCCGGTCCCACACCTTGCTGACACAGGGAAACCCGGGCGGCAGCGCCCGCGCGTATGCCGCCAGCGCCTGCTCGGAGGGGGGCTCGTAGAACGCGCTGTCGATCCCCACCGTGCGGAACAGCGGGTAGCGCACGTACTCCTCCAGCCGCCTGGCGGGCTGCGCACCCCGGTACCGGCGATGATAGACGTCCCCCGCCCACCCGTCGTAGGTCCACGTCGAGGTGCCGAAGCGCACGCTCGGCGGCAGCCGCCGCGCCAGCTCGACCAACTCGGGCCGCGGCGCGGGCAGCGTCTCCGCGAAGAGCGACGGCTGGTACTGATCCATCGGGGTCATCTTATGCGTTTGCTCATGGCTCCGACAGGAGTGAAATAACGATCTGTAAATCAGATACTTATGAAATTTGTCTCGAGCCTTGCAGCTGGCTCATCTTCGGGATATATTCGGGTCCCCTTAAGACACCCGGATGGATCGGTATCTCTCTCCCCCGCCGACGAGCTGTGTGGCCGTCTGCGTCTGGATCCCGCTGTTCGCGCTGCGCTGCGAAGAGGCGCGGCGGCCCGAGCTCGCGTCCCAGCCCAGCGCGCTGCTCGCCCCCGACGCGAGCCGCCGGGTGGTGTGGCAGGTCTCGCCGCTCGCCCGTCACGCGGGGGTGCGGCCGGGAATGACGGTGAGCCAGGCGATCGGTCTCTGTCCCGCACTGCGGTTGTGCGAGCCCGATCCGGTTCACTACGACGAGCGATTCGCGCTGCTGCTGGCCGCGCTCGCCCGGGTGAGCCCCGTGGTGGAGCCGGCGGAGCTGGGGCTCGCGTACGTGGGGACCGACGGCTTGGAAGGGCTGTACGGGGGACCGGAGCGCCAAGTCGAGTTCGTCATCCGAGTGCTTAATGCGGAATGCGGAGTGCGGAGTGCGGAGTTTGACGTCCGCCCTTCGATGCCGCACGCAGCATTGAATACTCCGCATTCCGCATTCCGCACTCCGTATTTCCGTGTGGGGTGGGGTCAGGGGAAGTTCCTCGCCGCGCAGCCTGTCGCCGTGCTGCCGCTCGATCCCGACGCGCACCGGCGGCTCCGGCAGCTCGGCCTCCGCACGCTGGGGCGGCTCGCCGCGCTGCCCGAGGAGGCGATCGTATCGCAGTTCGGGCGCGCCGGTCGCCGCTGGTGGCGGCTCGCGGCGGGCGCGACCGCGGAGCCGGTCGTCGGCCGCGTGCTCCCCGAGCCGATCAGCGTCTCCCTGACCTTCTTCACGCCGGTGGCGGACCGGGAGATGCTCGTGCTCGCGCTCGAGCGGTTGATCGAGCGCGCGCTGCGGCATCCGCGCCGCACGGGGTGGCGCGTGCAGGCGGTGCGCGCGCGGGCCGAGCTCGAGCGCGCCGCCTCGTGGCTCGCCGCGGCCACGCTCAAGGACCCCTCCGCGGACCGCGACCACATCGCCGCGCCGCTCAAGACGCGCCTGGCGCAGACGCCGCCCGCGGGCGCCGTGGAGCGGCTCGTCGTCGAGTTCACCGCCTTCGCCCCGGGCACCGCCGAGCTGCAGCTCTTCGCCCGGGACGCGGGCGCCGCCGCGCGGGCCGGCCAACGGCGCGCCCTGCGGAGCGCCGTCCAGGAGATCACGCTCCGGCTCAAACGCCCCATGCTGCATCACGTCATCGAGGTCCAGCCATGGTCCAGTCTTCCGGAACGCCGCTACGCGCTGATCGACTATGAACCCTAGTGCGGAATGCGGAGTGCGGAATGCGGAATTGGCCTGACAGACTTCGGGCGCTCAACGTGCCGCAACGGGTGCAAGTGGAAGTGGACGGGCGTGGGACACCCGCAATCGTTAAACGAGAAACGGGAAGCGCAACACGAGTGGAGGCAGTTGGCGAGATGTGGCGCATCAACGATGAATGGTGGCGACAGCCAATCGTTCGACACTATGTCGAGGTCGTACTCGAGGGGGGTGGGCGCCTGGTGTTGTTCGAGGACCAAATCACCGGAGAGTGGTGGATGCAGAAACCGTAACTGCGTGGGGAGTGGGGAGTGGTTCCATCCAGTGCCAGATCAAGCGACGCGCTGTTTGAGCACGCACCGTCGAGTACCACTCCCCACTCCCCCACGTCTTTCACAATGTACATCGAACTCCACTGTCATTCGGCATACTCGTTTCTCGACGGCGCTTCCCTCCCCGAGCAGCTGGCGCTCACGGCCGCGAACCTGGGCTACCCGGCGCTGGCGCTTACCGACCACAACGGCATCTACGGCGCGATGGCGTTCGCCCAGGAGGCGAAGTCGCTCGGCCTCCAGGCGATCACCGGTGCGGAGCTGACGCTGCTCGACGGTTCTCACGTGACGATTCTCGCCGAGACGCCTGAAGGATATGCGAACCTATGCAGGTTGATCACCGAGGCCCACCTCGGCCGTGCCGATCGCCGCGACCCCCGGCTCGAGTTCGCCGCGCTCGAAGCGCGCCACGAGGGGCTGATCGTCCTGTCCGGCTGCCGCGACGGCCTCCTGCCGCGGCTGCTGCGCACAGAAGGGCGCGCCGCCACGCGGGCCTGCGCCGAGCGCTGCCGCGCGGTGTTCGGGGAGCGAGCCCTCACCGACCTCGCTCATGACGCACGACTTGGCGTCGTGGCGTCGGGTGACGTGCATTACCACAGCCGCGAGCGTCACAGGCTGCACGACGTGCTCGTCGCCACCCGCCACCGCACTACGCTCGACGGCGCGCACGGCGCGCGGCGACCGAACAGCGAATTCTCCCTGCGGCCGCTCGAAGAAGTCGCGGTGCTGTTCCGTGACTGTCCCGATGCTGTCGCCACTGCGGGCGTCATCGCCGAGCGCTGCCGCGCGTTCGATCTCACGCGCGACCTGGGCTACGGCTTCCCCGACTTCCGGGGCGCCGACCGGACGCCCGCCCCCCGGGCGCTCGCCGAGCTGTGCCGGTCACGGCTCGAGCAGCGCTACGCCCAGGGCTCCGAGCACCGCGCCGAGGCCGAGCGCCGGCTCGAGCAAGAGCTGACGCTCATCGAGCACCACCGGCTCAGCGGATTTTTCCTGGTCTACCACGACCTGTTCGACCTGGCGCGCGAGGTGGCGGCCGACGTGCGGCGCGGCTCGCGCCGGGCGACGGGCAACCTGCTCCCCGGGCGCGGCCGCGGGTCCTCGGTGTCGTCCATCGTGTGCTACCTGCTCGGGCTGTCGCACATCGACCCGGTCGCGAACCGGCTGTTCCTCGGCCGCTTCCTGAACGAGACGCTGGCGTCGGTGCCAGACATCGATCTCGACTTCCCGCGGGAGATCCGCGAGGAGCTGATCCGGCGGGTGTACGCGCGCTACGGCGCCGAGCACGTGGGGCTCGTCTGCTCGTTCCCCACCTACCGGCTGCGCTCTGCGGTGCGCGAGATCGGCAAGGCGCTGGATCTGCCGGCGGGAGAGATCGAGCAGGTGGCGAAGCTGGCGGATACGGGGACGAGCGGATTGGCGGATGAGCTCGATCAGCTTCCCGGATTCGAAGGCCGCAGGAACGCCCCGTTGTGGAAGGAGCTGTGCGAGCTGGCGGAGGAGATCGCGGGGCTGCCGCGCCACGTGTCGCAGCACGTGGGCGGGATGATCATCTCGAGCCGGCCGCTCGTGGAGCTCGTGCCGCTCGAGCGCGCGGCGATGCCGGACCGCGTCGTGTGCCAGTGGGACAAGGACTCCTGCGACGATGCGCGCTTCGTCAAGATCGACTTCCTCGCCCTCGGGATGCTGTCGCTGGTGGAGGAGTGCGTCGAGCTCGTGGCGCGGCGCGAGGGAGAGCCGCCCGACCTGTCGCGCATTGACTTCGCCGACCAGGCGGTCTACGACCGCATCTGCCGGGGCGACACGGTGGGGTTGTTCCAGATCGAGAGCCGCGCGCAGATCCAGATGCTGCGCCGCACCCGGCCGCGCGACCTCGCAGATCTCGCCGTCGAAGTGGCGATCGTCCGGCCCGGACCGATCGTGGGCGGGGCGGTGAACCCCTACGTGCGGCGGCGCGAGGAGCAGCGCCGCGCCCGCGAGGCCGGCCGCCCCTACGAGCCGCCCGCGGACCACCCGCTGCTGCGGGACGTGCTCGCCGAGACGCTGGGCGTGATCCTCTACCAGGACCAGGTGCTGCAGGTGTGCCAGGCGCTCGCCGGCTTCACGGCGGGGCAGGCCGAGGCCCTGCGCCGCGCCATGAGCCGCCGGCGCAGCCGCGAGCTGATGGCGGGCTTCTGGGAGGAGTTCCGCAGCGGGGCGGCGGCCCGCGGCGTGACGGAGCGCGTCGCCGAGAAAGTGTTCACGCAGGTGATCGCCTTCAGCGAGTTCGGCTTTCCCAAATCGCACGCCGCGGCGTTCGGCCTCCTCGCCTACCAGTCGGCGTGGCTGCGGCACTACCACCCCGCCGAGTACTACACGGGACTCTTCAACAACCAGCCGATGGGGTTCTACTCCCTGGACGCGCTGGGGCGGGACGCCAAGCGGAACGGGATCGAGATCCGGCTCCCCGACGTCAACGTGAGCGATGTGTGGTGCACGGTTGCAGACGAGGGAAAAGGCCGGTTGAAGGCCGGGGAAGGGGGAAGGGGAGCTGGTGTCGTGCGGGTAGGCCTCGCGTTCATCCGAGATTGGAGCGAGGAGACGGCGACCGCGGTCGTGGCCGAGCGCGAGCGGGTCGGCCCTTTTCGGAGCGTGGGCGACGTCGTGCGGCGCGCTCCCCCGCAGCTCAAGCGCCCGGCGATCGAGCATCTGGTGTGGGTGGGCGGGTGCGACGGGTTCGGACTCACCCGGCGCGAGCTCGTGTGGCAGGTGGGCCTGTGGCTGCCGCCCACGGCCCATCCGGGGGACGACGCCCGCCGTCGGCGCCAGCTCGAGCTGCCGCTCAACCACCCGTTCGAGCACCTGCGCTTCGGCGGGCTCGAGGCCGGCGAGCGACTGCTCGCCGAGTACGCCGTGCTCGGCTTCGCGGCGAGCGGCCATCCGCTGCAGCTGTTACGCGACGCGCTCCCGGCCGGCGTGGTGTCGAGCGATCGCCTCCCTGGATTGCAGCACGGCTCCGGGGTCGAGGTCGCGGGACTCGTCGTCGCCCGCCAGCGGCCGGAGACGGCGAAGGGGTTCATCTTCGTGCTGCTCGAGGACGAGGCGGGGATGGTGAACGTGATCGTCCGGCCCGACGTGTACCAGCGCCACCGGCCGGCGATACGCGGCGAGCCGCTGCTGTGGGTGCGCGGCAAGCTCGCGAAGGACGACGGGACGGTGAATCTGCTTGCGGAGGAGGTGAGGGGACTGCATTGCGGAATGCGGATTGCGGATTGCGGAATCGAAGGACCACCCGTCGAATCCGCAATCCGAAATCCGCAATCCGAAATGGCATTTCTAAGGTCCATGCGCCGCGTCGCGCCGGAGTCGAAGGACTGGGGGTGAGTTAGATTGTAGCATGGAACTCGCCACCCTCGCCGGCGGCTGCTTCTGGTGCCTCGAAGCCGTGTTCGAGCAGCTGCGGGGCGTCGCGGGCGTGACGTCGGGCTACGCGGGCGGGCACGTGCCCCATCCGAGCTACGAAGCGGTGTGCACCGGCACGACGGGGCACGCGGAGGTCGTGCAGATCGCCTTCGATCCCGCAGTCGTCACCTACCGCGAGCTGCTCGAGGTGTTCTTCACGCTCCACGACCCCACCACGCTCAACCGCCAGGGGCCCGACACGGGCACGCAATACCGCTCGGCGATCTTCTACCACAGCGCCGAGCAGCGGGCGGTCGCCGAGCAGGTGATCAAGGAGCTCGAGGTGGGGAAGGTCTGGGACGACCCCATCGTGACCGAGCTCGTCCCCTTCACCGAATTCCATCCCGCCGAGGAGTACCACCGCGGCTACTTCCGCCGCAACCCGAACCAGGCCTACTGCCGCGCGGTGGTGGCGCCCAAGGTGGCGAAGCTCCGCAAGCACTATTTCGAGAAGCTGAAGCAGCCCGTGAGCTGACGCGGCCGTATGAGCCGCTTCACGGACGTCCTCCTCGTCTCCCCGCTCGCTGACGGCAGCACGTGGGTGATCATGCGCGATTTCGGCTACGACGTCGGCGCCGAGGCGAGCGGCGACCACATCGAGGTGGCCGTCGGGTTCCAGACCGACTTCGCCACGATCCCGCGGCCCTTCTGGATCATCCTGCCGAAGTGGGGCCGCTACGGGAACGCCACGGTGATTCACGACTGGCTGTACTGGACGCAGGCGCGCCCGCGCCCGCAGGCGGACGCGATCTTCCTCGAGGCGATGGGCGTGCTCGGGGTGAGCGGCCCCGTGAAGTACACGCTGTACTGGGCGGTGCGGCTGTTTGGCGGGCTCGCCTGGTATCGCAACGCGGCTGACCGCGCGGCGGGGTTCGACAGAGTGCTACCGGACGTGCATCTCCGCGCGGTCTTCCGCTCGGAACGCCGCGGCACGCTGCGTCGCGTGGCGGGTCATGCCTGGCGCCTGATGCGGCGGCCGTGACCTAGCGCGGAATCCGCGTCCGAGTCTTTCCGAGGTACGCCCGCACGAGCGGCGCCGCACGCCGGCGCACCAGTGCCCCACGCAGGGCCTCCTCCTCGTCCACCGTCACCGGGACCAGGAACCGTTCCCCCTTCCCCCTTCCCCCTTCCCCGCTTACTGCGACCGGCACGCCGTCCCGGTACAGCACGCGGTTCGCGCCGAGCGCCGGGAGCAGCTCACCGGGCGTGAGGATGCCGACGAGGTTCAGGGGATCGGCGCCGCTCACGGCGACGAGCTCACCGGCGGACTTGTCGCGCCGCACCGCGCGCAGCGATCCCACCGCCTCGGGAAGCGCGTACTGCTCTCCCGAGAACCCGCCCACGAAGCGGCCGCCCCGGATCTCGCCCCGCGCCTCGAGGCGCCGATACACGCGCAGGATGTCGCGCCACGGCACGAGCAAGCTCTCGCGTTGCACCAGGCGGCGGAATACGAGGCCGTAGCGGCGCAGCAGCTGCCAGGCCACCGCCTCCGCGACCTGCTCCTCCGAGAGGGGCGACCCGGAAGCCGCGCGCGCCCACCGCCCCGCCGTCTCCACCCCGAACGGCGCCACCGGACCGCGCCGCCGCCGCAGCGTGGCCCCGCCGAGCGGCCGCCGCCGGTCCGAGGGAACGAGCAGCGCACGCAAGCCGGCGAAGCTGTCTGAGGTCACGAGCCCCCACGCGACGAGCTCGGCGAGTCCCTGCTCGACCGCCGTGCGCAACAAGCCCGTCGCGTTCACGAGGTCCCCGAAGAACGACGCGCCGCGGGCGTCGAGCGCCTCGAGCACGGCCCGGGCCGAGTGCGAGAGGGCGAGCTGCGCCGGCTCGGTTTGGGTCCTCAGGGACCGCCACACCGCTCCGCGCTCCCTCCGGAACAGCGCGATGGGGGTGGTGCGAATCGGGCCGGACTTGTGGCCGTTCGACGGGCCGGCGGCCGACACGCGGCCCCACGCGATCTCACCCGAGAGGCACAGCCCGTCGAGCCACAGCGGATCGTACTGCTCGAGCCTGGCGGGCAGCACGTCCGATTCCCACGCGCCGGCGGCGACTTCGTACCCGTCCAGCAGGTCGAGCACCGCGGCCAGCCCCTCCGGCCCCTCGGCACGCGACTCCTCCGCCACCCGCTGCCAGCGGAACAGGAAGCGGAGAAAGTCCGCCGCTGCGACCGGCTCGATCTCCTTGCGCAGCCGGTCGAGCGTGTAGCGGTGGATGCGCGCCAGCAGCCGCCGCTCGCACCACTCGAGCTCCGTCAGGCCCGGCGTGAAGCGGCCGCGCAGCACGAACCCTTCCCGTTCGAGCGCGGCGAGTCCCACATCCACGTCGCCCGCCGCGAGGCCGAGCGCCGCCGCGAGCGCCGCGGCAGTCGTGGGACCCACCGCCTCGAGCCGCCCGCGCACCAGCTCGCGGACCGCGTCCTCGCGGGTCCAGGCCTGCGCCCGCTCGCGCTCCGGCGGGACGAGCGCGGGCTCGATCTTCACGCCCGGGAACACGGCTTCGAGCAGCGGCACCCGCTCGGCCGCCACCCACAACAGGCGCGCCTCCGTCTGGAGGGTCGCTGCGCGTCCCGCCCTCACCAGCTCCCCGAAGAGCGCCTGAAACTCCGAATTCCGCATTCCGCACTCCGCACTCGGAATGGCCCCCATGACGAGCAACGCATCGTGCAGCTCGTCGGCGGTGCCCGCGTCCGGCCACGCTTCGTCCTTGACCCGCTCAATCGCGGCCAGGTCGAGGGTGCCGAGCTCGTCCGCGCTCTTGACGTCGAGCCCACGGCGCGTGATCACGGCCTGGGTGCGGCGCTCCTCGAGCGGTGCGTCGTCGAGGAAGGCGTACGGCTTGGCGTTCAGCACCTCGTGCGCGAGGGGTGACGGCTCGGGCGTGTCCCGCGCGACGAGCGTGAAGCGACCGGCCTCCATCTCCTCGAGCACCCGCTTGAGGCCCGGGAAGTCCATCGCCTCGAGCAGGCAATCCGCGATCGTTTGGTTGACGAGCGGATGATCGGGGATCTCCCGGTCGCCCACGAGGTTCTCCGGGCAGGCGAGCTGGTCGGGGAACACCGCCGCGATCAGGTCCTCGGCGTCCATGCGTTGCAGTGGCGTCGGGACCTTGCGGCCGCCCCGCTGGCGCAGCACCGCGAGGGCGCGTGTCGCATTCCAGCGCCACCGGCTACCGAACATCGGCGCGTCGAGCATCGCCTGCACGAGCAGGTGCTCCACCGTCTGGGGCTTCAGGTACTGGAACACGTCCGCCAGCGCGAAGCTGTGCTGGGGGCCGAGGGAGAGGACGATCGCGTCTTCGGTAGCCGCCGCCTGGAGCTCGAAGTTGAAGCTGCGGCAGAAGCGCTTGCGCAGCGCCAGGCCCCAGGCGCGGTTCACCCGGCTCCCGAAAGGCGCGTGCAGCACGAGCTGCATGCCGCCTGCCTCGTCGAAGAACCGCTCCAGCACGAGCGTCTGCTGCGTCGGGGTGACGCCCAGGATCCGCTTCGAGGCGGCGAGATACTCGACGATCTGCCGCGCCGCGGGCTCGGCGACGCCCGTCGCGTCGCACAGCCAGCCGATCGCCGCGGCGGGATCGCCCAACCGCGCGTCCACCTCCTGCCGCAGCTGCGAGACTTCCTGCGACAGTTCGGCCGTACGCGCCGGCGCCTCGCCCACCCAGAACGGGATCGAAGGCGGTAGCCCCTGCGCGTCCTCCACACGGACCTGGCCGGACTCGACCCGCGTGATCCGGTAGGAGGCGTTGCCGAGCTGGAAGATGTCACCCGGCATGCTCTCGATCGCGAAGTCCTCGTTGAGGGTCCCGACGAAGGTCTCGGTCGGCTCGAGCACCACGCGGTAGTCGCCGATATCCGGGATCGCGCCCCCCGAGGTGATGGCGGCGAGCCGGGCGCCGCGGCGGCCGCGCAGCCGCCGGTTCACGCCGTCGTAGTGCACGTAGGCGCCGCGCCGCCCGCGCCGTGTCGTGAACCCCTCGGCGAGCATGTGCACGACCGCGTCGAAGTCCTGGCGCGAGAGGCCGCGGTACGGGTAGGCCCCACGCACCACGTCGTACAGGCGGTCTTCGTC
>WNGL01002641.1_pt1 | contig 21601 bp, 15 predicted proteins | sample 5400591 | NCBI WGS metagenome assembly WNGL01 (sample SAMN13153377, study PRJNA577476) | soil metagenome | isolation source: 80 cm soil or saprolite under Garry oak tree replicate 1 | place: USA:California | collected 2016-06-15 | reverse complement strand
TCAGCGGCCGCCGCCGGGTCTTTCGCCGCCCAAGCGCCTGCTATGTTCGCCAGGCTGGCGGGGTCCGTTATCGCCATGCTGCTGGCGGCAGCCGCGGCGGCAACGGGGTCCTGCTTCGCCCATTCGTGGAATAGCGCCACCTGCAGGGCCGACGTCGAGCGCGTCAGCTTGAGCGTTCCCAGAAAATCCGCCGCCAGGTTGGGATCCTGAGCCGCCAGTGAGCTCATCGAGGCCTGCAGCACTTGGTCCTTCTCCGGACCGGAGGGAAGCTTTTTTAGCCAGCGCACCGCGCTCGCTGGATCCTGCTCCAGCCACCCCTCCAACACAGCCCCGAGCGCCCAAGCTCGCGCGCGCGATGGCGGAAGCCCCTGCGCATAAGCCATCGCCGCCTTGCTGTCCGCCTTGGCCCACCGAGCCAACAGCCGCTCCGTCAGGCTGTGGCGGACATCGAACTCAGGGCGCCTGCCCAGGATCGCCAGTGCTTCTGGAAAGTCCGCCAGGTCAATTGACTCGGCCAACTGGCGCAGAAGTCGCTCGCGTCGGTCGCTCGACCCGATCGCCAAAATCGCGCGCAGCGCGCCGCCCAGTTGGTCGGGCCTGACGCGCTCGGAGGCCGAGGACGCAGACGCTGCGACTTGGGTCGATCCCACTGGCGGTTGCAGTACGGGCTGCTCGGGCCCAACCGAGAGTGAGCGTCCGGAGGAGCTGCTTGATGGATGCGACAACTCCTGGCTAATAAATACGCCTAACCCCGCGCCGATGGCCAGCGGCACCAGACTGGAAACTGTTATCCTCAGGTTCAAGAGGCAAGTGACGTTTTAGTCGTGAGAATTGCTGCAGTTGGCGTCTGTTAGTGCCACGACGCCGGACCTCAACCCTGGTTCGCGTGGGCCGATGGTCCGCGCAGGATTCTACTGCTGACCAGAAGCAACCTCGCCCAGTGTGCCGATCCCCAGTCTCGCCACAGCCTCTCAAGGCTGGTCAAGAACCAGAAAAGCGCCAGGACCTGGAGAATGACCTCCGCTAAACCCGGGGGCAGCGGCAACCGGTCAGTTAGGTGGCCCAAGCACGGGCAGGTGTGGAATCCCAGCAGTTGGCTGCCCCAGTGATAAAACAAGAAGTTGCCACTCAACCAGAGCAGCACCAATGACCGTTTGAAGTCACTCCGACTGGTCAGTAGCAACGCAGCGACGGCCATTTCGACGACCCCCGCTGATACCATTAGCGGTCGGTAACCGAGATGGAGCATCTGGTCCTGGACCTCAAGCACCCTGGCTGTGCCTGTGGCGCTGTAGAGCTTGGCCGCTCCAGCCAGCACCAAAATAGCCGCGCTCGAGTTAAAAAACCACTTTTCGTTGGGCATATTTGCCTTCCGCTGCTTCTTGGGAGCGATCTTTTCCTATGTTGCGCTACGGTGGCGGGGGCGCAGGCCATCCGCTATGCGGTTGGTGGTCGATGTTCCACCGCTGAGCGACGAGGGAGTCGCTTATATTGAAGAGTTGGACAGCTCGCAGGTTCTCGATGTGCCCGTCGCAAAAGCCCACGTTCCATCGGCCACCGTGCCGCCGCGACATCGCCTGAGCACCCGGATCATTTGCCGACAGACCGCGGACTGCGGCATTGTAACCGGCGTTGGGACCAGGGTAGGCGTGGATGAAGACATCCAGCCACGGCAGTGCACTTACTGGCAGAGGAGCGCCGAACCCAAAAACCCCATCACCAATGGCGATCATATCGCTCGGAATCAGCACCTGGCTTTCGCGGACCGGGCACAGAACCTCATTAGTCCCGGGACCAGTTGCGGCACCAGCAGCGCTGCCCCCAAGCCCCAGGCTATTACCGGTGCCACCTACGTTGTAGCCATAGCTTCCGTTATTTCCCACGCCGACTCGCGACGACGCGATTGATCCCTGCACCCGATTGTAACCAGGGCAGACCCAGACACTCTGCCGTGGCCCAAGGTACCGAGGGGGACCGGAAGAGGGGTACTCATAATTGTTGTCCGGAAATGGTGCTCCCACGAAAGACCGAAGATGGGGTGGTAACGACCCCCCAGGATACACGCCGACGTCCTGCACGTACATGGCCATTCCCAGCGTCAGTTGCCGCAGGTTGCTCTTGCATCCAGCGGAGTCCGCCGCCGATTTCGCGCGGTTCAACGCTGGCAGCAGCATCGCCGCCAGAATTGCGATGATGGCGATAACCACCAAGAACTCAATCAGCGTGAAGGCATTAACTTTCCTGTTCATTGGACTACTCGATGTGCCTGTGGCGCTGTAGAGCTTGGCCGCTCCAGTCAGCACCAAAATCGCCGCGCTCGAGTTAAAAAACCACTTTTCGTTGGGCATATTTGCCTTCCCCTTCTTCTTCGGAGCGATCTTTCCTATGTTCCTATGTTGCGTTACGGTGGCGGGGGCGCAGGCCATCCGCTATGCGGTTGGTGGTCGATGTTCCACCGCTGAGCGACGAGGGAGTCGCTTATATTGAAGAGTTGAACAGCTCGCAGGTTCTCGACGTGCCCGTCGCAAAAGCCCACGTTCCATCGGCCGCCGTGCCGCCGCGACATCGCCTGAACAGCCGGATCATTTGCCGGCAGACCGCGGACTGCGGCATTGTAACCGGCGTTGGGACCAGGGTAGGCGTGGATGAAGGCATCCAGCGACGGATGTACAATAACTGGCAGCGGGGAGGCCAACACAAGAAACCCATCACCAATGGCGATCATATCGCTCGGAATCAGCACCTGGCTTTCGCGGACCGGGCAGAGAACCTCATTAGTCCCGGGACCAGCGGGACCAGCAGCGCTGCCCCCAAGCCCCAGGCTATTAGCGGTGCCACCTACGTTGTAGCCATAGCTTCCGTGCGATCCCATGTTGACTCCCGACCCGATGAATCCCTGCACCCGATTGTATCCAGGGCAGACCCAGACACTCTGCCGTGGCCCCAGGTACCGAGGGGAGCGGTCGAAAGAGAACTCATAATTGGCCTCCGGAAACGGTGCTCCCACGAAAGACCGAAGAAGGAATGAAAACGGCGCACCAGCAGGATACACGCCGAGGTCCTGAACATACATGGTCATTCCCAGCCCCAGTTGCCGCAGATTGCTCTTGCACCCTGCGGAGTCGGCTGCTGATTTCGCCCGGTTCAGTGCCGGAAGGAGCATCGCCGCCAGAATCGCGATGACGGCAATGACAACCAGCAGCTCGATTAGCGTGAACGCCTTAACTTTCCTGTTCATTGGACTACTCGATGCTCGCGTTAATTTGGCATGAACCAGTTCCGCATGCAAGCGCCCCCTCTAAGCGCATCCCGGCCTGGAGGGCGGAGAATGAACCACTGAATCCAAGCTGGAAACGCACAGCCATGGCAGAATAAACCTCGCCAGCCATGGCCATGCCTTGTGGTGCCCGTTAGTCATTAATGAGGTTTACGGGCATGTGGCGCCGGAAGTGGTGCCCCAAAATCCACCAGGAGGATTATCCGGAACTGGGTATGTGCCGAACCGGTCGGCAGCGCTATTCTGCCAAGGAGTAGTCGTTAGGTGGCCGCTTACCGGCTCCGTGAATTTTGCTGGCCCCTGGCAATATGGCGGCTTGCTCGGAGGAGAAGTATAGGTTGTATGGCCCTGGTTACCGTTAGGTGTAGTCACGACATTATTTGCATATACAATCCAGTCACTGGTGGCGGAAACTACCGTGTAACTGCCGTTTTGCGAAGGGAAGTAGATGGCATCGACTTGCGCGCCCGACGGGAAGCAGATCGCGCTCGTTTGTTGGTAATAGCACGTGGCATAGGCACTGGTAACCAGGCCGGCTACGAGCATGCAGGTATGAGGTTTAAACTTGAATCTCATAACTTGATCGTCCTTTCTTTTGTTGTTTGCTTTTGTTCTTTCTCTCTCGCTCCCACCAGGAGAGCGAAAATCACGACGTTCAGGCCACCCCAGGCAGCGTAAAGGGCCGCCACCGAGGCCCGACTGGGTCCAAGGCGGGGCTGATTGCGGAAATCCAGCGTGCCAATCAATTGAAGTCCTCCGTTGGTCCCTCGCGCGTAAAATCCGCTGTTGGTATAAATCTGCTCAGGCCAATGGTTTTGCCTGGTAAAGGGCGCCACGTCGAAGGCTTCGGCAGCCAAGGAAGCTTCATGGATTTGAATATCGAGAATCCGCCATTCGTCGAGCTCGATCTCCCGCTGGGTTCCCGTGCGCTCTGTTTTCAGCCAGAAATTGCTAACCACACTCGGCAAATAATCGTAACCCAGCGCGGGGTTGTAGCCATACCGAACCAGGTAATCGTTGGTGTGATGCGGGAAAGCGTAGCGAACCTTCAGGTGGTCAACCCGTCCGTCCCGCGCGCGACCAGCCTCGCCGGTAACGCGCAAATGTTCACGGTCCACTTGGCATTGCGCCCGGAACCGATCGCCTTCCCACTCGACGGTCCCAACGCCCACGTACATGATCCCCAGATTCAAAATCTCCCGCAGCGGTTCCAGGAAGAACTGGCTGGTGTAGAAAACCGAGATGTATTTCCCGGCCACCGATGGGTCGCGCTCGTCCCAGGTGGTCAGCAGGGGTCCGGGTTCAAACAAAGCGTGCTGATGGCCGGACCAAGAGACCAATTTTCCGGCGACAGTGAAATTCGTCACGTCGGAAGGGCTGGTGATCTGGCGGAACAACAGTCCATTGGTTTGCCACCTGGCTTGGAAGTACTCATAGCTTGTCGAGAGAGCGAAGCTGCCATCCAGCGGCAGCATGCCGCCGCCCATCGGGACTTTCTGCTGAAAGACGAGATTGCTAATCGGCGGCGGAGAGGATATGAACGCCTTGAATTGCTCGAGCAGCGAGTTCGTCATCAACGCAGGCTGGCCGGAGGGAACTGGCCCAGCTTCACTGCGCATTTCTGCCGCAGCGGCTACTGTGCTCCCTATCGCGAACAGGCTTGCGCTCAAAATGAGCAGGCCAATGTTGCCTCTGCCGCTCGGGCCAACACCGATTGGAAGAGCCTTTGCGCTCATGGTGGAGACTTTCTCTCCGCAATCGGTTCTGTGCAATAGTCAGAACCAACTAGTCAAAACTAACTACTCGCTGGCACTCAGGTATTCCTTGCCGGCGCGCACTTGGTCGGTGCGCCCATGCCGGGAGAAGCGAAAAGATAGGATATCCCGGCCCGGGGCTGGAAGCTTCGCCCAGGGCTGCCAGGAACCCGCTCCGCTCCGCAGGCAGCCGCGAATGTTCCCCGTCTAGTCAAAAGCGCAGAGGCAGATTTAATTCCTCCTTCGCAGCGCGGGATTCCTCCGCGCCCTCTGCGTTAGCTGTGATGTCTCCTGCTGCGTCCACCCTGTATGCCGCGGGCCTGTAGAACTCGCGAACTGAATCAGCCAAGGTTCGATCAGGGCTAAAACCAACGCCACGTTTCACGGTGAGGCTGATGATCGTTATTCCAATTCGGCCACGAATTGGTCACGTTAAGGTAGTGGCTGCGGTTGACCAACTGCACATGGCCGTCGCAATAGAGGAAGTTAAAACCCTTGCCGTGGCGAAAAATCTGGCACTCGTCTAGCAACGTGCCTCCTCCCATAGGCATGACAAAGAACCCCCATACATTCGCGAGGTCCGCCGGCTTTATTGCTCTTGCATCAGCAATCGCGTACATCTCGGCAGGGGCCTTAACGCCGGATTCTGGAATTGGAGGCCAAGGCAGAGAGGTGTCCTGGCGACCAGATAAGCCAAGACTTTGTCGGCACCAGCTACCCCCAAAATCAACCGTCCCCCAGGCATTGTATGCGTAACTTTGAGAGCTGAAACCAGCCACCAATCCTCTCAGAGCGGGACACTGGTACGCATTTGTATAGTACCGCGGTACCCAATTGGGGCCAAACTGAAGAGCAAAACCGGGTGGGTAGTAAACTCCCAGTTCCTGGCACCAAAAGTTAGGGCTTCCATTGATCTGAACCAGATACGGGTAAAAATGATAATCCGCAGCGTACATGCTCAGGGCCAAGCCCATCTGGTGTTCGTTATTTTTGCATTGAATCGAAAGCGCCTTGGCCTTGGCCTGCGACAGAACGGGCAGCAACAGGGCGGCCAGAATAGCGATAATGGCGATAACCACCAGAAGCTCAATCAACGTAAAGGCAGACCTTCCCCGACATCCGGTATGCTTCGTTCTCATGGCTATCACAAAAATTCGCCCGCGCGGCTCGGCGCGTCAACAGCCACTGCTTTCAGAACCGCCTGAACGAGGGTCTGTTCAAGAATCACTGGCCAATCTCATTAACACCCAACTTTTAGTTAACTCTTAGTTGGGTGATCGCGCGGCAAAGGGCCTCTTCAACAGTTTTAACTCTTTTCTGTGGCAAAATCGCAGATCCAAACCCTTCTTGAACAAGCCCAGCGCCCGAACCACAGAGCACGCCCAACAACCCTGCACTTCTTCTTGTACCGCTGGGAATTGTCCAGCGTCGGTTGAAAAAAGCTTTGCGGGCATCACCTGGACTTTCTCTCCGCAATCGGTTCTGTGCAATAGTCAAAACTAACTAACTAACTAGCTAGACGTCGCCGGCGGTGGGTTGTGCAAACAGCCAGGAGGCCGGGCCAAAGTATTCCGGAGTGTAATGCCTTTTGCGGCAAGACACAGCACGGGAAGGGGTTCATACAGCCAAGGTCTCCATTACCGGGGTTTGCCAGAGCTCGAAATTTTTCTCGGGACAGGGAAGTGGCTCTGTTGGACCGTTTCATCGGTCACATTGCCCGAAATAAATGTTGAACTAAACCGCCTCGCGGAGGAGCCGCTGGCGAGTTCCTAGCAGTCCGAAAACCAAAATCTGACAGTAAAACACCTGATGAAACAATAATCGTGGTTCCAATTCTGGCCTGGCTTGCTCTTATTACGGTGGAGGCGGTGAGAACCAGCCCTGCTTATGAGGTTGGTTGTCGGTGTTCCAGTGTTGAGCGACAGCGGAATTACTCCAGGTCGATTAGCTTCAGCCGCTCGCAGGTTTTCAGCATCAGCGCCGCAGAATAGAGTGTGCCACCGTCCACCGTGGCGCGGTTAAACCCGTTGACGCGCCCGGTCAGCCGTTGGCAAACGACGTATTACCTCATTGTAAGAAGCCGCCTAGCGGAACGCCGCCTCCAGTTGGAATCGTGCGGTTGAGGTGCAGGGCGCGCTCGAGAATCTTTCCAACGTGGCAGCCGAGGTAACGAGGCTCTAATCTATCTCCTGACGGACATCGATCCTGGGGGAATGATCGAGCGAACGAGCAACCCTCCAAAGTATTTGAGGCTCGTTACCTCGGCTGCTACTTTCTTGGGCGCGCCCTGGGTTGAGGTGTGGCTGCCGGCGGCGCAGTTGTGTTTCCAGTCCGTGCATATCCCTTTCGGAATGGGACGCCGGTTGGCTTCACCGCGTTCTAAGGTCCTGGTATCATCCATCCCTCGTTATGCGGCTGGTGGTCGTTGTTCCAGCGTCGCATCGCAGTTGAATTACGTATGTCGAATAGGCTACTCGGTCGCAGGCTCTCCACGTGCCCATCGCAGAAGCCAATGTTCCATCGCCCGCCATGACGCTGGTGCATTGCCCGAACAGCAGTGTCGCCAGCGGGCAGACTACGCATTACTGCACTGTAGTACGGTGACCCCTGCACGAAAATGTCCAATTCATAAAGGCCGAGAACGGGCGGCAGCAGCACGCCTCCGTACACAACCCGGGCGCGCATTGAATCGGGCCACAACGTCGCATCGCCGATGGCGATCATGTCGCTTGGAGCTACCACCTGACCCTCGCGGACTGCTGTCGGCAGATATTCAAGCCCCAGGGTGGCAGGATGGGTACGCCTAGCATCGAGGCCAAACTCGTTGTAGCCGTAGCTGTATCCCTCGAAATAAGAGCCACCCTGGATGAGACCGACACCCAGCCAGCCCCGCACTCGATTGTACCCAGGACAAGCCCAGAGGCTGTTTTGCGGGCCCAGATATACCCAGCCACCATTGGTAAAGACGTAATTACTCGCAGGCGGCGGTACTCGCAGAATGGCCTGAAGGCTACCAGGTTGAGGATCACCCGGGAAAATGTCACGCGGGTACACGCCCTCCTGCTGCACGTACAAGCTCATAGAAATCAGGAGCTGCCGCACGTTGCTTTTGCAACCCGCTGAATCCGCCGCTGATTTCGCTCGATTCAAGGCTGGCAGCAGTATCGCCGCCAGAATTGCGATGATGGCGATAACCACCAAAAGCTCAATCAGCGTGAAACCACACGTTCGTGCTGGTCCCTGTGCCGCCGCTGGACCTCTGGGAGGCTGCCTTCTCATGGTTATCAGGAGAACCTACCCGCGCGGCTTAGTTTGTCAATGGCGGCTTCCGATGGCCACCTATCGCAGCACCATTTCACCGCCGCCGTGGCGCTGTGAACGCCGAGCTTTGCATAAATGCTGGCGCGGTGGTTGTTGACGGTGTTGACGCTGATCTTGATCTCCTCGGCAATCTGCTTCGACGCACAGCCGTCCGCCATCAAGCGAAGCACCTCGCACTCGCGGGGAGTCAATTCCACAGAAGAGGGGCGGGCTCCTGGAGGTCCCAGCTTTCTGGATTCTGAAGGCCAAACCCGTGCCCGCCCAGAGGAGGCGATCCGCGCCGAGCGTGAGAGCCTTTGACTCTTTTGAGACCACTTCATGGGAGTTCCCTCGGCCGGGCGCATGGTACAGAATTTCTTTCCGCATTCAATTTAATGCAATGGTCAAAACTAACTATATAAGTAGATTTCTTGTTTCCTGAGCCTATGCGGGAACGAATCGGCTTCTGAATGGTCAAAAAACCATTGCGATTGCTTTGGGAGGAAAAAGTTGAGTTCAAAATCATGTTCGGTCCATTCCAACCAAGCAAAGCCGGTGCCAAGATTGCGCGACACTGTGCTCGGTCGCGTGGCTGGCGGAGGCAAGCGATTAGCAGTTAGCTGGTTACGCCAGCCTATGAGAAAGTTGGGCGGGCTTCTGCTGATGTCCTCAAGCCGCGGTTTGCAGCTTCGTTCGCAAATACCTTTCGCGAAGTGGCAAGGAATTGACATCACGGCGCCCCCGCTGCGAGTTGTCAACCTGCGCACGGGCCGGTGGGATGGACTCAGAATTCCTGACTCGGTTGGAAACCTCGGGCCGTCACCGTCCCCTTTCCAAAACGGCGGAATCCAGGTTGCGCTGACCGCCCCCGAATCGTAAATTGATTCAGCCTCGAGGCGATTCACGATAGGCCCAATCCCTTGGTTTGGCGGGGGAACACCCCCACAACCAGTGGTGTTTTTCCGGGTAATGACGCCCAAATAAACGTTGTGTAGTGCGGCCAATTTTCTTAGAATCAGGGTAGCGTAATTGGATGGCCAAAATGTCCCATCCGACCGATTTTTATGCCTGACGAAAATGTTCTTGAAGCGACCGAAAAAGTGGTTGCTGCCCCCGACGCTCCGGAGACTTATGATGCGTCGAAACTCGGCAAACTGGAGGGGTTGGAAGCCGTCCGCAAAAAGCCAGGGATGTACATCGGCGGCACTGACGAACGCGCCTTGCACCACTGCGTGACGGAGGTGCTGGATAATTCAGTTGACGAGTATCTGGCCGGGCACTGCACCCGCATAGACGTCACAGTCCACGTGGACGGCTCGATTTCGATCCGCGACAACGGGCGAGGGATTCCAGTGGATATGCATCCTGAGTACAAGATTCCAGGGGTCGAACTGGTGCTCACAACATTGCACTCTGGAGGCAAGTATGGGCAGGGCGGCTACACGTATTCGGGAGGCACACACGGAGTGGGGGCGAAGTGTGTGAACGCCGTTTCCGAGTGGTTCTCGGTGGAAGTTTCACGCGACGGCCAGGTGCATCAGATGGAATTCGAGCGCGGCAAAACCACCAAGAAACTTGAGGTAATCGGCAAAGCGAAAGGCACTGGAACGCTGGTTACTTTCAAGCCCGATCCTGAAATCTTTACGGACACCACCGAGTTCAAGGCCGACCTGATCACCCAGCGCTTGCGAGAACTTGCGTTCTTGAATTCCAGCCTGGAAATGACCTTCCTGGACGAACGGCTATCCGACGCCAAACGAGAGTCGTACTATTACAAGGACGGCATCCAGGAATTCGTCAAGCAGCTTGGCAAAGGCAAGCAGGCCTTGCACCCCAAGACGATTGTGCTGAGCGGGAGGCGGCCATACGAGTACACGCAAAACGGCGTCAGCCGCAAGGCGGACATCACGGTGGATGTCGTCATTCAATACAACGACAGCTACAGCGCGCAGGTGCTTGCTTACACCAACACTGTCCACAACCCGGACGGCGGCACACACCAGGCTGGGTTTAGGGCTGCCCTGACGCGGGCGGTCAACCAGTACGCCAAGCAAAACAACTTGCTCAAGGAGAAAGACCCGCCGGTGACCGGAGACGATTTGCTTGAGGGTTTGGTGGCGGTCATCGCCATCAAGCACCCGGACCCCAAGTTCAATAACCAACCCAAAGAGAGACTCCTTTCTTCGGAGGTTGAGGGCATCGTTGGTTCCATTACTTACGACGGGTTGATGTCGCACTTCGACGCCAACCCGTCGGTGGCCAAGAAAGTGGTGGACAAGGGCTTGAATGCCGCCCGCGCACGCGAAGCGGCGCGCAAGGCGCGTGAAGCGGTGCGCAAATCGGCGCTGACCGGCGGGGGCCTGCCGGGCAAACTGGCCGATTGCTCCGACCGCGATCCGGCCAATACGGAGTTGTACATCGTCGAAGGTGATTCAGCCGGCGGCTCGGCCAAGCAAGGCCGCGACCGAAAATTTCAGGCCATCCTGCCGATTCGCGGCAAGCTCATAAACGTCGAGAAAGCGCGGCTGGACAAGGTCCTTCAGAACAACGAAATCCGCACCATGATTACGGCCGTGGGCACAGGCATTGGCGATGGCGACAGCGAAGGGGCTTTCGATCTTAGCAAACTGCGTTATCACAAGATTATTATCATGACCGATGCCGACGTGGACGGTTCGCACATTCGCACCCTGCTGCTGACTTTCTTCTACCGGCAGATGCCTGAATTGGTAAAGCGCGGCTTCATGTATATCGCCCAACCGCCGCTGTATCAAATCGCCCGTAAGAAACGGGTCGAGTACGTGGACGATGACGCGGAGTTGAATCGAATCCTCATTCAGCTCGGTACTGAGGAAGTGCGCTTGCGCAACCTGCAGGACGGAAAGGAGCTCTCAGAAAAGCAACTGAGCGAGATCCTGGAGTTGCTCGAGGCGCTGGACAAATACGCCAACGGGCTGCGGCGCAAAGGCGGCGATTTCGCCGTTTATCTTGAGCATCGCCATCCCACGACGCACGAATTGCCTCAGCACCTGGTGAGAGTCCGCCAGGGCAACGAGGAAAGTGTTCATTATTTCCTCGACCGCGAAAACCTGGCCGAGTTCGGCGCAGAGAACCCGGACCTCGACTTGGGGCTCTCAGGCGAGGAAGAGAGCGACACGTCGCTCATTGAGAAGGCAAAGAACGGCTCGACCCGCCGCGCACGGCACGAGGAATTCTACGAGAGCCACGTCATTAAGGAACTGCTGGATAAACTGGCGCGGAAGGGCTTCAATGTAGAGCACTACTCGGCTCAGGACAAACCTTTGTTTGAGGTGATTGAGGGTGAAGGCGACAAACAGCAGGTCAAACCCCTTTTCTCGATTCCCGAAATCCTGGTCAGCATCAAGGAAGTCGGCCGACGCGGTCTGTCCATTAAACGATTTAAAGGCCTGGGTGAAATGAACCCCAAGGAATTGTTTGAGACGACCATGAACCCGGCGAACCGCAAGCTGCTGCGCATTGATTTGACCGATGCTATTGAGGCGGAGGAAATGTTTACCAAATTGATGGGTGAGGAGGTCGAGCCGCGCCGCCAGTTCATTGAAGACAACGCGCTGAACGTGCGCAATCTGGATATCTAGAGGCACTAGCTCCATGCCTGACGAAAACGAGCCAAACGAACCCGGCACACCGGACGAGTCGCGGGAATTCCCGTCTTCGGCCACGCCGCTTTATGCCGCCAACGAAAAGATCGCCAAGATCAATGTCGCCGAGGAAATCAAGAACTCGTTTCTGGATTACTCGATGTCGGTAATCATTTCGCGCGCGCTGCCGGATGTGCGCGATGGGCTCAAACCGTCTCAACGGCGGATTCTTTTCGCGATGAATGAGCTTGGCGTGATGCCCAATCGCAAGCACATCAAATGCGCCAAGATTGTGGGCGAAACCATGGGCAATTACCACCCGCACGGCGACCAGGCGATCTATCCAACTTTAGTTCACATGGCCCAGCCCTGGGCCATGCGCGAGCGCCTGGTCGATGGCCAGGGAAACTTCGGTTCCGTCGAAGCCGATCCTCCGGCCTCCATGCGATACACCGAAGCGCGTTTGGCGCCGCTGGGCGCCGTGCTCATGGAGGACATGGACAAGGAGACGGTGGACTTTGTCCCCAATTACGACGAGACCAAGACCGAGCCGACGGTGTTTCCCGCGGCATTTCCGAATCTGCTGGTCAACGGCGGGACCGGCATTGCCGTGGGTATGGCCACGAACATGCCCCCGCACAATCTGGGTGAAATCATTGACGGCATCTGCGCGCAAATTGATAACCCGAATATCACGGTCAAAGAGCTGATGGGCCACGTCAAAGGACCCGATTTCCCCACCGGTTGCAGGGTGTGCGGATTGGAGGGGGTCAAAGAGTACTTCACCACTGGTCATGGCAGCATGAAGGTGCGCGGGAAGGTCGGCCTGGAGCAACTCAAGGGCGGGCGCGAGCAGATTATCATCACCGAAATCCCCTATAACGTCAATCGCGCGTTGCTGGTGGAGCGCATCGGTGAGTTGGTCAACGAGAAAATCCTCACCGACATCACGGGCGCGCGGGACGAGTCGGATGAAAACACGCGCGTGGTAATCGAAATAAAGCGCGACGCGATCCCAAAAGTCGTCATCAACAATCTCTACAAACACACGGCGCTGGAGACCAGCTTTACGGTCAACGCGCTGGCCATCGATCATGGCCGGCCCAAGACGCTGGGTTTGAAGGAGCTCATCAACTGTTACCTCGAGCATCGCCGGGAAGTGGTCATTCGACGGACGAAATTCGAAGCCAAAAAGGCCCAGGAAAGAGCGGAGGCTTTGGAAGGCTATCTCATTGCGCTGGCAAACCTGGATGAGTTCATCCGCATCATTCGAAACTCGGCCAGCCGCGAGGAGGCCAAAATAAAGCTGCTCGCATTCGACTTTACCCGGGCGCAGGTTGAGAAACTGGGCATCTTCATCCGAGACGAAGCGCGGCTGACCAGTGGCCGCTATTCCTTGAGCGAAGCGCAGGCAACCGCGATTTTGGAATTGCGCCTTTACCAATTGACCGGCCTGGAGATCGACAAGGTGCAGGCCGAATATAGCGACCTGTTGAAGCAAATCAAAGACCTGTTGGATATCCTGGCCAAAGAAGTCCGGGTGTTGGCCATCATCAAACAGGAGCTCTTCGCCATCAAAGAGAAGTACGTGACGCCGCGTTTGACGGAACTGGCGCCGGCTGAAGGCGAAATCGCCATCGAAGACCTGATTGCTAACGAAGGGGTGATTATCACCTTGACGCACAACGGGCTGATCAAGCGCACCAACGTCAGTTCGTATCGGGCGCAGCGGCGGGGCGGCAAAGGGGTCATTGGCATGGTCACCCGCGAAGGGGCCACTGAGGATGACCAGGACTTCATCGAACATCTGTTCACCGCCAGCACGCACGATTATCTGATGTTCTTTACCAACACAGGCCGCGCTTATGTCGAGCGTGTGCATGAAATCCCTGATATGGGCCGCGCCGCCAAGGGCCGCAGCATTGCCAACCTCCTGGAGTTGAAGCCCGGTGAAACGATTGCCGCCCTGATTCGCGTCGAGGCCAAAACCGGCCCAAACAAGGAGGACACGACCTGGCAGCAACCAGGGTTCCTGTTCTTCGCGACGCAGCAGGGCACAGTGAAGAAGACTCCGCTGGAGGACTTTGCCAACGTTCGCAAAGGCGGGATTATCGGCATCGGCATCGAGCCTGGGGACACGTTGATTGACGTGCACCTGACTTCAGGCCTGGACCAGGTAGTGCTGATCACTCGCGACGGAATGAGCATCCGCTTCTCCGAGGAAGATGTTCGCCCGATGGGCCGGCCAGCGGCGGGGGTCCGTGGCATCAACCTGGAAAAGGCTGATGCGCTGGTCGCGCTGGCGGTAGTGGTGCAGGACGCAACTTTGCTGGTCGCGGGCGAACACGGGATCGGCAAGCGGACGCCCTTCGACCAAGTCTTGCCCGATGGAAGGATCGAACCAGTCTATCCTCTGCAAGCACGCGGCGGCAAAGGCGTCATCACGATGAAAGCGAACGAGAAAACCGGCGCGGTGGTCGGCGCGCTGACCGTGCGGGAAGCCGATGAAATCATGCTGATCACCTCCGGCGGCCAGATGGTCCGCACTTTTGTCAAGGATATCCGTGAAGCAGGCCGCAATACGCAGGGCGTCAAGTTGATTAACCTTGATGCGGGTGACAAGCTCCAAGCTATTGCCCGGGTGATCAGCGAGCAGCAGGCAGACGCCGCCGCTGAACAGCCGTAAAGGTCTCCAACCTCTAAGCTTCACCCACTAAAAGAAGTAAGAGACTCCTAGCAGCGGCCCGTGGGCATTGATGCCAAGATTGTGGTGGCCGAGGTTGGCGTTGGAAAGGTGCTGGTAGCGGTATTCGAGGTTCACCGACCAGCGTTGCGTGATGAAGTAGCGCAGGCCCACACCGACATCGAGGTTGAAATTGAAGGGCTCGCCAACGATCTCGCGATCGATGTCCGTAAAGGCTATACCAGCCCCTCCCTGAAGGTAAGGAGCCAATCCCAAAGGCTGTCGGGGCACGAAATTATACCGCAACCAAAGTGTCGCGCCGGCCACATAACTGCCTGACCCTTCGAACACGGCGCTCCCGAAGCCGTCTCCGGCCAGTTCCCAGTTGCCGCGCAACCAACCTGCCTCTTTCACGTCGCCGAGCATGTAGCCCAGTTGGAGTTCAGTAATCGTGCAGTTTATTGTCGGCCGGTGGCGCGTCGCGACGAAGGGCGAAAAGAGCACCCCACTGCCAAACCCCGCCTCATAGCGACCGGCCACGAACAGATCTGAGGTTGAAGAGGCACCTGTGGAACCATTCTCCGCAGCGCCGATTTCAGGCGCCCTCACCCCGGCCTTCTCCCATCCGATGGGAGAGGGAGTTGAGCCATTCTCCGCAGCGCCGATTTCAGGCACCCTCACCCCGGCCCTCTCCCATCGGATGGAAGAGGGAGTTGAACCATCGTCTGCAGCCCCGATTTCAGGCACGCCGCTGTGAAGACTTAGCAACAAAATGGCCCAACCAGTTCTTGCGAGATTCCTCTTTCCACCGCTCATGATCTGATGGCCGCGGCCACAGCCGAGGCCCCTGGTCGATGCGCGACATTCGCCGCATACTCCGCGCCATTGAGCGCCCCTGTGCAACTGCTTCCGTTCCCGGCCGTACAGGCCAAGCAGTGGAAACCGGTTTGAATGGGGCGTCGCTCGAGCCACTCCGGTGTCAGGTCCCAGAGGTGCAGCCCTGGTTTATCAGCCCGAGTCATCCGCAAGCCGAGCATCTGGTTAAAATCGCAATCGTACAGCTCGCCGCGATAATCGACACTCAAAGTCCTCCGGCACATCAAGCCGGACACGGTGGCGGGATTGAAGCTGCCGGCCAGCAACTCCATGTATTCGTCCCACTTGCCTTGGCGGCGCAAATCCTCGGCGAACCGCGCGATGGGCTGGTTGGTAATGGTATAGAGTTGGTTGAAGACGATGCCGAATTTTTCTTTCAACACTTCCTTGTATTCGGCTTCCAATTCTGCTTGCGGCGCAGGCAGCGTCGGTCCGAGCGGATTATACACCAGATGCAGCGGCAGGCGCGTGCCGTAGCCGACGGCGTTTAGTTTTTGCAATGCGGCAATGCTCTTTTCAAAAACACCATTGCCGCGCTGTTGGTTGACCGTCTGGCGCGAATAGCAGGGCAATGAAGCCACGACCTCCACTTCACGCTGCGCCAAGTACTCAGGAAGATAACCGAATTCCGGCTCCTCAATGATGGTCAGGTTGTTCCGGTCGATCACGCGAGAGCCGGCTTCGCGCGAGACGTCCACTAGAAAGCGGAAGAACTCACTGAGTTCAGGCGCGCCCCCAGTCAGGTCCACCACCAGGGGCCTATGTTCCCCGATCCACTGGCCGACACGCCGCGCTGTGGTTTCGTCCATCATCTCGCTGCGCCAGGGGCCGGCATCCACGTGACAATGGCGGCAGGCCTGGTTGCACTTGCGCCCAAGGTTCAGTTGCAACGTTTCCAACGTCGCTCGCCGCAAATTGAGTCCGTGTTTGGCCAATTTTTGCTCGAACTGATTCATCCTGGTTGATTGGACAATAACTCAGCGGCTTTTCCAACTCCAAGGGAATTTGTTATCCTCAATTCCAATGCGAACAGAAAAGTTGATCGTGTTCGTCAGAGCGCCGTGGCCAGGCACAGTCAAGACCCGGCTTGCCCAAACGATGGGGGCCGAAGCGGCGTGTGCGGCCTACCGTCGCCTGGCGGAGAAACTTTTCAGCCGGCTTTCTACCCTGGAGCACGTGGAACTGCGCTTTACTCCGGACGATGGCCGAGCCGAAATCAAACAGTGGCAACGCGACACCTGGGAACTCCAACCGCAAGGTGAAGGCGACCTGGGCCAACGCCTGCGAGCGGCTTTTGCGCAGGCATTCACCAACGGCGCGCGTCGGGTGGTCATCATTGGCTCGGACTGTCCGGCGGTCAGCGTTCAGGACATTCAGAACGCCTGGGCGGCACTGCAAACCGATGATCTGGTTCTCGGCCCTGCGCGGGACGGGGGCTACTGGCTCATCGGCTTGCGTCAGCCACAAGCGGGGTTGTTTGAAAGTATTGCCTGGGGCACCGAAGCCGTCTCGTCGCAAACCTTGCGGGCCGCCCAGGCGGCCGGACTGAAAGTCAGGCTACTGCGTGAATTGTACGACGTGGATACCGAACCCGACTGGCAGGAGTTTCTTGCAACCCACTGACAGGGTGGAAGGAGGGAGACGGAAGAACAACCTCTTTTCAGGACTTGGCAGCTCTTCCGCCACCAGGTGGACAGGGGATCAACTCCACGGATGCGGCGACTCTTGCTGGTGCAGGATTTCGTCCAACACGCTGGTGACACGGTCAGCCCGTTCGGTGTAGGATTCCAGCGAATCGGGGATGGAACGCAGAAGGTTTTGCGGAACTTCCGTCAAGTAGTCCATCCCAGCACGATGGGCGACCGCACGGAGATAAACGTATTTCTCTGCCGTCCGTCCGGTCAGACCGCTGGCGTGATCCAGCAACCCAAACAGCGCCCCTTCGCGGTCTCCCCGCTCGCTGACCCAATTTTCAATCCACCCCCGAATCTCCACCGGCATGCTGGTCTCGGGCCAGGTGGCGAAGATAATGAGGTTTGCTACAGCCGCCTTCTGCTTCGCCTCGTGGGCCGGACGCGCTTCCTGAAGGTCGGCGAATGACAACCAACTCACTTCAAACTCGTCGGTGGTCCAAAATCGTTCGACCAGATGATCGCAGAACTTAACTGCCAGTTCGCGTGTCATGGTGTCCTCATAAACCACCACCACCGACCAAGCGGCCTTGGTTTCAACCACCCTCTCGATTCTCTCAGCCATGGCTCTTCTCAAGAACTTCCTCTCGCTCCCACCCTGCTCGCACTTCCGAAAAAAAACGTGTTGCCGACAATGGCTAATCTCGGCCTGATTCTGGAAAAAGCAAGTAAAAAATTAGACATTCGGTATCCGGTCAGTGACGGCGGACGGAGCGCGGACTTTCCAGTCCGCAGGAAGCTGCTCTCGCACAACCGGGCTGCGAATTGCGTGCAGGTCCGCGTTCGAACGATGCTGCGGACTGGAAACTCCGCGCTCCGCGATTTGCGCCCGCGTTCACTGACCGGATACGACATTCGACATTCGTGGCGCGAAGCTTGGGGTTTGCAATTGTGTCCTGTGCCGTTAAGTTGCCGGTGTGAGCAACGAGTTTTCAATCGCGGCACATTGGCCGGGCGAATTTGAGGAGGCCGGCCTCCAGAAATGGGCGGAGGACTTGCGCCGCCAGTTGACCGCGGCGCGCGTTTCTCTGGGACTGGTGTTCATGGCCCCCAGGTTTTTCCCGCGCGCAAAGGCGGTTTTGGAAATCCTCCGCGTTCACGCCCAGATTCCGCTGCTGGCCGGATGCTCCAGCCAAGGCCTGATCGTTGGCGAGAAGGAGCTGGAGAAGAACGCTGGCTTGACGCTGGCTCTTTACACACTGCCTGACGCAGACTTGAGGGCCTTCCATTTTACCCAGGAGCAGGTCGAGGAAGCCAACGGCCCAGGCTATTGGCCGCTGGAAACGGACATCGAGCCCGGCCAAACCAATGGCTGGCTGGCCTTCATCGATCCCTTTCATCTCGACAGCGAGAGCTGGCTCAAGAGCTGGAATGAAGCCTATGCGCCGCTGCCGGTGCTGGGCGGTTTGGCCAGCGGCGATTTCACCGACCAACTCACCCAGATCTATTTAAATGGCGAGGTGTTTGATGAGGGCGGCGTGGCCATTTCGGTCGGGGGCGGCATCAGACTGGCGGCAGTGACCGCCCAAGGCTGCACGCCCATCGGGGACACCTGGACACTCACCAAGGTGGAACAGAACATTATTCACGAGATCGGCAACCGCCCGGCCTATGAAGTGCTGGCCGAAACGTTCAACAAACTCCCGCCGGAAGAACAAAAAAAGGCCCGCGGCAATTTGTTTATCGGCCTGGTTACCAACGAGTATCTGGACGAATTCCATCGCGGCGATTTTTTGATTCGTAATCTGCTGGGGGCCGACGCACGCTCCGGCAGCATCGCCGTGGGCGCCCTGCCGAGGTTGGGCCAGACCATCCAGTTCCAGAAACGTTCGGCGGCGGCCGCCACGGAGGACATGAATGAACTGCTCACCCGCACCAGGAATCAACTGGCGGGCATGACGATTTACGGCGGTTGCCTGTGCTGCAACGGGCGTGGAAAGAATATCTTTGGCCGGCCCAACCACGACGCTCAGATGGTCCAGCAACGGCTTGGGCCCATCGGTTTGGCCGGCTTTTTTTGCAATGGCGAGATCGGCCCCGTCGGCGAAAGAAATTTTTTGCATGGCTATACCGCCTCTCTGGCGCTGTTTGTGAACAAGTGATTCGGGATCCAACACTTTCGGCATCGGTTCGGCCTTCGCATTGGAAAAAATGGGAGCATTGGTCCAATGTGGAAACTCTAAGCGAGGATCGGGCGATAAAGGGCCGCGCGCTTCTGCCAAATAGCGCCGAGAGTAGCTAAGCTCTTAAGCTCTCCTCCACCGCTTTCGCGCACCGCCCGCAAATCGTCGGATGTGCGGGGTGCGAGCCGACGTCGGTCTCCCAATGCCAGCAGCGCTCGCATTTTTGGCCAGGGGCGTGAGAAACGCTCACTCGCAACCCGTCCACTGAGTCGTTTGCAAAGCCGGCGTCCAGGTCGGATACGTTCAACAACTCAGCCAAGGCCGGACGGAGTTCCAAATCCATTGAATTGAGCCTTTCATCCCGGCCTGTAAACCTCACTGCAGCTTCCAGCGCCTTACCGATCTGCTTTGCCTGCCGGGCCTTCTCCAGTTGCGGCAACGCCAGTTCCCTCAATCCAAACAAAAGTCGCCACGCGGTTTCTTCTTTCGCCGAGCGCTGGAACGGTTGGTGTTTCCATTCGCTGCCATGGACTGAGCCTACCTGGTTTCCCCGCACACCTTCCCAGGCCTCGTCCGCCGTAAACACGAGAATCGGCGCCAACATCTGACAAAGCCTGGCGACCATCCGGTGCAGCGCGGTTTGCGTGGAGCGGCGGCGATGCGAGTTGGCCGGATCGGTGTACAGCCGGTCCTTAATGGCGTCGTGATAAATCGCAGACAGCTCGACCGCGACGAATTGGCTGACTCTCTGATAAACGACGTGGAACTCGTAGCGGTCATAAGCCTGAATGACTTCGCGTTCCAGTTTGGAAAATTCGCCCAGAATCCAGCGGTCCAGTCCCGTCAGTCGGTCGTCCGCCAGCGCGTGTTTGGCAGGATCGAAATCGTAGAGGTTCGAGAGCTGGTATCGAAGGGCATTGCGGATGACACGGTAGGTCTCGGCTACTTTGTTGATCCTTTCTTCGCTCACGGGCATGTCATTGCGGAAATCCTGCGAGGTGACCCAGAGCCGTATGATGTCCGCGCCCCATCTCTGAACGTAAGCCTCCGCGGTCTGTGGCTTTTCGTAGCCAGCTTGGGTTTGCTTGCTCTTGGAAATTTTTTCCCGATCGGCATCCACCATGAACCCGTGCGTGACCACAGCCTTAAAGGGGGCAATGCCATTTCCCGCAAGTGACAGGAGCAACGAGGACTGAAACCAGCCGCGATGCTGGTCGCTGCCTTCGAGATACATGTCGGCTTGCCACTCGGCAGTTGAGGCTTGAGAGTCCAGCGTTGAGTGTTTCAACTCTGGACGGCGCATCAAGACCGCGCGCGAGGAGGAACCCGAATCAATCCAGACATCCAGGGTATCGTTCGATTTCGTGGCGGCCTCCGCGCCTTTCCAGTTGGGAGGCTTAAGCTCCATCCACAGCTCCCCCGCGGATTTCTCAAACCAAACATTGGAGCCCTGCTTCTCGATCAGGTCGGCCGCTTTGCGAACGATTCGGGCATCAAGAATCGGATTGCCTTGCCCGTCATAGAACGCCGGGATTGGCACGCCCCAGGTCCGCTGACGCGAAATGCACCAGTCAGGCCGGCCTTTGACGGCGGCTTCCATGCGGCTGGCGCCCCAGTCGGGAATCCATTGCACCCGGCCCATCGCGGCGAGGGCCAGATCGCGGAAGGTCAGAGCATCCGATTCTTTGTCCTCAATGAGTGGGTGAATGAGCGAGCGGGCGAGTGGGGCTTTCTCACCTGCACGATCTCTCACTTTCTGAGTCGTCTTTTCTTCGGATGACCGAACGACGTAGTCAATTTTGATGAACCATTGATCCATCGCCCGGAAGATAACCGGCGTCTTGCTGCGCCAGCAGTGCGGGTAGCTGTGATGATAGTTTTCCTGATGCAGCAGCGCCTTGCGGAGGCGCAGCTCGTGCAGCACCGCCTCGTTGGCGTCGCTCTTACCATGCTTTTCGAGAATGGATTTGGACAGCATCCCGGCAGGCATCTGCTGCTCGATCGGCAAGTCGCTGGTATGGGTGAACCGCCCATCGTCATCCACCGGCGAGTAAATAGGCAACCCGTGCGCCATCCCCAAGTTATAGTCTTCCAAACCATGTCCGGGAGCGATGTGGACGAAGCCAGTGCCGGTGACGTTTTCCACGAAGGCGTCCCCAGCGAAAAGTTTGCCCATCCGATTGCAGAACGGATGTTGATATTCAATTTGACTCAAGTGCCCACTATCGAGGCTGCGGATAATCTCATAGCCATGCCAGCCGCATTTTTCGGCGA
>WNGL01002640.1_pt1 | contig 21601 bp, 13 predicted proteins | sample 5400591 | NCBI WGS metagenome assembly WNGL01 (sample SAMN13153377, study PRJNA577476) | soil metagenome | isolation source: 80 cm soil or saprolite under Garry oak tree replicate 1 | place: USA:California | collected 2016-06-15 | reverse complement strand
ATTCATGCTAAGCCTGAGGCCCTGTCAGCCCGGCGTTCCTCCTCAGCCTAGCCTGGGCAGTTGGAGCCTCCATTGCCTCCATTGGGCGCCCCCGCACATGCGCGCATGTGCGCGGCTACGCGGCCAGCAACTCTGCCTGCTGCGCCGCCGCATGTCGCCCAAAGTGCGGTGAACTCTTGAGCATCCTTCTGAATTTGCTACGCCGCTCAGCCGTTTCCTGGGCCGAATACAACCGTTTCGCCAGCGCGAGAAAGCCGCTCTGCAGTTGCTCAATGCTCATGTTTTTTGGAATGAGGTTGATGTCGAAGAGCGTGCACAGTTCCCAGGCTTTGTCGCGGATGATACGCCCTTCGCGCTTGAGCCGCTGGTAAAGGGGCGTGCCGGGGAAGGCGGTCAGGAAGGTAATTTGCACTTCGTAAAGGCCCGATTCCCGCACGAAATGGAAGACGTCCTCGAACACCTCCGGCGTGTCACCGTCCAGGCCAAGGATGAAGCAACCGTTGACCGTGATGCCGTAGGACTGGATTTTCGCGATTGCCGCGTGGTAGTCATGCTGCTGGCGGGCTTTCCAATTGGATCTCAACTCGATCCCGTCGAGACTGGCGCGCCGCGGGCTTTCCAGGCCGATAAGCACCTGCTGGCAGCCTGAGTCGCGCATCAAACCGAGCAGTTCCTCGTCCTCAGCCACCCGAACGTCGGCTTCGGTGAACCAGCGCAGGTGTTCTTTGGCCAATTCCCGGAGCAGCCGTTTGTAGTGCTCCCGGTGAACGAAGCTGTTGTCGTCGGCGAATTCGATGAACGGGCGCGGCCAGAATTTCTTGATCTCCCGGATTTCGGCAATGACCTTTTCGATCGGTTTGAGCTTGTAACTCGGCGTCAGCAAGATGGAGCTGGCGCAAAACTCGCACTTGTGGGGGCAGCCCCGGCTGGTCTGGACGGTGATTCGGTTGTACTTTTCGGGATCGAGCAAATCAAAACGCGGCATCGGCGCCTGGCCCAAATCGTACTGGCCGCGAGGCGACTGAATGTAAAACGGCTGGAGTCCGCCGTTTTCAAAATCGTTCAGCACCTCGGGCCAGGTCGGTTCCCCCTCGCCAACGACCACACTGGCGCAGTGGGCCTTGGCTTCCTCCGGCAGCGAACTGACGGTGATACCGCCCATCACAACCGGAATTCCTTTGGCGCGATAAATATCGGCGATCTCATAGGCCTCTTTGAGTTGGGCAGTGAACGTGCCTATGGCGACCAGATCGAAGTGATCGGGCAACTCGCTGCCATTTCGCAGGTCGGCAATCTCGTGATACTCGACGGCGAATTTTTTGGGGGTCAACCCGGCCAGAGTCAGCAGGCCCAGACTGGGCAGCGACGCGATAATTTTGTTGCGTTCGACAAAACCCGGCAGGGTCAGCCCCAGTTTGGTGAGTTCTGCGTTGTGGGCGCGCACGCCGCTCATGGCGATGAATCCGATTCTTTTCATGGTTGCTGACGGGTGATGGGTGATGGGTGAGAGGTGAAACGTGAGGCGTGATCGGTCACAGAGATGACCGTCAGGATTGCACCTAACAGCAAACTGAGTACCGGCACGCCAAAGAGCAGGTGGGTTCGTGGGAAATGGGCCATGAACAGGCAGCAGAGGGGCATAGAGACGGCGCCGGCAAGGAAGGCCCACGAAGCGATCGCCATGGCCGGGTTCCCAGGCGCAAACTGCTGCGCGGTGAAATAAAACATGAAGTTGACCACCGCGAGGCCGAAGAAGGAAATGTGCCCGAGGCGATAGAGGCGGCGCTTGAGGCTGCTGTAGCCGCCCAACCAGCCTTCGCGATGGAAGAACAGCCCGAACACCAGCCCGGAAATAAAGCCGAGCAGGATGCCGCTCCAAGCGGCAAGGAGATTAAGCTGCGAGGTTTGCATTTCAGTAGATCAGTCTAGGCAAGAGGCTAATGATGAGTTGAATCGGCCTGTCCATAGCTGGCACAAGCGGTTAGGCGGGTTCTTTGGAGATATTTGTTGGCCAGAGCCGGTGTCGCGTTCATGCCTAAGCCCAATAGCGCATCTGGCCCTGGTGGTGTTAATTGATAAAACTTCGAGGTCTATTGAGCCAAACGATGATGAGCAAAAGAGAGCGGAGCGCGGTATTCAGGTGCTGACGCCGCTTCAACGCCCGGTTTCTACGCGGGCTGACTATGTTTGGAGGGCCCGCTGACTTGAGCAGCGCCAGGTGGCTGGACGCGCGCGCACGCGTTGGCGGTCAGGCGGCGTGGTCAGGTTGGCCGGTCGGAGAAGGCTCTTTGGAAAACGTTTTCGTTGCCACAAACTGGCAGAGTGATCGGCTTGAAGAGCAACAAAACATGCCTTGCCAGCCTCTGAATTGATATGGGAAAATCCGCTCGATGCCGGAGTTGCTGATCCAAATTGAGGCCCGGCCTTCGCCGGGCCGTAGCTGCTTCGCACCAGCGCGGCACCGCAGGCTACGGCCCGGCGTAGGCCGGATTCCAACCTGCGGATGAACATTCACCATCTGGAACTTTTCTATTACGTCGCCCGGCATGGGGGCATCACCGAAGCGGTGCGCAATATACCCTATGGCATTCAGCAACCGGCAATCAGCGGGCAGGTGGCCCAGTTGGAAGAGTATCTGGGCGCGACCCTGTTCCAGCGCCGGCCGTTCGCCCTGACGCCTGCCGGCGAAAAACTGTACCGTTTCGTTCAACCCTTTTTCAGCAACCTCGACACGGTGGCCAGCGAATTGCAAGGCGGCAAAATCCGCCAAATCCGCATCGGGGCGTCCACCATCGTGTTGCGCGATCACTTGCCGGAGCTGTTTCAAAACGTGCGCAAGAGATTTCCGAATTTGAAGATTACGTTGCGCGAGGGTTACCAGGCCGAGTTGGAGAGCTTATTGGAAAGGGAAGAGCTGGATTTGGCCGTGACCTTGATCGAGAAAAAGTCTGCACCCGGCATTCACTCGGTGGCCCTTCTGGAACTGCCTCTGGCCTTGCTGGTCGAGAAAAGCAACGGGATTCATTCTGCGAGCCAGCTTTGGGAGCGCGACAAGATTAGCGAACCGCTTATCTGCATGCCCAGCGCGGAAGCCATCTGCAAAAGCTTCCAGCAAGGTTTGAGCCGGCTGGGGGTGGATTGGTTTCCCAGCATGGAAGTCAGTTCGATTGATTTGGTGGAGGCCTATGTCGCCGGCGGTTTCGGCATCGGCCTTTCGGTGATGGTGCCCAGAGGGAAAATCCCGCCGAACGTGGTAATGCTGCCTCTGCCGGAATTCCGGCCAGTGATTATGGGGGCCTTGTGGCGGGGCAAGACCTCGGCGCTGCTCCAAACCTTCCTGGACCAAATGCAGTTGCGCGCCAAACGCCTCGCGTAAGGGGTGAAAGTGAAAATCGAAAATCTCGACCTGGCAATTTTCCAGGCACGGCTGCCTCGTTTTGAGACAGGTCACAAAAAGCTTCAGAATCAGAGCCAAGTTTTCAGGTTATCAAGTTGTCAGCTCTAAAGCAGCGCGTCCATCGTCATTGGCAGGGCCGAGCCTGATGACTTGATGGCCTGACAACTGAGCTGGAGGCTTGGGTTTTCCAATGTGGCCCACGGGTTGCTTCCCGGCCAGAGGGCGCATTTGAGATTTTCCGGCGCCGCCGCGGCCGACACCGTTGAAACGGTTGAAAGGTTTGACGGGCGTTCCGGCACAAACATCGGTGGTCATAGACCGCCGCTGCAACGAGTCGAAACGGTTGACAGTCGCTCCGTCCTGAGGTAACACCCCGCTGAAGGACGGCCTTATTTGGAGAAGGTGGGAGCAATTGAGACGCGCACCGTCGAGATGTTACTTGCATTGAACCTTGGAACTGGCTAAGAAACCGAGCATGGCGCTGCCATTTTTCAACGGCACCTCAAAGAAACGGGACCAAATGCTGGCCGTGGATCTAGGCGGACGCACCACCAAAGCCGTGCACCTGCAACGCAAGGGCGAGGGCTTCGTCCTTTGCCGCTACGCGCTGCTGGACGCGCCGATTTACGAGAAAAACCTCTCCCCGGATTTGTTGGGCGAGCATTTGAAGAGCATTGCGCAGTCCCTGGAAGCCAAGACCAAGTCGATCACGCTGGCCATCGGGGTCAATGACTCGGTGGTGCGCCACGCGGAGCTGCCGCAGATGCCGGTCAGTGACATGCGCCAGATCCTCAAGAACAACACCAAGAATTATCTCCAACAGGACTTGCCCGGCCACATTTTTGACTGTTTCATCATTCCTCCCCGGGCCACACAAAGGGGGGCGGAAAAGCCCAAAATCGGCGTGGGGGGGCCAAAGTTAAAAGTGATTGTGGCGGGCGCCAGGAAACAGCTAGTGGAGGACATGCAGGCGGCGATTCGCACCACCGGGCTGCTGGCCGATCATATCGTTCCTGGACTGGTTGGACCGGTCAATGCGTTTGAGTTGGCGATGCCCGAGGTTTTTTCGAAGGAAACGGTGGCGCTGGTGGATGTCGGATTCAAGAACACCAGCATTTGCCTGTTGCTGGAGGGGGACCTGCTTTTGAGCCGGGTGGTGGGCATAGGCGGGGACAAGCTGACGAACGGCTTGGCCGAGGCGCTGGGCATCAGTTACGCCGAAGCTGAAGGCATCAAGGTGGGCATGCCCACTGAGGTGCAATCCCACCTGGAATCGCTGCTGCTGCCGCTGGGCCGGGAGCTGAGGGCCTCGATTGACTTTTTTGAGCATCAGCAGGACCGGACGGTCAGCCACGTATTTGTCAGCGGCGGGTGCGCGCGCTCCGAATTCATCGTGCAAATCCTGCAAACGGAGTTGCTGGTGGAGTGCAAACCCTGGAACCCGCTAAACTTTCTGGAGTTGGCGCTGCCGCCGCAACAGGCGAGCGAAATTGAGCAGGTTGCGGGGCAACTGGCTGTGGCTGTGGGCGCAGCCTTGGCTGCCTTTTGACTTATGCCTATTCGCATCAATTTGCTGGCCGAATCCCAGGCGCTGGAGGAGATGCGCCGGCGGGACCCGGTCAAGCGCGCCATTTGGGTGGGAGTTCTATTGGCTTCGCTGTTGTTGGCTTACAGCATCTCACTCCAATTCAAGGCGATTATCGCCAAAAGCGAGCTGGGCCGGTTGGATGCGCAAATCGCCTCCTATACCAATGAAAACCAGCGCGTACAAGTAAACCAAAAAAGGCTTGCCGACGTGAACCAAAAGCTGGGCGCGCTGTGGCAACTTTCGACCAACCGGTTTCTCAATGGCACGGTGCTCAACGCCCTGCAACAGACCATGGTGGACGATGTCCACCTGGTGCGGTTCAGAGCTGATGAAGGCTATGTCCTGGTGCCGGAAACGCCCAAGAGAACCAACGAGGACCGGGTCATCCCCGGCAAGCCTGCCACCGTCACCGAACGCATCACTCTGACGCTCGAAGCCCGAGACACCTCCGCTACCCCCGGCGACCAGGCCATTAAGTTTAAGGGGGCGTTCGCCAATAGCCCTTATTTTCAGAAGGTGCTGGGCAAGACCAACGAAGTCCGACTGAAAGACATTGGCACCCCTTCACCCAGCCCGGACGGCAGGTTTTTCATGCCGTTCGCCCTGGAATGTCGTTTTCCGGACAAGACGCGATGAACAAACTTTCGAAAGAAAAACGCGACCAGCTCATTCTGGTAACGCTGGTGACCCTAGCTGTGCTGGTCGGACTTTGGTTCGGGCTGATCAGTTTCCAGAAACAACACCTCAAGGGCCTCGCGGACCGATACGACGCCGGCCAGCGAAAGCTCACGCAGATGCAACTGGCAATCAAAAACGCCGGCCAGGTGGAAATCGCCCTCGGCGAGGCAGGCAAGAGGCTGCGCGACCAGGAAGATGAGATGGCGTCGGGCGATCTGAATTCCTGGATGTACAACACCGTTCGCCGATTCAAGTTGCCTTACCGGGTCGAGATCGCACAGTATAGCAGTGTTGACGCGCCAAAGGAAATGAACATGCTGCCCAAGTTCCCTTACCGGCAGGCCAGCATCGCCATTGGCGGCACAGGCTATTTCCACGATGTCGGCAAGTTTGTTGCCGACCTTGAGAACCAGTTTCCGCACCTGCGGGTGCTGAACGTGGAACTGGAGCCTAATCCAGGCGCCGGTGGAACAGCAACCGAGCCAGAGCGAGAGAAACTCTCCTTTAGAATGGAGATCGTAGCTTTGGTTAAGCCCGGGGGAGCCTGATTTCGATTGAACTTATGAAAACTGGCGCTCGTTTCGCTTGCTCTTGGGGCCCGCTGCTGGCTGGGCTGCTGCTCTGGACCGCCGCAGCACCGGCGGCGTCGCAGAATAAGCCGGCCTCAGCGACCAACCGTATAGCGGCGGTGGCCGCGCCAGAAATCCCCAAGTCTGTTTTCACGCTGCCAAACAAGCCGGAGGAAGGGAAGGACCCGTTTTTTCCGAAGTCAATGCGCCCCTATGCGCACGCGCCGACCACCACCAACGCCCCCGTTCAAGCCGTGAGCCTTGTGCTCAACGGCATCACCGGTCCGCCCCGGCGCACCGCCATGATAAACGGGCGCACTCTCGAAGCGGGCGAGGACGCTGAAGTCAAAGATCACAACGGCTCCAAGACCCGCATTAAATGCCTGGAAATCAAGGACGACTCCGCCATCATTGAAATCATCTCGACCGGCGAGCGCAAGGAATTGCGCTTGCGCTCGTTCTGATTTGCAGTATTGACAAGAGGCTGGCGTGGAGCCGGCGGGTATGTCTTAATGATGGACAGGCGGGGCTTGCGTGTGGTTAGCCGTATGGTTAGCTTGTGGCAGTCCTGGCACGCCAACGGCACATGTTCCAACAGTTGGCACCGCGACTGCTAAAGATAAGGCTGGATTGTGCCACAACACTCCGCCATTGTCCGCTCAAAGCCTGAAACTAACTAAACAAATGAAACCTAGACCCATTGTTCTTATCATCGTTGGGCTCGTCGTGTGCAGTTTGGCCGGCCTGGCCCAAACCAACCCTCCCGCCGGCGCAGTGCCGGCTACCGGCGCCGGCGCGACAACGACAACCAACGCCGAACCTCCGGCGGCAGTGGTGCCTGCCGCCGAGGCTGCACCCGCGGCTGCCGGCCTGGCCACGACCAATGTCGCGGCCCAGCCTGGGGCCGTGATCCCCATCATCATCATGGACGACGTGAAGCTAACCGATGCCGTCCGCAACCTGGCGCGCATGGCGGGTGTGAACTACATGCTCGACCCCAAGATTGGTTTCGGCCAGATTGGCCCGGACGGCAGGCCGGTGGCCGAACCATCCGTCTCGATTCGCTGGGAAAACGTCACCGCCGAGCAGGCGCTAAATGCGCTACTGGGCAACTACGACCTTCAGATAGTAGAAGATCCCAAGAGCAAAATCGCGCGAGTCACCAAGAAAGACCCGTCCGCCCCGGAGCCCCTCGTCTCGCAGATCATTCAACTGAAATATGCCAGCCCAACCAACATCATAAGTGCGGTCACCAATACCTTTACGGACAGACGCAGCAAAGCCGTTGCCGACGTCCGGACCAGTCAGTTGGTGGTGCTGGCGACTGAGAAGGAGATGGCCGGGGTGGATCAACTGGTCGAGCGCCTGGACAAACAAACCCGGCAGGTGCTCATCGAAGCGCGTTTGTTCGAAACGTCAATGAACCCGCAGACCTCCAAAGGGATTGATTGGCGCAACACACTCGAGGCCCAGCACCTCAGCTATGGCAACGGCGTGATGTCCGGCCAGAGCACCACCACGATACCCGGAGCCCCGACAACCACGACATTGCCCGGCGGGCGCACGGTCACTAGCCGGCCCAGTTCGAGTACCAGCACCATTCTGGACTCGGTGCTTGGCAACGGCGGCTTTTCCCTCAACACGGCCAGCGGTTTGACACCCAATGTCGGTTTTCTTAACGCGGACGGCCTCAAAGCCGTGCTCTCCTTCATCAATGAGGACGTGCAAGCCAAAGTGATCTCCGCTCCGCGCACTGTGACGCTGGACAATGAATCGGCCCATATCCAGGTGACCCGCGCCACACCGATCATCAACGTCACCGCAGGCACCGCCAACACTACCGGCGGTTCGCAAATCAACTACACCAACCTGGGGGTAATCCTGGATGTGACGCCGCGCATCTCAGCCAATAATTTCGTCAATTTGAAAGTGGTGCCGGAAGTTTCCCGCTTCGTTGATACCAAGTCCAAAGTGGTCAACGGCGCCACTTTTGAAGCCGATGAGTACGACATTCGGAAGGTTGAGACGCGGGTGCTGATCCCCAGCGGCAACACGCTGGTGATGGGCGGTTTGATGCAGGACAATGTGAACAACCAGATTACCAAAGTTCCAGTGCTGGGGGACATTCCGATCCTGGGGTGGGCTTTCAAAAGCGATGCCAGGCAGCGTCAGAAATCCAATCTCCTGATTTTCCTCACACCAACGATCGTTGAAGACGAGGACTACCAGCCGACTCAGAGTGACTTCCTCAAGACGCCGATGGTTGACTCGGTGCAGGAGCCGGAATGGTCGGCCTGGGACAGCGCCAAGCCACTGGACTGGAGCAAACCGCTGGTCAAGTAGAGTTTGCGCTGAGCGCCAGCCAACGGCCTTCCACCTAACTGTACTATGTCTATGAAAACCATGATTCGCAAGCGCCCAGGGCGGGCTTTGGAGGAATTCTCCCCTCGCCTGGCGGCGTCCGGAACGATCGCGCTGTTAGCGTTGCTGCTGGGCGCCGCCAATCTGACGGCCCTGCCGGTAGTCAGCACGATAAGCGGCGGCCCTTCTTACGGCTACGCCGATGGCGATACTCTCCAAGTCGCCCTTTTCCACACGCCCCTCGGTCTGGCGCTGGACAGTTCGGGAAGCTTTCTGTTTGTTGCCGATCGCGATAACAATGCCATCCGGAAACTCGACCTTAGCCTCAACCAGACCATCACGTTCACAACCGATGGGATCAACCAGCCGGTTGGGGTGGCGCTCGACGGCGCCGGAAACCTTTATGTCCTTAACCGCGGGAACGGCAACAATGGGACGGTGCTGAAGTTCGATGCCTTCAGCGATCCTCTGGGCGCCATCGCGACAAATCTGAGCAACGCCAATGGCATCGCGCTGGATGGCAGCGCCAATGTCTATGTGACGGCCAGCGGCAATACTGTCGTTCGGATTTCTCCGGCCGGCGTGATAACCACGCTGGCCACCATAGCCGGCGCCAACGTGTTCCTGCAGGGCATCACCGTGCAAGCCGATGGGTCCCTCGCCGTTTGCGACTCGGGCCGCAACAGCATTCTGACGATCAACGCTGCCACCGGCACTTATGCCACCCTGACCGGTACCAACGTCGCAGGAGACCATTTTGGGCCCGCGGCCTTCGCGCACTTTAATCAGCCCTACGGCATAGCCGCCGCTGGCGGAGGAATGTTGGCGGTCACCGATTACGGCAACCACCGGGTCAAAGTCGTGGATTCATCGGGCACGGTGTGCAGTCTCTACGGTGTTTGTTCTACCGATTGGGTAGTTGCTCCAAGCGACCCATCCGTCTTTCCGGGCTGGCATGACGGAAGCGGCTGCCCGTGCGAGATCACATGCCAAATTTGCGATAACTACGCGGAATCACGGTTGCCGTCAGGCGTGGTCGTCGCTCCCGATGGGAGTGTCTATACCGCCGAAGACTATTACCATATCATCCGCCATACGACCGGCACCGGCCTCTTGGGCCCGGGTAGCACCGGGGTCGGCAGCACGAACGTGCCTGCTACGCCGACGATCGGTCCCATATCGGGCTATTATCCCATGGGACAGTTAATCACCGTGTCCAGTCCCAATCCGCTGGTTTATTACACCACTGACGGCAGTGAGCCGACGACCAATAGCATCCCGGTCGTCATGAATGCGAACGTTGGCACGATCCACTGGTTTAACTCGACCAACGATCTGACGGGTTTGCGCGTCAAGGCCTTTGTCGGCACTAACGGCAGCGCCACCGTCAGCGGCCAGCCGGTCAACGCCAACAACATCGGCACTCCGTCGGGCCCCACCGTTTCCGGCAATATATTTGGGGGCGTCGGTTCGACAATCGTCGTGCCGGTCGTCGTGAACTTGCGGACCAACGACCAAATCAAGTCCTATCAATTCCGGGTCGAGATCACGCCCAATGGCGCTGCGCGGCCGATTGCGAGCGGATTCGACGCTCTGGACATCAGTACGAATGATTTTGTCCTTCTGGCAACGGCAGCGCGCCCTGGCGCAACAGGAAGTATTAATGTGGTTTCCTATAACATCGGCAGCACGGCGGGCCTGCAAATCTCCGCCATCGGCAATGGCGCCAACGTCTCCTTCCAGCGTTTTGCCGTGGTTGCGTTGCTGAAAGTGCCCATACCAACTAACGCCAACTTTGGCGACACCTATTCCCTGGCTGTGAACAACCCCAGCGCCACCTCTGACGGTTTGAACGCTGCGGTCAGCCTCACGCCTATGGCTGCTGCGACCATCCAGGTGACTAATATAGCCTACACTGTCGGGGATTCAGCTTCGCTTTTCGGTGGCTGGTACAACGCCGGCAGCTTTGGCAATGGCAATCTCGACAACTCCGACGTGAACAATGCCTTCTACGCCGCCATTGGTTTGCGGGTGCCCTACGCGTTCTCTGATGTGTTCGATACTATGGATGTCTATCCGCTGGATGAACCTGGTTTTGTGGGTGGTGACGGCCAGATCCGGTTCCTCGACTGGCAGGTCATCCTGCAGCGGTCGTTGCGGCTGGACACGACCAATTGGGCGCGCGCCTGGTCGGCTGGCGGCAATCTGACCAATTTCACGACCAGCCTGCAGGCCTTGCGGAGAAGTTATCCGCCCAAGCCGCCAACCCTGTCGCCCTGGTATCGCCAAGTTCTCCTCGGGGCCATATCCGTTGGCAACGCCCTGCCCGGCAGCGCGGTAAAGATGCCGGTTTATGTGAAGCTGGCGGACGGTTCGACCCTCTCCGGCCTCCAATTCCGCGCGGTCATTGCGCCACAGGGCAGCGCCCCTGCGCTGGCCCAGGCGCCGCAGTTCATCCCGGCTGCAGGCGTGCCTACGCCATCGTTGCAACAAAGTTTCCAGCCGGACGCAACGGGCTATGGCTGGCCGCTGGGCAGCTTCAACTTCCTGTCGCGCAGCAGTAACTTCCTGGGTTGGGTCAGCTTCACCCTCCCTGCCGGCGCGGTTTCAGGCCAGGCCTACACCCTTTCCTTCACCAACGCCGACGGGGCTCCCGACCTGAACACTCAGTACGACTTTGAAACCCGCAGTGCCGACACCGCAGTCAACGCCGCTGTGGCGCCGACCACCATCTGCTCCGACGAGTGGAAACTTTATTTCTTCGGCAGCTTGAGCGACCCGCGGGCCGCCGACCTGGCCGATCCCGACGGCGACGGCGTCGCCAACTGGATGGAGTTCCTCGCGGGCACCGTCCCGACCAATTCAACTTCCAAACTCAGGTTCACTGGGGCCGGGAAACAGCTCGTTAACGGCCAGCCCCAAATGGTGGTACGCTGGCTGACGGCCCAGGGTCGCGCTTACGAAGTGCAATGGGCCAGCCAAGCTGGAGGCGCGTGGAACGCTTTGGCGACAGTGTCGGGAGACGGCACGGTCACCAATTATACGGACACGAATGTGACGGCCGCGGCGCGCTACTACCGGTTGCGGCTGCTGCCCTAGACCGAGCGACTCAGTTCAACCACCAATGCACACGAATTAACACGCATGAAAACGAAAACAATATTGGGCGCTTTGGCAATCATCAGTCTGCTGGCCTTTGGCGTCAACGCGCAGGTGACAGTGACCACGGTCGCCACGGCCACCAACGGGCTGAACGAACCTTACAATGTGGTCGTGGACGCCGGCAACAACGTGTATCTTTCCGACAGCGCCAACAACCGAATCGTCAGGATAGACGCCTCCACCCAGGAGGCGACGACGCTGGCAGGAATTCCTTCAGACGCCCCGGGCAGCAACGACGGCCCGCCCTATCTGGCCCACTTCAATAATCCGCAGGGGCTGCTGGTCGCCAGCATAGGCGGCACTAATGGGCTTGTGGTCGCCGATTCCGGGAACAATTTGATCCGTTTCGTCCGTTTCAGTGATGGCACGGTGAGCACGCTGGCCGGCGCCGATGGAACCTTTCACTTCCCACTGGGCCTGGATCAGGACGGCAATGGCAACGTTTATATTGCCGACTGGGGCAACAATGTGATTAGGGTCCTCAATCTGAATGATCCAGCCTTTGTTGTGAGCAGCATGGCTGTCAGCGGCACGACTTTCAATCGCCCGACCGCAGTCGCTTTTGCCGGTACCAACCGGCTTTGGGTGGCCGACACCGGCAATCAAATGGTCAAACAGATTACTCTGACGGACCAGGCAACAGGCAGTCTGACAACTTTTCTAGGGGCCTACCGCACTACGGGCACTGCCGATTCCTCATTCGGGCCGAGCGCCCGGTTCAACAGCCCAAGCGGGTTGCTGTGGGTCACCGGCGTCGGCTTGCTCATCAGCGACACCTTGAACAATTCCGTCCGCCTGGCGACAAATTATGCTGCGTTCGGTCCGACGAATTACGCGGTGGTGACGTTTGCCGGCACGCCAGGACAGGCCGGCTTTGTGGACGGCAGCCCCTCCACCGCCAAGTTCAATTCACCCTACGGATTGGCCGAGGACCTCGTCAATAATGGGTTTTTGGTGGCTGATTTGAAAAACAACGCGATCCGCCGCATCCAGATTGGCCCGGCTTTGCCGCCGGTGCCGGCGCCCAGGATTGGATGGGTGTTGTTTGTGAAGGACCAATTCGGCGACTACGTGTCACAGCTCCAAGTCGGCCAGTCGTTTGCGTTCAACAATGACGTAATTATCGAGATTCTGGGTACTGACGGTACCGAAACACATTTTACCATTGGACCGACGCCGTCCAATCCGCTGAATGACACGGTTGAGAATCCCAGCTCCACGGTTGGCACCTCGCCAGCGGTTTATCGCGATGGGGCGCATCCCATAAACGTGCCGCCATCGATTATCTCGGCGCAACCGGATGTGACCATGAAAGCAATCGGTTTTGAAGCGGGGCGCCGCAACAGCCCGATCACGTCGGCACGATTCCAGTTCCGAACCGCCAGTCCTAACATTGTGGGGGACAATGCGGCATTTTTCACCGTTAGCGACGAAACGGTTGGCGCACTGATGTGGTACACCACCGACGGCAGCGATCCCACCAATAGCGGGCCGAGCATCGGGCCGATCGCCAGCCCCACCGCGCTTTCCCTCAACGCGAGCAGCAATCTCACGTTCAAAATCCGCGCCTTCCGCAACAATTACCAAAACAGCGATGTCGTCACCAAAGTTTTCTCGCCGACCAATTTCGTGCCCGATCGCATCACCTTTGGCTTCGCAGGCGGTGAAGCCTCCAGCGATTTCCAGGCATCCCCCGGCCAGTCGTTCTACGCTCCAGTCACTCTTTCAGTAATCCAGGGCGCATCAATGTACAGTCTGCAGTTTAATGTGACGGTCACGAATTCCCCGGACTCCCCCACAACGACGAATAACGTCGAACCTGGGGCCGTGACTTTCACCTCCACGCTAATGAAACAAGTGCCTCCTGGAGCTGGAGACCACCTCCCGCCGGCTTCATCGCAATGGTATGACACAATTCCGCCTGAAATGTTTGGTGGATTGGTTGTCGTCAGCAACTTTTTTGGCGGTACCAACTACATCCTCACTACCAACACGAGCTTTCAAAGTCTGCTATTCACCAATTCATCCATCAACCTGCTCGGTGTGGGCTGGCTTGAACGTTTTGGGTTCGCTGACCTCTATAACACCCGCGTCCAGGATTTGATAAGCTTCTCCATCGCTCACGACACACTGTTCACTAAGGGCGATGGGAGGGTCGTCCTCGGCGCCTACACGTTCAAAGTGCCGACCAATGCCAACATCGGAGACAAGTATCGCATCCGGCTTGGCCGTCCGTCCGCCACGTCTGATGGGGTTGGCGCCCCTGGCTCAGATATTTTCATTGACACCCCGACTAACGCAACCGTGGATGTTACTGTCAACCCAAGGTCGTACATCGCCGGCGACGTCTATCCATTCCGCTGGTACAATGCCGGTGATTTCGGCAAAGGCTGCCTCGCCAACGCAGACGTGATGCAGGTCTTCCAAACGGCCATTTACGGAATGGACCCGCCACCGCCCTTGAGTGACTTCAACGCGGCCTTGGATTCTTGCTGCGGAGGAGGAGTTACCAACGGCAGCACGGTTTACCAGCAAGGCGGCACGGTCACATCCAACAATTTCGCGATCTTCGACGGCAACGACACGAGCATTAATAACTTCCCATTTGGGGACGGGCAACTGGACGTGACTGACGTTTACGTCACCTATCGCCGTTCCCTGGATCCAACATTGACCTGGTGGCGGCGTTTCTGGACAACAACCGGTCTGGCGGCTCAAACCACTCCGAACGTTTCTTGTCAAAGCAACACCGCAAGCATCACCGACCAACCGTTGGCTGGCCGCGCCAAAAAGGGGCCGAGCCCGATTTCTGCACCAGCCGTGACTTTCGTCGCAGGTGACACGGTGGCGGCTGCGGGACAGACCGTGGCGACTCCGGTTACTGCCCAAATCCACGGCAGCTATCCGATTCGCGTGCTCGGATTGAGCGTGACGGTGCAGCCTCTGGACGGCTCGCCTGCCTTGACGCAGCCAATCCAATTCCTGCCAGTGGGTGGTTTGGGTCAGCCAACTCTGAATGCGTACAAGAGCCCGGCCAACTACGTCGGCGCCTGGTTGAACAGCGGCGTTTCCGGCGTTTCCGGCACGGGCGTGGTCGGCGTTCTGCAGATCACGCTTCCAACTAACGCGCCAGCCAGCGCGGCCTACGCGGTGCATTTCGACCACGCCTCGGCTTCGCCCAACGGCCTGGCCTCGTTTCCCAAACATACGCAGACCGGCTTGATCACGCTCTCGGATCGCTCGGGCTCAACGTATAACGACGGCATTCCGGATTCGTGGCGGCTGCGTTACTTTGGCACCGTGTACAACCTGCTGTCGCAAGCCAATGCCGATGCGGACGGCGACGGGGCCAACAACTGGCAGGAATACATCGCCGGCACCGATCCGACCGACGCCAAGTCCAACTTGCGGGTCTCAACCGACCAGGCGGCAGCCCAACAACGGCAGGACTGCGTCATTCGCTGGCCCAGCGTTGCCGGCAAGCAGTACGTCCTCGAGCGCTCCGCCAGCCTCTTTGCGCCGAGCTGGATTTCGGTTTCCACCAACAGTGGCAGCGGGAGCGACATGGAATTTCACGACGTCGCAGGCGGCAACGTGCGGTTCTATCGGTTGCGCGTGGCCTATTGACCCAAAGCGGATTGGTTGAGGGGTGGACGATGGGAGTACTGCGCTGGTAGCGGTTTGCTTACCTGCTGCGCGGTGAGGATGATTGCCCTCATAGTCGCACCTGGACGGTTGATACGGTTGGCTGGCTCCATCACTCCACTACTGGATCACTCCATCTCCGCAATCCGCTTTAAGTAATCGAATGAATAAATCCCCGTCGCGTGGCCGTCGGCCCAGACAGGCTGGATGCCGTAGGAGCCGACGCTGGTGATGGCGCGCAGATGAAAAGCTTGCGGCGCCAAAGGCCGGGGCGGGTCTTTATAGACGTTGCCCAGGATGTCCTTTTCGCCCCGGCAACCGGCGCAGGGACAATGGCGTCGCAGCTTCTCCAGCACCACGAAACTCTCGCTGCCATCGGCCCACTTGATGGCCAATTCTTCGCCGATCTGTTGGATGTCCACCGGTCGCATGGCGCAAGTTAGTGCAACCTGTCAACCCGTCAACCACGCAAGCGTGCGCTTAAAAGTGCCGGGCGCTCCCGCCGAGACCAGTTGCGAAAGCGGGAGGAAGCTCCACGCACTCTCCATACGCTGACGCGACGTTCGAGCGCTCCCGAACCGCGCGAAGCGTATGGAGAGTGCGTCCAGCTTGCTGGCGCTTTTCCGCCGAACGCACGCAAGTGACCGACAGTTCTAATCGTACCCCCACGCAAGCGTGCGCGAGAGGGCAGAGAGGCATGATGTTTCGCGCTGAAGCCGCAAGCACTCTTGAAGGAGGTTAAGAAGTATCTGGGCAAGGGGTTGTGAGACGCGTGATGTTTCGCGCCAAAGAGAGCGTCGCAACCAAATCGGCCCCGCCCTGTAGGGACGAAATTGGTTCTTCGCTGTTTTGGGTGGAATAACTTTTCTGCCTTCGGACCCGCCGTCCAGGTCAAACCCCGGTAGTGGTGGCATGTCTATAGAACCGCGACGCGCCCCTCTTGCTTTTGTTTTTCAGCGGCGCGGCGGGGCCAGAGATTGCATGTCCGCAGGCCAAATGGGTATCGGCGTCCCGGTTCCATCCAACCCCGCAAGTGCCGCGCCGCTGAAAAACAAAAAGGGATCATTGAGGGCCCGATTGACTATAAAAACATGCCACCCCTCCGGGGTTTGGGACCCGGCAATCTGCCCAACCACTTTCCATTCCACTCAAAACAGCGAAGAACCAAGAACCCGGTCGAGCTGGGCGGCATGGACTTCCAAGCCGGCCTCGGTCCAGATCACATAATCGGCGTTGGCAAGCTTCTCTTGGATAGGCCATTGCGCGCGAATGCGCTGGTCGAGTTGTTCGGGGGACCAGCCTCGGGCGAGGAGCCGCCGGCGCTGGGTGACGGCGGAGCAGGCGACGCAGATCGTCGCGTCGAATTCGGCCTGAGCGTTGGTTTCGAACAGCAACGGGATGACCACGACCGCGAGCGGGGGTGCCTGGGCGCGCCAGGCTTCAACCTGTCGCTGCCAGAGGGCGTGGATGGGAGGATGCAGGATGTCTTCGAGTTGGTGGCGGGCGGGCGGATCAGCGAAAATTCGGCGAGCCAATTCGTCGCGGCGCAAGCGGCCATCCGGGCCGATGATGTCCGGGCCAAACACAGCGCGGACCTCGGCCAGAGCGGGCTGGCCCGGCTCGACGACCTCGCGGGCCAGCTCATCGGTGTCCACCAGAGGCACACCGCGAGAGCAGAGCAGTTGAGCGCAGGTGGACTTGCCCATGCCGACGCCGCCGGTTAAGCCGAGGACTTTCATCTGAGTATATGACTCACAGAAGGAAACAAAGGGAACGAAGAATTGCCAGGCCAACCTGCGCCGCCCCGCTCTCCGGATCGGCCCATTCAAGGTCCGAGGCTGCCCTTGCTCGTTGCAAGCGTTGTTTATTGACACACCCCAAGTCACCGAAACCATTCTGGGTGATGGGCGGCGCTGCGCGCTGCTCCGCACTGGACCTCAAGGCACCAGGGCGCGGTAGAATTGGCTTGAATAGGGGCTGGCAGGCAAAGGAATGCGGAGGAAGCCATTGGCGGCGATGTTGGTAGAAGCGTTTTGCCAGTTGACGAGGTTTGTGGATGACTGGAGGATGTATTGCTGGTTGGTCTGGCCAAGCAAACTGATATAGAGGGCGCCGTCGCTCTGGCGCAACATTTGCAGGAAGGCAGGTGTGGAGCTGTCCTTGGCGACCGCAAGCGGCAAGATGACGTTATCAATGAATGCAGCGTCCAGTCCTGCACTGATGGAGGGGTCCTTGGTGTATCGCCATTCCAAAGTATGCGTCCCGCCGGGCAACGGGAGCGAAAAGCTCGTCCAATCAATTTCTCCAGACCACCGTTGCTGGAGAACTCCATCGACATAGAAATTGAGGAAGTCCCAGTCCGGCTCCGAACTGACTTTGAAAAAGAAGGAAGCCGTGCCACCGAAGAAATTCGTCGTGAGGATCAAGGAACTGGTCTTACTGTTGCCGATGGCTCCCGAGCGGGCGGAGAAGTTCCCGGCCAGCACCGTGTTGGTCTGGACGAACCACGGAAGAGCGCCCGAGGAGATCCACCCGAGTCGCCGGAGATTTCCGGTCTCAAAGTCGTCCGTGAAACTGACGGGGTGGAAATGGGCGGTCAAGCTGACGTTGGAATTGACGACGAGCGACAATGGATTGGCTGTCGCGAGGAAGCTGCCGGCCCAACTGTCGAATTCAAAGAATGGATCGGGCGCGGCGGTCAGAACCACGGTCGAGTTACTGACAACATCGCCGGAGGATGGAGTCACCTGACCGCCCCCTGCACTGCTGAGGGAGAGACTGAAGATGTTCGCCGGCGTGAAGCTGTACCCGATATAAGCGTCGCCGGAGGCGCCATCGAAGCCGTCCACGGCGACATAATAAGTCTGATTGGCTCGGAGGGCATGGGTCAGCGCACTGAAACCGCCCAGCGCGCCCGGGTAGGCATCGTCGTTGCTGGCCAGCGTGGTGAGCTCACTGACTTTTTCGCCAGTGTAAAGACCGAGCAAGGTGTCAAAAGTCGAGTTGCTCGTGGTCAATGACAGGGACCCATCCGCAGAGGGCAGGAAGGACCACCACACGGACTTGCCGCCGGCGTTGCCGGCGTGGTAGGGCTCGTTATATTCCTTCGTCGCGTTGGTGGTGGTGGCGCTGACGGACCCGGAATCACCTGAAAGCGGAATCGCGTTGGCAAAGAGATCGTTGACCGGATTCACGAGCACGTAGGTCACCTCGATGGTGGCCGCCGCAGAAACGTTGCCCGCGAGATCCTCTGCGGTCACGCTGATGTGATTGAGTCCCCGGTCCAAACCAAACGTGCTCGACCAGTTGGTCGTGCCGGTGGCCGTGAGCGGTAGGTGGCCATTCGCACTGAGCAGGACCCGCGTGACCCCAGAGGCGTTCGGCTCCGGGTCATTGGCCGTGCCGGAAACAGTAACCAGGAAGTTGCTGGACCACTGGCCACTCAGTGGACTGGCAACGAACACCGTCGGCGAATTGGTGTCAAAGCTTCCTCCGGGCGCGACGAGCAGACGGAGCGAGCCGGTTTCATTGGTGTTCACACTGGCAACGGCGATGCGATAGGAGGCGCCGCCGGTGGCGTTAAAGTTGAGGTAGGCCTGCTTGCTGGCGCCGACATCGTTGGTGGCGATCACTTGCGTCAAATTGGTGACACTTGGGCCCTGATAAACCGCCAGAATGGTGTCCACGCGGCTACCGGTGGTGTCAATGAAAACGTTCGTGGTGCTCGCTGGCGACCAATTCCACCAAAGCGACGCCCCGGCAGAGGCCTCGCCGGCATGCTGGGGTTCCCCTGGTTCAATCGTCGCAAATCTGTTGTTCGACAGATACAACGCGCCGCCGGGCGGGACTTTGGTCGCGTTGGCAAAGTCGTCATTCGGTGGGATCGGCACCACATTGTACGCGACGACATTGGTGCTGTTGGTTTTGGCCGGAGCGGTGATGAGGAAACTCAAAGTTAGATCGTTGGTGGAGTTCGGCACCTGCAGGTTCGCCGAATAAATCGAATCATTGGCCGTTACGTCGGGCGCGACGCCATCATTCAAGAAAGTGAGGTTAGTGCCATTGACGGTTGCAATCACGGTGGCGTTGGTCACGGCCAGCGCATCGGTGACCTGCACGAATATTGTTTGCGCGCTGCCGGCCACCAGAGTCGAGCCGTTGGCCGGGGTGAAGGCTATCTCCAGGATTCCATCCGGCGTGGCGGACGGGGCGGCGATTTGTGCCCACCAAGTGCTCCAGGCGCCGGGCCGCTTGGTCTTGGCCCACTCATGGGTCACCCAGAAGCTGTCATCCACCGGATCGGCGGTGACGCTGCCGTAGTCGCCCCAGCGCCCGCCGACGTAATAACCCGGACTGGCTTTGACCAGCACGGGCTTGTCGAACGACTTTGCGAAGGATGTGTGGACCGCCGCGAAAATGGTCGGATACCTGGAGGCCGACGATTGGCAATAGACGATGCCGACATCGCCTCGGGAGTTGGCGCCAATGGAAGGCTGGTAGGTCCATTCGCCGGTCCCGCCATCAATGAAACCGGCCTCACCGAGCGACGGCGTGCCAGCGGGATAGTTGTGCAAATTGACCTTGTAGTAATAAACGCGTGACTTGCCAAAATCGCCGCCCGCCGTCGTGCAGAACCAGACGGCGTCATTATACCAGAAGGCATTCCCCTGCGTGCGTCCATCAAGTGTATCAATGGGGATGGAAGTGCCGGGTTGCGGCGCACCGGTGAAAGGCGGTTGTCCGCCGTTGTTCGGCACGGTAACCGAATTGGAACTCAGCGTCGGACTACCCAGCGGATTCTTAAGCGCCCAGATGCGAACGCTCGTCGAGAAATTGTCGGAAATGGGAGTCTCAGCCAAATAAAAGACGTCGCTGGGGCTATTACCGCCGGTGACCGTACAGGGCTGCAGGGTGAATCCACCGGCCGGCCCACCACTGGTGTAAACGAAGGCATAGTTGGTGGTGCCGTTGAGAAAGGCGGATTTATTGAACACCCCAATCTGAGCATCGCCGTTGTAGCCGGAGAAGGCGTACAAATTCACGCTGGTGTAAATCGCCTGCGAGTCGAAGCCCAACCCCGGGTAATCGCCCCAGAATTTCGTGTTCCCGACCGTCCGGGTGTTGCTGATGCGGTAAAAGAACCAGTCGCTCGCGGTGCTCGTAACGGGATGGGACGTTTTGGAAACCGCCAGGTTGAGAAAGGATTGCTGGGTGGCATCGTCCTGCTCAATGAGCAGGACGTAGAAACGTCCGCTCTGGCGATCATATAAAGCACGGGGATCAAAACTGAAGAATCGGTTGCCGACGCCGGCGAAAAAGTCATTCAGCGACGTCGGCCCCCAAATCGCACGTCCTTGTTTGTCCCAATATGCGAGACGGACGTTGACGACCTGAATAACGCCATTGGGGCCGGCCGCGCCGTGCGGGTCCGGCGGTTCGTAGAGAAAGTCACTCGACATGCCCTCCCAGGATTCGGTGATCGGGGCCAGCGGGCCGGGCGCATTTTGGGCCAGACCCGTCGGACAGACCGAACATGCGCCACCCACCACCAGCACAATGGCGCCGACTGACTGCCACTTGCACAAGCCGGCCACGGAAGCTTTTGATTTAAGATGCATACGGATCAGAAAATCTTTTCGTTGCCGTCGCGCTAATATCTGCATTGCCTCAGTGACAATGGGATGGCAGGGCACGTCTGTCCTCAGCGCGCCGCCGCACGACCCTGATCGCAGTCCGGCGCGCTGAGGACAGACGCGCCCTACCCGCCGTCAAAATATCCGCCCCTCCGCGTCGTCGGTTCATCGGTTCCCGGGCATTTCAGTCAGCAGTGATTCCCACCCGATAAAATTGCCGGAGAGATCCGGGTGGCACTGGAATTTGGACGGTAACGGGTGCGTTGGTGCTGGCGGAGTTGGTGTAGTACATCAAGGTCTGCCAGTCCTGCGGAATTAAATTGGTCGTGGCCTGGACTGAATAAACCTTGTGCGCAATGGCGTTCCACGACAACACGGCAGTGAGCGGAGGCTTGACCAGCGCCAATTTGGCGACCAAGGGGTTGTCAAACGGGAAGGGATCCCGGCCGTTGGGAATTCCATTACCATTGGAATCAATGATCAAACTGTTCCGCAGCGCGCGATTGACCAGAATGCTAACGCCGTTGCTGACGACGGCCACCGAACTGTTGGGCCCGGCAAAATCCCT
>WNGL01016806.1_pt1 | contig 21608 bp, 14 predicted proteins | sample 5400591 | NCBI WGS metagenome assembly WNGL01 (sample SAMN13153377, study PRJNA577476) | soil metagenome | isolation source: 80 cm soil or saprolite under Garry oak tree replicate 1 | place: USA:California | collected 2016-06-15 | reverse complement strand
CGGCGATCCGAGCGTCGGACTGCCTAGATAGAAGCCGTTGTTGGCGCCCGTCGTGTCCCAGGCCGTCGTGCCTGATGTCTCGCCCAGGCGCCAGTGGGCCACGAGGCTGGCCCGATTTGCCACGAGTCCGTTGTAGGACGTGGTGGCGGCGCTCGCCAAGACCGCGGGCGACTGCCCGGCCGCGTTCGAGGCGACAAGTTTGTAATAGAAGACTCCCTGGGCGAGGCCGCTGTCGCTGTATCTGCTGGTGCCCGGTGGCAGGTTGATCGTGACGGCGGATCCGAAGCCAGGGTCGGTGCTTCGGTAGAGCAGGTAGCTGGACGTGGTGTCGCTATCGGTCCAGGACAGGCTCACCGCCGAAGCCGACGGAACCGCGGCGAAGTTTGTCGGCGCGGCAGGCGGCAGCACCACGGGAACGGGCGCGGTCCCATTGAGGGCGGCCGCATAGCCATTGCGCACGTCCACGCTGGACAGCGCTCGCGTATAGAGGGCGACGTCCTGCGCCCTCCCGCTCAAGAAGTAGGCGCCGTTGTTCTGCGCGGCGATGTAGCCGTTCACGTTGGCCGTCGCGGTGGCCGGCAGGTCACTCCGTTGGGCGATCTGCACCCCGTTGCGATAGAGCGTGAGCAGGTTGCCCTGCCGGGTGAGGGCCCAGTAAACCCAGGTATTGATGTTGGAGCTGGGGCTGGTCGGCTGCAGGGTGTACTCGGTGCCGTTCAAGGTCAGCCCCGCATAAGCGGCTGTTGGAAAGCTCCCAGTCCCGGGGCGGGGCATCAAGCGGGCCGTCCCGCTGCCGCCGTACAGAGTGTTGTTGTTCACCGACGCGTTGTTTAAGAAGGTCCAACCTTCGATCGAGAAGTCCGTGGCCGACGGAACCGATGGCACGCTGGCCCGCTGGGTGCTTCCGTTGAAGGTCACCGAGGTGCTGGGGTCGTTGGCGATCGCCCCGGGCGACCCCAGCGTCGGGGCGTTGGCGTAGGTGCCGTTGTAGGTGCCGGTCGTATCGTAGGCGGTTGTTCCCGAGCTCTCGCCCAGGCGCCAGTGGGCCAGCAGGCCCGTCCGCGCGGCCACCAGCGCGGCATACGAGATGGTGGCGGCGCTGACGGACACGTAGGGCGATTTGCCAATCGCATTCACCGCAACCAGCCGGTAGTAGTAGACGCCTGCGCTCAACCCGGTGTCGCTGTAGCTGGTGGAACCGGGAGGAAGGCTGACGGACGTGAAGGCGGTAAACGCCGGATCGGAGCTGCGGTCCATCTGGTAGCTGGCGGTCCCGTCGTTGTTGGTCCAGGACAGGTTTACCGCCGATGCGGACGGGACGGCACTCAGGTTCGTCGGTGCCGCCGGCAGCGACGACGTGCCGGCCGAGAACTTGTTGAGAATGTTGGCGGTCATGATCCCGATGAACGGCTGCGCGTAGTTCGCGTGACCCTGTCCGCCGGTGGGGAAGCCGAAGTCGAAGAGCGCCCAACCCCACTCAATGGTGGCCCCGGAGAAGACCCAGGCGCCGCTCGCCGCCTGATAAATGGTTGAGTTCTGGTAGACGGTCGTGTTGTTGGTGTTCACGATCGGCGAGTTCGACAAGATCTGGTAGGTTCCGGCCGCCGCCGTCGGCGACGGGTACGTGCTGACGTAGCTGTCGATCTCGTACCCCACGACATTGGGGACGTTCTCGCCATTGAATGCGCCCGTATTGGCGTAGACCCAATTGGTCGGGTTCTGGACGACGTACGCCACCGGCGTGGCGCCGCTCGCGCCGAGCTGCTCGGCCGTCGAAGTCCCGCCGACGAGGAGTTGTTCGGGCATATTCACCTGGGGATCCCGGAAGTGCACGGTGACCGTGTTGTTCTGCACCGGATCCAGCGTCGCGCTCTTGTAACAGATCAAAATGCGGTCCGGCACATTGGACGCCGACCGGGCGTACCGCACCTGCCAGGAGACGTCATCCGCGCCCAGGAATGCGAGATTGACTCCGCTGTCCCTGGCCGACGCAGCCGCGTTGTACATCCCCATCGACCAGTACTCATCGTGGCCGGCCGAGATGAAGCCGTGGTGATTGAGCAGGCTGGCGCCGGACAGGTCGGTGTCGACGTCCGAGGAGTAGGTGACATCGTAGCCCTGCTGCTCGAGCCAGGCCACATCATTGATTTCATAGTCGAGGAAAGCGCCGTTGCTATCGAAGGCGATCGGCCGGTCGAAGGAAACCTGGACCGCGCGCTGCGTCCCCAGCGAGGTCAGCGTCGACGAGCTGTTGTAGTCGTACAGGCTCTTGCCCGTCAGAGGAATCGAGTTCGTCGAACCGGGCGGGACATCGTCGGGCCAGTTGTTGTACGCCGCGTAGGTGTTGAAGGCGACCTGATAAAGCAGTGGGGAATTGCGCGCGTCGTCGCGCACCGCGAAGAGGATGTAGTTCTGATAGCCGGCGGCGTTGATGAGCTTGACAAGGTAGACACCGCTGACCCAGGAGGTCGGGATGGTGAGCTGGTAGCTGGGTGCCCAGTTGCAGGCGAGGAGCCCGGTCGTGCTGTCCATGGGACAGCTGGGCTGCACCACCCCCGCCAGGTTTGGCGCCTCGAGCACGAGCCGGCCACCGAGGCCCTGGTAGTACCCGAAGCGATAGAAATCCATGGTGAACGACTGGCTGGGCTTGACGCTGACATAGAAGGTGATCTGCTGGCCGAGATTCACGCTCGTCGCAGAGGCGTAGCCGTCGATCTGCTGGTTGTAGCCGTCCGCCTCCTGTGCGAGCTTCCAGGCGGTCGTGCCCGGTTTCGAATTCTCCAGGGTCACGGGGTTGGGGGGGCCGGAGTATGGAGATGCCCCGGTGGCAGGAATCGGGAGTGCTGGCGCCGAGGTTCCATTGTTCGGTGCCGTCCCAAGGCCGAAATAGCGGTACAAGCCGGCCTCGAGGCTGTAGTGGGTGTACGCGTTGCCGTCGATTCCGCTGGCGGTGACGCCCGCCCCGACTTCCAGCGTGACGACGTGCTCCCAGGGCACGGTGGACGTGCGACTCTCGTCCCAGGTAATCAGCACGGTCACGTTCGATTGGGCCAGCAGGGATGGGACGACCGTGGACAGCCAGTTGTCTCCCATGTTGACCGGGCTGTTGCCCGAGTTCGGCCCGAAAAAGGCAGGACAGGACTGACCGGCGGGGACGGGCGTGTGCATGTCATTGCACTCGTTGGGGACGACATAGCTGAAGCTCGGAAGATTGGAGGCACTGAGGCTGCTGCTGGTAAGCGGCACGTCGTTTGTCGTACAGCTCGTGTTGCCCCGATAGGAATAGGCTGGATCGTGGTCCGCGGTGTAGAGCGCGTCCGTGCTCCCAGGCACCGTACCGGTGGTTCCCGCGGCACATGTCCCCGTCATCGATTCCATGAGCGCTTTCCAGGTCAGGCCGCCCGAGGCGTCGATCGCCTGGAAGACATTCGGGGAGGGAGGTGTGAGGGCCGAGGTCAGGCCGCTGGTCATTGCCAGGTAATTCGGATTGCTACCCGACGCCACGGCCGTGTATTGCGTGAACACGGTTCCTTGTGAAATGAGCTGGTTCAGATAGGGTGCCTGGCTGCTGCCAATGATGTCGTCGTATGACTGGTTCTCGAAGGGGATGACGACCAGCTTGGTGCTCGCGGCGATCGCGGATGTTGGCGGCGGTAGCACCGCCAGGTTCGTCGCCAGGAGTAGACCGCTCCCGATGAGGGCCACCAGCTTCCGGAAGCGCCGACGGTACGGATGACTCATTCGGCCATCCCAGCCTCCACATCCCTTGCCGAGCGTGTTGGGTAGCAAGAGTGATCGCGAGATCGGCGCTTGCTCGAACGTCGTCGCATCGTGCACCCCTTGGGGCGCTCCACGAACGCCCGGAACGGATTTGCTGATCACGTGGCCGCCGGCGAGGTGGTCGTCCTCGCCTTCAAAGTGATGGTTCGTCGCTGCCGTGAATTACAGCGTCCGGCTGCCATGGGGACAATGGGCACAACGACCACCTCTGACGCCGGAGTCCCAGACCCTGGCAGGCCGCTGGCCGTCAGCGTCACCCTTGGTCGCAACCATGTACACTCGGCGTCGTGCACCGGGCAGCCATGGCGCTCGTGCTGGCCGTGGTGTGCTCCACTTGCGGGCCAGCGCCAACCACGGGCCCAACCGGCATTCACAAGATTCGCCACGTGGTCGTCATCCTGCAGGAGAATCGCTCGTTCGACTCCTACTTCGGCACCTACCCCGGCGCCGACGGCCTGCTAATGGTCGGTGGACAGCCCGCCGTCTGCGTCCCGGATCCCGCGACCAACACGTGCGTCAAGCCTCACGCCGACCATGCCGATGCGAATCGAGGGGGGCCGCACGATCTGGTCAACGCGCGCGCCGATATCGACGCCGGCAAGATGGACGGTTTCCAAGCGCAGGCGGAAAAGGCGACCGCAGCGTGCAATCCTCCCGCTTCTGCCTGCACCAAGTCACCAGCCGCCGACGTCATGGGCTACCACACCGCAACCGACATCCCGAACTACTGGACCTACGCGAGGGACTTCGTCCTGCAGGACCACATGTTCGAACCCAATGCCTCATGGACGCTTCCGGCTCACCTGTACGAGGTCAGCCAGTGGTCCGCACGCTGCACCGCCCACCACCTGCCGTCGAGCTGTACGAACGCTCCGCAGAGCCCGGGTCTTCCCCCCGATTTCCCGGGGTCGGCCGGCGTCGACCCGATCTACGCCTGGACCGACATCACCTACTTGCTGCACAAACATGCTGTCAGCTGGGCCTACTACGTGGTCCAGGGGGCTGAGCCGGACTGCGAGAACGACGCCGCCATGACCTGCGCTCCGGTCCATCAGAGCTCGACCACGCCCGGGATCTTCAATCCCCTGCCGTACTTTGACACCGTCAAGGACGATGACCAGCTCGGGAATATTCAGCCGGTCGATCGCTTCTATGCCGCCTCCAAGGCGGGGCTGCTACCGGCCGTTTCCTGGGTCGAGCCGTCCGTCGAGGTCAGCGAACATCCGCCGTCCCCGGTCAGCTACGGACAGAGCTACGTCACCAGCCTCATCAATGCCGTGATGAGGAGCCCGGACTGGTCATCCACGGCGATCTTCCTTGCCTGGGATGACTGGGGTGGGTTCTACGACCACGTGGTGCCACCGAGCGTCGACGCCAACGGGTACGGCCTGCGCGTTCCCGGGATCGTCATCAGTCCCTATGCCCGGGCTGGGTTTATCGACCATCAGACCCTGTCCTTCGACGCCTACGACAAGTTCATCGAAGATGACTTTCTCAATGGTCAGCGGCTCGACCCACGCACCGACGGACGCCCTGACCCGCGAGTGGACGTTCGTGAGAACGCGAGCATCCTCGGCAATCTCGCCCTCGACTTCGACTTCAACCAGCCACCGCGTCATCCGGTCATTCTCGCGGTCCACCCAACCACGACGCTGACCGGGACGCCTGCTCCTGCCACCAGTCTGGATCCGGCAGTCGCCGCCGCCGAGGGTTAGATGGCGAAACCGCTTGCACGATGTGACGCTTTCGTTGCTGTGCACGCGTCGATCGGTTACAAAGGATCGGTGATACTCCATTGAATAGCGTGGTTAAGCGGTCGCTGAAGTGCCGCCCCGTGAACGGTAGCGGCTGCGGGAGGATGGGATGACCGGCGGACGAGATCCGCGTTCACGCCGGCGTTTCACCGCCGCACTCGTGCTGGCAGGCGGGCTGCTGTTGATCGGCTCGGCCGTCCTGCTCATCAATCCGTTTGCGATGAGGAAGACGACTGCCCAAACCGCGCTCTCCAACCAGAGTTGCGCGCCTGCAGGCTCATGTTCGACTGCGACCGCCGCGGCAAATGGCAGCACTGGTCCGAGTGGCAGCCGCAACGCGACGCCGACGCCGAGCCTGAGCCGCACCCCGACGGCCACGGCCACTCCCGGCCGAACCCCGACTCCGACACCCACGCCAATCCGCACGCCGGCCCCGCCGCCGCCAACCTCGACTTCCCCACCGCCGGCATCGGGTTATTTCGGGCTCAGGCCGGTCGGCAGCTGGTCCTCTCTTCCTTCCGACGCACAGTGCGCCGCCCAGGTCCACTATTCGACCTGGGAGCCACGCCCGCAGAATTCGCAACAGAACAACACCAGGCCCGCTCCGGGCGCCATGGCGGCCGCGTTTGCGGCGCGACCGCGCAACCAGGGCGGAAGCTACAACCCGCTCTGGGACAGCTGGCTGCTGCACCGGGTCGACGGCCAATTCACCGGGACCACCGACCAGATCTTCCAGTGGGCGGCCTGCAAATGGGGCTTGCCAGATAACCTGATTCGGGCCGACGCTGTCGAAGAATCCACATGGTTCCAGTACCTGCATTACCCGACTGACGCGTCCTATGGTGGCGGTGGCGGTGGTAGCTGCTACTGGCTCTACGGCTGTGGTGATGCCTTCTCCTCACCGACCACCGACTCGATCGTCTACTGCAACGGGATCGCGAGCCAAGGCCTGCTGTCGTCGGAGATCCACAACTATCAAAGAGACCCGGTGACGAGCGCGGGAGGATACCCGTGGACGCCGACCAGCGGAATGTGTCCAAAGACCTTCTCGATCCTGGGAATCATGAGCTGGGATAACCCCGCATGGCAGGCCCCCTATCCCGCCTATGCCGGCAACCAGAACGGCACCTTCCCCTACACCCGCGACTCGACGGCCGCGGCCGCCGACTACTGGGGCGCCTACATCCGCGGCTGCTACGAAGGCTGGGAGTCCTGGCTGACGTCCACCAAGGGCGATTTGTGGGGATGCGTTGGTTCGTGGTATTCCGGTGACTGGCACTCCAGCGCTGCCAACACCTACATTGCCCACGTCCAGAACAACGAGAACACCACCATCTGGCTCACGGCCTCATTTGACGACGCGAGGCAGAATTATAAGTGTGATCCCAAGTACGGATGTGCGAGCTGAGCAGTGCCTAAGACGCACTAACGACGATGATTCCGCGCTCGCGTAAGCGATCGGATATCAACAGCCGCCCATGGACGCTGCTGTTCGTGATCACGGTATTACTGGCGGCGTGCGGCGGCGGCGCGACCCCGAGCACAAGCGCCGGCAGCTTGCCGGGCCAGGGCAAACCGACCATCGTGCTCGGGGACAAGAACTCCGGCGAGGACGTGCTCCTTGGCGAACTCTATGCGCAGGCGTTTCGGGCTGAGGGCTTTGTCGTCGACCTCAAGCCCAACGCCGGCGGCAGTCAGCAAATCGACACGATGTTCCAGGCTGGGCAGATCAACGCCTACCCCGAGTACCTTGGTGAGGTTGCGGCCACCGATGCGGGCCACCCGCAGCCGTTCAGCTCCGCGGCGCAGACCGAGCAGATCGCAATGCAGTACGAACAGAGTCACGGCGCTACGGTCATGCTGCCGGTGACACCCTTCTCGAATAGCGACCAGCTGATTGCGCTGCGGAGCTTCGCGCAGCAGAAGAATCTGACCACGATTGCACAGCTCGACCGGCTGGGCCCGCTCAAGTTCGGAGCCTATCCAGCGGCGCAAACCCGCTATGCAGGCTACGTCGGACTCCAGCAAGCCTACGGGCTTACCAACCTGCAATTCGTCGCCGTGGCCGCCGGTCCGCCGACCTACGCCGCCCTCGACAGCCACGGGGTGCAGCTGGCTGACGGCTTCGCAACCGACCCGCAGCTGGCAAGTGGAGCCTATGCGGTCCTCGATGATCCGAAGAACATCTTCGGTTTCCAGCACGTCGCCCTCATCCTCAAAGCCTCGTTGCTCAACCAGCTGGGGCCGGCCTTCCAAAAAACCTATACGTCGCTGACCAACCTGCTCACGACCAGCGCGATGCAGACGATGAACGGAGCGGTTTCGATCGAGGGGCAGATTCCGGCGTCGGTTGCGCATTCATTTCTGCTGGCGAACCATCTGTTGAATTCGTAAGTCCCGGGACAGATGCCCAGTCGAGCGGCATCAGTCCTGACAGCCCAACCCGATCGACTATGGACGGGATGGGCGCACAGACCTGAGGATGGTCGGGCGGTGGCCGGGCATCCGGCTGGCCACAAACAACCCATGATTGTCGAGCAGCTGCGACCTCGAGCTCCTCCTCAACGGCGGCTTTTGGCCGCTGAGCGGCTTCATGAATCAGGCGGATTACGAGTCGGTCTGCCGCCAGATGCGGTTGCGCAGCGGCACGGTCTGGCCGATCCCGGTCGTCCTCGATGTCACCGAGGAGGCCGCCAGGCAGCTCGGCCCCGGCTCGCTCCTTGCCCTTCGCGACCCTGAAGGCGTCGTCCTCGCGGTTCTCCACGTCGAAGACCTCTACCGGCCCGACCGCGAGGAGGAAGCCAGGCTGGTCTTTAAGACCAGCAGCCGGGATCACCCGGGCGTCGCCTTTCTCCTGGATCGCACCAATCCCGTGTATGTCGGGGGAACGGTCGAGGGCGTGCACCTGCCTGCGCACGTTGACTTCCCGGAGTTGCGGCTGACGCCGAGCCAGGTGAGGGCCGCCTTCAAGACGCGCGGCTGGTCAACAGTCGTGGCGTTTCAAACCCGCAACCCGATGCATCGCGTCCACCAGGAGTTGACGGTGCGGGCAGCCGGTGCCGTGGGCGCCAAGATCCTGATCAATCCCGTCGTTGGCATGACCAAACCCGGTGATGTCGACCATTACACGCGGGTGCGCTGCTACAAGGCCCTGCTGCACCGGTATCCCGCCGATACCGCGATGCTCGCCTTGCTGCCGCTCGCGATGCGCATGGCGGGACCGCGGGAAGCGGTCTGGCACGCGATCATTCGGCGGAATTTCGGATGCACCCACCTGATCGTTGGTCGGGATCACGCCGGCCCGGGAAACGACCGCAACGGCCAGCCGTTCTATGGACCCTATGAGGCCCAGGACCTGTTGCGACGGTTCGAAGCCGAGATCGGCATCACCATGGTGCCGTTCCCGATGCTGGTCTACGTCAGGGAGCTGGACGCGTACCTCCCTGAGGATGCGGTTCCGCATGGCCTGACGGCCCTTTCGGTTTCGGGCACCGAGCTCCGCCGCCTCCTCGCATCAGGGGAGACACCTCCCGACTGGATCACCTTTCCTGAGGTCGCGAATGAGTTGCGGCGAACCTACCGTTCGCGCTCGCAGCAGGGCATCACGATCTTCTTGACCGGGCTCTCCGGAGCGGGGAAGTCGACCATCGTCCAGGTGCTGCTGGCCAAGCTCCTGGAACGGGGGGAGCGCAGGGTCACGGTGCTCGATGGCGACCTCGTGCGCAAAAAGCTGTCCAGCGAGCTCGGCTATTCGCGCGCGCACCGCGATCTGAACATCCAGAGGATCGGCTTTGTGGCGTCTGAGGTCACAAGGCACGGCGGGATTGCCATTTGCGCACCGATCGCCCCCTATGATGCGGCCCGCCGAGAGGTGCGCGCCATGATCGAGCCCTACGGGGGCTTTGTGCTCGTGCACGTGGCGACGGCGCTCGAGGTCTGCGAACAACGGGACCGCAAAGGGTTGTATGCCAGGGCGCGGGCGGGCATCGTCAAGGACTTCACCGGCATCTCCGATCCGTACGAGATCCCGACCGACGCCGAGCTCACGATCGACACCGCGGCCATTGAGCCGGACCCGGCGTCGGAACTGATCCTCCGCTACCTCGAGCGGGAAGGATTCCTGGAGCCAGTCGCTCTGGGCGGTGTCGGCCTTACGACGTGAAAGTCCCACCTCCTGGGACCACCAGCCCATTATCATCGCGCGCCACGGACCGTACAGTGGCTCTGCCAGCGGGCTGGCGGTTGTGGATCAGTTGATGAAATCGGTGGGACAGACCGGACTCCGCGTTGCCGTGGTCGGGTGCGGCTACTGGGGATCGAAGCACGTGCGCGTCATGCATGGAACCGAGGGCGTTGCCGAAGTCGCCCTGGTCGACGGCCTCAAAGACCGTCTGCAGAACCTGGGGCGCAGCTACAAGACGGCGTCGTCGTATACCGATTTGCGTTCCGCTCTGCCACACGTGGACGCTGTCGTGGTCGCCACCCCGCCCAGCACCCACGTGGGCATCGCGCTCCAGGCGATCGAGGCAGGCAAACACGTACTGGTGGAGAAGCCGCTCGCGCCGACCAGCAGCGGCGCACGGCGGCTCGTGGAGGCAGCCTCGGCGGCGGGTGTGATCCTCATGGTCGGCCATACCTTCGAGTACAACCCGGCGGTGCGGAAGCTCCGCGAGCTGATCCAAAGTCAGGAGCTCGGCGAGCTGTATTACATCGACAGCGCCCGGCTCAACCTTGGCCTCTATCAAACGGACGTGAACGTCATCCTCGATCTCGCGCCCCACGACGTCTCCATCATCAACAACGTGCTGGGCCGCAAGCCGGTCGCGGTCCAGGCATGGGCGGCGCGTCACGCTCACCGTCGTTTCGAGGACGTCGCGTATTTGCGCTTGTTTTACGACGACTTTTTCGATGACCGCGGCATGTCGGCGAACATCCACGTGAGCTGGCTCGATCCCTGCAAGGTGCGCCGGGTCACCGCGGTCGGCAGTAAGAAGATGGCCGTCTACGACGACCTCAATGCCGAGGAGCGGATCCGCATTCTCGACAAGGGTGTCAACGTGCCGCAGGACGGCGGCAACCTCACCCAGCCACCGATGTCCTACCGCTACGGCGATATCGTCGTCCCCTTCATCGCCTCCGACGAGCCGCTGGCGGTGCAGGACCGGCACTTTATCGAGTGTATTGAAAGTGGTGCGCAACCCCTGACCGATGGCGCGAACGGGCTCGCGGTGGTGGAAACGCTGGAAGCCGCGGAACGGTCGCGGCGATTGGGCCGCCCGGTGTTGCTCGAAGAGGTCGGCTCCCATAGCGACCTTGCCCCTTCGATCGGCTCGGGCAACGGTCACCGGGTCGCATCGCCGCCTGCCACCGTGCTGGCGGAGGTCGGATGAACCCCGTCGTCCCCTTCAGCGACCTGGCCGCGATGACGCGGGAGATCCGCGAGGCCGTCGACCAGGGATGGGAGCGGCTGCTGCAGGGCAGCCGGTTCATCGGCGGCGCTGCCGTGGAAGAGTTCGAGCAGGCCTGGGCCCAATACTGCGGCACCAGGCACGCGGTCGGCGTGGCCAATGGGACTGACGCGCTCCAGCTCACGCTCATGGCGCTGGGGATTGGTCCTGGCGACGAGGTGGTCGTGCCCAGCAATACGTTCGTGGCCTCGGCGGAAGCGGTGGTCCTCGCCGGAGCAACACCACGCTTCGCGGACGTAAGCCCGCGCACCATGCTGCTCACCGCCGATGATCTCAAGGCCGCCATCACGCCGCGGACTCGCGCCGTGATCGTGGTGCACCTTTACGGCCAGATGCCGGACATGGATGCCCTGTCCCGGACCGCCGACCAGGCTGGCATCTTGCTGCTCGAGGATGCGGCACAAGCCCACGGGGCGACCTGGCGTGGCAGGCCGGCCGGATCGATCGGGCAGGCGGGCTGCTTCAGTTTTTACCCCGGCAAGAACCTGGGTGCATTCGGCGATGCGGGTGCCGTCATCACCGCCGACGCCGATCTGGCGAAACGCCTTCGGAGCCTTCGCGACCACGGTCGGGTAGCGGGATCCCATTACCGCCACGAGCTGGTCGGCATGAACAGCCGGCTCGATGCGCTGCAGGCGGTGGTCCTGACGGCGAAGCTTGCCAGGCTGGACGCCTGGAACGAGGCTCGCCGGTCGATCGCCGCGCGATACCGGGCCGCCTTCGCCTCCGGTCCCATTCGCCTGGTCGAGGACGAAGCCGGGGCGCGGGGTGTCTACCACCTGGCCGTCGCGCGGATACCCGACCGCGAACGGGTTCGCCAGCAACTCACCGCGATGGGGATCGAGACCGGGATCCATTACCCGATCCCATGTCATCGGCAGGCGCCCTACGTGCGCTTCGCCAGTGGTCCGCTGCCCGTCAGCGAGGCCGCCGCCGAACAAGTCCTCTCGCTGCCGATGTTCCCGCACCTCCGCGACGACCAGGTGGCCCGGGTCTGTGAGGCGGTTCAGGAGGCAGTAACTGCCAAAGAGGTTCAGCTTGCCTGACATCCTGGTCGGCGACGGATTGGATCTGGACCCGAGCGCGATCCTCGGCTATACACCATCGCGAACCGCGCCAGGCGACCTTCACCTGGGAGCGGATGCGCGGATCCGAAGCAACACGGTCATTTACCTCGGATCGCGGATCGGGGCGCGCTTCCAGACTGGCCACAACGTGATCATTCGCGAAGAGTGCCGCATCGGCGACGACGTCTCGGTGTGGAGTAACTCGGTGGTGGACTACAGCTGTCTGATCGGTGATCACGTCAAGATCCACTCGAACTGTTACATCGCGCAATTCACGGAGATCCAGGATGGAGCGTTCCTCGCGCCCGGGGTGACGATCGCCAACGACCTGTATCCGGGGCAGGCGGCCTCGGCCGCCGTCATGTCAGGACCGGTCATCGGGGCCGGCGCGCAGATCGGGGTCAACGTCACGATCCTGCCCTTCGTGCGCATCGGAGCCGGATGCCTGATCGGCGCTGGTGCGGTCGTCGTCCGTGATATCCCCGACGGATGCGTCGCATTCGGCAATCCGGCGACGGTCCGGGGCACCGTCCGCCAGCTGCGGGCGATCGAAGCTCGCGTCGATGCGGTGGCCGACTCGGTCAGCCGTTACCGCTTCAACGGACCGGCCCACACGAAAGCGTCGGCAGCCGGCTTGAGGTCGCGATGATCCGCCGAGAACCACTGGGGCGTCCGGTCCACGCGCCGACGGACGAATCGCTGGAGCTTTCCCCGGCCTGGACCGGGGGCGGGAAGCGCCTGTTCGATCTTGGCGTGGCACTGCTGTGCCTGGTTCTGCTCGCCCCCCTGCTGGTTGCCGTCGCGCTGATGGTGCGGCTGACGACCCCCGGGCCGGCCCTGTTTCGGCAGATAAGGCTCGGCCGCGAGCGGCGTCCGTTCCTGCTCTACAAATTCCGCACCATGTACGACGGCACGCCGAGCGATGTCCACCGGGAGTACGTCTCCAAGCTCCTGACGGATGATCAGCCGCCAGCCGGCGGCCGGCGGGGTCTGTACAAGCTAGAGGACGACCCGCGGATCACTCGGCTCGGCCGGCTGTTGCGCCGGATGAGCATCGATGAGCTTCCCCAGTTGTTGAACGTCATTCGCGGTGAGATGTCGCTGGTCGGGCCGCGTCCTGCCCTTCCATGGGAGGCGGAATTGATGGCACCAGCCGATTCGCAGCGCTTCCTTGTGCTGCCGGGCCTCACCGGCCTGTGGCAGGTCAGTGGCCGGAGCCGTCTGACCATGAGGCAGGCGCTCGACCTCGACGTTGAGTATGTCCGGCGGCAAAGCTTCGCCCTCGATTTCGGCATCCTGTTGAAGACCGTGCCGGTGGTGCTCTCTACGCATGGGGCGGAATGAGCGGCGGCAGCCCGTAGCGCTGCCCCACGGAAGCGCCGCTGTGATCGATCCCCAGGACCAGTCCCGGGCCGTTTCGGCCGCGCGCGACTCGATGACGGTGGCGGCCTGGACGATCATCAGCCGCGTCACTGGGGTCATCAGATTCGCGGTGATCGCCGCGGTCCTTGGGCCAACCCTCTTTGGCAATACCTACCAGCTCACGAACTCGCTGCCCAACCTCCTGTACTACGGCTTGCTGGCGGGCTCGCTCTTCTCCTCGCTGCTCGTCCCGGCGCTGGTGAAACACATCGACGCTCATGACCAGCACGCGTCGGAAAGGATCGCCGGCGGTTTTTTGGGCATCACGCTGCTGATGCTGCTGGTGATCGCTCCACTGGCGATCACCCTCGGTCCGCTGGTGCTCGGATTCGCCGCGCTCGGCGGCGGGCCACAGGCCGGCGAGGCTGGGGCACAGATGCGCGTTGGGCTGCTGCTGATCGTGATGTTCATTCCGCAGATCTTCTTCTATGGTGTGGTGGGCACCGCGACCGCCGCCATGAACGCCCGCCGGCGTTTCGCGCTGGCAGCCGGCGCACCGGCCGTCGAAAGCCTGGGGACGATCGCGGTCCTCGGGGCGGCCGCATTGTTGTACGGCACACACACCGCGCTCACCAACGTGCCGACGGGTGAAATCGTGCTGCTCGGGCTGGGCTCGACCGGCGCGGTTGCCCTGCATGCGGCGACCCAGTGGCTGGGGGCGCGCCGCGCCGGCGTGGTCCTGCTGCCCCGGGCCGGATGGCGCGACGACGAAGTTCGGGTGGTAATCCGACGGGCGCTGCCGTCGATCGCGCAAGCTGGGCTCGCGTCGCTGCAGATTCTGACGCTGCTGATGCTGGCGAACCGCTTGCCCGGCGGAGTCATCGCGTTCCAGATCGCCTTGAACTTTTACTATCTCGCGATTGCGATCGGCGTCACGCCGGTCGCGTTGTCCTTGCTTCCCCGGCTGGCGCGGATGCACCTCGATGGCGAGACAACCGCGTTTCGAGACACGCTGGTGCGGGGCCTGGCGATGGGCTTCCTGGTCACCATTCCGGCCGCGGTTGGTTACCTCGTGCTCGCCGTGCCGCTGGCCCGGGCGGTTTCATTCGGCCGGATGGAATCGGGGGGTGGGGTCGCCATGATCGCCGTCTCGCTGGCGGCGCTCTCCCTGGCGGTCGTCGGCCAGACCGCGTTCATGATTCTGACCTACGCGTGCTAGGCTCGCCGCGGACGCCGTCCCGCACTGGTTCGGCCGGTCCCTTGGGTCACGGGTCGGGATCACCGCTGGCGTCCTCGTCGGTGGGGCCGTGTTCCTGGCCCTCCAAGCACTCTGGCGGACCCCGGAGCTTGGGTGGCTCGCCGGAGGACTGAGCCAGTGGCACAGCAAAGACAACCGGGCGCTGGGCGAGGTAAGCAGTGGTTAGGAGCTTCATGGTGCGCCCGACCTTTGGGGTCACGGCGGCGCTGTCGTCGGGACTGCCGGCTCGACAGGCGGACGATGGCCGGCTACGCCGGCCATCGAATCGCTGGCTTCTCGGGCCGGCCCTGATTCTCGCGGCGCTGGTGGCCGCCGGCAGTGCCCTTGGCCCGCTGCGAACGCTCCTCGCGTTGCCGCTGCTCGTGGTTGTGGCTTGCGTATGGAAGTGGCCGGCGCTGGCGGCTTACCTGGTCATCGGACTGACGCCACTGGCGGCAGGCATCAACCGGGGCGCCGCCATCCCCCTCCTCCGTCCGAACGAGGCGCTTGCCGTGTTCCTCGGCCTAGTGCTCGTCACGCGTGGCATCGCGCAGCTGCGAACGGGACAGCTGCCCAAGCTCAGGCTGGGTGCTGTTGAAGTCTCCATGGTGTTGCTCGCGGTCTGCAGCTCGGTGGCGCCCCTGTGGTGGATGACCGTCCAGCAGCAACCGATCACCAACGACGACCTTTTGTATGCCCTCGTCCTCTGGAAGTACCTCGGCCTCTATGCGCTCATCCGGATGAGCGTGAGCACCGATCGGCAGGTCCGGCGATGCCTGTGGATCTCCGTTGCCGCCGCCTGCATCGTGGCGGTGCTGGCGATCCTCCAGTCGCTGGGCCTCTTCGGTGTTCCGCGGATCCTCGCCACCTATTACGCACCCTTCGGATACACGGACGCGTTTGCGGCCCGGGGCAGCTCCACGCTGGGGTTGCCTGCGGCAACCGCTGATCTGATGCTCTACAACCTGGCGATCGTCAGCGGATTGTGGATGCGATTCCCTGGCCGGAGAGCCGTGCTGGCCCCGATCGCGGCCCTGCTCGTGCTGGCCGCGCTGTCCGCCGGCGAGTTCTCCAGCGCGATTGGCCTGGTGGTCGCGGTGGTGGCCATTGCGGTGGTCACCAACTCGGCGCGACTGCTGAGGATTTTTCTCCCCGCGGGGCTGATCGCATCCCAGGTGCTGCAGCCGGTGTTCGCGATCCGGCTCAGCGGTTTCAACTCATTGACCGGCCTGCCGGTCAGCTGGACAGGGCGGCTGCACAACCTGCAGACTTACTTCTGGCCGCAGCTGCTGTCGAGCTGGAACGGGCTGCTCGGGGTGCGCCCCGCCGCCCGGATTCACGTCGCCAGCCAGGCGACCGGATACGTCTTTATCGAAAGCGGCTACACCTGGCTCCTCTGGGGCGGCGGTATCCCGCTGCTCGGCAGTTTCGTCTTCTTCGTGCTGGCGACGGCCAGGCGAGGATGGCAGGCTGCCCATCAGGGCTCCGGCGCCATCGGGGTGGCCGGCATCGCAGCCTTCGTGGCCATCATCGTGACCGCGGTCCTGATGACGTTTGACCCGCACCTGACGTATCGGGGCGCGGCAGACCTGTTGTTCGCCCTGATTGCCCTGGCCGCACTGGGGCAGAAACGTCGCAATATCGCGGGCGCCCCGATTACCGCCGATGTACTGATAGAGGAGGACCGAGAGGGATGAGCAAAACGTGGAATCGCGAAATCAGGGAGGCAACCCGGGGGATCGGCCGAGCCTGGGGACACATGGCACCCGCCGATGCCGGCTCGCAACCGGCTGATGAGCGGGCCGGCGATGACATCGTGCGCGACCCGGTCGTCGGGCATCGACGGTTCACCCTGGGAGAGCCGGGCTCATGGTCGCGGGTTCTCCTCGCGTATTGGTCGTCGATTCTGCTGCTGACCGCGGTCGTGACCGCGGGCGCGGGTGCCCTGGCGGAAATGCAAACCCCGATCTACAAATCGCAGGCCGTGGTCGCCGTCTATGCCACGTCGTCGGGAGGGACCGGTGCCTTGCAATCCTTTGTGATGGGGACCGAGAAAGGCGTCGCATCGTCGGGGGCTGTCCTGTCGGTCGCGTCGCAATCGTTGCTCATCCCGGTAGGCACGTTGCAGCACGGCCTGTCGATCACCGTGCCGGCCGATACCGACCTGCTCCTGATCTCCTTCTCCGACCCAAATCCACAGGTGGCGCAAAGCGTGGCAGACGGCATTGCCCACGCGTACGTCGCATACCGGAGCTCGAAAGCCTCGCCGGTCGCCACCGGTAACACGCCCGCGACCCCGGTGCAGGCGGCTGTCATCACGGATGCGGGGCTCCCGACATCGCCGGTAAGTCCAAACCGCCTGCTGATCCTCGGTGCCGCGCTGGTCCTCGGCCTCGCGCTGGGGATCGGGTTGGCCCTGCTGCGCGACGCGATGGACGACGGTCTCCGGGGCGCCCTCGACCTCCAGGTCCAGGCGGATACCGCGGTCCTGGCGCAGATCCCCCGCTTCCATCGGAGGAAGCGGAGCGTCACCGAGCGGTTGGTCATCGTGCGCAACCCGAGTTCGTCCGTCGCGGAGGCCTATCGCAATCTGCGAACGCGCGTACTGCAGATGGCTGGATGGCGCCGTGTCAACGTGCTCCTGATCACGAGCCCCGGCCGGGAAGACAAGGCCACGGTCGCGGCCAACCTTGCGGCGGCGCTGGCGCTGTCCGGGCGGAGGGTTGTCCTGCTCGGCGCCGATCTCCGGTGGGGCCGCACGCATGCCCTGTTCGGATTGCCGACGCGGCCCGGCCTCGCCAAGGTGGTCAATGGCGATGCCACGCTTGCCGATGCGCTGCGCTGGACCGAGGTCCCCAGGCTCCAGGTGCTCCCCGGTGGGCCGCCGTCTGACGACCCATCCAGCCTCCTGCAATCGACCGCCTTTCGGAGGTTGCTGGCTCAGCTGCGGAGTGAGGCCGACTTCGTCGTGATCGACGCGCCTCCCGTACTGGCCAGCGCTGATACCGCCGCGCTTGCCGAGCTTGGTGCCATGATCCTGCTGGTCGCCGACGCGCGCGCGTCCACTCGTGCCGAGGTGCGGGATGCGACCCGGCAACTCGGGCACGTGCGCGATCAGGTGATCGGCTGCGTGCTCGACAACGTCGGGAGAGCCCACCGCCTGCGCCAGCCCTCCAACCCGCCGCTGCATACCGACATCGAGGCGGCGCGGACCTGGTCCCAGCCAGGCTCGGGCGCGGCCTTGGACCAGGACATTCTTGACCAACCGGCGATCTCAGAACGCGGCCTCTCGGCGGCGCCCGCGGGGAGTCCGCGCGCGGAGCTGAAAAGGGAACACGGAGCGACGACGAATCATGGGGAGGTGTGAGCGATGGCGATTGAACCGCTGGTAACACGAAGCGACCACGGCGATGCGCCGGCCTGCCGGCTTTATCTCGTCAGGCACGGCACGACAATGCTGAACGTTCAGAATCGATACCGGGGGCGTCGTGATATCCCGCTAGACGCCCAGGGATACCAGGATGCGGTTGACGCGGCTCGGCGACTATCGAACGTCGGCCTGACCGCCGTCTACACCGGGCCACTCCGCCGCACGATCGCGACCGCCCAGATCATCGCGGATGCGGCAGGGGTGCCGGACCTGCGTATCCTCCATGGCCTCAACAACCTTGACTATGGCGCCTGGGAAGGCATGACGGCAGACGAAGCGGCAGCCTACGACCCGGAGGCGCATGCCGTCTACCGCGGCTCGCCCAACGAGGCCCTGTGCCCCCAGGGAGAGCGGCTGATCGACGCGCAACGACGCATGATCGCGGCGGTGCAGCTCATCGGTTCCCGACACCCGGGAGAATCGGTTGCGGCGGTGACGCACGCGGTCATGATCAGGCTGACCCTCGTGGCGCTCAATGGGGTCCTCGGCGAGAGCTGGCGTCAGCCGATTGGGCGTGGCTCGGTGACAGAGTTCCACGTCGACGGCACGATCCAGCTCGCCGCACTGCCCGAGGAGAACGGCTCGGCCCTGCCGTATATCGCCGGGTCGCGACTCCCAGAAGGGAGCGCGATGAGAGGATGACCTGGGGCGTCCTCACACGAGCCCCCGCCACGCGTCCGCGGCCGGGGTCGCAGGGTGGAGCGCATGTCCTGCTCATCGTGGAGAACGTTGCGCTGGCCCGTGACCACCGCTTGCAGAAGCAGGTGGGGACTTTGTCGGAAAGCGGGTACCGGGTCACGGTGATCTGCCGCGCCGACCCTGGGAATCGTGCGTGCTCCGGAGCTCGGGTGCACGCGTACCATGCCCCGGCCGACGCCACGAGCAAGTTGGGCTTTGTCCGTGAATACGCCTACTCGTTGCTAATGGCCGGGTGGCTTACGGTCAAGGTCTTTCTCGCCGAGCCGTTTGACGCCATCCAGATCAGCGGTACGCCAGACATCTATTTCATCATCGGGGCACCGTTCAAGCTTCTCGGCAGGCGCCTGGTGCTCGATCAAAGGGATCTGTCACCGGAGCTGTACACGATCCGCTACGGGCGGCGTGGCGGAATCGTCTACCGTGCGCTGTGCTGGCTGGAGCGGATGAGCTATCGAGTGGCCGATCACGTCATCACCGTGAACGGTTCCCTCGAGACGATCGTCTACGCGCGTGGCCGTCTGCCCTCCGGAAAGGTCACGGTGGTCGGAAACGGGCCGCTTCTGGCGCGAGCGCGGAAGAGGCCGCCCCAAATGGGCCTGAAGCACGGAAAACAGTTCCTCTGCTGTTGGCTCGGCTTCATGGGTCCCCAGGATCGGGTGGACGTTGCCTTGCGGGCGATCGATCACCTGGTTCACGTGATTGGACGAACGGACTGCCACTTTGCCTTCATTGGAGATGGTGAGACGCGACGGGCGTCCGAGGAGTTGGCGGCCGACCTCGGCCTCCGAGACTGGACCAGCTTCCCGGGCTGGGCTGAGCAGGACGAGGCATTCGCATATCTGTCAACGGCGGATCTCGGTCTGGAGCCGAACCTGGAGGAGATTGTTTCACCGGTCAAGGCCATGGAGTACATGGCCTTCGGGGTCCCGTTCGTGGGCTTCGACCTGAAAGAGACCCGGACGCTGGCCAGCGAGGCGGCCGTTTACGCGCGGCCCGGGGATGTCGACGGCTTCGCCCGCCTGATTGACCGGCTGCTCGCTGACCCGGCACGGCGGGCGGAGATGGGCCGGGTTGGGCGCCAGCTGTTCGAGCAGGGGATTGCCTGGGAGCGGCAGGAGACCGCGTACCTGGAAATCTACCAACGGCTCATTCGGCGTCGACGCCGCGTGGACCCGGCCACGATGCCGCCCGACCGTCAGCTCGAGAGAGTGTGAGCCCATGATCGCTGCATCTTCCGTCCCGCTCATCCGTCGGGCCAGGCACCGGCTCCGTACCCACGTTTGCGAGCATCCGGCGATCTATCTTCCGTTCGCGCGCCGCAAGTACCCCGGTCCCAGCCCGCAAGTCATCAGCTCACGCACCCAATTGCTGATCGACGGCTACACACGGTCGGCCACCACGTTCGCCGTCTACGCGCTGCAGCTCTCTCAGGACACGCCAGTGCGGGTTGCCCACCACTTGCACGCCCCAGCCCAGTTCATCGAGGCCGCGCGTCGGGGCATCCCTGCACTGTTGCTGATCCGCGAGCCGCAGGGCGCCATCCTATCCCAGCTCATCCGGGAGCCCGGCGTGACGGTCCACGACGCCCTCGTCGCCTACTCGCGGTTCCACACGTGCCTGCTCCCGTATCGGGACACCTTCGTCGTTGGCGAGTTCGAGGAGGTCACCCATGACTTCGGCCGGGTGGTCCGGCGGCTCAACGGACGGTTCGGCACCAGCTTCATCGAGTTCGCGAATACCGAGGCCAACCGGCGCTTGTGCCTCGAGTTCATCGAGCTCCGCGGTACCCTCTCCAGCACGTTGTTGGGCTTCGAATCGGGAGAAGTCACGCGGGACGAGTTGCGACGCCAACTACCGGCGGTGGCGCGCGGCGCGCACCAGCTGGAGCGGAGGGACGCCTGGATCCCATCCGAGGACCGGGAGCGCGCCAAGGCGGCGCTTCGCGAGCAGTGGCTAAAACCTTCCCTGGCCAAGCTTCGGGACCGAGCGCAGCTGGTCTATCGGGCGTTCGTCGATGGAATTTGAGGGCCGGCGGGCCGCTCGGCGCGGAGGCCTGCTGGCGGCCGTCCAGTAACCCAAGACTTGCCGGGAAGGGCTCGGCAGGGTATGATCCCTAGGCGCGATCTGGAGGAGGGGAACATGAGAGAAGCGATAACGAAGACTCGTTGGCGCCTGATCGTGGGCGTCATGTCACTCGTCTTAGCCGTCGCGGTCACCCTTCCGGCGGCGGCCTCCAGGGTCGACCTGGCCCAGCGGGTTGCCGAGATCTGGCCAAACGCCCTCTCGCCGTTGACCGACGGCAGCGACCTCATCGGCGAAATCTGGCCGAACGCCCCCGTCCTCGGTGATGGCGTTGGCAGCCCGGATAGCGAGGACGCCCAGAACTGAGTCCCCGCCAGACACCGTAACGACTAAATCGAAGGAAGGAAGCAAGAGGTTGGCGACGCGAAAAGGGACTCTATACCTTAGTCCTCGAACCCCCGAACAGCTGGGGCCGCGGATCAGGAAAGCTCGCATGGAGCTCGGGCTAAGTCTCGCGGCGGTCGTGCAGAAGGACTTCAGCCGCGCATTCCTCAACCAGATCGAGCTCGGGCGTGCTCGACCGTCGACCCGAACGCTGCAGATCATTGCCGAACGGCTCAACCGGCCGATCGAGTACTTCCTGCAGGAGCCAAACAGCTCGACAGCCGCGCTCGAGTTCCAGCTGGCCGAGGCGGCCACCCGCTTGCGTCGCGGCGACGGGGAGCGGGCGCGGGACCTGATGGTAGAACTGCTGGCACGGCCTCAGGTCGCGCCGGAAACGCGGGCGCG
>WNGL01009516.1_pt1 | contig 21609 bp, 18 predicted proteins | sample 5400591 | NCBI WGS metagenome assembly WNGL01 (sample SAMN13153377, study PRJNA577476) | soil metagenome | isolation source: 80 cm soil or saprolite under Garry oak tree replicate 1 | place: USA:California | collected 2016-06-15 | reverse complement strand
CTGCTTCCCACGCAGGCTAGGACCCGTAATACCTCGCCCGGGGAGGTCACGGTCGCGCTCTACGCCTACCTGACGCGGACCCCCGCCGTGCTGGTCGGCGTCTCGCTGGCCGAGGCCGCGGGCGAGCGGCGACCGCAGAACATGCCGGGCACCGTGGACGAGTACCCCAACTGGCGGATCCCGCTGACCGGCGCCGACGGGCAGCCGGTCCTGCTCGACGACCTGCCCGCGCACGCCGGGGTGCGCGCGGTGACGCAAGCCGTGTCCTGCGGCCTGAACAGGTAAGGGCACAGCAACCGCGACCGGGGTGCCCCGCCTGGCGGGCGGGGCACCCCGGGTCGTCAACTAATTTTCAGCTATCTGCAGGCTCCGCTGAACTCCGGGTTGGGCAGTACGGCGCTGGTGAGCGTGCCGCCGAAGCGGGCCACGTCGGGCGTGCCGTACTCGGCGTCCTTGCCGAAGGTCTCGAACGTGTTCGGGACCACGTTGCCGAAGCTCCACAGGCACGAGGTCGACTGGGAGCCGAACACCGTGGGCGCCTTGAGCATCGACCAGAACGGGTAGAACTTCGAGCCGGCCGGCGGGGCGGTGCAGCCCGCGCCCGTCGCGACGTTGCACAGGATCTCCGAGGCGGCGACGTTGGTCTCGTACTGGATCTGCGGGTACGGCCGCCCGCTGGCCATGAACGGGCCGGCGTACTGGAACGCCGTCGGATGGTTCGCGGTGCCATCCGGCCAGGAGTTCGGCACGTAGTCCAGGCCGTCGAAGTCCAGGTCACCGTTCTGGAACTTGTTGTCGAGGCACTGATTCGCCCTCGAGGACTCGGTCACCGGAGAGCCGTTGAGGAAGGCCGTCCTTGTGCCCTGCGCGAAGCAGTTGCCGTCGGAGTACTCGCAGTTCGTGCCGTCGGTGAAGTTGTTGTTCGGGCAGGCCACCGGCCCGCTGGGTCCTTGTGTCGTGGGGTTCTGGCAGACGCCGGTGTTCGGGTTGCACGGACCCTCACCCACCGCGGTCGAGCCGTCCGACCCGCCCACGCAGGTGGCGAAGACGTTCGGGTCGCTATAGCTCTGGCCGCCGGGGAAGGACTGGCTGAACGGGTCGCTGTTCTTCAGCGAGCTGCAGACCTCGGAGTGGCCGATCTCCTGCTGCATGAGCACGCCGCCCTCGAGCGCGGCCCACGGCACCTGGTTCTGCTGCTGGGCCGTGCTGTACTCCGCGTGGAAGGTGAACGGGGTACCCGAGCAGTCGGCGATGTTGGTGTTCATGAAGCCGTTCGCCGCGCTGGCGACCATGAACCCGGTCTGATGGGTGGTCAAATCTTTAACGACGGTGGTGAACCCCGACGGCGGGTCCGAGATGGAGACCTCGAGCGTGTCACCCGGGTTCATCTTGAGCGTCAGGCCGTTCCCCAGGAAGGTGCTCGCGTTGGTCAGCTGCGGGCTCGGCGGCCCGGCGGGCGAGCCGTTGAGCTGCAGGTACGCGAAGTTGACCGGCTCGATGCAGTTGTTGTTGCAGGTGGCGAAGCCGAAGGTGCACTCGAGGCTGTCGATGTTGAGCGCCGCGCACCACTTGGTCGCGCTACAGCTCTGGGAGTCGATGAACGGGGTGAAGCCCGGCGCGTAGAACTGCAACTCCATGAACGCCGAGCCGGCGTCGTTCGGGTTGCTGATCACGCCGGAGTTGCTGTCGCTGTCCGGGGTGCACGAGTTCTGCGGGTAGGACTTCGGGTCGCACAGCGGGAGCCCGAACCAGGGCGCCACGGACAACTGCGCGTAGTCGGTGACGCTGGCGGTGGGGGTCGGGAGCCTGACCGGGTCCACCGGGAGCTTCTGCAGGTAGGTCATCGTGTTGCCCGAGCCAGGGGTGCTGGAGATGAACTTGACGCTGGGCTCGTCGTGGCCGATGTAATGACCGTTGTCCTCGAAGCGGGCGGACTTCCCGTTCTCGACGCTGCGCGGGTCCGCGCAGTTCATGCCGGCGACCTTGCGGACGGTGCCGTACTTCGGGCTCCAGCCGTTGCAGTCGAGTTCGTTCACCGAGTTGGGGGCGACGCTCGTCACCGCCGTCGTCTTGGTCGCGACGGTGGCCGCTCCGGCGCTGCCGGTCATGGTGATCTGGCAGATGACCGCGGCACCCATCGCGGGCACCAGCAGCAGCCGCCATCTGCGGCTTGCGCCCGGTGGTGACCCCCTGCCGAGCCTTGCCGATGATCGCCGTGATGACCAGGGTGTGCGCATGTGCGATCCTTCTCGCTCACGCGTGCCCGCGAGTACCAGGCCGTCCCCTGGCCCGCCGGTCACGCCGCCTGACTGCCTCGCCGTACGAGACGCTTTGCGACGGAATCTAACAATCACGGCATAATGGCGTCAGACATCTGCAGAACCGTTATCAATTCCTTAACCGAGAAATCATGACTTACCACGCTGTGTACGATCCGTCCGGGTAACAGCCGCTATGGCCCGGCGGACCGGTGGCGACGGCGGCGGATCCAGGTGCCGACGCCGATGGACCGGCCCGGACCGCTCCGGCAATCTCGCCGGGACGCCCGTGCCTGGACCGTCGCGAACGCCGTGCCTGGCGGCCTGCGCCGGCCGGCGCGAGAACGCCGCCGGATCAGGCGGTCACCGTCCATTCCCCCCAGCCATTTGCCGACGGTGACCGGTCCGCGGCACGAGCATATCGAATTTTCACGCCAGAACTCCAGGACAATGAATTACGCTCTCATCACGCCGGCAATGGCGAATCATATAATAGGGGCACGAATCAGGGCCGCCTTCCGATGCCGCCCGGACGCCGTCGGTCCCATCCACATCAGCGGCCCTGGCGTCCTGCCGGAAGACGGGTTCACCGGCTACAAGACGGTGTTCGGTTCCCCGACTCCCGGCGTGGCCCGGTGGGGTGACTACTCCGCCGCCGTCTTCGCGGACGGCGCCGTCTGGATGGGGAACGAGTTCATCCCGGGCACCCCGCGCACGGTGAACGCGAACTGGGGTACGTTCCTGTCGCGGCTCCCGGCCTAGGCCGTACGCTAGAAAACACGCGATAAACGGCGCCGGGGCGCCCCGCCAGCTGGCGGGGCGCCCCGGCCCTTGTCAGCGCCTACGTGAGCAGGCAGCGGGCGGAGAACTGCGGGTTGGGCAGTACCGCGCTGATGGTCGTGCCCCCGAAAAGGGCCACGTCAGGAGCGCCGTACTGAGCGTCCTTGCCGAAATCCATGATCGTGTTGGGCTGGTCGTTGCCGAAGTTCCAGGCGCACCCGGCGTTGTGGCCGCCCAGCCCGGTGACGAGCGGGCCCAGGGACCAGAACGGGTAGAACTTGGCGCCGGCCGGCGGGGCGGTGCAGCCCGAGCCGGTCGCTACGTCGCACTGGATCTCCGAGGCGGGGGCGTCGGTCTCGTACTGGACCTGCGGGTAGATGTTCCCGCTGCCGGTGAACGGCCCGAGGTACTGGAAGGTGGTCGGATGGTTCGGGCTGCCGTCGGGCCAGTCGGCCAGGTACGACTGGCCTTCGAAGTCCAGGTCGCCGTTCTGGAACCTGTTCTGGTAGCACTCGGCGGCCCGTGCTGTCTCCGTGACCGGCGAGCCGTCGATGGTCGCGGTCCTGGCTCCCTTCGGGAAGCAGTAGCCGTCGGCGAACTCGCACAGCACGTTGCTGGTGAACTTGTTGACCGGGCAGCCCACCCCGCCCTGCGTGGTGGCGTTGTGGCAGACGCCGCTTTGCGCGTTGCACGGCCCCTCACCGGTGGAGCTCGGGCCCTCCGTGCCGCCGACGCAGTTGTCGAAGACGGTCGGGTCGGTGAAGCCGATGCCGCCCGAGGGGTTGATGGCCGGGTCCTGGTTCTTCACCGAGCTGCAGACCTCGCCGTGGCCGATCTCCTGCTGCATGAGCACGCCGCCCTGGAGCGCGGCCCACGGGACCTGGTTCTGCTGCTGCGCGGAGCTGTACTCGGCGTGGAAGGTGAACGGGGTGCCCGAGCAGTCGGCGATGTTGGTGTTCATGAAGCCGTTCGCCGCGCTGGCGGTCATGAAGCCCGTCTGGTGGGTGGTGAGATCTCGGACCACCGCGGTGAATCCCTTCCTCGGGTCCGAGATGGAGGTCACGACCACGTCACCGGGATTCATCATCAGCGTGTGGGCATTCGGGGTGTACGAGTGGACGGTGGCCTGCTGTGGGTTGGGCGGGCCGGTCGGGACGCCGTTGGTCTGCATGAACGCGAAGTTGACCGGCTCGATGCAGTTGTTGTTGCAGGTCGTGAAGCCGAAGGTGCACGCCAGGCTGTCGATGTTGAGCGCCGCGCACCACTTCGTCGCGCTGCAGCTCGTCGAGTCGGTGAAGACCGGGGTGAAGCCCGGCGGGTAGAACTGCAGCTCCATGAACGCCGAGCCCGCATCGGTCGGGCTGTTGAAGCCGGTGTTGGAATCGCTGTCCGGGGTGCACGGGTTCTGCGGGTAGGACTTCGGGTCGCACATCGGCAGGCCGAACCACGGCGCCACGGACAGCTGCGCGTAGTCGACGACGCTGCCGCTGGCGGTGGGGGCCGCGGCGGGATCGTGGGGCAGCTTCATCGCGTAGATCATGTTGTTGCCCGAGCCGGGCTGGGAGGAGATGAACTTGACGCTGGGCTCGTCGTGGCCGATGTACTTCTTGTTGTCCTCGAAGCGGGCCGGGTGCCCGTGCTCGAACCCGCGCACGTCGGTGCAGAACATGCCGGCCTCGTGCGCCACCGCCTGGTACTTGTGGCTCCAGCCGTTGCAGTCGACCTGGTTGACCGGGTTGGCGGGAACCGCCCCGGTGGCCACCGACGTGCCGGTCATGGCGGCGGTGGCGGCGGTCGTGGCGGTGGCCGCTCCGGCGCTGCCGGTCATGGTGATCTGGCAGATGACCGCGAGGCCCATCGCGGGCACCAGCAGCAGCCGCCACCTCCGCCCGCCTCCCGGCCGTGATCCCCGTCCGAATCGTGCTGAAGAACCCCGTGCTGACCAGGGAGTGCGCATGCGCCAGCCTTCCCGCTGATGCGTGCCGCCAAGGTTCCAGGCCGTCCCCCTGGCTGACGGCCACGCCGGTGTGACCGTCTCGCGATACGAGACGCTTTGCCGAACGGAATCTAACAATGACCGTCAACAGCCGTCAATAACCTGTTAAATCGTTATATTTCCCCAGCTCAAGGGCACCGAAATAATGCCTGATTATTGGGCTCTTGGTACTTATGTCGCCTTTAGTGCGCACGCCTGGAATACTGCCGGGGACACCCGGTAGAGTCCACGGGTGACTGGTGACGAACTGGAAAAGCTCTCCTCGCGCGAGCTGCACGACCTGGCCGTGCGGCGGGCGCTGCACCACGTCGACGTGGAGTTCCTCTGGGAACTGCTGCGCGCCATCCCGGCGGCCGAAGCCTCCGAGGGACACTCGATCGAAGCCGGGCGGGACATCACGCACGTCTCTGCGCTGATCGACGACGCCATCGACTCCGGGGAAGGCGACGTGGCCGAGGCGCTGCGCCCGCTCTACATCGACTACCTGACCCGGCACGGCGGGGGCGGCTGATCGGGGGGCACGCGCCCAGACCGTTCGGCTCAACAATAAGGCGCGGGCCTGAGGACCGAACGGTCCCCGGCCCGCGCCCGGCCGTCCTTACTTGTTCAGGACGCCCTCGATCTCGATGGTGATCGTGACCTTCTCGCTGACCGCGACGCCGCCGCCGGGGATCGGGCCGTTGTAGCTGACGCCCCAGTCGTGCCGGTTGATCTCGCCGCTGGCCGAGAAGCCCGAGCGGGTGCCGCCGTAGGCGTCCGGGCCGAAGCCGTTGACCTCGAGCTTCAGCGTGACCGGCCGCGTGGTGCCGCGGATGGTCAGGTCGCCGTCGAGCAGGAAGTTGTCACCGTCGGGGCGGACGCCGGTCGAGTGGAACGTCATCGTGGGGTGCGACTCGACCTCGAAGAAATCCGCGCTCCTGATGTGGTTGTCGCGGTTGGGCTCGCCGGTGTTCACCGAGCTCAGGTCGACGGTGGCGTCCACGCGGGACTGCAGGGGGTTCACGGCGGTCGTGATGGTCCCTTCGAACTTGTCGAAGCGGCCGCGGACCTTGCTCACCATCATGTGCCTGACGACGAAGGACACCTCGGAGTGCACCGGGTCTATGGTCCAGGTCCCGGCGACGTAGCCGGGAATCTCCACGGCGGTCTCGGTCATCATTCCTCCAGGTAGGGTAGGGTTCTTATGTGTGTGGGACTTCGCTCGCGTACCTAAGTACCTTATAGTAAGTGTAGAGTGGTTGAAGCGTCAAGCGCACCAGGCCGAACTCGCGTCCGCGAAGTAACCTGGTGGGATACCGCGGGAGGGAATGTTGTGGTTACCGGGCCCGCCGACCCGGGATGCGTGCCGTCGCCAGGGGCCGGGTCCCTGACGGTCAGCGATACGGGGGCGGCCAGCGAGCCGACGAGTTGCCGGGCGCGCGAGGTTCTCCAGCGCGTCGGGGACAAGTGGTCGATGTACGCCATCGACCTGCTCGGCCAGGGCACCATGCGGTTCACCGAGCTGCACCGGGCCATCGACGGCATCACCGCCAGGATGCTCACGGTCACGCTGCGCGGCCTGGAACGGGACGGCATCGTGACCCGGACCATCCACCCGGTCATCCCGCCGCGGGTCGAGTACGCGCTCACCCCCATGGGGCGCACCCTGCTGGACACCATCGGCAAGCTGGTCACCTGGGCGGACAGCCACCTGCCCGAGATCGAGGCGGCCCGGGCCGCGTACGACGCCCGGCACCGGCTGACAGCGCACCCGGCCGAATAGGCGAATAGGCCCGATCGCGTGGACGCCCGACCCGACAGCCCCGCCGCGGCAGCGGACCGGCTGCGGCACGGCTCGTCGTTCGGCGCCGCCGCGGCCGCCTACGCGGAGCACCGCCCCGGCTATGCCGAGGCGGCGGTCCGCTGGGCGCTGGAACCTGTGGCGGGCCGGCGGCCGCTGCGCGGCGTGGACCTCGGCGCCGGGACCGGCAAGCTGACCGCGACGCTGGTCCGGCTGGGCGCCGAGGTGACGGCGGTGGAACCCGACCCGCAGATGCTGGCCGAGTTGCGGCGGGCGCTGCCCGGGGGGAGTTCGGTGCCGGGGAGCGCGGAGGAGATACCGCTGCCCGACGCGAGCGCGGACGCCGTCCTGGCCGGTCAGGCCGTGCACTGGTTCGACCTGGACCGCGCGATGCCCGAGATCGCCCGCGTGCTCACGCCCGGCGGGGTGTTCGCCGGCGTGTGGAACGTGGACGACGACCGGGTGGCCTGGGTCGCCGAGCTGGCCGAGATGAGCAAGCGCAACTCCAGCGTGACGCTGACGCGCTGGCGCGACGGCATGGGCCGGTCCCGGCGGGAGCGGCTGACCGCGGCGGGCTCCGGCCTGTTCCAGCCGTTCCAGGAGGGAGAGTTCGGGCACGGGCAGGCCCGCACCGCCGATTCGCTGCTGGCCACCATCGGCACGCACTCTCACCTGCTGGTGATGGATGAAGCCGAACGGGCCGGGCTGCTCGCCCAGATCCGCGACTTCCTGCACACGCGGCCGGAGACCGCCGACGGCGAGTTCACCCTGCCGATGGTCACCATGGCGTTGCGGACGGTACGCCGTTAGCCGCCGATGACGCCGAACAGCGTGCCGGTCCCCCGGCTCGTATAGCCGGGGGACCAGGGGCGCTCAGGTATCACAGCTCGCAGGGGTATCAGGGCGTGGAGGCGGCGAAGTCGTACATGTAGTCGACCTGTCGGGCGATCTCCACCTGGCGCAGGTAAAGACGAGGTGCTCACGGAGACAGCTCGACGGCTGGCGCGGGCCGTCCGCCGAGCCTTCACCCGGAGATAAGCTCGAATATGCGGAGGCGGCTGCGCTGGAGCGCGGCTACGCAGTTTGTGCTGCGCCGGGAGGTGGTGGGACCTATGAGGCCACGGCGTTCACCCCAAAGCAGCTGGCTGGGCAGGCTGCTGCGCAGATGGCGGCCGGACCGTAACCCGCTGCGGCGCCGGCTGGACCGGCTGGAGACCGCGGTGCTCGGCCTGCTGGTCGCCGTGTTCCTGGCCGGGACCCCGATCGCCTGGCACGCCGCCGGAAGCTGGGCCTACGCCGCGTACACGCGCGAGGCGCGGACGGAGCGGGCCACCCTGCACGAGGTCCGGGCCACCCTGCTCCAGGCCGCGCCGGGCTGGAGCGCGTCAGGGACGGGAGCGGCACCGGACGTGAAGGCCCGGTGGACGGCGCCGAACGGGCAGCTGCGCACGGGCCCGGTATTCGTGCCCAACGGCCTGTCGGCGGGCAACACGGTGCTGGTATGGACCGACCAGGCCGGCCAGCTGATGGATCCGCCGCTCCAGCCGACACAGGTCATCAGCCGGGCCCAGCTGGCCAGGGTGCTGGCCGTCGCCGTCCTGGCCATAGGGCTGTTCATCGCGGGCACGCTGGCCCACATCGTGCTGGACAGGCGCCGGCTGGCCGCGTGGGACGCGGACTGGCTGGCGAAGGGGCCGAACTGGAGCCGCCGCGGATAACGCCGCGCCCTGGCTGACGACCGATCCGCTGCTGGCCCGCGCGACCAGCTCGGGCTTGAACACGAAACGGCGGTGCTCGTGCTCGTCGGGCCGGTCGGCCTCGTCGAGCAGGAGCTCGGCGGCGGCCCGGCCGAGCTGGTACTTGGGCTGACGCACCGAGGTGAGCGGCACCGCCGCGTCGGCCGCGAACTCGATGTCGTCGTAGCCGACCAGGGCCAGGTCTGCGGGCACCGCCACCCCGGCCTGGGTCAGCCGGCGCAGCAGGCCCAGAGCCAGCATGTCGTTGGTGCAGAACACGGCGGTAGGCTTGCGGCTGGCGCCGAGGAGCTCATCGCCGGCCGCGGCGCCGCCGCGCGCGTTCATCGCGGAGACGGTCACCTCGCTCAGCACCTGTGCGGGGTCGAGTCCGGCCCGCTCCACCGCGTGGTAGGCGCCACGGCGGCGGTCGGCGCACTGCCGGATCGCGGTCGGACCGTTGACCAGGGCGATGCCGCGGTGCCCGAGGCCCAGCAGATGCGTGACGGCGATCTCGCCGCCGCGCCGGTCGTCTACGGCCACCGAGCACTGCCCGGGCGAACCCGGCCGGTCCAGCAGCACCACCGGGGTGCCACGCTCGCGGATCCGCCGCAGTTCGGGCGCCCGTCCGTGGACCGGCGTGATGAGGATGCCGCGCACCCGCTGCTCCTCGAGCACCCGCAGGTACCTGCGCTCCTTGTCATCGGCCTCGTCGGAGTTGCACAAGATCACGGCGTAGCCTGCCGCCTGCGCGTAATCCTCGACGCCGCGGGCCACCTCGGTGAAGAACGGGTTCGTCACGTCCAGCACGACCAGGCCGAGGCAGCGGCTGCGGCCGGCCCTGAGCTGGCGCGCGGAGCCGTTCGGGATGAACCCGAGCTGCTCCATCGCGGCCTCGACGCGAGCCCGGGTCAGCGGCCGGACTAGATCGGGATGGTTCAGCACGTTCGAGACCGTGCCCACCGCCACCCCGGCCAGGCTCGCCACGTCCTTCATGCCCGCAGCCATCAGCCCTCCGGACCCCTGTGCCTTCACACGCTGGCTCAATGCACCCTCGGCGTTCCATCGTAGACGCCACCGGGCCGATAACGATTCGGCGGCGAGGCGCGGCCGGGTCATTGACACGCGTGCCGACCGAGATCAGACTACAAACCTAATTGAAACGTTCCATTAACACAATCAGCAGCGCGGCTGTGACACTCGCGATGCTAGAGAGGCTGGGGACGGAGGGTGAACGAGGCACCTTCGGGCGAGGCCAGCGACCGGGCGGGCGAGAACGCCCGGATCGGCGACGCCGCCAGCCGCCAGGCGGGCGAGAACGGCGGGATCGGCGACGCCTAGAGGGATTTATCGATCTCTACCCGGGCGAAGCCCACGGGCTCGTCGGGGAGAACGGCGCTGGCAAGTCGACGCTGGTGAAGATCCTCGGGGGCGTCTACCAGCCCGACGCGGGAGAACTGCTCATCGGCGGTGAGCCGGTGACATTCGCCGGGCCGGCCAGCGCCCGCGCCGCGGGGGTGGCGATCATCTACCAGGAGCCGACGCTGTTCCCCGACCTGAGCGTGGCCGAGAACATCTTCATGGGCCGCCAGCCGGTGCGAGCCGCGCGCCGGATCGACCGCGGCGCCATGAACCGTGAAGCGGTCGCGATCTTCGCGCAACTCGGCGTGGCGCTTGACCCGAGCCGCCCCGCACGCGGCCTGTCCGTGGCCGACCAGCAGATCGTCGAGATCGCCAAGGCGCTCTCGCTCGAGGCCAGGGTGCTCGTCATGGACGAGCCCACCGCGGCGCTGGCCAGCGTGGAGGTCGACCGGCTTTTCAACGTCATGGCGGCGCTGCGCCGACGCGGCACGGCTGTGCTGTTCATCTCGCACCGGCTCGAAGAGGTGTTCGCCAGCTGCCAGCGGGTGACGATCATGCGTGACGGCCGGTTCGTGCTGGCCGCGCCGACCGGTGAACTCGACATCGACACCATGATCCGCGCCATGATCGGGCGGGACCTCGGCGCGATGTTCCACAAGACGGGGGTGACGCCCGGCGAGGTCGTGCTCGAGGTGGAGCACCTGGAGCGGGAGAACGTCTTCACCGGCATCAGCTTCGCCGTCCGGCGCGGTGAGATCGTGGCCCTGGCCGGGCTGGTGGGGGCCGGGCGCACCGAGGTCGCGAGGGCGGTGTTCGGGATAGACCGGCGGACAGCCGGCTCGGTTCAGCTGCTGGGCAAGCCATTGCCGAACGGCCAGCCGACGGCGGCCATGGCGGCCGGCGTCGCCTTCGTTCCCGAAGACCGCAGGCAGCAGGGCCTGGTCATGGACCTGGGGATCGACGACAACGTCGCGCTGGCGTCACTGGCCCGGCTGCGCAGGGGCGGGCTCATCTTCCGGTCAGCCGAGCGCAAGCTCGCCATCACGTGGGCTAAGCGCCTGCAGGTGAGATACGGGTGGATACATAACGCGGTCGCCACCTTGTCCGGCGGCAACCAGCAGAAGGTCGTGCTGGGCAAGTGGCTGGCCCGCCAGCCCGCGCTGCTGATCATCGACGAGCCGACGCGCGGCATCGATGTCGGCACCAAGGCCGAGGTGCACCGCATCCTCGACGGGCTGGCCGCCGACGGGGTGGCGGTGCTGATGATCTCGTCCGAGCTGCCCGAGGTGCTCGGGGTGGCCGACCGGATCCTGGTCCTGCACGAAGGCCGGCTGACGGCGGAGTTCGACCGGGCGGACGCTACCGCGGACAAGATCATGCGGGCCGCGACCGGGCAGGCCAGGAAGGACGCGGCGTGACGGCCCGCACGGCGCTGACGTCGCCGCGGCTGGCCTCCATACTGCGGGCCAGGGAAGCCGGGACGGCCGTCCTTGTGCTCGTGGTCTTCGCCGCGGCCACGCTCAAGGACCACAATTTCGCCGACGCGGGCAGCGTGCAGCAACTGCTGACCGGAGCGTCGCTGATCGCGCTGCTCGGCGTGGGCGAGACGCTGGTCATCGTGACCCGCAACGTCGACCTGTCGGTCGGGTCGGTGCTCGGCTTGTGCGCCTTCACGGTCGGTGACCTGTTCCGGCACCAGCACATTCCCGTGTGGTCCGGGTTCGTGATCGCGGTCGCCCTGGGCGCGGCCGTCGGAGCCATCAACGGGCTGATCACGACCGTCGCCCGGGTGCCGAGCCTGGTCGTGACCCTGGCCATGCTGTACATCGTCCGTGGCGTCGACGCCAAGCTCGTGTCCGGCAGCATCGTCCTCCCGAGCCAGGTCCCGAGCGCGTTCGCGGCCGTCGGCTACCGCACGATCCTCGGTATCCCGTGGCTGGCGATCATCGTCGCGGTCGTGGTGGCCGCGGTCGCCTACGCGATGCGGTCGTTCCGCTCCGGCCGGGAGCTGTACGCGATCGGCTCGAACCCCGAGGCCGCCACGCTGGCCGGGGTCCCCAGCGGCCGGCGGGTGTTCATGGCCTTCGTCACCAGCGGCGCGCTGGCCGGTCTCGGCGGCGCGCTCTTCCTGGCGCTGTTCGCGCAGGTCGACAACAGCGCCGGCATCGGCTACGAGCTCAACGTGATCGCCGCGGTCGTCGTCGGCGGGGTGGCTATCTTCGGCGGCAGCGGCACGGTGGTGGGCGCGGCGCTCGGCGCGCTGCTGCTCAACACGATCCAGCAGGCGCTGGTCGCGGTGCGGAGCTCCTCCTTCTGGAACGAGGCCATCGCCGGCGCCCTGCTGCTGGCGGCGATCGCGTTCGACCGCTGGCTGGCGCTGCGGGTCGCGCGCGGCCTGCGAACGGCGCAGGGCGCCCACCGTGACCTGTCCGTGGCCGCCCCAGGGAGTTCGTCGTGAGCTCGGAGATCGCGCCGCCCGCGGCGGACACCCAGGCGCCGGAGCGCGGGCAGCCGCCCGAGGCCGCTCCGCGGCCGCCGTGGTGGCATACGGCGCTGCGCTGGGAGACGGGCCTGGTCGTCGTCCTCATCGCGGCGCTGCTGTTCGGCAGCTCGGAATCGGCCACCTTCACCAGTCCGATCACGTTGTTCTACGCGGGCATCAACGTCGGCTACATCGCGATCATGGCCCTGCCGATGACCCTGATCGGGGTCACGGGCGAGATCGATCTGTCCGTCGCCTCGATGCTGGGCATGTCCGGCGCGCTACTCGGTAACCTGTGGCACCACGGCTGGCCGATCTGGCCGGCCATGCTGCTCGCCCTGGCCGCCGGAGTCCTGGGCGGCGCGCTCAACGGGCTCCTGGTCACCCGGCTGGGGCTGCCGTCCATCGCCGTGACCATCGGCACCCTGACGCTGTTCCGCGGGGGGGCCGAGATCCTGCTCGGGTCCCAGACCATCCCGCTCGCGAGCGACCGGCCGTTCCCGGCCTGGCTGACCAAGATCGGCGTGGTCCCGGTCTCCGGCACCGAACTGTCGTACACCACCGTGATCTTCATCGTGCTGGCCATCGCGTGCGGCGTCGTGCTGCACGCCACGCCGCTGGGCCGGGCGATGTTCGCGACCGGGCTGCAGCCGGAGGCGGCCAGGTTCGCCGGAATCCGGGTCGCGCGCGTCAAGTTCTGGCTCTACGTCTTCTCCGGCATCGTGTGCGCCTTCGCGGGGATCCTGCTGACGGCGCAGAACTCCTCGGTCAGCTACAACGCGGGCTTCGGTCTCGAGCTCAACGTCGTAGCCATCGTGCTCCTGGGCGGCGTCTCGATCTTCGGCGGCCGCGGCACGATACCCGGGGTCGTGCTCTCGGTGGCCATCGTGGGCTCGCTCCAGATGGCGCTGACGCAGATGAACATCGACCCCAACGTCCAGCAGATCGTGATCGGCGGCCTGTTGCTGATCAGCGTCGTCATCCCCGGCCTCGGCCGGGCGGCGCGCTGGCGGGGGCCATCCGGTCACAAACCACCCTGGGCGCTGTCCAAGCGCCATCGCTTGTAGTCGGAGTCCCATCCCCGTGTTGAACAGCGAGGTATCAGCATGAAACGTATCAATAACGCCAGGGCCCAGCGCAGACAGGCACTGCGCAGACAGGCACTGCGCAGACAGGCGACCGTGATCTTCGCGGCCGTCCTCGCCGGGTCGGTCATCGCCGCGTGCAGCTCCTCGGCGAGCAGCAGTCCCCCGGGAGGCAGTACCACGAGCTCTTCGACCGCATCGCCCTCCTCCACCGGGGCGAAGAAGGGGCTGGTCGTCTACTACATCCCGAAGGACACCCAGAACCCGTACGAAGTCCTCGCGGACAAGGGCGGCGAAAGGGCCCTGTCGGAGCTCGGCGGCAAGGTCGTGGTGAGCAGCGGCACGGTGGACACGGCGGCCGCGCAGATTCCCTCCATCCAGGCGGCCATCCAGGCTCACGCCAACGCGATCGTGATCGCGGGAAATGACGCCAAGGCGCTGTGCCCCTCGCTGAACCAGGCCGCGGCGCAGGGCATCAAGATCCTTTCGTTCGACTCCGACGTCGACTGCGGCGCCGCCCCTGACCACCTGTTCATCAACCAGGCGGACACGCAGACCATCGGCACGTCCGAGGTGGACATCCTGGCCAAGGAGATCAACAGCAGCGGCCAGATCGCGATCTTGTCCGCGGCCGCGAGCGCGACCAACCAGAACTCGTGGATCGTCTACATGAAGCAGGAGCTCCAGAAGTACCCCAACATGAAGCTGGTCAAGATCGTCTACGGCAACGACGACCCGGCGACCTCGCTGACCGTGCTTCAGGGCCTGCTCTCCGCCTACCCGAACCTGCGGGGCATCATCTCCCCGACGACGGTCGGCATCCAGGCCGCGGCGCAGTACCTCAACACCCACAAGAGCCTGCTCAGCAAGCTCGTGCTGACCGGCCTGGGCCTGCCGTCCCAGATGAAGCCCTACGTCCTGGACGGCACGGTCAAGGAGTTCGAGCTCTGGAACCCGTCGAACCTGGGGTACCTGGCCGGCTACGCGGCCGCCGCGCTCGCGTCCGGGACCACGACGCTGTCGACTGACTCCACCTTCACGGCGGGCACGCTCGGCAGCTACAAGGTGCTGGCCCCGGCCGGCGGCACCGGCCCGTCGGTGGTGCTCGGGCCGCCGACGGTCTTCGACAAGGCGAACGTGGCCAGCTTCAACTTCTGACGGCCGCTGCCTGGGTGCCCGGCCGGGCACCCAGGCAGGCCGAACCCGAGGACGAAGGAGAAAGGGTCCATGGCGCGCTACTGCTTCCTGCTCCAGGTGCGGCCCGGCTTGCTGGCCGAGTACCGGGAGAGGCACGCCGCGGTCTGGCCGGACATGCTGCGGGCGCTGCACGAGACCGGCTGGCGCCATTACTCGCTGTTCGCGCGGCCCGACGGCCTGCTCGTCGGCTACGTGGAAGCCGACGACCTGGACGCGGCGCAGCGGGCGATGGCCGCGACCGAGGTGAACGCGCGCTGGCAGGCGCAGATGAGCCGCTATTTCACCGGGCTCGACGGCCGGCCTCCGGACGAGGGCTTCGTCCTGCTCGAGGAGATCTTCAACCTCGAAGACCAGCTGGCCCGCCTGCGCTAGCCGAGGATCCATCACACCACGAGGGACGCACGATGACCGCTTCCACCACCTCCCGCCCCGCCGGCGGACTGACGCGGATCGAGGGCAGGCGCGCCAGGGTCGGCCTGGTCGCCGGGGGCCTCGGCGCATACTGGCCGCAGTTCCCCGACCTCCTGCCGCAGTTGCAGCGATCGGCCGCGTACGTGTCCGGGCGGATACGCGCGCTGGACTGCGATGTCGCCGACGCCGGGTTCGTCTCCGGCGCGGAAGACGGGGCCAGGGCCGCGGAGACGCTGCGCGCCGCCGGGTGCGACCTGATCGTCTGCTTCCTCACCACCTACATGACCGCCTCTATGGTGGTGCCGATCGCCCAGCGCAGCGGCGCGCCGGTGCTGCTGATCAACCTTCAGCCCACCGAAGCGATGGACCATGCCACGTTCGACACCGGGCAGTGGCTGGCCTACTGCGGCGCCTGCCCGCTGCCCGAGATGGCCAACGCCTTCCGGCGCTGCGGCGTCCCGTTCCGCTCCGTATCGGGCTATCTCCACGACGAGCGGGCCTGGGCCAAGATCACCCGCTGGATCAGGGCGGCCGGGGTCCGCGGGGCGCTGCGGCACGGCCGCCACGGGCTGATGGGGCACCTGTACCCGGGGATGCTCGACGTCTCGACCGACCTGACTCTGGTGACGGCCAACTTCGGCGGCCACGTCGAGGTCCTCGAGTTCGACGACCTCCGGATCCGCGTCAACGCCGTGACCGATGCGCAGGAGGGCGAGCGGATGGCGCTGGCCCGGGAGATCTTCGGTGTCGACGGGACGGTGCGGGAGGAAGATTTCCGCTGGGCCGCCCGGGTTTCCGTCGGCCTGGACCGCCTGGTCGACGACTTCGCCCTGGACAGCCTGGCCTACTACCACCGCGGGCTGGAAGGCGAACAGCACGAGCGGCTCGCCGCGGGCATGATCCTCGGCGCCTCGCTGCTCACCGCGCGCGGCATCCCGGCCGCCGGCGAGTACGAGCTGCGGACGTCGCTGGCGATGCTGATCACGGACCGACTCGGCGGCGGCGGCTCGTTCACCGAGTTGCAGGCGCTCAACTTCCGCGACGGGGTGGTCGAGATGGGCCACGACGGTCCGGCGCACCTGGCCATCAGCGAGCGCCAGCCGCTGCTCCGCGGGCTCGGCGTCTACCACGGCAAACGCGGCTGGGGCGTCTCGGTCGAGTTCGACGTGAAGCACGGACCGGTCACCGTGTTCGGCATCGCGCAGCAACGCGACGGCACGTTCGGATTCGTCGCCTCGGCCGGCCGGGTGGTGGACGGACCGCTGCTCACGATCGGCAACACCACGTCCCGGGTGGATTTCGGCTGCGACCCCGGCCAGTGGGCCGACGACTGGAGCGCGACCGGCATCTCCCACCACTGGGCCCTGGGCACCGGTGACCTGCTGCCTGAACTCCGTGCCGCCGGCGACCTGCTGGGCACCACGCTCACCGAGGTCGCGCCGTGACCGCTGACGACGCACCCCGCACCTCTCCCAACCAGAAAAAGGTTCCGTGATGGCCGACCGTGAGGGAGTCAAGGACGCACTCCGCACGCACCAGATCGAGCTGCCCTCCTGGGCGTTCGGGAATTCCGGGACGCGGTTCAAGGTATTCAGCCAGCCGGGGGTGCCGCGCACGCCGTGGGAGAAGGCGCAGGACGCGGCCCAGGTGCACCGTTTCACCGGCGTGGCGCCCGCCATGGCGGTGCACATCCCCTGGGACAAGGTCGACGACTACGCGGCGCTCGCGGGGCACGCCGCGGGCCTGGGCATCAGGATCGGCACCGTCAACGCGAACGTCTTCCAGGACGACGACTACAAGCTGGGCAGCGTCTGCAATCCCGACCCGCGGGTGCGCAAGAAGGCCGTCGCCCACCTGCTCGAGTGCGTCGACATCATGGACGCCACCGGGTCGCGCGACCTGAAGCTGTGGTTCGCGGACGGCACCAACTACCCGGGCCAGGACGACATCGCCGCGCGGCAGGACCGGCTGGCCGAGGCCCTGGCCACCGTCTACGAGCGGCTCGGCGAGGACCAGCGGATGCTGCTGGAGTACAAGCTGTTCGAGCCGTCGTTCTACACCACCGACGTCCCCGACTGGGGCACCAGCCTGGTGCACTGCGTGGCGCTGGGGCCGAAGGCGGCGGTGGTGGTGGACACCGGGCACCACGCGCCCGGCACCAACATCGAGTTCATCGTGGCCATGCTTCTGCGGGCCGGGCGGCTCGGCGGGTTCGACTTCAACAGCCGCTTCTACGCCGACGACGACCTGATGGTGGGCGCGGCCGACCCGTTCCAGCTGTTCCGGATCATGCACGAGGTGGTCAAGGCCGGCGCGCTGGCCCCGCAGGCCGGGATCGCGTTCATGCTCGACCAGTGCCACAACATCGAGCCGAAGATCCCGGCTCAGATCCGTTCGGTGATGAACGTGCAGGAGGCCGTGGCCAAGGCGCTGCTGATCGACGCCGGCGCGCTGGCGGCGGCGCAGCAGGCCGGCGACGTGCTCGGCGCCAACGCCGCGCTGATGGACGCCTACAACACCGACGTCCGCCCGCTGCTGGCCGACCTGCGCGCCGAGCAGGGCCTGGACCCGGACCCGATGACGGCCTACGCCCGGTCCGGCTACGCGGAAAGGATCGTCGCCGAGCGGATCGGCGGCCAGCAGGCGGGCTGGGGCGCATGACGGCCGTCACCGATCTTATCGAGCGGTCGAACCGGCTCGGCTCCGACCCGCGCAACACGAACTACGCCGGCGGGAACACCTCGGCCAAGGGCACCGCCACCGACCCGGTCACCGGCCAGGACGTTGAGCTGCTCTGGGTCAAGGGCTCGGGCGGCGACCTGGGCACGCTGACCCCGGCCGGGCTGGCGGTGCTGCGGCTGGACCGGCTGCGCGCGCTGGCGAACGTCTACCCGGGGGTCGACCGGGAGGACGAGATGGTGGCGGCGTTCGACTACTGCCTGCACGGCCTGGGCGGGGTGGTGGGGTCCGGGCAAGCCCTGGGCGGGGTGGTGGGGTCCGGGCTAGCCCTGGGCGGGGTGGTGGGGTCCGGGCTAGCAGAGCGCGCCGCGCCGTCCATCGACACCGCGATGCACGCTCTGGTGGACGCCTCGCACGTGGATCACCTGCACCCCGACTCGGGGATCGCGCTGGCCACCGCCGCGGACGGGGAGAAGCTGACCCGGGAGTGCTTCGGCGACCGGGTGCTGTGGGTGCCGTGGCGGCGGCCCGGCTTCCAGCTCGGCCTGGACATCGCCGCCATCGCCGCGGCCAGCCCGCAGGCGATCGGCGTCGTACTCGGCGGGCACGGCATCACCGCCTGGGGCCCCACCAGCGGCGAGTGCGAGGCCCGCTCGCTGGAGATCATCCGCACCGCGGCGGAGTTCATCGAGGTCAACGGGAAACCCGGCCCGTTCGGCCCCATGATCGCCGGTTACCAGCCGTGGCCAGAAGAACAGCGGCGCGCCCGTGCGGCCCAGCTGGCCCCGGTGATCCGCGGCCTCGCCTCGACCGACCACCCGCAGGCCGGCCACTACACCGACAGCGACGTGGTGCTCGACTTCACCGCCCGGGCCGAGCACCCGCGGCTGGCCGCGCTCGGCACGTCGTGCCCTGATCATTTCCTGCGCACCAAGGTCCGCCCGATGGTGCTCGACCTGCCGCCGGACGCCCCGCTGGACCGGGTCGTGGCCCGGCTGCGCGAGCTGCACGCGGCCTACCGCGAGGACTACGCCGCCTACTACCGGCGCTACGCCGGCCCGGACTCCCCGCCGATGCGCGGCGCCGACCCGGCCATCGTGCTGGTGCCCGGCATCGGGATGTTCAGCTACGGGGCGACCAAGCAGACCGCCCGGGTGGCCGGGGAGTTCTACGTCAACGCCATCAACGTGATGCGCGGCGCCGAAGCCATCTCCGCCTACGCCCCCATCGACGAGGCCGAGAAGTTCCGTATCGAGTACTGGGCGCTGGAGGAGGCCAAGCTCGCCCGGATGCCCAAGCCCAGGCCGCTGGCCGCGCGGGTCGCCCTGGTCACCGGGGCGGGGTCGGGGATCGGCCGGGCCATCGCGCACCGGCTGGCCGCCGACGGCGCGTGCGTCGTGGTGGCCGACCGCGACGCCGACAGCGCGGCGGCGGTGGCGCGGGAGATCGGGAACGCCGACGTGGCGGTCCCTTACACCGCGGACGTGACCGAGGAGGAGCAGGTCGCGGCGGCCGTGGCCGCGGCGGCGCTGGCGTTCGGCGGGGTGGACCTGGTGGTGAACAACGCCGGGCTCTCGATCTCCAGGCCGCTGCTCGAGACCACCGCGGCGGACTGGGACATCCTGCACGACGTGATGGCGCGCGGCTCCTTCCTGGTCTCCCGCGAGGCGGCCCGGGCCATGAAGGCCCAGGGCATGGGCGGGGACATCGTCTACATCTGCAGCAAGAACGCGGTCTTCGCCGGGCCGTCCAACCTGGCCTACGGCGCGGCCAAGGCCGACCAGGCGCACCAGGTCCGGCTGCTGGCGGCCGAGCTCGGCGGTGACGGCATCCGGGTCAACGGCGTCAACCCGGACGGCGTGGTCCGCGGCTCCGGCATCTTCGCCTCCGGCTGGGGCGCGCAGCGGGCCGCGGTCTACGGGGTGCCGGAGGAAGAACTCGGCGCGTTCTACGCCCAGCGCACCCTGCTGAAGAAGGAGGTGCTGCCCGAGCACGTGGCGGCGGCGGTCGCCGCGCTGTGTGCCGGGGACCTGGCCCTGACCACCGGCCTGCTCGTCCCGGTCGACGCGGGGGTGCCGGCCGCCTTCCCGCGATGACGGACACGACGGTCGCGGCGGTCGACCTGGGCGCGTCCGGCGGCCGGGTGATGGCCGGGCAGGTCAGCGGCTCGGCCATCGCGCTGCACGAGGTGCACAGGTTCCCCAACCTGCCGGTGACCGCGGGCGGCACGCTGTACTGGGACATCCTGCGGCTGTTCGCCGACGTGCGGCACGGCCTGGCGCAGGCGGCGCGCCGGTTCCCGCTGGCCGGGGCGGGCATCGACTCCTGGGGCGTGGACTTCGGGCTGCTCGACGAGTCGGGCGCGCTGCTCGGCAACCCGGTGCACTACCGCGACGCGCGCACGGACGGGGTTGCCGCCCGGGTGCACGCGGCCGTTCCCCCGGACGAGCTGTACGCGGTCACCGGCATCGGCCAGCTGCCGTTCAACACGATCTACCAGCTGGCCGCGACGCCGATGCTCCGGCACGCCGCGACGATGCTGCTGATCCCCGACCTGCTGGCGTACTGGCTCACCGGGGTGGCCGGCGCCGAGATCACCAACGCCTCCACCACGTCGCTGTTCGACGTGCGCGCCCAGGACTGGGCCACGGGCGTGATACGGCGGGCGGGCCTCCCGCCGCACATCTTCCCGCCGTTGCGCCGGCCCGGCGAGATCATCGGTTCCATCGATGAGCCGAACGGGCTGGGTTCACCGCTTCCGCTCATAGCGGTCGGCTCGCACGACACGGCGTCCGCCGTGGCGGCCGTGCCCGCCGCCGGCCCGCATTTCGCCTATATTTCCTCGGGCACCTGGTCGCTGGCGGGGCTGGAACTCGACGCGCCGGTGCTGACCCGGGACAGCCGCGCCGCGAACTTCACCAACGAGACCGGCGTCGACGGCACGATCAGGTACCTGCGCAACGTGATGGGGCTGTGGCTGCTACAGGAGAGCCTGCGCCGCTGGCCGGACGCCTCGCTCGGCGCGCTGCTCGGCGAGGCGGCCCGGCTGCCGCCGCTGACGTTCGTGATCGACCCGGACGATCCGGTGTTCCTGCCGCCCGGCGACATGCCGGCCAGGATCGCCTCGTGGCTGGCGGACCGGGGCGAGGCGGTCCCTGGCGGACCCGCCGAGACCGTGCGCTGCATCCTGGACAGCCTGGCGCTGGCGCACCGGCGGGCGATCCTGTCCGCGCAGTCGCTGGCGTGCTGCATATCGTCGGCGGCGGCGCGAGGAACTCGCTGCTCTGCCAGCTCACGGCCGACGCCACCGGGCTGCCCGTGGTCGCGGGCCCGGCCGAGGCGACCTGCTTCGGCAACGTGCTCGTGCAGGCCCGCGCGCTGGGCGCGGCGCCCGGCGACCTGGCCGGGATGCGCGCGCTGATCCGTGCGGCGCAGCCGCTGCGCACCTTTTCCCCCGCGGGCGACGGCGCGGCCTGGGCGGACGCCGAGGCGAGAATCGGGCCGCGCCAACCACCCGGTGCTGGACCAGAGTTGGTGTTAAATTTCCTGACATGCCGGACGGAGCGGGCGGAAACCAGCCGGACCCCGAGGAGATCGAACGCAGGCTGCGCGAGCTCAACCAGGAAATCAGCAGGCCCAGGGGCAGCGAGCCGACGCCGCTCGAGCGCCTGGTGGCGGCCAAGCAGGCGGAGAAGAAAGCCCAGCGCAAGAAGGACACGCGGGTGCTGGCGGGGCTGGTCGTGGCCTTGCTGCTCCTCGCGGGAGGCGGCGTGGCCACCTGGCTGCGCCTCGCCCCGCCGTCCTGGCTTCATCACCGGGCCGCGGCGCGGGCGGCGCCGTCCGCCC
>WNGL01002775.1_pt1 | contig 21620 bp, 10 predicted proteins | sample 5400591 | NCBI WGS metagenome assembly WNGL01 (sample SAMN13153377, study PRJNA577476) | soil metagenome | isolation source: 80 cm soil or saprolite under Garry oak tree replicate 1 | place: USA:California | collected 2016-06-15 | reverse complement strand
TCGTGCGGCGCCAGTCCTGCATAGCCGCCACCTGGACAAACCACCATCGCTGCGCCCGAGGCCTTGGCTGGGTCCGGCAGGAACGGCGTGAGCGTCGGAATGTCTTTATCTTCCTTGCCCAGCGCGCCGGGCGCGCCCTCGGGCCACAGCGGAAACGAATTCGTAGATTGGGCCTGCGCGAGGGCACCTGCGCAAAGCGCGCCCAGTAACTCCAAGAGAATTTTCATGCTCCGAAAATACGAAACCTCCCGAGAAACTTCAACCGTTCACAGCCCAGCGGAGCAGCGGAGCCGCAACCAAAAGGGGAATTGACCACGGATAACCGGTGACGGGTTTTCTTATCCGTGGACTGCGCCTCGTGCCACCCGACTTGGGTTTAGGGCGCTGGCGCACCAATCACCGGCTGCTTCAACTGCGGCTCAAGAATCATCTGCTTCCGGGAGTAGTCCAAAATCACTTTGAAGTGTTGCAATGCTCCCAAGCCGACATGGCCGGCCTGGCCAGCGCCTGCAGGCGAACCTTCCAGAAAAAAGTTGGCCGAGGGCTTTTGCACGCTCAATTTGCCCAACCGCAGTTCCGCGAGGTTGCCCTGCCGAATCTCGGCGCTGCCTCCCACACCGCGGCGGCGGTCGCTCGGGGCGGAGCCGGTGTGTTCCAGCAGCCGGTTGGCGACTACGCACTCATGACCCAAACACACGCAATCGTCGCAGCCGGTATCGATCTCAAAGCGGCCCGAGATCGCCTCGCGTCCCGGCAGCACGATGGCCGCCTTGATGATCGGCGTATCCTTCTTGAACGCCAGCGGCAGGACTTCGCCGGCGCCTGCGTAACTGAACTGGTCCGGCTCATGAAGGCGGACCAGGTTTTGGGCGAAATCGATTTCCACCACGAAGCGTCGAAAGAGACCGGCGCCTAAAATTCCATCCCGGTCGCGCCAGCGCCGGCGCGCGTCCGAAGCCAGCACGGCTACGCGCCTTGGTTCATAGGTCATGCCGCAGAAATCAAACACCGCGCCAGCGTAGGTGTCAGCCTGTTCGTCACCCGCAATGCCCGTGATGGTGATGTGCCCGGCGCGCCGCAGCTCCAGCGATTCGACCAGGCTGGGATGAACCGTCGTAATGCCAAACCCGGTGTCCAATTTGAAAGCCAAGGGATCCGACCCATTAACTCGGGCCTTCAGCAGCAAAGCCCCTTGCCGCAAACTTATAGGCAACTGGACACTGCCGGGCGGCGGGTTGGTTTGACCCAGGGCCTGGGGGAATGCCGCGCAGCAGCAAAGCATACCTGTGGCCAACGGTTTCAACTGTTTTGCCGAGCCGTTCATCTTACCTGTACTTCAAGGCCGCCGTCTTCCGCATCCTTCGCTGCCTACTTAACCACAACGCGCAGCTCTGCGTTCTCTGCGTTCTCTGCGGTTAAATCATGCATCCTTCGCTGCTTATTTAACCACAACGCGCAGCCCGCCTGCCGCCAGGAACCGTCCGCGCGCGAAACCCAACGGGGCTTGGCATTAGCCAAAACGCTTGCGTTTGAACTCAGCGATTTCTAATTCTTGTATCGGGCTATGCACTTGAGCCCTGTAATCGCCACTTTTTGCGATTCTCAGCTTTACGACTCGCCGGTTTTTGATGGCTGCAGGAGTGAGGTGCATACCCCTATTCTTGTAGATAGAATTTCAAAGCGCCAGTAGGAAAGCTCCGTTAGGAGCGCCATGTCTATAGTAACCGTCCCATTAAGAGGCCATCAAGCTCCGTTAGGAGCGGCATTTTTCTTGGTCGCCGAGGGCCGGTGGGTTCGCCCCCATCAATCCAAAGATGCCATTCCGGAGCTTGGCTGAACTCTGGGGCTGTGCTTGCTGTCAACCGTTTTACCGGTTCCCAAATCCTCAAATCCTCAATCCCCGCCTAAGAAAAAAATTCAGACCGCGCAGAATATGCGGAAAAATGAAACACTTCCGCGTATTTGCCAGTATGAATGCTTGTTTCCCTTTCCTCCAAGGCCCATGCTCAGGGGCGCAGATTTGCAGCGCAGGTTTTCCAAACCTTGACTTGATGTCGTGATGACAGAGCCAGCTATTACTCCGGAGTTAGTGCGGAAGCACAACCTCACCACAGAGGAATATGAAAAGGTCAAGGCCATCCTCGGCCGAGAGCCGAGTTACACTGAGCTGGGCATTTTTTCGGTGATGTGGAGCGAGCACTGCTCCTACAAGAATAGCCGGCCACTTCTCAAAACGCTCCCCACCAAATCGCTGAAGATTCTCGTCGGGGCGGGTGAGGAAAATGCGGGCATCATCAACATCGGCGATGGACTGGCTATCGCATTCAAGATCGAGTCGCATAATCATCCCAGCGCGGTGGAACCATTTCAAGGGGCCGCTACTGGCGTCGGCGGCATCATCCGGGATATCTTTACCATGGGCGCGCGGCCCGTCTGTTCGGTCAATTCGCTGCGCTTCGGGCCAATCACCGAAGACGCCCCCACGCGCGCCGCCCCTCTCAACGCTCCGGGAGGGGAGGGAGCTGACGCATCACACGCCACCAATCACCATTCACCAATCGCCAACAACCGCCGCTTGTTCAGCGGCGTCGTCGCCGGCATTGCGCATTATGGCAATTGCTTCGGCATTCCCACGATCGCCGGCGAAGTCTATTTTGACAAATCCTACGAAGGCAATCCGCTGGTCAATGCCTTTTGTCTTGGCGTGCTCCGCCACGAACAGATTGTGCGTGGCCGGGCCAGCGGTGTGGGCAATCCGGTGTTCTACGTCGGCCCGGCGACCGGACGGGACGGCCTGGCCGGCGCTGCGTTCGCGTCGCAGGATTTGACTCAGGAATCGGCTGGCCAACAGCGCGGCGCGGTCCAAGTTGGAGATCCGTTCATGGAAAAATTGGTCTGCGAGGCCTGCCTGGAATTGCTGGCCACAGGCGCGGTCGCTGGTATCCAGGACATGGGCGCGGCGGGATTGACCTGCTCGACTTGCGAGACCGCCGCCCGCGCCGGCACCGGCATCGAGATCGACCTGGCAAAGGTGCCTCAGCGCGCGCCCGACATGACCCCTTACGAAATCATGCTCAGCGAATCTCAAGAGCGAATGTTGTTAATCATACAGAAAGGTCGAGAGGAGGCCGTCAAACGAATCTTCGACAAATGGGACCTGCCGTGGGCCGAAATCGGGCGCGTCACCGACACTGGCCGGATGGTGGTGCGGAACAATGGCCGGGTGGTGGCTGATATTCCCGCAAAAAAACTCGCCGACGAAGCGCCGGTCTATCAGCGCGAAGCCCGCGAACCGGAATATCTCAAGGCCGTTCGCGCTTTCACGCTGGCAAATGTCCCTGACACCAAAGACCCGGTCGCTGATCTCAAGACCCTGCTGAGTTGGCCGACCATCGCCTCGAAAAACTGGGTTTACCGCCAGTACGACCAGACCGTGCGCGCCGGCACGATTGTTTGTCCCGGCTCCGATGCGGCGGTGATCCGGATTAAAGAGGATTCCTTGCCCCCGCAGCCCGAAGCGGATGGGACGCATCAAACAGCCGGCGACACAGAACACGAAACACCCATGCCGCAGCGCGCCTCACCCATCACGCCCGAAAAACTCCTCGCCCTTACCGTTGATTGCAACGCCGCCTACGTCTATCTCGACCCGTACGAAGGCGCTAAAGTCGCCGTCGCAGAGGCGGCGCGAAATCTGGCTTGCGCGGGGGCCGCGCCGCTCGGCACGACCGACAACCTCAATTTCGGCAATCCCTACCACCCGGAGACCTTCTGGCAACTGCGCGAAGCCGTGCGCGGCCTGGCCGAGGCCTGTCGCGCTTTGAACGCGCCCGTCACCGGCGGCAACGTCAGTCTCTACAATCAAAGTCCAAACGGCCCGATCGACCCCACCCCAACGGTCGCGATGGTCGGCCTCATTGAACAGCCCGATCACATCACTACTCAATGGTTCAAGGACCCTGGCGACGCGATCATCCTGCTGGGCGGCGTCGCAGACGCGCAGGACCCGTTGTCGGGCTTGGGCGGCTCGGCGTATCTGCAGCGTGTTCACGGTTTGAAAACCGGCACGCCGCCCCGATGCGACTTGGAAAGCGAGAAAGAATTGCACCTGGTCTTGCGCGCGTTCATCCACTCCGGCGTGGTCAAGAGCGCCCACGACTGCAGCGACGGCGGGCTGGCGGTTGCGCTCGCCGAATGTTGTATCAGCCGTCAAATCGCGCGCGACACTCCACGCTTGATCGGAGCGAGTATCGATCTAAGCGCCCCTGCCGGCTCGCCTGAGAGCACAACAGAGAAGTCAACGGCGCCCGGGTCCGAGAGCGCGGCTGTAACACGATTGGACGCCCTGCTTTTCGGCGAAAGCCAGGGGCGGATCTTGATCTCTGTTGCCGCGCTCGACGCTGTCAAGGTCCTGGCCCAGGCAAAAATTTTGGGCCTTTCCGCCACTCGTATCGGCGTCGTTGGTGGAGAAACCTTGCAAATCAAGAGCGCCGCCGGCCTCCTGAGTTGGGACGTGCGCGAATTGCACGACCTCTGGTGGAACGCAATCGCCCGAGCGATGCGTGAAACCTGACGGGTGGACCGCGAAAAAACCGCCTGCGGCCCTTGCGAGTCCTCACGTCTCACGCTTCACGCTTCACGATCTCACTTCGCTCCTTGATCGATCCACGCGCGGATCAGTCCGATCTGCTCTTTGGTCAGTGGCGGGATTTTGTCTTTGTTATCCGGCGGTGGCATGTAGTCATCTTCGTCGCCGAGGTGCGCGACATTGTGGACCAGCACGCTCTTGGCGCTCTCCCCGGGTTCGATCACCTTGCCGTCCTGCCCGCCTTTGAGCGCGGCTTGGAGACTGTCCAGCCTGAGCTTGCCTTTTTGTTTGTCGGGCCCGTGGCAACTGATGCACGACTTATCGAACATCGGTTTGATGTCCTTCGCGTAGGTCACGTCCTTTTTGTCCGAGGCCGGCGGTAGTTTGCTCACGTCCACGGCCGGCTTGTCTTTGTCCTTCTCAGCGCTTTGAGAAGTCAACGGGGGGAACGTCAACGCCCCTGCCAAGCAGGCGATCCATAGATGTGTTCTCATAATTATGTTGGCTTCAGTAGGCCCAACATGAGCAAAGACGACACCGGAGTCAAAAGGATTCAAAACAAAAAACGCTCCGCTTAAGGCCTCACTGGATCTAGCGCCGACTGGTAGTCGGCTGTATCGCGGATTGGCAATCCGCCTTGCGCCCTAATGGGTGACCGGGTCCGCTCCGCGCCCCGCGCCCCGCAAAATTTTTTCTTGCGCTTTTGTCGCCTTGGTGCAAGATTCCGCTATTCACCGGTACTGAAGACATGCGAGAAGTTGGCTCCATTCGCGGTTGGATTAAGAATTGGGGACGGCTTCTCTCGCAAAGATTTCTTTTGACGCACCTGACCGTGGCAGCTAGGCGAGGGACGAGGTATCCCAGATTACACCTTGAAAACGCTGCCCAAATTTGCCAGAGTGGGGGTTGTGCTTCCCTGTGCTGACAGCGTTCGTTCCGGGCGCGTAAGGTTATGGATTATCGTCACTTTGTTGTCGCTGCGTTTGAGCGTTTTCGGAGGCACAAGAGCCCCGCTGCCGTATCGGATCGAAGCATGGACTGCCGAGGATGGCCTGCCGCAAAGCTCAGTGACTGCCATAGTCCAGAGTCGCGACGATTATATTTGGCTGGGAACATTCGGCGGTCTGACTCGATTCGACGGGTCAAAATTCAAGGTGTTTGATACCCGGAGCACCAGGTTGCCCAGCAGCCGAGTGCTTTCTCTATTCGAAGACCGGAACGGCGCGCTTTGGATCGGCTCCGAGGATGGCCTGCTGACTCGCTCGATTGCAGGACGTGTTGACGTCTTCAGCCCGCCCAATCTCGGGACCGTTTCCCGATTCATTAAAGCCTTCGCCGAAACGCCCGAGGGAACCCTGTGGATGGTGAGCGCAGAAGGACAGTTGATTCGATTCCAAGGGGGTCAATTCACGATCGCCTCGACTAACTGGGGCCTGCAGGGGATCAAGGCGCAAGAAATCGTAGCCGACCGATCGGGACGGTTATGGATTGGCACGGAGAAGGAGTTAGCATTTTGGGAGCATGGGCAGTTCGTGACTGCCTGGGACCAAAAAAGCCAAAGCGAGCTTGCGGTGGATGGATTGGCCGTGAGCCGGAAAGGGGGGCTGTGGGTGGCAGCCAATGATCGCCTGCGTAAGTTCAACCACGACAAATGGGAGCTGGATTACGGTGCGTACCCCTGGTCCAAAGGAGTTCTCTCCCAAATGCGCGAAGACCGCCATGGCCAGCTTTGGTTGGGCGTTTATGGAAGCGGCTTATTTCGTTACGCGACCAATGGCGCGCTGCTGGAACTGTCGCGAACCGAAGGGTTGCCCGGAAATTTAGTGCGCAGCTTGCTCGAGGATCGCGAAGGAAACATTTGGGCTGGAACCGAAGGGCATGGTCTGGCGCGAGTGAAACCGGCCATTTTTCGCAGTTATGGGCGTGAGCAGGGCTTGTCGAGCGACCTGATTCTGACCGTTTGCGAAGGCGCCGACGGTGAGCTCTGGATTGGCACCAACGGTGAAGGCATCAATCGGCTGAAAGACGGTGTCGTCCGGCATTACGGGGCCAGGGAAGGATTGACCAACGAGTGCGTCTGGTCGGTGTGCCAGGATCGAAAGGGGACGCTATGGGCGGGCACTTGCGGCGGCGGTTTATTCAGGATGGAAGGGGAAAGGTTTGCGCCTGTTGGCCCAGAGTGCTTGTGTGGTCCGGTCGTGTTCGGCCTGTACGAGGCGTCAAATGGATCTTTGTTGGTCGGCCAGATTCGCAACGGCCCGGAAGTGCTTATGCTCAGGAACTGCACGCCTGCGCTGGTCAAACTTCCGGCACGGCTTCCGGCAGTGGACACCCGGGCGATGGTTGAAGACACCCGCGGCAACCTCTGGATCGGTACCCGCGGAGATGGACTTTATCGTTTGGGTGAAGGGCAGGCGACTCGCTTCGGCAAAGCGGAGGGACTAATCAGCGAGTTTATCCTGTCGCTCTATGCCGATTCCGAGGGCACCATTTGGATCGGCACGCGCGAGGGGCTTTATCGATTGCACAATGCCAAATTCCACGTTTTCACTTCCAAAGACGGACTGCCGGATGATGCGATCGTTTACATCGTGGAAGACAACCGCCGTAATCTCTGGTGCGGTTCGGGGAAGGGAGTTTTTCGCGTGAGCAAAGACGAATTGAATCGAAAGGCGCGCGGCGAGGGACAATCGATTCACTGTTTCGGCTACACTCGAGTAGATGGGCTGCCCAGTTTGGAATGCAGCGGCGGTTGCCAACCCGCCGGCTGCAAAACCCGTGATGGCCGGCTTTGGTTCCCCACTGTCAACGGGCTGGCAGTGGTCGATCCCGACAACATCCCGGTAAACCCACTGCCGCCGCGAGTCATCATCGACGAAGTTCTGATCGAAGGAGAGACGCAGAATTCGGTATTTACAGTCCTACCCTTGGCCGAAGCAGGCGCACAGCAAGCGGAAACGACCCCGCCGCCAGCGACGCGGTTGCGCATCCCTTCCGGCAGGGAGCGATTCGAATTTCATTACACCGGGTTGAGCCTGACCGCGCCCGAGAAGGTTCGGTTCAAATACAAGTTGGAAGGATTGGAAAAGGACTGGGTCGAAGCCGGAAACCTGCGGACGGCGCATTACAGTTACTTGCGCCCGGGCAATTATCTGTTCCACGTGCAGGCCTGCAACAATGACGGTATTTGGAATGAGACGGGAGCGTCGCTGGAGCTCATCATTTTGCCCCATTTCTGGCAAACCTGGTGGTTTCGAGTTTTGACAGTCACCACCCTGCTGCTGCTCTTTGTGAGCGCTTATGAAGTCCGCCTGGCACTCGAGAGGCGGCTCACGCGCTTGCGCTTGCGCATCGCGCGCGACCTGCACGATGAAGTGGGGAGCAATCTCGGGACTATAGCCCTGCTCAGTGAAGTCCTGGCCAAACAACATCCGGCGCCGGCTGAAGAACTAACCGAGATCCGGCGCGTGGCCTCGCAGACAATCGATTCGTTGCGCGACATCGTTTGGTTTCTGGATCCCGCCGTGGATCAGATGAGCGAACTGGTGCTCCGGATGAAAGAGACGGCCGGAACGATACTGCGCGGCCATGTGTCCCAGTTCAGTTCCAGCGGCGAATCCGGCGCGCCCGGGCCTTCGCTTGATTTTCGACGAAACATTTTCCTAATGTTCAAGGAGATCCTCCATAACATCCTCTGCCACGCGCGCGCGAAGCGTGTCGATATCGCTGTGCAAATCACCCCCCGAGAGTTTCTCCTTACGGTCCGGGATGATGGTATCGGCTTTGATGAGCGGGCGGTGCTGCGAGGCAACGGCCTGAAGAATTTGCGCCGCCGCGCGGCGGAACTTGGCGGACGCATCGAGATCGAAACCGCTCCATCCGCCGGAACGATTATCTCGGTCAGGGCGCCCATCCCGTAAACGCGTGAGATGCCAGACATGGGCAATAGTATTAACATTCGAAACGTCACGGCGAAGCGGAAAGCTAATAATGAGCCGACCGCGAAAGCGCCGAACCCAATGAGCGCCCACACCTCTCTTGAGCGGCTCATCACCGTCTGGCTGGTGGAAGACAACCATAGCTTCCGACATACCATGGTCCGAGTGCTCGAGCAAGCCGAAGACCTTCATTGCGCTCAGCATTTTGCGAACTGCGAGGAAGCTCTGGAAGAAATGGCCCGCGGTGGTCTGCCCGATGTAATTCTCCTGGATGTCGAATTACCAGGGATGAACGGCATTGACGCGGTGCTCCAAATAAGATCCATCTCCCCGACCACAAAGATAGTCATGCTGACCGTGTTTGATGATCACGACAAGATCTTCAAAGCCGTCTGCGCCGGAGCCTCGGGCTATCTGCTAAAAACCTCGCCGATGGCCAAGATCATCGAATCCGTCCGCGAAGCCTATGCCGGCGGGGCGCCCATGACACCACGAGTAGCGCGTTTGGTGCTGGACATGTTTAGCCGATTGCGGCCACCACAGCACAAGGGCTATGGCTTGACAGTCCGCGAGCGGGAAGTTCTCGAGCTGATGGCCAAAGGGTTTCTTAAAAAGGAGATCGCGGACCAGCTTTCGCTTAGCTACCACACCGTGGATACTCACTTGCGGAATATCTATGTCAAAATGCACGTGAACACGCGCACTAAGGCCGTCGCCAAGGCCCTAAGAGAACATCTCTTTTAGGTGTTGCGTTTTGACAGAGAATCGCTGAGACACAGTGGCGCGCGGACCGGCTGCTCTCTGAGTGTGTTTTTCTTGCGTCGACCCGGAAATGACGCCTTCCTTCGCAAAGCAGATCTTCACCAAACTCCGTTCTTGCGGCTACCGCACGTCTAAGGCAGCAGTTAAAGGGAACAGGAAAGTCGATTTTTTCTTTGAGCGAGTGGCTAACTGGTGTACCCCTCCCCGCCTCGCCGAGTCGGTCAGTGGTCGTTTTCATTTCAAATTCACTCGGATTTCACGGATTTTGATATGCTGTGCAAGCTACCATCAATGCCGACAAGTAACTCCTTCGTATGGGCAGGAACGGCGTTGGTGGTAATCTTTCCGCCTGGCCAGCGTACCTGGATCGCAGCCGGTTCGCTGAGAGTCCCCATTACTTGGACGACACTATCTTGTGACCAGTAGCCGCTTCCACCGTGCATCTCCCGCGCCGCTCCCCACCGATCCCCGAACTTAAGCCTTATTACCGCTCCCAACCCATCCGGGTTGCCGCCCTGGCCTTTGAGCCTTACCCGCAAACCGGTCATGCCCCGAGCATTTCGGTACAGCTTCGTAGCGGCGCCGTTTTGAGTGACGACCAGATCCACCCGGCCATCGCCGTCGAAATCACCTACCGCTGCCCCTCGTTGCTCACCATACACTTTGATTCCGCTCTCCTGACCAGCCACTGGCCGGAATTCTCCTTTCCCATCCCCCAACAGCACCACACCGCGACCCGCATCGTAGCGCGGTGTCTCGGGTTGAGTGGAGAAAAAGTTTTGCGCCAGGAAAAGGTCCTCGTTCCCATCCCCGTCAAAATCGCCGGCACAAATCCCGAAGACAGGCGCGAATTGGGTTTCAACTGGAAGTGCATGCGCCTCGAAGTGGTCGCCGCGGTTAAGGAATACTGTGGATTCCAGGCAATTGGCCTGCAGGTTTTTCGCCAGCCTCAAGCGATCGCCAAGCACCTCCTCGATCGAGGCGGTGCTGAAGGCGAGATGTGAGGAAAACCGGGCGCCCAGGAAAGGCATATTCTCAAGCAGCGGATTGAGTTGGCGTTCCGGCACCATTTTTTGCAGGTATGGTTCGAAGTGCGCCTCCAGAATCTGCACGGTGCCGTCGCCGGCGAAATCGCCGTAATAAACTGCCAAGGGCCGCTCGCGATGGGCCTCGTACTTTGTGTTTCGGCCCCAATTACCCGCTACCAGATCCATCCGGCCATCACCGTCGAAATCTCCGGCGGTGATCCCGATCCACCAGCCGGTCAGGTCGGAGAGTGTCGAGTGTCCGGTGTCGAGTGTGGAAAGAACTTTCGGATTCCAGGCGACGAGCCGGCCATGATCATTATGGAAGATGCGGATGGGCCCCCATTCACAGGCCAGGATCAGTTCGGGAAAACCATCGCCATCCAAATCGCTCCAAACGGCGCCGCTAACCAACCCGATCTTTTCCAGCATCCGGGTGTTTTGCTCATCGAGTTGCCAACTTGCTCCGCGATGACGATAGATCTGCGAAGAGGCGGGCTTCGGATAATGGCCGGCGATCACCCGGCCACCGACGAACAGTTCCAAATTCCCGCTTCCATCGATGTCAGCCAGCGCGAGCGGGCCGATGCTCGAATCCAAATCGGTCACAATATCTTCAACCGCTTTGCCGGCGAGATCATACTGCTGAACCCGACTTGGCGCGGACTTGCCCTCCTCGTAATTTGCGGACCCGGCCAGGATGCTGCCAGCCTTTCCCTCCTCGCGCCAGACGACGATGCCGCTTTGATCACGGGGCAGGAGTTGATCGAATAGCGCCCCGGAAATGGGCTTAAACGCGCCCTGACCATCATTATAATACACCGCCAGACGTCCTCCCTTCCCGCTCCCGATTATCAGGTCTTCGTGGCCATCGCCATCGAGATCGAACCAGGCAACGCCCGGCCCCATTTGGCCCAGCTTGTTCGGAAGCAGAGGTTGGCGGATAAAATCATCAAAGGGCTCCTCATGATGCACGTGGCCCAACCGATCGCTTACGTCCTCGAAAAGAGGGCGCACCGGAGCGCGGACATTCATGTCCGCAGCAACTCCGGAATGCTCGACAGGATCGGAATGTTCGACAGCTCCGCTTGCAGTCGATGCTGCTGCGGACAAGAATCTCCGCGCTAGGTTTTGCGGTGCGCTGGCACCCGCCTCGTCCACTTCATAAATCGAATTGGGCATCACATTGGTGACAATGCTCCGCCGTCCACTTCTCCAGGTCACGTCGATAATCAATCGATTCGTTTCTGATCCAGCAGCAAAAACGCGCATCGTGTCATCACCCGATAGATAGCGTCCGCCGCAAATCATTTCTTGCGTTTGGACCGGCAACGCGCCCCCAGAAACTGCGATTCGAGCGCCGATCCCTTTTGTATTAGGCGGCAGTCCTTTCAACCGAACGGCGATTCGCGGCGCCGTCGAATCGTTGCGGTAAACCAAAGCCGGACCGTTGAGAGTGTTTACCACCAGATCCAAATCCCCGTCATTATCCAAATCGGCCAACGCCATGGCCGGAGAGACTCCTTTCCAGTCGAAACCCCAAGCTTTGCTGACCTCTTCGAATGTAAGATTCCCCCGGTTCCGGAACGCCAGGTTGCCATCAGCTTGCCGCGGAAACATCCGGCGTGCTTGAAGAATCTCGGCCTCGGACGGCTGGCCTTTGGCCCGCAACTGTTTCACTTTTGCGAGCATGTCCAGGTCGCGCCCGTCTCGCTCCATGCCATTGACGACCAGCATGTCCTCCCAGCCGTCCAGGTCCACATCCAGAAAGATGCACGACCAGGCCCATTCACTGGCTTCCACTCCGGCAAGCTGCGCGATCTCAGCAAACGTCCCGTCGCCACGGTTCAGAAACAAAGTGTTCATTTCATACTGCGGCCGATCCTCAAAATACCCAATCGGATGACTCGGCATATAGCTCGGCGTCAATACCCTCATCCGCTGCGAATGCTGGCGGCTCATCATATCGACCACCAGGAAATCGTCTAAGCCATCGCGGTTGAGATCGGCGAAGTCGATGCTCATCGAGGAGAGACTGCTCTTGCGCTGGGCCAGTCGAGGCAGTAGGCGAAATTTGTTGTTTCCCAGGTTGATCCAGAAGCGGTCGGGGGATTGGAAATCATTGCAGACATATAAATCCGGAAGTCCATCACCATTGATATCGCGAAACATGGCTGCCAATCCCCAATCCAAAGGCGGTTTCGCAAGCGGTTTTCCCTCTTCGTCAAGAAAGTTTCCGCCGGTAAATGGGACCGGCTCAAACTTCGTCCCGCCGAGGTTTCGATACAACACATCCGGCTCGCCATTTTCCTGAAAGTCGCCTTGAGGCCCGATCGTAAATCGATCCGCCAGGTCGGGTTCGCTCACCGGTCGCCCGTTAAAGGTGGCCACCGTCTGCTTGCCATCGACCACCTTGAAAGTGAACCGGCCGCCATCCAAAGAGTCCATCAACGCTGACAACCGGTAGTTCACCACATAAAGATCCAGATAACCATCTCCGTCCGTATCGGCTAGCGCCAGCGACTCACCCCCTTTGCCACGATTCAGAACGAACTGTGCCGGCGTGAAATGGCCGTGGCCGTCGTTTAAGAAAACCGACGTTCCGTTGCCGGCCGTATTGACCACCAGATCTAGGTCGCCATCTCCATCCAGATCCGCGAACGTTGCCCCGGTCGAATGCAGTCCTGCACAGCCGACTCCAGCCCGCTCCGTAATATCCTCAAACCGCCAATTACCGAGATTGCGGTACAGCCGATTGGTCCCGTTGATGGCGCAAAAATAAAGATCGCACCACCCATCTGCATCCACGTCTCCGGCAGCCACTCCCGAGCCGTCCTGAAGAATATGGTGAGTCAGGCCGACTGTATCCGGCAACGCATTGCTGAAAACAATGCCGCTGGCCGAAGCTGGAATTTCCGTAAAGCCGGTCTTACCGGGTTTCGCGACGGTCAAGCTGAGGCATCGACCACTTGGACAAGGCTGCCAATCGGCGGCCGTTGCATGGTCCAGGAGGAAGTTAAACAAAGCTGCCAGAGCCAGCACCGTCAGCTCGCCGTGACTTCGCTTTTGAAAGGCTTTTCTGGCTTTGGAGCGCCCCTTACGCCAACTCTCGCCGTCTAAATCCGAACCCCGAATTCCGATCCCCGAAAGAAATCCGAATACCGAATTGCTAAAGTTGCTTAGCCTGACGATTCGGCGTTCGAGCTTCGGGCTTCCTTCGGGCTTCGGCATTCGGGCTTCCTTCTGGCCTCGAATTTACTTCGGGGGAGAAACGGAGAGAATTGCAATTTAAAAGTAAACCGTCATTTTATTCAACGCGCCATCCCGCGTTTGCGTGATACCTTTGGTTGCCCAGTTGTAATATAAGAGTTCTCGTTCACTGAGATATGGTTTGGAAACCGACGTGCTGTCCACCTTCCAAACCGTTGCGGGATTGTGCAGAAGCCATAATCATCTGTGTAAGCAGCTTAGACTGACAAACCGAATTACCCAATAAAAAAGCTATGACTCGCTCCCCCTTGCGTTTCGTGTCAAGTTGTATTCCAACCAGTTCCTCAGTCCACAACCCAAATACCAGACTACAAACTACAAAACGTATGAAAATAAAGCACTTCAAGCTATTCCTCACGTTGACGGCCGGCTTGGCCGCCGGTGCCGTCCAGGCAGCAGACACATTCTTTGACTTTGACTCCAATCCGTTACCGCCTGGCGTTAAGTCGTGCTTCCCCGTCCTCCCAAACGGCGGCACACCCTGCACCAGCGGCTTTATTATCGTCGGGAGCCACGCCGATGCCGGTTTAGTCTGGTGTAGTGGCGCCGTGGACGCCAACTCGATGCCTGTCGCCACCAACGGCAATCCCGCCACCGGCGGCTATCTGTCCATCGCCGATGGCGGTGTCGGCGGGCAGAACACGGTCATTGTCTTCCCGGACATTGATGCAGGCGCGCCGGTCAAGGCGTTTCATTTGACCGCTGATGTGCGGGCGGGCAACCCGGCGGGGAACAATTGCAACGGCCCCCCACAAACCGACGGTAACTGTGGGCGTCCGGCCGACGGTTTCAGCATTAGTTATTGTCGGGAAGGCGATCCGATCCTGGTCAACGCGACCAACGGCTTTGGCTACGGCGCTGCCGGCGGTGACAGTTGCGCCGAAGCCCAGAGTTCAACCACCAGCGCGACGCTGGAGAATGGGACCCGAACCGGCGTGGCCATCATTTTCGATGCGTGGCAGGGCAATACATTGCCGGACACTGGCCCGGGTGGGACCTGCGGGCCGGACGTGGAAGGGATCGCAGTTCGCGTCGATGACCACACCCTGAAGCAAATCAACATGCAACCCGACCGCAACGGCGCTTGCGGGTACGATCCAAACGCAGACCGGCCATACGCGCCTACGAATGCAGCTTGCGCCGCGGGGATTTGTGCCGACCCCGGCACGGAGCAAACCGGTCCTTGGCTCGACGACGACGGCTCTTTCACCAACCTTTGCTGGGTGCAACTGGACGTCGTGTTGGACACCAACAAACAAGTGACCGTGATGTGGAAAGGGAGCGTCCTGCTTGACCATTTCCAACTGGCCAATTACGCCAGTCACCGCGGACGGCTCGTGCTCATGGGCCGGACCGGCGGCGCGAACCAAAATGCCCATTTTGACAACATCCACCTGGTGACCACACCGGCGATCAACGAATCGACCTTCGGCCGGCTCTTCTTCGGTCCAGGTCTGAACCAATTCTATTTCACCATCGACGACAACGGTGCGAGTGTCGTTACCAGCATTTCGCAAGTGCTGCTGGACGGCTCCAACGTGACGGCTTTGGTCACCACCACCAGGAACGGCAGCGTGACCACAGGCACCTATAATCAGACCCCGTTCTTTCCGTCGAGCACCACGCACACAGTGGACGTGAGCTGGCAGGATTCGCAGGGAAAGACATGGTCGGTCGTAGGCCAGAAGTTCACGGTGATCCCGTACCTGACCCTGCCGCCCTCCCTGGCCGTCAGTTCAGTGGACCTTACCCAGCCGGGCTTTTTCATCGCGCCCTGGGCGACTGATGCCGGCAATCCGAACCGGAATTACTGGAGTGACGAGCAAGTCGAAGGACTGCATGGACCGAACCTGGTTAACTTCAGCCTGACGGTTTCCAATGCCACCAACAATGCTGAGGCGTGGTGGGACGGCGCCATCGACTTCCAAAACGGCGCTACGGGCCAATTCCCGTACGATTATGTTTGGGACGGCTTGGGCTTTCCGGCTGCAGGACATACGAACGACAACAATAGCTCCGCTGTCTTCACCAGCTACCTTTACTTCCCAACCAACGGCTTATACTATCTGGGTGTTAACAGCGACGACGGTTTCCGGCTGTCGTTCGACAGGAACTCGCATAGCGTGTTGGGAACATTTATTCCTGGATCGCTGTCGTTTGATGGCGGTCGCGGCATCGGGCTTAACCAAAACGTTACCATTGTGCGGATCATCCAGCCGGGCTACTATGGCGCTCGCCTCTTGTTCGAAAATGGTGGCGGAGGCTGTAACGTGGAATTGTACACGACGTCAACGCCATTGTCAGGGGTAGTGGATATCCTGGTTAACGATACGAACTATCTGGACGCTGTGCTGGGTTACCGCAGCAGCCCGGTGGCCCCGGCTTACGTGAGCTTCGCCGAGCCGCCACTGGATGACACCGAGGCGCTGCTGAACATTGATCTGCACTATAAAATCACTGATTCCAGCACGACCGTGACTCCGGGGAACGTCGGGCTCGCCGTCAACGGCGTTGTGCGGGCGCCCACCGTGACTAAGTCGGGGAATGTGACCGACGTGCTTCAACTGCACCCGCCGGTCTTCTGGCCGACGGGGACCAATACGGTCACTCTTTCTTTTACGGATTCTGTGAGCGCGGTTTACAGCTATACCTACACCTTTAACGTGCAGAGTTATGGAACCAACACCTTGAGCACCAACACTTGGACAGCGGTTGGATCGGGCTTTAGTCCTGGCTACCGCCTTAAAGTTTTCCAGAGCCCGAACACCAACCTATTCAATGGTTGGGATGTCTCCCTCGTTGTGGCCAATGCCGCCATGAATGGCCTTTATGGATCGAACATTGCTAATTTGAGCGGCGTCAATGCCCGTGGGGAGTACATTAACTCGGGTGTTATCAACTATTCGCAGGACGATGGCGGAAACCAGACGACGAACGGTGATTTCCAGGGAGGGTTTACACCGTCACGACCGGACTTATCTGTGCTAGGTCTTCCGGGAGTAATCGGAACGAATGGCTCCGGCGCCATGAACAATGACGCCTACGCCGCTGTTTCTTTCGTCGAATTCCCAACGGCTGGCGCTTACCTCATGGGCGTGAACAGCGATGACGGCTTCCGCGTGACACAGGGTGACAGAACCTCACCCGGTCGGAGTATCTTCGGCGTCCTGGCGCCTAAGAGCATCCGGGGTGAGTACATCGGCATTAACACGCGCAATGGGCTGAATGGCCAAGGTTTCGGTGGCCCGTTGCCAACCGTCCCGCTGATCGGCCAGTGCGTCGTAACCGACCCGCTGGACGCGAGCACCACGCTGAACAATGCATCTGCGATCGCGGGTAAAATCGCCTTGACGCAACGTGGCGCCGTCAACTTCGCCGCGCAGTCCCATAACTGCTTTGCCGCTGGCGCAATTGCCGTCATCGGCACTCTGGGCTCTGGCGATGTTGGTAAGTTGCCCAGCCAGCGCGGTGGCACAGCGACCGAAGTCACCGTTCCATGCGTCGAGATCAGCTATGAGGATGGGACCAACCTGATTGCTCATGCCACCACAAATTCCAGCAGTCCGCTGTACGTCCGCGTTAGCGATGACGCCAGCCGGAATCTAGGCGAGTTCAACGGCGGACGCGGCGCTTCGGATTCGCTATTTGTGGTCAACGTGCCTCAGCCAGGCGTGTATCCATTGCGTTTGCTTTGGTATAACGGCGGTGGTGATGCCAATAGCGAGTTCTTCTGGATCGACAGCTCGGGCACGAAGATCCTTGTTAATGACCCGACCAGCTCGGTCAAAGCTTGGACGCAGCGCATCTTCCCGACCACGGGCGCCCACTTGACCATCGTCCCTGGCCCAGGCGCCGGCAATGTAACGATCTCGTGGACCGGTGAAGGCGAGTTGGAGTATGCCTACGATATCACCGGGCCGTGGAACGCGGCAGCCAATCAGAACAATCCGCAAACCGTCGCGGCGACCGTTGTGCCGGGCCTGAATACCTACTATAGGCTCCTCTCCTACTAAAGGATCATTGCTAAAGCCGGAAAGCTGGAAGGCTTTCCGGCTGGAAATCACCGAGGCCGGGGAGCTTCTCCCCGGCCTCGTTTTTTGTCTCACGAAGCGAGGGCAGGTGAGCGGAACAGAGCTAGGTGAGAGCGCAGCCGATCTCTTGGATCGGTCATGCATTTTTAATCGCTCACGCCTTCCGGTCTGGAGTTGGACAGTCGGGTAATGTACTCTTTGGACTGCGCTCAGCGCGAATGAAGAACAGACAACAATTGCGGATTGCAGAGCAGCCTGACCAATCGGCACAACCTGTGGGCAGAGCCAGCCGCTCACCGTGGGCAAACCAGGTCAGAGCGCAGCCGGCCTCTCGATCAACCGTAGCGCATGCTTCCAGCCTGCGGGTTTGGGGAGCATCCTTGCTCCCCGTACTGTTCCCTGCTGCACGAAGCAAGGATGCTTCGTGCACTCGCAGGCTGGGAAACCTGCGCTGCGGTTCACGTTCGGTTCATGGTCCCAACGCGCGTTAACAAAACGTCGAGGCTGCCATGAGCACCTGGAGACGATTTAAATCTCTGCTGGCAGAGCCAGTCAGCGGCGCATCGTTAGGCGTATTTCGCAGCGCGGTGGGGATCATTATGGCCTTGGAGGCCTACGCCCTTTGCCGCCCTTCGGCAAGCACGATGGGCACGACGCCGATCGAGGTCTATTACACCTCGCCGGACATCAAGTTCCGGTTTCCTTATGAGGCTTTTCAATGGCTTCCGGTGCTGCCCGCTCATTGGATTTACGCCTTGGTCGCACTCCAGGCGGTGGCCGGCGTGACGATGGCATTGGGCCTCTGTTACCGGCTCTCGGCCGCGACGGTTTTCCTGAGCTGGGGTTATCTCTACGCCCTGGAATCGACCAGAACCTACTGGATGAGCCACTTCTATCTGGAGCTGCTGGTCACATTTCTGATGATTTGGATGCCTGCAGGGCGTATTTATAGCGTCGATGCCTGGATCCGCGGCAGATTGAAAGCGGGCGCATGGGAGCGCTTTCCGAGCTGCTCCTGGTTCCGATCCCGCTTTTCCCCCTTACCCCGGCCCTCTCCCTCGGAAAGAAGGAGAGACGATTCCAGCGCCCAAAAATACCAGGGGCCGCCGCCTCGCACGAGCCCGGGTGGCGGTCACCCTCCCCCTGAGGGAGAAGGCCGGCGTGGGGGGGAAGTAACCGTCCGAACGCCCACAGGGGAACGAACCGAATCATGCATGCAAAAGCCGCCGGGACTGATCCCCTACTGGCCGATCCTGTTATTACGCGGACAGTTGGTGATTTCGTACTTTTACGCCGGCCTGGCCAAAGTAAACGCAGACTGGCTGGGTCATGCCGAACCGGTGCGCTATTTTCTCAGCAAGGCCCGGGCCATTACAGCTTTCGCGCCGTATCTGAGCGCCCCACAGACCGAGCTTCTCAAGCGAGTCCTGCATAGCACTGCCACGGCATATTTCATTAGCTATGCGGGAGCATTCTTCGATTTGAGCGTTGGATTCCTCTTGCTCGTTCGCCGAACGCGGATTTTTGCAATGGTTCTCATGGTGCTGTTCCACGCGACAAACCACTTCATCATTTTTGATGATATAGGGTTCTTCCCTCTTCTGGGCGTTGCCACTGCAACGATCTTCCTCGACCCCGCCTGGCCTGAGAGGTTCTGGCGTTGGTTACGCCACCCAAGCCTTTCGAAGCCGGATTGGCCTTGGCTGGCGGCTCGGGGCATCCTCTTTCCACTCCTCGGCGTGTCACTCGGTTGGAAGTTAAAGCCAAGCGTGGCACCAGTCGGGGCAACGGAACGATTTCAGCTCCCACGTTCTGTGGGCCTCTTGGTGCTTTTCTGGCTGATTTGGCAAACGCTCGTGCCCCTGCGTGGCTACTTCATCGCGGGCGACAGCCGCATGACCTGGGAGGGCCTAAGCTTCAGTTGGCGCTTGAAGGCTGAGGTGTATCGCTCCGGCCCCGCTGAACTGCGCCTTGAAGACCCCAGGATTATTTCTCGGGAACCGACCGGTCGCATTCGCATCGACTGGGGCCAATGGCATGGTGAGAAGGTTATATTCCGCAAAGTCACTCCCGGGCAAATTGACTGGGGGCAGCTCCCTGAAATCGTGGTTTTGCTCGAACCACTGATTGGCGAGCGGATCATTTATAACCCTTACGCTGGCTCGAACGCTGGCCGTCCAGAGGCGCAATCTCGCGAACGAGTCGGGCGGTTATGGCAGGAGCTCTATGGCCGGCCACCGCAGGCAGTTTCACGCGCCTATCCGCCAGCTCAGGTCCTGGTCGCTCCGGCCCGGGAACTGCGGTCCAAAGGCTTTATGGTCAATAGCCTCGAGGGCATGCTTAAGGCCCTCGACAAGCTTTATGGTCCCGATGGGAAAGGCCGAATCATTCCGCTCCTGCGAGAAGCTAATCCTTTTTTTATCGCCGGAGCCCTCGCCAGTCCGTTCCTGGTGATCGAAGATGCAAGCTTGCTCCATGGAGCGGTCGCGAATCCCTGGCGAATCGATCCTCTCAAATGGGTCGATGGCCGCTGCACACGCAGCCCGGAAGAGCCGGCCTATGTCAATGTTGGCGGCACGCCTTTAGTGATTCTTACCTGCGAACTCGGATCCGATGCGAAGGAGATGGTGCCTCAGGCTGTCATTTTCGATTCTCAGCAGGCTGCCGACCAAGGCCCCTTTATTTCCTGGAACTCCCTCAATGAGCTGACGGTTTCTGAGATTATGCACGTAAGCACCCAGCCATTCCTCCTTAGACGATACGCCCGACACGTCGCCAGTCTGTGGCAGAAAGATTATGGCCGGCCTCCTGCCATCCATGCGCTAACGGCAGTCTCATTGAACGGGCGGCCCGCTCAACCACAGGTCGATCCAGACGCTGACTTGGCGACTGTGTCCGAGGCCTGGTTCCGGCACGACACCTGGATTCGGGACTTGGCGGTTCGACAAATGAAGGAGGATGGTTTGGTGCGGGCTGATAAGTGAAGCCGAGCCTTGTTTCGGAGAACGCTTGGCCTGCTGTCGCCGATCCGCTGTCGTTTTCTTGGAGTTCGCATTTCAAGCTTGCTTCCGAGTTCGGCTTTCGGATTTGTCCGCGTCAACCTTCCCTGAGCGCCTGTGCACGGTATCCCAAGCTCCATCCTTTGCGATATTCGCTGCGAACATAGTGGACGCCACCTCCTACTACTCCTACGACGCTCCAGCCTACTACTTTAGCAACAACATTGCTCTTTGGACCTGGACAAACCAGGTTGGTTGCAATGTTGGTGACTACCCAAATGGTTTCGACTTTCCCGCCGTGGTTTATCAATTGCCAGGCACTCCCGGCATAACCATGGACACACATGACGTGGCTGCTTGGTTTGACAGTTACGTGGTCTTCCCCACAGCCGGGTTCTACGAGATGGGTGTGGGCAGCGACGACGGTTTCCGGCTCAGCGAGGGTATTGGTCTGAAGCGGCAGGTGCTCCATGTCACCGGGACAGGAATCGACACCGACGTGGCTGCGGTAGTGAGTACGACTAATTACGGCAACGGCGGCTTCGCCGCCACCCTGCCGCAGACGCCGATCACCGCGCCAGTGTTTGTAGTAACCTCCAATAATTACGTGCCGTTCCGGTCGATTAATCTTTCGAATAAAATCGCCGTGATTACGAGAGGGTTTTACGGCGGGAGCAGCGGATTCAACTGCTACCTTGCAGCCACCAACGGGGCGGTTGGAGCGATTCTTCTCAACCGACCGGCGAAGGTCTTGCTTCCGTAATGACCGCGGCACCTCCCGCTCCGCCGAACATTCCCTGTCTCAACGTCAACGGCGCGTTCGGCCAGGACCAGTTCTGGTTTACGAACGCCAATCTGACCGCCAGCATCGGCGCTGCGGTCGGCATCGTGCTGGTCGCAGCCGATTATGGCAGGGGTGACGCCCACTCGGACTTTGGCTTCGTTGTTCCTGTGGCGGGCGCCTATCCCCTCCACCTGACCTGGTTCGGAGGCGCTGGCGGGAATAA
>WNGL01003233.1_pt1 | contig 21621 bp, 18 predicted proteins | sample 5400591 | NCBI WGS metagenome assembly WNGL01 (sample SAMN13153377, study PRJNA577476) | soil metagenome | isolation source: 80 cm soil or saprolite under Garry oak tree replicate 1 | place: USA:California | collected 2016-06-15 | reverse complement strand
GGCGCCGTGTGGCTCCTTGCCCGGCGCACCTTCTGGGTGGACCCGAACGTGCCTCCCGACCCGAGTTCCCCCGAGTCCTGGGCCGCCCTGCAGTTCTACCAGCAGCACGCGGTGGGTCCGGACTTCCGCTGGTCGTGGCGCGACGCGACAGCCCAGCAGCAGGTGTTCCGCGAGACGATCAGCAAAAGTGACAATGCGTTCCGCAGCGCCCAACAGTACCTCGGCTTGGTGCTCGCGAATCACGTGGCGAGCGCGGTGGACGCGCTGATCTCGAGCCGCCTCTCCGCGGCGGCCGGAGGCCGCGCGGCGCTGCATACCGTCATCGGTCCGACGACGGTGGTGCGAGTCTCGCTGGCGTTTTGAGCGACGCTCCTCGCCGGATTATTTGACACCCGCGCGCAGCGGGTCTAAGTTTAGGCGCGCTCGACCCTTACGCGAGGAGCCAGGTGCGCGGGACGCGCCCGACGATTCTCTTCTTTTCGCCGGCTGGCCGTAAGGTGCCCGACTTCCTGACGCGCTGGGTCGAGGGGAGGGGACTGACCGTCCTGCCGGTGCCCGAGCCGGCCGCGGTCGAGCAACGTGTGCTGCGCTCGCTCCCCTCGCTGGTCGTGATTGACGCCGACGGCGGCCCGCTGGGACTGCAGTTGTGCGCGCGGCTCAAGGCCGACTCGTACTCGGCCATCGTCCCCCTGGCGGTGGTGACCAGCCGGCACACGACGGACCGGGTGCAGGAGTGGTTCACGGCGGGGGCGGACGAGGTGATCACCCCGCTGTTCGAGCCCGCCGAGCAAGCGAGCCGGCTGGACGTCCTCCTGGCCCGCACGGAGCGGGACGTCGCCGTGAATCCTTCCACGCGCCTCCCGGGCACCACGGAGATCGAGCGCGATATCCGCCGGCGTATGGAGAACGGCGAGCTGTTCGCGGTGTGCTACGCCGACCTGGACCACTTCAAAGAGTACAACGATCGCTACAGCTACAACGACGGCGATCGGGTCATCTACATCCTGTCCCGCATCCTCCACGATGTGGTGAAGGGGATGCTGAGCAGCCGGGGGTTCATCGGTCACATCGGCGGGGACGACTTCATCTTCATCATTCCCGTGGACGCGATCCCCGATGTGTGCGGGGAAGTGCTGGAGGTGTTCGACACGCTGATCCCGTACCAGTACAACGAGCAGGACCGGCGTGCGGGGTATTACTTCGGCAAGGACCGCCGTGGCCAGCTGCACCGGGTGCCGCTGATGACGCTGTCGATCGGAATCGTGACGAACCAGCACCGGCGCTTCGCGCATCCGGCTCAGGTGAGCGAGCTCGCCACGGAAATGAAGTCCTACGCGAAGACCCAGCCGGGGTCGGTGTTCGTCGTCGACCGCCGCCACGACCCGGCGCTGGATGATGATGACCGTGAGCGGTAGCCGGAGCGGAGCGTGAACGTCACCTGTCCGTCGTGCGAGACCGTGTATCGCGTGGACCCCGGCAAGATCCCGCCGGGCGGGGTTCGCGCGCGCTGCGCGGTCTGCAGCAACGTGTTTCCGGTGAACGCCCAGGGTGGCGCGACGGCGTCTCCCGCCGCGGCAGCCCGGGCACCCGCTGCTCCGGGCGGCGCGGCCGCTCCAGCGCCGAGACCAGCAGCGCCGCCCGCGGCGGCGCCGCCTGCCCCCGCGCCGCCGCGGCCGCCGGCGATGCCACGCTTCTCCGGGCCGGCGGTCGCGCCTGCGGCTCCTCAGCCGGCGCCACCGCCCCGTCCTGCGGCGCCGCCCCCGCCGCCCCCGCCGCCCCGCTCGCGTCCGTCGCCCGTGTCACCCGCGTCGCCCGCGCGGCCGCCCGCCGCCCCGGCCGCCCCCACGCTGCGGCCCGCGTCACCCGCGCCGGCCGCTCCCACCGCGCCGCGCGCGCCCGCAGTGCCCGCCGTCTCGCCGCCGCCCCCCGCCGCCAGCGCGGCGCCCGGGCAGCGCATGACGGGGCCGCTCCGGCCGGTGAATCCGTTCATGGTGCAGGATCCGAAACAAAAGGCGCGGCGCCTCGCGCGGGCGCAGAGCTGGCAGGAGTATGTGGAGCAGGTCGGGGCGGACCTGGCGAGGAACACGCCGTTTTGGACCGAGGCGCTGAACGAGATTCTCGCCGGGGGCAACAAGGTCTTCTGAGGCTGGTGCGGAGCGTGCTAACCCATTATTTTTTCTAGCAGTTAGAGCCGCCTCCGGAGCTCCGGTGGCGGCTCGTTTCCTGCTGGCAGACGTGAGCGAGAGAACTCATCGTGGCCCTATCGGATCGGTTCAGCGAATTCGACCGCCGTCTCACCGAGCTCGGGAGCTTCCTTTGACGTAGACGGGAAGACCAAGCGGCTGGGCGAGCTGGAGCACGCCATGGCGGAAGGCAGCGTCTGGGCCGACCCGGAGAAGTCGCGGCAAGCGGTGCAAGAGATCAAGGAGCTGAAGCGCTGGGTCGACCCGTACCACGCGGTGCGGAAGCGGATCGACGACGCGCGCGCGCTGCTCGAGCTCTCAGAGAGCGAGTCGGACGAGGAGCACGCGCGCCTCGTCGCCGAGATGCTCAAAGGCAGGTCCCTCGAGCAGGAAGCCGATGGTATCGCCGCCCAGCTCGAGGCGCTCGAGCTGCAGAACATGCTGCGGGGCCCCGACGACACCCGCGACGCGCTACTCACCATCCACTCGGGCGCGGGCGGCACGGAATCCCAGGACTGGGCCGAAATGCTGATGCGGATGTACACCCGCTGGGCGGAGCGCCACGGTTTCAAAGTCGAGGTGCTCGACCTGCTTCAAGGTGAGGAAGCCGGGATCAAGTCGGCGGAGATCCAGATCAGCGGGCAATACGCGTATGGGCTGCTGAAGGCGGAGAAGGGCGTGCACCGCCTGGTGCGCATTTCCCCGTTCGACGCCCAGTCCCGCCGCCATACCTCCTTCGCGTCGGTGTTCGTCTATCCGGTGGTGGACGAGGACATCGAGATCGCCATCAACGACGACGACCTGCGGATCGACGTGTACCGTGCCTCGGGGAAGGGGGGGCAGCACGTCAACAAGACGTCTTCGGCGGTACGGATCACGCACCTCCCGACCAACATCGTGGTGCAGTGCCAAAACGAGCGCAGCCAATTCAAGAACAAGGCGACCGCGCTCAAGATGCTAAAGGCGCGGCTGTATGAGCGCGCCGTTGCGGAGCGCGACGCGAAGAAGGCGGAAGTGGACAAGCAAAAGGGCGACATCGCCTTCGGGAGTCAGATTCGCTCCTACGTGTTCCAGCCCTACACCATGGTGAACGACCATCGCACCGAGCTGAAGGTCGCGGACGTCCAGAAGGTGATGGACGGCGATCTCGATCCCTTCATCGAGGCGTACCTGAAGCGCTTCGGGAGCAAGGCGGCGTGACCAGCTTCGTCGAGGCGGCGCGCCGCGAGAAGCTCGCCGAGCTGGTGAGGCGCGGCGTCGCGGCGTTCGCGTACCACTTCGACCGCACGGGGACTGCCCGCGCGGCGCTCGAGGGATTCCGCGAGGGCGACGCGACGACCCACCGCCTCGCCGGCCGGCTCGTCGCCCTGCGCCCGCACGGCAAGTCCACCTTCGGCCATCTCGCCGACCGGTCCGGGAAGATCCAGCTCTACTTCAAGCGGGACACGCTGGGCGATGCGGTCTACGAGCTTGTGGGGTTGCTCGACCTCGGCGACTTCGTCGGCGTCGAGGGGCCGCTGTTCCGCACCAAGACGGGCGAGGTGACGCTGCGGGTAGATCGCGTCACGCTCCTGGCGAAGTCGCTCCGCCCGCTGCCGCTCGGCAAGGAGGACGCGAGCGGTGTGCGGCACGGCGAGCTGTCGGACCCCGAACTGCGGGCCCGCCAGCGGTACGCCGATCTCGCAGTGCACCCCGAGGCGCGCGAGCTGTTCCGGCTGCGCGCGCGGGTGGTGAGCTACATCCGGACGTTCCTCGACGCGCGCGGCTACCTCGAGGTCGAGACGCCCGTGCTGCAGCCGCTGTACGGCGGCGCCACCGCACGGCCGTTCAAGACGCATTACGACGCGCTCGACGCCACCTTCTACCTCCGCATCGCCGACGAGCTGTACTTGAAACGCTGTATCGTGGGCGGGCTCGAGCAGGTGTACGAGATCGGGCACGACTTCCGGAACGAGGGGATGTCGCGGTTCCACAACCCCGAGTTCACGATGGCCGAGTGGTACCAGGCGTACGCCGACTACGAGGTGATGCTGCAGCTTACGGAGGAGCTGGTGGCCGGCATGGTGCGGGAGCTGTTCGGCACCGCGACGCTCGAGCGCCACGGCGCGACGCTCTCGTTCGAGCGGCCGTTCGCGCGCCGCGACTTCTCCACGCTGGTGCGGGAGACGGCGGGGGTGGACCTCGCCCGGGCAACCGACGTGGAGCTGCGCGCCGCGCTGCGGCGCAAGGAGGTCGCCGAGGCGGACCAGCTCGCGGGCGCCAAGCTCGTGGACGAGGTGTTCAAGAACTACGTCGAGCCGACCCTCGTGCAGCCGACGTTCGTGCTCGACTACCCGGTGGCGCTGTCGCCGCTCGCCAAGCTCAAGCGCGACGATCCCACGCGGGTGGAGCGCTGGGAGCTGTTCATCCAGAAGCGCGAGATCGCCAACGCGTTCAGCGAGCTGAACGATCCGGAAGAGCAGCGCCGCCGCTTCGAGCAGCAGGCGCGCTTCCGGGCCGCGGGCGACGCCGATGCGCAGATGTTGGACGAGGATTTCCTGCGCGCGCTCGAGTACGGGATGCCGCCGACGGGCGGGGTAGGGATGGGGATCGACCGGCTGGTGATGATCCTCGCCGACCAGACGAACATCCGCGACGTGATCCTCTTTCCGATGCTTCGGCCCGAATGATCTCCCGCCTCGAGCTCGGGCTCGCACTCCGTTACCTCCGGAGTCGCCGCGCGTCGCGGCTGCTCTCGCTCATTACGGTGATCGCCGTGGGCGGGGTGACGGTGGGCGTGATGGCGCTCGTCGTCGTCCTGGGCGTGATGAACGGCCTGCAGGCGGACCTGCGCGACAAGATCCTGGTCGCCAACCCGCACCTCCGGGTGCTCACCTACGGGGAGGGCCTGCGACTCGACGACTGGCGCAAGGTCCTGGCGGAGGTGCGCCGCACCGCCGGAGTCTCGGCGGCGGCGCCGTTCGTGCTGACCCAGGGGCTCATCTCGGCGGGACACGATTACGCCGAGGGCGTCATCGTGTACGGCGTGGATGCCGACACCGGTCACCGCGCGGTAACGAGCTTCGCGCGTCATTTCACGAAGGGCGACCTGAGGTTCCAGACGACGCGCTCCGACGTCGAGGGCGGGATCGCCCTCGGCACGCGGCTCGCCGCCAAGCTCTCGGCCTTCCCGGGCGACGCGGTGACGCTGGTCGCGCCGGCCGGCGCCCGCTTCAACCCGAGCCTCGGCTCCTACGTCCCGCAGTTCCACCGCTACGAGGTGACCGGGGTGTTCGACACCGGCATGTTCGAGTACGACAACAGCTACGTCGCGCTCGACCGCAAGACCGCGCAGCGGTTCGCCGGGCTCGACACGGCCGTGACCGGTATCGAAGTGCGCCTGGGGGACCCGTGGCAGGCGCAGCCCTTCGGGGCCCAGCTCGAGAGCCAGCTCGGCTACCCCTACCGCGCCCTCGACTGGCAGTCCCAGAACGCGTCGCTGTTCTCGGCGCTGAAGCTCGAGAAACTCGCGATGGCCTTCGTGGTGTTTCTGATCTGCGTGGTGGCGGCGTTCAACGTCGTCGGCACCCTCACCATGGTCGTGCGTGACAAGACGCGGGAGATCGGCATCCTCCTCGCGATGGGCCTGCGGCAGGCGGCGATCCGCCGGATCTTCCTGGCGCAGGGGATTCTCATCGGGCTCACGGGCACGGCGCTCGGCGTGGCGCTCGGGTTGGTGCTGGGCGGCATGGTGAACCGCGGGCACTGGATTCCGATCGACCCGTCGATCTATTTCATCGATCACCTGCCCGTGCACACGCAGCCGCTCGACGTGCTGCTCGTGATCGCGGCGAGCATCGTGGTGGCCACGCTCGCGCCGCTCTACCCCTCGCTCCAGGCCGCGCGCCTCGATCCCGTGACGGCGATTCGGTACGAATGACCGCGCTGCTCGAGGCCCGGGGAATCCGGAAGGTGTTCGCCGGCGGGGACGGCCAGCCGCTCGAAGTGCTGCGGGGCGTGGAGCTCGAGGTGCATCGCGGCGAATTCGTGGCGATCGTCGGCGCATCGGGTGCGGGGAAGAGCACGCTGCTGCACCTGATGGGTGCGCTGGACCGGCCCACCGCGGGGGACGTGTGGCTCGACGGCTCGCGCTACGCCGACCTGGAGGGCGACGCGCTGGCCGAGCTCCGGAACCGTAAGTTGGGCTTTGTCTTTCAGTTCCATCATCTCTTGCGGGAATTCTCCGCGTTGGAGAATGTCATGATGCCGCTGCGCATCGGCGGCATCGAGCCACGCCGGGCCCGCTCGCGGGCGGAGGAAGTGCTCTCCCTCGTCGGACTCGCCGGTCGGATGGCGCATCGGCCGGCGGAGCTCTCGGGAGGCGAGCAGCAGCGGTGCGCGGTGGCGCGCGCCCTGGTGCACGACCCAAGCCTCGTGCTCGCGGACGAGCCCTCGGGCAACCTGGACCACGCCAATTCGGACCGTCTGCACGAGGTGTTCTTCCGGCTGGCGCGCGAGTACGAGACGGCGGTGGTGGTGGTGACGCACAACCGGCAGCTCGCGGGACGGGCGGACCGGATCCTGATGCTCGAGGACGGCCGCGTCACAGCGGTCGGATCGGTGGACGCGATACCCTGATGCTGTGCGATAACTGCAAGGAGCGCGACGCGGTCATCAACCTGACCCAGGTGGAGCACGACACCAAAGTCACGCTCCATCTGTGCGACCAGTGCGCCCAGCAGAAGGGTGTCGAGACGGGCACCGCCGTGCTCAAGGCGCCACTCGGAGGCTTTATCCAGGCGTTAGGGAAGGGAGGCGCGAACGCGCTCCCTACGGCTGCGGACGGCCTGCGGTGCGCTGCCTGCGGGTCGACGCTCAAGGACTTCCGCGAATCGGGGCGGCTGGGGTGCGCGCAATGCTACGAATCGTTTGCGTCGCACTTGCGCGACCTGCTGCGCCGGCTGCACGGGTCGAGCCAGCACGTCGGCGAGCGCTACGTCGCACCGGGCGAAGCGGGCACCACCGACCCGCGGTTGCAGCTCCTCGACCTGAAGGAGCAGCTGCGGCGTGCGGTCGAGAGCGAGAACTTCGAGCTCGCGGCCGAGCTGCGCGACCGCATCCGGGTGCTCGAATGATCGACCTGTCGCTCTTGCCCGACGGGGGGATCGCCTGGCTCGACGCCTCGGGGCCGAAGGGGAGCATCGTCCTGTCGACCCGCATCCGCCTCGCCCGCAACCTCCAGGGGCACGTCTTCAACCAGCGCGCCCGCGACCCGGACCGCACCGCCGTGCTCACCCGCGTGGCGGAAGCGGGAGCCGCGAGCGACCGGCTCCACGGGGCCGTCACGTTCCGGCTCGACCAGCTGGAGCGGATCGACCGCCAGTTGCTGCACGAGCGGCACCTCGTGTCCAAGGAGCTGGCCGGGCTGGACCGCGAGGCGCGGCCCCGGCCGGGGGCGGCGCTGATCGTCCAGGCGGCGATCGGGGTGATGGTCAATGAGGAAGATCACTTGCGATTGCATGGAATGCGCTCGGGATTCGCGCTGGAGGACGCTTACGCCGACCTCGAGGCGCTGGACGCCGATCTCGGGCGGCTGCTTCCCTTCGCGTTTCACCCGGAATTTGGCTATCTTACCTCTTGCCCGACCAACGCCGGGACGGGGCTCCGGGCGAGCGTGCTTATCCACTTGCCGGGCCTCGTCTTGACGAAGGAGATCGGGAAGGTGTTGCAGGGACTGGCCCAGGTGGGGCTCACCTTCCGGGGTTTGTACGGGGAGGGGAGCGAGGTCGTCGGGAACTTCTTTCAGTTATCGAATCAGACGACCCTGGGCAAGTCGGAGGACGAGCTACTCGATCACCTCGGCAAGATCGTCCGTCAGGTCATCGAGTATGAGGAGCAGGCGCGCGAGGTGCTGCTGCGGGACGCCCCGACGATCATCGCGGACAAGGTGTGGCGGGCCTATGGGTTGCTCAAGTACGCGCGCAGCCTGACGTTCGAAGAGACGATGAACTTGTTGAGCGGCGTGAGACTGGGTGTCGGATTGAATCTGATCCCGGGTTTGAGTGTATATACGCTCAACAAGCTGTTGATCTTCACTCAGCCCGCGCACCTGGCTGCGCTCGAGGGACGCCAGACCGGCGACCCCGAGTTGCCGACGGTGCGCGCCACGTATGTGCGCCGCGTGCTCGAGACCGAAGTCGCGTGAGGCAGGGGGGGGTAGATGAACGGGTACAACTTCACGGATCGGGTGCGCAAGGTGCTGCAGATGGCGCGCGAGGAAGCGGCGCGGCTGCATCACGAATACGTGGGGACTGAGCACATCCTGCTGGGGTTGATCCGCGAAGGGGAAGGCGTCGCTGCCGCCGTTCTCACTAACCTGAACGTCGATCTCGAAGAGATCCAGCAGAAAATCGAGGAGACGGTGAAGAAGGGCAAGGCGGCCGCGGCCGCCGGGCCCGACCTGCCGTACACCTCGCGCGCCAAGAAGGTGCTCGAACTCGCGATGAGCGAGGCGCGGGAGTTGAACCACTCCTACGTGGGCACCGAGCACCTGCTGCTCGGCTTGCTGCGCGAGGAGAAGGGCATCGCCGCCCAGGTGCTCACCGATGCCGGGGTGAACCTGGAGCAGGCGCGCGCCGAGACGCTGCGGCTGCTCGGGAGCGAAATGCCGTCGGGCCCGGCGCCCTCGGGCGCGGGCACGCAACCGGCGAGCCCCAAGAGCGAAAAGAAGTCGAAGACGCCCGCGCTCGATCACTTCTGCCGCGACCTTACGCAACTTGCGGCCGAGGGCCAGCTCGATCCCACGATCGGGCGGCAGAAGGAAATCGAGCGGGTGATGGAGATCCTGTCGCGGCGCAAGAAGAACAACCCGGTGCTGATCGGCGAGCCGGGCGTGGGGAAGACGGCGATCGTCGAGGGCCTGGCGCAGCTGATCGCGAGCGGCCAATGCCCCGACGTGCTCAAGGACCACCGCGTCCTGTCGCTCGACATGGCGGCGGTGATCGCGGGGACCAAGTACCGCGGCCAGTTCGAGGAGCGGCTCAAGGCGATTATCAACGAGATCGCCCAGAACCGGAACATCATCCTCTTCATCGACGAGTTGCACACGCTGGTGGGGGCGGGGGCGGCGGAAGGGGCGGTGGACGCCTCCAACATGCTGAAGCCGGCGCTGGCGCGCGGGGAGCTGCAGTGCGTCGGCGCGTCCACGCTCAACGAGTACCGCAAGTACATCGAGAAGGACGGCGCGCTGGAGCGGCGCTTCCAGACGGTGATCGTCGACCCACCGACGGTGGACGAGACGATCGAGATCCTGAAGGGCCTGCGGAAGCGCTACGAGGAGCATCACCGGGTGATCATCCCGGACGAGTCGCTCGATGCGGCGGCGAAGCTGTCCGAGCGCTACATCACCGACCGGTTCCTCCCCGACAAGGCGATCGACGTCATCGACGAGGCGGGAGCCCGGGCGCGGCTGGCGACGCAGGTCCCGCCGCCGGAGGTCTCGGCGCTCAAGGAGAAGCTCGAGCACATCAACGGCGACAAGGAGAACGCGGTCCGCGACCAGAACTTCGAGCGGGCGGCGAGCCTGCGCGACCAGGAGCGGGAGCTGCAGGCGGAGATCCGCCGCAAGCAGGAGGCCTGGGAGAAGGAGCGCCAGACGCACCGGCCCACGATCAACGAGGAAGGGGTCGCCTTCATCGTGTCGCGCTGGACCGGGATTCCGGTGACGCGGCTGCAGGAGGCCGAGACGGCGCGGTTGCTGCGGATGGAAGAAGAGATGCACCAGAGCGTGGTGGGCCAGGACGAGGCCATCGCGGTGATCTCCCGCGCCATTCGGCGGAGCCGCGCAGGGCTCAAGGATCCCAAGCGACCGATCGGCTCGTTCATCTTCTCCGGCCCCACGGGGGTCGGGAAGACCGAGCTCGCCCGGGGGCTCGCCCGCTTCCTGTTCGCCGACGCCAGCGCGTTGATCCGCGTCGACATGTCGGAGTACATGGAGAAGTTCTCGGTGAGCCGGCTGATCGGCGCCCCGCCCGGGTACGTGGGATACGAGGATTCGGGGACGCTCACCAAGGCCGTGCGCCGCAAGCCCTACTCCGTGGTGCTGCTCGACGAGATCGAAAAGGCGCATCCCGACGTCTTCAACATCCTGCTGCAGGTGCTCGACGAGGGTCACCTGACGGACAACTACGGCCGGGTGATCGACTTCAAGAACACCGTGGTCATCATGACCTCGAACGTCGGTGCGCGGGACATGGTGAAGGGCAAAGCGCTCGGCTTCGCCCAGCCGGACTCGCGAGCCACGTTCGAGAAGCTGGCGGAGAAGGTCAAGGAGGAGATCAACAAGACCTTCAACCCCGAGTTCCTGAACCGGCTGGACGACGTCATCGTGTTCCACCCGCTCACCCGCGAGCACATCGCCCAGATCGTGGCGATCCTGCTTAAGGAAGTGCAACGGCGGTTGGGCGACGAGGAGCTCACGCTCCGGCTAACGCCGGGGGCCACCGACTTCCTGGTGGAGCGCGGCTACGATGAGCACTTCGGCGCGCGCCCGCTGAAGCGCGCGATTCAGAAGTACGTCGAGGATCCGCTCTCGGAGAAGATCCTGGTCGGCGAGTTCGCGCGGGGCGACGAGGTCGAAGTCGACGTAGCCCCGGACAAGGAACGGTTGGCGTTCCGCGCGCTCTCCGGCTCGAAGGCGTGATCCGCCAGCTTCCCGCCGTCATCTTGCTGGGTTTGGCCGTGCTCGTCCCGCGCGCCGCGCGCGCGCAGGGCGCGCCCGCCCCGCCCGCCCCGCCCGGCCCATCCCCCAGCGTCGCGCCCGACTCCATCGTGGTGCTCGGGACGCGGCGACTCGACCGCAAGCAGGTGCTCGAGCAGAGCGGCCTCGCTCCGGGCCGGCCCCTCGGCTACCGCGACGTCCAGCGCGCTGTGCAGGCCCTCTACGCCACGGGCCAGTACGACGACGTGCGGATCGAGCAGGATGTGGTGAACGGTCGCCAGCTGCTCCTCGTGCGGGTACACGAGCGGCCGCTGCTCATCAAGTGGGCGGTGCGCGGCGTGGGCCGCCTGTCCGAGCGCAGCGTGAAGGACAAGGTCCAGCTCGCCGAGGGGCGGCCCATCGATCCGGCCGCGGTGGCGCGGGCGCGCGGGCGCATCGACTCGCTGTACCGCGCCGAGGGCTACTACCTCGCCGCCGTGAAGGTGCTGCACGTGTACGAGGCGGAGTCGTCCCGCGTCCGCGTGATCTACGACGTGGACGAAGGCCGCCGCGTCGCGATCGCGCGCGTCGCGTTCCAGGGCAACACGCACGTCCCGACCGGCCGGCTCGTCAGCGCCATGAAGACCCGGCCCGAGGGCTTCTGGTGGTTCCGTTCGGGTGAGTACGACGACGAGAAGCTGCGCGAAGACCTGCAGGAACGGCTGCCGAAGCTCTACGGGGACCGGGGCTACGTCGATTTTCAGGTGCTGGACGACACGCTGGTGGTCGACGACACCACCGGCAAGGCGACGCTGGTGGTGCGTGTGAGCGAGGGCGAGCCCTACCGCGTCGGCACGTTCGAGATCGTGGGCAACCGGCGCTTCTCGAGCGACGAGCTGCAGGAGCTGTTCCCCTTCAAGGGCGAGACGCGCAGCGGCATCCTGGGTATGGGCGGGACCAAGCGCGGGCCGGCCTACTTCAACCAGCAGCGGTGGGACGACGCCACCCAGCAGATGCGGACGCTGTATTACAACAACGGCTACATCTACATGCAGCCGCGCGCCGACGTGATCCGGCGCACCGGCCCGGACGGCAAGCCGGTCGTGGACCTGCGCTGGGTGATCAACGAGGGCCAGCCGGCGATCGTGAACAAGATCGAGATCGCCGGGAACGACGTCACCCACGAGCGCGTGATTCGGGAGGCGATCATCCTGCTCCCGGGCGACGTGTTCCGCCAGGACGCGCTGCTGCGCTCCTACCAGAACATCTCCAACCTGGGCTTCTTCCAGCAGCCGCTGCCGTTTCCCGACACGCGGCCGGCGAACGACCAGGGGGACGTGGATGTCATCTTCCGCGTGACCGAGAAGCACACCGGCAACATCAACTTCGGCGCCTCGGTGGGGCAGGGGACCGGGGTGGGAGGGTTCCTCGGCCTCGACGAGCCGAACCTGTTCGGGCAGGGGAAGCGCGGCCACTTCCAATGGCAGTTCGGGAAGAACATCAACGACTTCGACCTGTCCTACACCGACCCGGCGGTGCGCGAGTCGCGGATCTCGGCGACCGTGGGCGTGCACAACACCCGGTTGCGCTACACCATCGCCGACCTGGGCCAGCTGCGGCGGCGCGGCGGCAACCTGCAGTTCGGCTTCCCGGTGTTCCACGACCGCTACACCCGGATGTTCGTCTCGTACGCCATCGACGACCAGACTTTCACCGGCGGCAGCCAGAGCGTGGCCAGCCTGAGCTGCAACAACTGCCTGCGCTCCACGATCGGCTTCTCGATCATGCGCGACACCCGGATCGACCTGCCGTTCCCCACCGCGGGCACGCTGCACTCGTTCGCGCTCTCGCAGAGCGGCGGCCCGCTCGGCGGCACGGGCGACTTTCAGCGCCTCGATCTTGAAGGCCGCTGGTACGCCCCGCTGGGTCAGTTGGGAGGCCGTACCAGCACGTCACCGGTGCGGTTCGTCATGGGGCTCTCGACCCGGTCGGGCTTCGTGTTCGGCAACTCGCCGTTCTTCGATCAGCTGTTCACGATGGGCGGTACGCAGTACGGCATCCCGTTGCGCGGCTACGACGAGTTCTCGATCACCCCGCTGGGGTTCGATCCGACCGCCTCGAACGGGCAGGCGAAGGCCAGTGCGTTCGGCAAGGCGTATCTGGCGATGACGGGCGAGATCGGCGCCAGGCTGTCGCAGATGTTCTACGTCAGCGCGTTCGTGGACGCGGGCAACGTGTGGGCGCGCGCCTCCGAGTTCAACCCGACGCGGCTGTTCCGGGGAGCCGGCATCGGCCTGAACATCATCTCGCCCCTGGGCCCGATCGGCATCGACTGGGCGTACGGCTTCGACCGCACCGATGCGTTCGGGAAGCCGGCGCCGGGGTTCAAGCTGCATTTCAAGCTGGGCAACTTCTTCTGATCCGAATCCCCGCGTTTCGCGGGGTCACCTGTACCGTTTTCTCGCGGAGAGACGTGTTATGAGGCGTGCAGTGACGGTGTGGCTCTGGCTCGGCCTCGCGGCCGTGGCGCCGGTGGCGGCGCGCGCCCAGACGCAGCCTGGGCTCAAGATCGCGTTCGTCAACTCCCGGACGATCCTGCAGCAGACTCCGGGCTACGCGGCCGCCGAGTCCACCTTCAACAAGGAAGTCCAGGGATTCCGCAGCGAGGTGCAGAAGCTGCAGACGCAGCTCGATTCCGCCGTGCGGACGTTCGACCAGCAGTCGATCGCCCTTTCCCCCGCGGCGAAACAGGCGAAGCAGCGCGAGCTGCAACAGCTGCAACAGCGCTTCGAGCAGCGCTCCACCGAGCTCCAGGACAAGGCCCAGCAGCGCGAGCGCGAGCTGCTCCAGCCTATCCAGTCCCGCGTGAACGGCGTGATCCAGGGCATCCGCGCCGAGGGCAACTATCAGCTGATCTTCGACGCCGACGCGCCCGGCAACAACATCGTCGCCGCCGACCCGACCCTCGACATCACGTCCAAGGTCCTCGAGCGGCTGAAGCAGTCGCAGTAGGGCCCGCCCCGTGGCCGCAGAGGGAAGCGCCCTTCCCCGCAGGCTCAGCGCCCGGGACATCGCCGCCCTCACCCACGGGGAGCTCGTGGGCCCCGCCGACAGCTCCGTGTCCGGCGTGGCGCCGCTCGATCGCGCCGGCCCGGAGGATCTGTCTTTTCTTGCCAGCAAGCGCTATCTCCCGTACTTTCAACGGTCTAGCGCGGCCGTCGTACTCTGCAAGCCGGACCTGGTAGAGCCGGGGTCGCAAGGCCCAGCGTGCCGGGTTTTGGTGCGCGACCCGCACGTTGCCCTCCTGTCCGTCATCCCCGTCCTCTACCCGGAGCTCGCGTGGGAGCCCGGGATCCACCGGACGGCGATCGTGGGCGCGGGGACGGTGTGGCAGGAGCCGGTCGCGATCGGACCGTACGCGGTGCTCGGTCGCAGCGTGCGGCTCGGGCGCAACGTGCGGATCGGCGCGGGGTGCGCCCTGGGGGACGGCGTCGCGGTCGGCGACGACGTGCAGCTGTTCCCGCACGTGGTGTGTTACAGCGGGACGCTGATCGGCAGCCGCGTGATCCTGCACGCGGGCGTGCGGCTCGGGTCGGACGGCTTTGGCTACGTGCCGGGTAAGAACGGCGAGTTGCCACGCAAGATCCCGCAGGTCGGGCGCTGCATCATCGGGGACGACGTGGAGATCGGCGCCAATACGACCATCGACCGCGGCAGTGTAGACGACACGGTGATCGGCCCGGGGACGAAGATCGACAATCTGGTGCAGATCGGGCACAACTGCCGGATCGGTGCGCGCTGCCTCATCGCGGGCCAGGCGGGGATCGCCGGGAGCACGCATGTCGAGGACGACGTGTTCCTGGCGGGACAGGCAGGGCTGGCCGACCACATCACCATCGGGCGCGGGGCACGCGTCACCGTGCAGGGGGGCGTGATTGGCGACATCGAGGCCGGAGCGACCGTGACCGGCTATCCAGCGCGGAACCACCGCGAGTTCCTGCGCGCCCAGGCCGCGCTGTATCGGCTGGCGAGCATCGTGGACGACCTCGAGGCGCTGGTGCGGCGTGCCGGGCTTGGGGGGGAGGGAGGGGAGGGGGGGGAGAGCGATGAGTCGCAGCGCTAGGCGCGGCATCCGCCAGAAGGCGTCCGTCTCGGGGACCGGCCTCCACACGGGCGCGCAGACCGAGGCCACCTTCCTCCCCGCCCCCGCAGGGCAGGGCGTCGTGTTCCGGCGGGTGGACCTGAAGGGTAAGCCCGAAGTTCCCGCCCTGCTCTCCGAGGTCGCGGCGGTCGAGCGCCGCACCGCGATCGGCAAGGGCGACACTACGATTCACACGGTCGAGCACCTGCTCGCCGCGGTCGCGGCCCACGAGATCGACGACCTGACCGTCGAGCTCAGCGGGCCGGAGCCGCCGATCCTCGACGGCAGCGTCCAGCCGTACTTCGAGGCGCTCGAGCACGCCGGACCCACGGAGACGAGCGGCGAGCCGCTGATCCTCACGGTGCCGGCGCCGTTCACGCTGACGGAAGGCGACGCGAGCTACGTCGTGGCGCCCGCGAAGGAGCTGCGCCTCACGGTGACGATCGAGTGGCCGCACCCGCTCATCGGGCGCCAGGTCGGGACGTTCATCGTGACCCCGGAGGCCTTCGCGCGCGAGCTCGCGCCGGCGCGGACCTTCGGGTTCACGAGCGAGGTGGCGGCGCTGCAGGCCAAGGGGCTCATCAAGGGGGCCTCGGGCGCCAACGCAATCGTGCTCGACGAGCGTGGGCTCGCGGACGGCGGCCAGCTGCGCTGGCCCGACGAGTTCGTGCGCCACAAGGCAGCGGACATCCTCGGTGACCTGGCGCTCACCGGGGCGCGCGTGCGGGCGCACATCGTGGCGACGCGACCGAGCCACGGCGGCAACATCGCGCTGGCACGCGCGCTCGCGCGGGCGGCGCGTCGCGCCGGGGGAGGCGCCCCGAAGATGGACATCGGCCGCATCATGGACGTGCTGCCGCACCGCTATCCCTTCCTGCTCGTCGACCGGATCATCGAAGTCGAGGGGCGCCAGCGGATCGTGGGCATAAAGAACGTCACGATCAACGAGCCGTTCTTCCAGGGGCACTTCCCGGGACATCCGGTGATGCCCGGGGTGCTCCTGATCGAGGCGATGGCGCAGGTCGGCGGGATGCTGCTGCTGAGCTATTTCGAAGGGCAGAACATCGACGACAAGGTCGTGTACTTCATGTCGCTCGACCACGTGAAGTTCCGGCGACCCGTGATCCCGGGGGATCAGATTCGCTTCGAGCTGGAGATGCTGAGCTTCCGCGGGAAGACGTGCAAGATGAAGGGCGAGGGCTACGTGGACGGACAGCTCGTCGTGGAAGCGGAAATGATGGCGTCGGTGGTCGATAAGTGATTCACCGCACCGCTCTCGTCGACCCGACCGCCCAGGTGAGTGGGGACGTCACGGTCGGGCCCTACGCCATCATCGGACCGCACGTGACGGTTGGGGAGCGGTGTCACATCGCCGCCCACGCCGTGCTCGAGCGCAACGTGAAGCTGGGGACGGGCGTCAAGGTGGGGTACGGGAGCGTGCTCGGCAACGACCCGCAGGACCTGAAATACCAGGGCGAGAACACGTGGGTCGAGGTCGGCGACGCCACCGTGATCCGCGAGTACTGTACGATCAATCGCGGCACGGTGGCGACCGGGAAGACCGCGGTGGGGCAGCGCTGCTTCCTGATGTCCTACGTCCACCTGGCGCACGACTGCCTCGTCGGCGACGACGTGATCATTGCGAACGCGGTCCAGATGGCGGGGCACGTCACCATCGAGGACCGCGCCATCATCTCGGGGCTCGTGCCGATCCATCAGTTCGTGCGGATCGGCACGTTCGCGTTCGTGGGCGGCGGCTCGCGCGTGAACCAGGACGTGCCGCCGTACACCAAGGCCGTCGGCAACCCGGTGCACCTGTACGGCCTCAACTCGGTGGGGCTGCAGCGGGCGGCCTTCTCCCCCGAAGTGAAGCTCGCGCTGAAGCGGGCGTACCGCCTGCTGTTCAACTCGGACATGACCGTGAGCCAGGGGATCGCGAAGGCGCGCGCCGAGCTGCCGGCCGTGCCCGAGGTCGAGCACTTTCTCAAGTTCATCGAAGGGTCGCAGCGGGGAGTCCTGGTGTGAGGGCGGGAGGGCAGCTGCTGCGCGTGGGCGTGATCGGCACCGGAGCCCTCGGCTTCCACCACGCGCGGCTGCTGCGGCGGATGCCCGGTGTCGAGTTCGCCGGGATTTACGACACGAATCCGGCGCGCGCGGCCGAGGTGGCGCAGCAGCTCGAGACGACGGCTCACCCCTCGCTCGGCGCGCTGCTCGACCGGGTGGACGCGGTGACGGTGGCGGTCCCGACCCCCGCCCACGCCGCGGTGGGGCTCGCGGTGCTCGAGCGTGGGATCCCGTTGCTGATGGAAAAGCCACTCGCGGACGCCGTGGCGGGGGCGGAGCAGCTGGTGCGGCAAGCGGCGCAGCAGCGGGTGGTGCTGCAGGTGGGGCACGTGGAGCGCTTCAACCGCGCGGTGCGGGCGGCCGCCCCGTACTTGGACGAGCCGCGCTTCCTCCAGATCGACCGCCTCGCGCCGTTCCAGCCGCGCGGCACCGACGTGGCCGTGATCCTCGACCTGATGATCCACGACCTCGATCTGGTGCTCGAGCTCGTGGGCGCCGAGGTGAGCGACGTCCGGGCGACCGGGGTCGCGCTGCTCACGCCCCATGTCGACATCGCGAACGCGCGCATCGAGTTCGCCAACGGCGCGATCGCGAACGTCACCGCGAGCCGCGTGTCGCGCGAGCGCACCCGCAAGCTCCGCATCTTCCAGGCCACCGGATACTTCTCCCTCGACCTCGCCCAGGGGAGCGGCGACTTCTTCCGGCTGAAGCCGGGATGGCAGGGGCTCGCGGCCACGCAGTTGGAGCAGATCGTGGAGCACGTGCGGCTCGACGCCCCGGAGGCGGAGCCGCTGAAGCTCGAGCTCGAAAGCTTCCTGCGCGCGGTGCGCCGTGAGGAAGCGGTCGTGGTGTCAGGTGCGGCCGGGGCGCAGGCCCTGGCCCTCGCCTGTCGCGTCGCCGACGCCGTTCAGGCCTCGCCCCTCGCCGCCGCGCGGCCGTGAGCCGTGCGCCCCGTATTTATGTGTCGGCGGGCGAACCGTCGGGCGACGCGCACGCCGCCGCCGTGGTGACCGCGCTGCGGCGCCGGCTCCCGGCGGCCACCTTCGAGGCGTTCGGTGGGCCGAGCCTCGAGGCGGCGGGCGCCACGGTGCTCGACCGCATGGAGCGCATGTCGGTGGTGGGATTCGTCGAGGCGCTCTGGAAGCTCCCCGCCCACTTCCGGCTGCTCGCGCGGGTGCGCGAGGCGTTCCGCGCGAACCGCTACGATCTCGTCGTCCTCGTCGACTATCCGGGCTACCACCTGCGCGCGGCCGCCGCCGCCCACGCCGCCGGGATTCCTGTGCTCTACTACATTGCGCCGCAGATGTGGGCCTGGGCCCCGGGGCGGGTGCACAAGCTGGGGGCGGTGAGCCGCCTCGCGGTGATCCTGCCCTTCGAGGAGGCGTTCTTCCGCGGCCATGGCGTGCCGGCGACGTTCGTGGGGCACCCCCTCCGGGACCGTCCCCCGCCGCCGGCGCGCGCCGACGCACGCCGGGAGCTGGGGCTCGATCCGGCGCGCCCGGTGCTGGGTCTGTTTCCCGGGAGCCGGGCCCAGGAGGTGCGGCGTCTGTGGCCCGCGTTCCGCGACGCCGCGCACCGCGTGCTCGCCGAGCGGCCGGGGGTGCAGGTCGTCGTGGCGGGCACGCCGCGCGCCCGCTATCCCCAGGCGGGCGCGATCCGCATCCACTGGGGCGATCCGCTGCCCGTGTTCGCGGCGGTGGATGCGGGGCTCTGTAAGTCGGGGACGACGACGCTCGAGGCCGCGCTCGCCGACGTGCCGATGGTCATCGCCTACCGACTGCACCCGGTGTCGTTTGCCATCGCGATCCGCGTGTTGCGGGTGCCGCGCGTGGGGCTCGTGAACCTGATCGCGGAGCGCGAAGTGGCGCCCGAGTTTTTGCAAGGGGCCGTGGCGCCGCGCGCGCTGGCGGACGCCGTGCTGCCGCTGCTCGACCCCGCGAGCGACGCCGCGCGGCGCCAGCGCCAGGGCCTCGCCCTGGTGCGCGAGCGGCTGGGTCCCCCGGGGGCGGCCGATCGGGTGGCCGCGCTCGCCGCGGAGCTCGTGGGATGACGCTGCGTGTCGCGGCCGGCCTGGTCCGGCTGCTCGCGGCGACGTGGCGCTGCCGCGTACGCGGTTGGGAGCACGTCACCGCCGCACGCGCCACCGGGCGGCCCATTGTATACATCCTGTGGCACAGCCGGATCCTGCCGCTCCTGTATCATCGCCGTGACGAGGGCATGGCGCTGCTCATCAGCCGGCATCGCGACGGCGGCTACCTGGCTCAGCTGTCGGAGCGCTGGGGCTACCGCGTGGTGCGCGGCTCGTCCCGGCGTGGCGGCGAAGCCGGCCTGCTCGGTCTCGTGCGCGCGCTGCAGCGGGGGAAGGGCGCAGAGGTGGCGCTCACGCCCGACGGGCCGCGCGGGCCGGCCGAGCGGATGAAGCCGGGCGCGCTCGCCGCGGCGCAGCACGCGCACGCGCTCGTGATCGCCGTCGGCGCCAGCGCCGTGTCCGCGTGGTGGATCCCGTCGTGGGACCGGTTCTGCGTTCCCAAGCCGTTCGCGACGATCGAGATCGCCTATAGCGCGCCGCTCACCCTGGGCGAGGGCAAGGACGCGTTGCGCCAGGGGATAGCGGCGGCGGAGCGGGCGCTGGGCGAAGTGACATACGGCGCGGCGGGACGGGGGAAGGGAGACCGGTGAGCGGCGGTCACATCGCTCGCTGGGTGTGGGCAGGCGGGCCGGCGGCGCGCGTGGCGCGCGTGCCGCTGATCCCCTTCGCCGCCCTGTACTGGGGCGCGATGCGGCTGCGCGCGGCGGTGTATCGCCGCGGCTGGCGGCGCGTCGAGCGGCTGCCCCTCCCCACGGTGGCGGTCGGCAACCTTTCGGTCGGCGGCACCGGAAAGACGCCGCTCGCGGCGTGGATCGCGCGCTACTACGCGCAGCGCGGGCGGCGGCCCGCCATCCTGCTGCGCGGCTACGGCGGAGACGAGCCCCTGGTGCACCAGCGGCTCGTGCCTCAGGCCGTGGTCGTGGCGAACCCCGATCGCTCAGCCGGCGCCCGCGCAGCGCAGGCGAGGGGAGCCGACGTCGTGGTGCTGGACGACGCCTACCAGCTGCTGGGAATCGCCCGCGACTTGAACATCGCCGTGCTGAGCGCGGACAGCATTGGCGTGTCCGTCTGGCCGTTGCCCGCGGGCCCCTGGCGCGAGGGGTCGGATGCCCTGGACCGGGCCGACCTGATCGTGGTGACCCGGAAGGGCGCGGCATTGGAGCGGGCGCACGGCCTCGCCGACTGGCTCGCCCACCGCCGGCGCGGAACGCCCGTGTGCATCGCCCACCTCGCCCTGAGCCACCTCGAGGGGATGCACTCGGGAACGCCGATCGCGAGCGACGCGTTGGCACAGCGCCGCGTGGTGGCCGCGGCGGGGATCGCCGACCCGGAGAGCTTCGGGGCACAGCTACGAGCCGCCGGGGCGACCGTGCAACTTCAGGCGTATCAAGATCATCACGCCTACGGCCCGGCGGACCTGGAGCGACTCGTGCAGGCCTCGGTCGGGGGCGATTATGTTGTAGTCACCGAAAAGGACGCCGTGAAGCTCCGCAGCCGGTGGCCCGAGGGCGCCCCCGAGCCCCTGGTGGCGGTGCTGGCGGTCCGGTGGGAACGGAATGGCCGGGCGCTCGAGGAAGCGCTGGCGGCCGTCCTCCTCGAACCCCGAGCGCCATGACCGAAACCGCGATCACATCCCAAGCCCATCCCGGGATCCGCCCGGACAAGGACACCTTTCTGGCGGAGCAGAACCCGTTCGAGGCGATGATGGAGCGCTTCGACCACGCCGCCCAGCTGCTGAATCTCGATCCCGGCCTCTACAAAGTCCTCCGCAACCCCGAAAAGCAAATCATCGTGTCGGTGCCCGTGCTGCGCGACAACGGCGAAGTGGAGGTGTACACGGGCTATCGGGTGCTGTACAACACGTCGCGCGGGCCGGCGAAGGGGGGCATCCGGTTCGATCTCAACGTCACGCTCGAGGAAGTGAAGGCGCTCGCGGCCTGGATGACGTGGAAGTGTGCGCTCGTCAACATCCCGTTCGGAGGGTCGAAGGGCGGCGTCGTGTGCGACCCGACCACCATGTCCATGGCCGAGCTCGAGCGGGTCACCCGCCGTTACACCGCGAGCATCATCGAGACCCTCGGCCCCGACTCGGATGTGCCGGCGCCGGACGTGAACACCAACGAGCGGGTGATGGCGTGGATCATGGACACCTACTCCATGCACCACCGGCATACGGTGACGGCGGTCGTGACGGGCAAACCAGTGGAGATGGGCGGCTCGCTCGGCCGGCGTGAGGCGACGGGGCGGGGCTGCATGATCGTGACGCGCGAGGCGCTCAGCAAGCTCGGCATGTCGCTCAAGGGCGCACGCGTGGCGGTCCAGGGGTTCGGCAATGTCGGCTCGGTGGCCGCGGATCTGATGGCGAAGGAAGGCGCGGTCGTCGTGGCCGTCTCCGACAAGTCGGGGGCGCTACACAATCCCCAGGGCCTCGACGTGCCCGACCTGCTGAAGTGGGTGCGAGAGCACC